>Ga0075364_10000141_pt1 | contig 31242 bp, 28 predicted proteins | sample EndMetdeltDD1764_FD_71517 | JGI IMG/M metagenome (GOLD analysis project Ga0075364, IMG submission 71517) | Populus endosphere microbial communities from Tennessee, USA - Endosphere MetaG P. deltoides DD176-4 | ecosystem: Host-associated > Plants > Roots > Endosphere | place: USA: Tennessee... | reverse complement strand
ATGGCGCGCCGCGCCTGAGTCCGGGCGTCGCGCAGTCAGGAAAGAGCCCGGCCATCGCCGGGCTTTTTTCTGCATGCTGCAAGCGCCGGGTTTTCCGGCGACTTACACGCCCGTTGCGGGTATCCGCCAGCAGTGAGCGTTCGTTTCGGGTGTGTGTTCCGGAACCGAATGAACGTCCGCGCTTTCATGCCGGCCGCGGCCACGCTGGAAGCGGCGGAGCTGTGGCCTCTGTGCGCGATGCAAGGTGAGGCGTCGGCCACGAGTGGCGCCGGAGGACATGAGCGGGTGGAGGCCGCCGGCCCGGCGCTCGAGCCGTTCTGATCGACCCACCCCTGACGCATCGGTCAGCCAGCGCGTTCGGTCGTGGGGCCGCATTGGGCTTGCTGCCCGCTCCAGCGCGGGTGCACGTGTCGGGGCTCTGCGCGCACCACGCGGAACAGCAGGAGCATCGCGGCTTTCCGGGACAGCCGCCACCACGACGAAGCGAAGAACATTGGCGTCCGACCTTGCCGACGCCGCCTGAATCCCACGACCCTCGACATGGGACATCGACGACCCGACGCGCCCCGAGGCCTCCTGGCGGCACGTCAGGCAGGAGGCGTCCGCGACGCCGGAAGACGGGAGCGGCGGGAGGCTTCTTCTTCGCCCCTGCCATCCGGATCACCTCGTTCCGACGCCTCGCTCAGTCTCGGCGCAGAGAAAACTACTTGACCTGCTGCTTGCCCAGCTTGCGGGCCAGCGTGCGGCGGTGCATGCCCAGCCGGCGCGCGGTCTCGGAGACGTTGAAGCCGGTCTCGGCCAGCACCTCGTGGATCCGCTCCCATTCCAGCGTCTTGATCGAGGTCGGGCGCTGGGTGAGGTCGACGTCGGTCTTGCCCTCGGCACGACTGAACGCGGCCTCGATGTCGTCGGTGTTGGACGGCTTGGCCAGGTAGTGGCAGGCCCCGAGCTTGATCGCCTCAACCGCGGTGGCGATGCTGGCGTAGCCGGTCAGCACCACGATCAGCATGTCCGGGTCGTGCGCATGCAGCGCCTGCACGCAGGCCAGGCCGGAACTGCCGCTGGCCAGTTTCAGGTCGACCACGGCGTAGCCGGGCGAGTAGTCGGCCAGGACTGCCGGCAGTTCGGACACGCTGGTGGCATGGCGCACTTCGTAACCGCGGCGTTCGAACGAGCGACCCAGGGTCCGGGCGAAGGCGGCGTCGTCCTCGACGACCAGCAGCTGCCGGGTAGGAGCGGTTTCAGGGGTGGGCTCGGTCATCGTCGGGTTCTTCCAGTGTCAGCGACGCCAGGGGCAGGTCCAGTGTCACCTCGGCGCCATGGGGGTCGCGGTTGGCGGCACGCAGGGTGCCACCGAGACTGCGGGCGACGTTCAGCGACAGGAACAGGCCGAGGCCGCCGCCGGGTCGCCCCTTGCTGGAATTGTAAGGCTTGCCGAACGCCGCCAGCTGCGCGGTGGCGAAGCCGGGACCGCGGTCGGTGACGCGCAGGCGCAGCCGCTCGCCCTGCTCGCCCTCGCGGACGACCTCCAGGCCGACCCAGTCGGGCGAGGCTTCCAGCGCGTTGTCCAGGACGTTGCAGATCATCTGCTTGAGTCCGGAGTCGGACACGATCGGCAGGTCGTCGGCGAGCGCGCGCCGATAGTCGAGATCGCGCACCGGCCGGGTCGCGCACCATTCGCTGACCAGGTCGTCCAGGAACACGGCCAGCGTGGTCTGCACCGGCGCTTCGCCGCGGGCCTCGCCGGCCGACAGCAGGATGCCGGTGACGATCGACTTGCAGCGGGTCAGCTGGGTCTGCATCTCGTCCAGGTCCTGCTGCAGTTCCGGATGGTCGGAAAACGGCGCCATCCGCCGCCAGTCGCCGAGCAGCACCGACAGCGTCGCCAGCGGCGTGCCAAGTTCGTGCGCGGCACCGGAGGCGAGCAGGCCCATCCGCACGATGTGTTCCTCTTCGGCGGCCTGCTGGCGCAGGTCGGCCAGGCGCGCGTCGCGGTCGCGCACGATCCGCGCGATGCGGGTGATGAACAGGCCGGTCAGCACGATGGTCAGCAGGAAGCAGGCGAGCAGGCCCTGGATGTAGGGATCGGCCACGCCCAGCGCCGGGTCGGCCGCGATCCGCACCGGGCCGGGCACGATGGTGAGGCCGAGCACGCAGACCAGGCTGGCCAGGACCACCGTCCAGCTCGCCCAGGGTTTGAGCAGGACCGCTCCGAGTGCGACCTGCAGCAGGTACAGGAACACGAACGGATTGGTGATGCCGCCACTGAGATGCAGCTGCGCGGTCAGGCTGGCGACATCGACCAGCAGCGCGACCAGCAGCGCCGGGTTGCTGACATCGAGCCGGTTGCGCCAGTACAGCAGGCTGGCGAAATTGAACACGGCCAGAAACGCGGCCACGCCGAGCATCGCCGCCAACGGCAGGGCGATGCCCAGCACGAAATGCACGAACAGGATCGTGCCCAGCTGGCCGACGATGGCCAGCCAGCGCAGCTGCACCAGCTGGTGCATGTTGCGCACGCCGGCACCGAGCAGGGTGTGCGTGCGCGCGTGTGCCAGCGGACTGCCGCCGCGGTCGGGACGAAGGCTGAAAGGCATCTGCGAAGTCTATGCCGGTCCGCCGGAGTGCGCGTCCTTCCAGCGTCGCCGGATCCGCCGTTCCTCGACCGCGAAGCGCCAGCCGCCGCCAAGCACCAGCAGCGCCAGTGCGAACCAGGTCAGCGCATAGCCGAGGTGGTTGTTGCGGAAGCTGACCACGGTGAGGCCGCCGCGCGGCCATTCCGGCGTTTCGGCGCCGCCACGTTCTGCGTCCACGAAGTAGGGGGCGACGCGCTCCAGCTCACGGGCATGGGCGATGGCGGCGACATCGCGCGAGAACCAGCGGTCCGCGGCCGGGGCGTTGTCGCGCAGGAAGCCACCGCCGGGCTCGCTCAGCCGCAGCAGGCCGGTGACGGTGACCGGCGCATCGCCCGCCGGCCCCTGCGCGGGCGCCTGCCAGCCCGTGGGAACCAGGCCGCGGTTGACCAGCACGATGCTGCCGTCATCGAGCTGCAACGGCGTCAGCAGCCAGTGGCCGGAGCCGGCTTCGGTGACGGCGAGCACCCGGGTGTCGTGTCCGGCCATCCAGTGGCCATGCATCTGGACGCGCCGGTACTCGTGATCGGACGCGGTGACCGCATCCCACTCCGAAGGGGGAGGCGGGGCGACCGGTGCGGCATGGATCCGTCCCTCGACCCGCTCGATCAACTCCAGCTTCCAGCCCAGCCGCATGACCTGCCAGGCGCCGAGAGCGGCGAACAGGGCGGCGCCGAGGCCGAAGGACAGGGCCAGCACGGCCAGCACGAGCCGGCCGCGTGGCGGGCGCAGGCCGTCGACGCGGGAAGGCCCGTCGCCGCGGCCTGCGGTATCGCTCATGGCTGCACGCGCGCTTCGTGCGGCGACATCGGCATCATGTTGGTGTTGAGGTGGTACATCACCCACAACGAACCGGCCATGACGATGACCACCAGCACCAGGGTGAAGATCAGGGCCAGCATGTTCCAGCCGCCTTCGGACCTGGCGTTCATGTGCAGGAAGTAGACCATCTGCACCACGATCTGGACCACCGCGAAGCCGAGGATGACCAGCGCGGTGGTGCCCGAATCGGCGAACACGTTGCCCATCACCAGCCAGAACGGGATCGCGGTCAGGATCACCGACAGCACGAAGCCGATGACGTAGTCGCGCATGCTGCCATGCGGTGCGCCGTCGTCGTGGTGGTCGTCGTGACCGTGATGGTCGTGGCCGTGGGCGGCGTGCGGGTCGGCAGGCAGGCTCATGGCAGCACTCCCATCAGGTAGACGTAGGTGAAGACGCCGATCCAGACGACGTCGAGGAAGTGCCAGAACAGCGACAGGCACATCAGGCGGCGACGGTTCTCCGGGCCCAGGCCGTACTTGTTGACCTGGACCATCAGCACCACCAGCCAGATGATGCCGAAGGCCACGTGCAGGCCGTGGGTGCCGACCAGGGCGAAGAACGACGACAGGAACGCGCTGCGCTGCGGGGTGGCGCCCTGATGGATCAGGTGCGCGAACTCGTACAGCTCCAGGCCGAGGAACGCCAGGCCGAACACGCCGGTCACCGCCAGCCAGCCGATCACGCCGGCGGTGCTGCGCTGCTGCATCTTCAGCATCGCGAACCCGTAGGTGATCGACGAGAACAGCAGCATCGCGGTGTTGATCGCCACCAGCTGCAGGTCGAACAGATCGGCGCCGGTCGGGCCGGCGGCGTAGCTGCGTCCGAGGACGCCGTACACCGCGAACAGGCAGGCGAAGATCAGGCAGTCGCTCATCAGGTACAGCCAGAACCCGAGCAGGGTGCCCTGCTGCGGATGGTGCTTGCCTGCGAGGTCGTAGAACACCGGCGGAGTGCCCGGTGCCGCGGAAGCGGGGAGGGTATTGGCGTCAGACATGGGCGTTCAGCGTCCGGGTACGTTCGTCCTCGGTCCGGGCAACCTGCTCGGCCGGGATGTGGAAGTCACGCTTGTAGTTGAAGGTGTGCACGATCGAGGCGATCACGGTGGCGGCGAACGAAGCCGCCACCAGCCACCAGATGTGCCAGACCAGGGCGAAGGCGCAGACCGTGCTCAGGCCGGCGATCACCACGCCCGCGGCGGTGTTCTTCGGCATGTGGATCGGCAGGAAGCCCGAGACCGGACGCTGGAAGCCACGCTTCTTCATGTCCCACCACGCATCGTTGTCGTGCACGACCGGGGTAAAGGCGAAGTTGTAGTCCGGCGGCGGCGAGGAGGTCGACCATTCCAGGCTGCGCGCATCCCACGGATCGCCGGTGTGGTCACGCAGCGCCTCGCGGTTGCGGAAGCTGACGTAGATGCAGATCAGGAAGCAGGCGATGCCGATGGCGACCAGGACCGCACCGAAGGCGGCGATCTGGAACCAGATCTGCAGCGACGGGTCGTCGAAGTGGCTCATGCGGCGGGTCACGCCCATCAGGCCCAGCACGTACAGCGGGGTGAAGGCGAACCAGTAGCCGGCCAGCCAGAACCAGAAGGACATCTTTCCCCAGAAGTCGTTGAGCTTGAAGCCGAACGCCTTCGGGAACCAGAAGGTCATGCCGGCGAACAGGCCGAACACGACGCCGCCGATGATCACGTTGTGGAAGTGCGCGATCAGGAACAGGCTGTTGTGCAGCACGAAGTCGGCCGGGGGAACGGCCAGCAGCACGCCGGTCATGCCGCCCACGACGAAGGTCACCATGAAGCCCACGGTCCACAGCATCGGCACTTCGAAGCGGATGCGGCCGCGGTACATCGTGAACAGCCAGTTGAAGATCTTCGCGCCCGTCGGGATCGAGATGATCATCGTGGTGATGCCGAAGAACGAGTTGACGCTGGCACCCGAGCCCATCGTGAAGAAGTGGTGCAGCCACACCAGGTACGACAGGATCGTGATCACCACGGTCGCGTACACCATCGAGGTGTAGCCGAACAGGCGCTTGCCCGAGTAGGTCGAGACGATCTCGGAGAAGATGCCGAAGCACGGCAGGATCAGGATGTAGACCTCCGGGTGGCCCCAGATCCAGATCAGGTTCACGTACATCATCGGGTTGCCGCCGAGATCGTTCGTGAAGAAGTTGGTGCCCACGTAACGGTCAAGGGCCAGCAGCGCCAGCACGGCGGTCAGCACCGGGAACGACACGACGATCAGCACGTTGGTGCACAGCGCGGTCCAGGTGAACACCGGCATCTTCATCAGTGTCATGCCCGGGGCACGCATCTTGATGATGGTCACCATCAGGTTGACACCTGACAGCAATGTGCCGACGCCCGCGATCTGCAGTGCCCATATGTAGTAGTCGACGCCCACGTCCGGACTGTAGTCGATGCCCGACAGCGGCGGGTAGGCCAGCCAGCCGGTCTTCGCGAACTCGCCCACGAACAGCGACACCATGACCAGCACGGCGCCGGCCGTGGTCATCCAGAAGCTGAAGTTGTTGAGGAACGGGAAGGCGACGTCGCGGGTGCCGATCTGCAGCGGGACCAAATAGTTCATCAGGCCCGTGACCAGCGGCATGGCCACGAAGAAGATCATGATCACGCCGTGGGCGGTGAACACCTGGTCGTAGTGGTGCGGCGGCAGGTAGCCCATGTTGTCGCCGAAGGCCATCGCCTGCTGCATGCGCATCATCAGCGCATCGGCGAAGCCGCGCAGCAGCATCACCAGGCCCAGCACCATGTACATGATGCCGATCTTCTTGTGGTCGATGCTGGTGAACCAGTCACGCCACAGGGTGCCCCACAGCTTGTAGCGGGTGATCAGGGCGAGGATCGCGATGCCGCCGAGCATCGTGCCGACGAAGGCCGACAGGATCACGGGGTCGTGCAGCGGGAACGACTCCCAGCCCAGATGGCCGGTGAGCGGGTTGTAAGGGGCGGAGGTGGAGTGCGGGGAGGACATGATTCGGGGCTTCCGTCATCGAACCGCCGCCCGCCCGCGGATGCGCGGGGTGGGCGGCGGCGTGCGCGCTCAGGGGGCGGAGCGGGAGAGAGTGGTGGCCAGGCCGGGCGCAGGCGCGTCGTCGACGGCGCACATCGCGGACTGCACGTACATGCGGCCACGCAGGTCGCCGGTGCGGCGCGCTTCGAGTCCTTCCACGCCGGTGCGGCCCGAGCCGTTGCCGGCGTCGATGGCCATCATCTCGTGCATGCACATGCGGCGCGGATCGACGCAGCGGTTGAGGATCGCGTCGTACAGGCCGTTGCCGACGCTGGCGTAGTAGCGCACCGGCTCGGCTTCGCTGGGCTTCTCCAGCTGCTGGTAGCCCTCGCGCTCCAGCGCGCCACCCTCGGCGCGGACCTTCTCCACCCAGGCGTCGAAGCCGGCCTGGTCCAGGCCGTGGAAGGCGAAGCGCATCTTGGAGAAGCCGGCGCCGCTGTAGTTGGCCGAGAAGCCTTCCCACTCGCCCGGCGAGTTGATCACCGCGTTGAGCTGGGTCTCCATGCCCGGCATCGCGTAGATCATGCCGGCCAGGGCGGGCACGTAGAACGCGTTCATCACGGTGGAAGCGGTGATCTTGAAGCGGATCGGGCGGTCCACCGGCGCGGCCAGTTCGTTGACCGTGGCGATGCCCTGTTCCGGGTACAGGAACAGCCACTTCCAGTCCAGTGCCACGACCTCGACCACCAGCGGCTCCACGCCCTCGGGGATCTCGCGGGCGGCGTCGATCCGGTCGAGCGGACGGTAGGGGTCCAGCTTGTGGGTGCTCACCCAGGTGATCGCGCCCAGGGCGAGGATGATCGCCAGCGGCGCGGCCCAGATCACCAGCTCCAGCTGGGTCGAGTGGTCCCAGTCCGGCTTGTAGGTGGCCTTGGTGTTCGAGGCCCGGTAGCGCCAGGCGAAGAACAGGGTCAGGAAGATCACCGGGACGATGATCAGCAGCATCAGGATCGTCGAGATGATGATCAGATCGCCCTGCTGCCTGGCGATGTCGCCGGGCGCGTTCAGCAGGATCGTGTTGCAGCCGGCCAATGGAATCGCCAATGCGGCGGCCATGAGCAGGCGGCTCAAGTGCTTGAGAGTAGACATCGGGGCTGGGGGCTTTGGAGGGGCTGCCGCGTCGCCGTGGCAATGCGGAATTTTACGGGACGCGGCCCGGGGGAGGGAGTGGACGATTTGTCCTATGGTGTTTCGGGTGGATCTGTCCTATGGCATTTCCGTGCGACTGGTGGGATGCTGCGATCGCAGTCCGCAGTCCTTCGCGTGGCGCTCTCCACCCGCGCTTCGCGGTGACTTCGGCATCCTGCCCCCATCCACGCAGCCTGTCCAGCAAGGATGTCAATGAGCGCAACAGCTTCAGCAACGAACCACACCGTCTCCGTTCACGGTGAGAATTCCAGCACCCACCACGAGGTGGCGCCCGGCGAGATCGCGGTCGGCGTCGTGATCGGGCGCGCCTCCGAGTACTTCGACTTCTTCGTCTACGGCATCGCCTCGGCGGTGGTGTTCCCGACGGTGTTCTTCCCGTTCGCCGATCGCCTGCAGGGCACCCTGATGGCGTTCGCGGTCTTCGCGCTCGCCTTCATCTCGCGCCCGCTGGGCACCATCCTGTTCATGTGGATCCAGGACCGCTGGGGCCGCGGGGTCAAGCTGACCGCCGCGCTGTTCCTGCTGGGCACCTCGACCGCCGGCATCGCCTTCCTGCCCGGCTACGCGGCGCTGGGCACCGCGGCGATCGTGCTGCTGGCCCTGTTCCGCCTGTCGCAGGGCGTGGCCCTGGGCGGTTCCTGGGACGGCCTGCCGTCCCTGCTGGCGCTGAATGCGCCCAAGCACAAGCGCGGCTGGTACGCGATGCTCGGCCAGCTCGGCGCCCCGGTCGGTTTCATCGTGGCCGGCGCGCTGTTCGCCTTCCTGCTGTCCAACCTGTCCAGCGACGACTTCTATGCCTGGGGCTGGCGCTACCCGTTCTTCGCGGCGTTCGCGCTGAACGTGGTCGCGCTGTTCGCGCGCCTCCGTCTGGTCGTGACCCACGAGTACGAGGCCCAGATGGGCGAGCGCGAACTGGCGCCGACGCCGGTCGGCGAGCTGTTCTCGGAAAAGGGCCGGCACGTGGTCATCGGTGCGTTCGCGGCCCTGGCCAGCTACGCGCTGTTCCACATCGTCACCATCTTCCCGCTGTCCTGGATCCTGCTGTATTCCGAGCAGCCGCTGGATGGATTCCTGTGGGTGCAGGTACTCGGCGCCTTCCTGGCGGTTGGTGGCGTGATCGCCTCCGGCCTGCTGGCCGACCGGTTCGGCCGGGTGCGCACGCTGGGGGCGTTCGCGGTGCTGATCGCACTGTTCAGCTTCGTCGCCCCCTTCCTGATGGATGGCGGCAATGCCGGGCAGGACGCATTCATCCTGATCGGCTTCGTCCTGCTCGGCCTGTCGTACGGCCAGGCCTCGGGCGCGCTGACCCGCAACTTCGGCTCGCGCTACCGTTACACTGGCGCTGCGCTGACCTCCGACCTGGCCTGGCTGATCGGCGCGGCCTTCGCCCCGCTGGTGGCGCTGTGGCTGAGTGCCCATTTCGGGCTGGTGTACGTGGGCGCCTACCTGCTGTCGGGCGCGGTCTGCACGCTGCTGGCACTGGGCACGAACCGCTGGCTGACCCAGCGCACCGCCCAGGCCTGATCCGGGCGGGTGCTGCAATTGTCATGCGCCCGCCGGTGAGGGGGGGGCATCTTCCGGAACGGGCGGCCGATGGCCGCCCGTTCCGCGTTGTGGGGTGGCCGGCCGGCGCCTTGTTGCCCCGGCAGGGCGCGGTCAGAATGGCCGGCTTCCACCGTTGCGCCAGGCTGTCATGCAGGACCCGATCTCCCAAGCCGTCGATCTCGCCGAGCCGGCCGAACTCAAGCGCATCCGCTGGCGCTGCCGGCGCGGGATGCGTGAGCTCGACCAGCTGTTCGAGCGCTATCTGGCGCGGCTGTATCCGCAGGCCTCCGAGGCGCAGCGGGTGGTTTTCCTACGGTTGCTGGAATGCGAGGACGATAAGTTGTGGCGCTGGTTCATGGGCTACGAGGCCTGTCCCGATGCCGAACTCGCCGCCCTCATCGCCGATATCCGCGCCCTGCCGGCTTGAGTGGCGTCCGTCGCGCTGGCTGGGCGCGATCCTCCTGTCGCTGAGCGTGCTGGCTCCGCTGTCGGTGCTGGCTTCCGGGCTGCCGCGTGCAGCCGCCTGGCCACTGGCAGCGGCGGCCGGCGTGGGTGGCCTGTACCGCTGGCGGGTCGAGCGCGCACGTCCACCGGCGGTGCTGGTGCTGCCGCCCGGCGCACAGCCGGCTACCTTTGATGGGATCGAACTGCGCGATGTCGCGCTGGCCTGGCGCGGACGTCTGGCCTTTGTCGTGATGCAGACGCGGGAGGGGCGGCGCACCCGTCGCGTATGGTGGCCGGACACGCTGCCGGCCGCGGCGAGGCGTGAACTGCGGCTGGCCGTGCGGGCCCGGCAGGCTTCGCGGCCGCCGCCGCCGGTGGCACCATAGGCGACCGTTCCAAGGCCCCCTCCGGCGCCTGGCGCAGCGAGGATCCGCAAAGGACCGCATGTTCAGACCCGTCCCCGTGGCCATCGGCCTGCGTTACCTGCGCGCGAAGCGGCGCAACGGCTTCATCTCCTTCATTTCGCTGGCCTCGATCCTGGGCATCGCCCTGGGTGTGACCGTGCTGATCACCACCCTGGCGGTGATGAGCGGGTTCCAGAAGGAGATCCGCGACCGCCTGCTGCAGATGACCGCGCACGCCACCGTGGTGGCCGATGGCGAGCCGATGAAGGAATGGCCGCAGGCGCTGGAGATCGCCAAGCGCGACCCGCGCGTGGCCGGCGCCGCGCCCTACGTGGAGACCGAGGCGCTGATCTCCGGCCCGCGCCGGCAGCCGGGCATGGTCCGTGGCGTCGATCCGGCGCTGGAGGACGAGGTGTCGGTGCTGTCGCAGAAGATGAAGCGCGGCAGCGCCGATTCGCTGACCGAAGGCTCGTTCAACATCCTGCTCGGCCAGGAACTGGCGCTGTGGCTGGGCGTGGACGTGGGCGACACCGTGCTGGTGATGCTGCCCGAGTTCCAGGGCACCCCGATCGGCGGCGTGCCGAGGACCAAGCGCTTCACCGTCAGCGGGACCTTCGAGGCCGGCTACAACGAGATCGACCGCGGCCTGGCGGTGGTCAACATGGCCGACATGCAGCGCGTGCTGCGCATGGACGGCGCCACCGGCGTGCGCCTGAAGCTGCACGACATGGACCAGGCGGCAACCGTGGCGCGCGACCTGGCGCTGCAGCTGCCGGGCTTCTACCGGGTCAGCGACTGGACCCGCGAGAACGCCAACCTCTACCACTCGCTGAAGATGGAAAAGACGGTGATGGGCATCCTGCTGTCGCTGATCATCGCGATGGGCGCGTTCAACCTGGTGTCCTCGCAGGTGATGCTGGTCACCGACAAGCAGGCCGACATCGCGATCCTGCGCACGCTGGGCCTGACGCCGGGCGGAGTGATGCAGGTGTTCATGGTCCAGGGCAGCCTGATCGGCCTGATGGGCACGGTGTTCGGCGTGATCGGCGGCATCACCCTGACCCTGAACCTGGAGCGGATCCTGGACGGCATCGAATCGCTGTTCAACGTGACCCTGCTGCCGGAGGACGTCTACTACATCACCGGCCTGCCGACCGACATGCAGACCGGCGACGTGGTCGTGATCACCGTGATCGCGCTGGTCATGAGTTTCCTGGCAACGCTGTACCCGGCCTGGCGTGCGGCACGGACCCAGCCCGCGGAGGCGCTGCGCTATGAATGAGAACACCGAAGCGCTGCGTGCCGAGGCGCTGGGCAAGACCTACGCCGAGGGCAGCCTGAAGACCCACGTGTTTTCCGGGCTGGACCTGCGGGTGCAGGCCGGCGAGACCGTGGCCATTGTCGGCGCGTCCGGCGCCGGCAAGAGCACGCTGCTGCATCTGCTGGGCGGGCTGGATACGCCCAGCTCGGGTGAGGTCTACGTGGCCGGGCAGCAGATGTCGACGCTGTCCGACGGCGAGCGCGGCCGGCTGCGCAACCGTGCACTGGGCTTCGTCTACCAGTTCCATCACCTGCTGCCGGAGTTCACCGCGCTCGAGAACGTGATGATGCCGGTGCTGCTGGGCGGCAACGCCGTCGCCGATGCGGCCGGTCGTGCGCGCAGCCTGCTGGAGGCGGTCGGCCTGGGCCATCGGCTGGAGCACAAGCCGGGTGAGCTGTCCGGCGGTGAGCGCCAGCGTGCCGCGGTGGCGCGTGCGCTGGTCAACCAGCCGGCCTGCGTCCTCGGCGACGAGCCGACCGGCAACCTGGACGAGAAGACCGCCGCGACCGTGTTCGGACTGATGCTGGAGCTCAACCGGGCGCAGCGCACCAGTCTGGTGATGGTCACCCACGACCGTCGCCTGGCGCGGCGCCTGGACCGGGTGCTGGAGCTGCACGAAGGCAAGCTGCGCGAGGTCGCGCCGCAGGATCTCGCCAGCTGATCCAGGCCGATCCGCCTGGATGCGTCCTGCGGATTTCACCTGGATGGCCGCGATTGCGGCGTGCAGGCCGATGCCTGGTCGATGCCTGGTCGATGCCATCGTGGCGACGCGTGCGTTGCCGACGCCGGCCGTCGGGCGAAGCCAGGCAGGCCATCCGATGCCGGGCTGGGCATATGCCGCTGCCGACGACGGTGATTGCAGGCGTTGGCGGTAGACGTTCCCGCTGACCGCCGACTGCGTGCCGCCTATCCCTGATGCGTGCGCTCCAGGGGTGGCCGCGTGCGTGTCCGTCGAGTCCGCGTGCTTCGGCGAGCCTACCGGTTCGATCGGCCGGCAGCAGGCGGACGGTCCGCGCCGGTCCCGTGCGTCTGCATGCCCATCAACGCGCTTGCGTCAGGCTGTCCGAACGTGCTGAGGACAACGTCGTGGTTGTCGCCCACAGCGTCGGGAATGTCAGTGCATCCGGTGGGTGGAGGTATCGGCCGGCGCCCTCGCGACCGGCTGCTGCGGCAGCTCGGGCGGCACCGGTGGCATGCGCTGCGCGGGCGGGCGGTTGGCACGGATGCCGACGACCACGAGTACCACGGCGAGCGCCGGCACCAGCAGCAGGCCAAGCATGATGATCCAGTGCCAGATGCTGAAACCCATCGCTCACCTCGTTTCTTCCGGAAAGGGGACGCCGCCGGCTTCGCGGCGCGCGTGGCCGGATGCTAGCGCCTCGGCATGTAAGAACATGTCGGTGGGTGACCTCCCGGGTATCGCATGGTCCTGGCCGGCGCGACCGCCGGGAGTGCGATGGCGGCGACACGGCGTGCATCGGGTGCGATTGCAGGGGAGTGCGACAGCGGGCAGTCCTCCGGTCAGGTCAGACCCCCGGGTGGTGCGGTACGGGTCGGCGACGCGTACCGCGGAGTTCTCTGACCCCTCGGCGCTGTCTTGCGTGATGCCGGGGCCGGATGGCGGCATGGATGCTGGATGCCTGTTTCCTGCTGGCCTGTCGCCATGTGCTGCGCCGTATCGATCATGCCCACCGGCCTTCTGTCGCAGCCGCGATGGCGGCGGGTTCGCCTGCCGCTCCGGGGCCGGGTGCTGGCCTGATGGGATGGCCCTCGTCGATCGGTCTGGCTGCGTGGCGCCGCCGATGGCAGTGGATCGGCGACCGTGGCGGCACTGCGGCCGGGATGCCGGGCCTCGGGATCGCCTGTGCCGGCTTGGCGCTCGCCGGGGTCGTGGCCTGCCTGTTCCTGCCTGTGCTGCCATGGGCGCCATGGCGCTGGCTGGCGGTGGGTGTGGGCGCGCTCACGTGGTGGCGCGGTGGCAGGTTCCGGCCCGCCGGTGCGCTGCTGGCCGGCTTCGGCTGGGCGGCGCTCGCGGCAGGTGCCGCGCTGCAGGACTGGCTGCCGCCTGCCTGGGAAGGGCGCGACGTTGCTCTGGCAGGGCAGGTGGTCGGGCTGCCCGAGCACGAGGCGCGACGGACGCGGTTCCGGCTGCGGGTCGACGCGGACGGGCCGATGCCGTTGCGTGGGCGCGTGGTGCAGCTGTCCTGGTACGACGACCATGACGCCGAAGCGCCGGGCGAACGCATGGCGCTGCAGCCGGGGGCGCACTGGGAGCTGCAGGCGCGGCTGCGGGCGCCACGCGGGCTGGTGAACCCGGGGGGCTTCGACGCGGGGCGGCACGCGCTGGCGCGGAGGATCTCGGCGACCGGCTACGTGCGCGACGCGACGGCCGCGACCGAGCGCGCGCCCGGTGCCGGCATCGACGCCTGGCGCGATGCGGTGTCCACGCGCATCGAGCGCCAGGTGCCGTCGCCTTCGTCGCGCTTCGTGCAGGCGCTCGCGCTGGGCGACACGCGCGGACTCGACGACCGCGACTGGGAGACCCTGCGCGCGGTCGGCCTGACCCACCTGATCGCCATTTCCGGTTTCCATGTCGGCCTGGTCGCCGGCTTCGTGGCCTGGCTGGCGGTCCTGCTGTGGTGGCTGCTGCCCGGGCTGGGACGCCGGCTGCCGCGTCCACAGGCAGCGGCGATCGCCGCGGTTGTCGGCGCGGTCGGCTACGCGGCCGTGGCCGGGTTCGAGCTGCCCACCGTGCGCACGGCGCTGATGGTCGCGGCGGTGGCGGCGGCGCGGCTGACCCGGCGGCCGGTGTCGCTGTGGCAGTCGCTGGCGCTGGCGCTGCTGGCGATCCTGCTGTTCGACCCGCTGGCGGTGCTGCAGGCCGGTTTCTGGCTGAGCTTCGCGGGCGTGGCCTGGCTGGTCTGGTGCCTGCCGTCGCAGGGACCACGCCGGCTGCTGCGCGACTTCCTCTCCGCCCAGGGCGTGGCCACCCTCGGCCTGCTGCCGCTGACGGCGGTGCTGTTCCACCAGGCGTCGATCGCCGGGCCGCTGGCCAACCTGCTGGCCATCCCGTGGTGGAGTCTGGTGGTGGTGCCGCTGTGCCTGATCGGCACCGGGCTGGAGGCGCTGCATGCCGGTCTGGGCGCCTGGGCCTGGCGGGCGGCGACGGCCTGCTTCGACCCGAGCTGGCGCCTGTTCGAATGGATGGCCGGCAGCCGGTTTGCGCTGTGGTGGCTGCCGGAGGCGCGCACCTACGCGTTGCCGCTGGCGATGGCCGCCGCGTTCTGGCTGCTGCTGCCGCGTGGCCTGCCGGGGCGCTGGCTCGCGGCCCTGCTGTGGTTGCCGCTGCTGTGGCCGGCGCGCGAACTGCCTGGGCCGGGCGGGGTGGAGTTGCAGGTGTTCGATGTCGGACAGGGCCTGTCGGTGCTCGTGCGCACGCAGCGCCACGCGCTGTTGTACGACGCCGGTCCGGCGGTCCGCGACGGCTGGGATGCCGGCGAGCGCGCGGTGATGCCGGCCCTGCGGGCACTGGGCGTGCAGCGCCTGGACCGGATCGTGGTCAGCCACGCGGACATGGACCATGCCGGCGGCCTGCCGGCGGTGCGTGCCGCGATCGCGGCCGGCGCGGTGCTGGCCCCGCCCGGTGCCGGCCTGGAGATCGACCAGGCCTGCCGCGCGGGCGAACACTGGCAGTGGGATGGCGTCGTGTTCCGGTTCCTGCATCCGCCGGAGCACTTCCCCTATCTGCGCAACGAATCCAGCTGCGTGCTGCGGATCGAGACCGCGCATGGCGCGGCGTTGCTGCCCGGCGACATCGGCGAGGTGATCGAGCAGCGGCTGCTGCGCGCGCCCGAGCTGCTGCGCGCAGACGTCGTGCTGGCGCCGCACCACGGCAGCCGCAGCTCGTCCACGCCCGGCTTCGTCACCGCCACCGGCGCGCGGCTGGTGCTGGTCGCGGCCGGCCACGACAACCGGTTCGGCCATCCCCGGCCGGAGGTGGTGCAGCGCTGGGAGCGCGCTGGTGCCGAGGTGCTGCGCACGCCGCAGTCCGGCGCGATCCGGGTCTGGCTCGACGATGGGGAACTGGCGGTGCGGGAACGTCGCGCATGGCGCGGCAGGCTCTGGGACCGACCATGACGCTCGATTGCGCCGCGCGGTCCCTCATGCCGTCGTCACGGCGTCGGGCTGGCGCCCGGACGGGCTTGCCTTCATCCTAGTGGGTCTGTGGAAACGGCCCGGTGCCGAGGGTAGGACACGTGTGGGAACTGGTGAAGGCCGGTGGATGGCCGATGCTGCCGCTGGTGCTGCTCGGCGTGGCGGCGCTTGCGATCGTGCTGGAACGCCTGTGGACCCTGCGCCGCGCCGAGGTGATGCCGGCCCGGCTGGGTGAGGAAGTCCGGAACTGGGCCGCCCGCGGCCAGCTCGACCCGGCCCACATCGAATCCCTGCGCCGCAATTCCCCGCTGGGAGCGCTGCTGGCCGCGGCGCTGGACGTGCGCAACCGTCCGCGCGACATCATGCGTGAGCGCCTGGAGGACACCGGCCGCCATCTGGTGTTCCGGATGGAGCGCTTCCTCAGCGCGCTGGGCACCATCGCCTCGGCGGGCCCGCTGCTGGGCCTGCTCGGCACCGTCGTCGGCATGATCCAGATGTTCCTCGGCGTGCTCGACCATGGCCTGGGCGATGTCAACCAGCTGGCCGGCGGCATCGGCAAGGCCCTGGTCTGCACCGCCGCGGGCATGATCGTCGCGGTGCCGGCGCTGATCTTCCATCGCTTCTTCCGCAGCCGCATCGCCGGCTACGTGATCGAGATGGAGCAGCAGGCCACCGCGCTGCTGGATGCGCTGGATGCGGCACGTGGCAGCGCACCCGCCGCGACGCCGGTACCCGCGCGCGTCGCCGCGGCCACGCAGCCGGCGCCGGCACGGGGCTGAGGCACAGCATGCGCATCCGCGACCAGCGCGCCTACGACGAACCGGGCATCGACCTGGTGCCCCTGATCGACGTGGTCCTGGTGCTGATCATCTTCTTCGTGATCACCACCACCTTCGACGTGCGCTCGACCCTGCAGCTGCAGCTGCCGACCGCCAGCGAACAGGCGCCGCCGCCGACGAACACGCTCAACGTGCTGGTCAACGCGGACGGCCGCTATTTCATCGGCGATCGCGAGGTGCTGCGCACCGACATCGAGGCGGTCAAGCAGGCCATCGCCGATGCCGCCGGCGACGACCGCGACCAGCCGGTGATGCTGCGCGCCGATGCGCGCACCCCGTACCAGGCGGTGGTCACCGCGCAGGACGCGCTGGCCCAGCTGGGCTTCCGCCGCATCGCGATCGCCACCGCGCCGGAGCCGCAGTCGTGAGCGCGCAGACTCCGGTCTGGCCGATCTACCGGCGGCTGCTGGGCTATACCGTGCGTTACCGGCTGTTCCTGGCGGCGGCGCTGGTCGGCATGCTGGTCGAGGCGACTGCCGGCGCGGCGTTCATCTGGCTGATGGAACCGCTGACCAACCGCGGTTTCGTCAATCCCGAGCCGCAGATGGCGGTGCTGCTGCCGCTGGCGATCGTCGGCCTGTTCGTGCTGCGCAGCCTGGCCACCTTCATCACCGACTACGGGATGGCCCGCACCGGCCGCAGCGTGGTCCGCGACCTGCGCGAGCAGGTGCTCTCCAAGTATTTGACCCTGCCGTCGACCCATTTCGACGCCGAGTCGACGCCGGTGATGGTCAGCCGCCTCAACTTCGACACCGAGCAGGTCACCCAGGCCAGTTCCGATGCGCTCAAGGCGCTGGTCACCGACGGGCTCACGATCATCTGGCTGCTGGGCGGCATGCTCTACATGAGCGTGAAGGTCACCCTGGCGATGCTGCTGATCACGCCATTGATCGGCGTGATCGTGTGGTACGTCGGCAAGCGCTACCGCCGGATCAGCGGCGGCATCCAGGACGGCATGGGGCGCATGGCCGCCAGCGCCGAGCAGTCGCTGGCCGCGCAGCAGGACGTGAAGATCCATGGCGCCCAGGACCTGGAGGTCGGGCGCTACGCGGGGCTGGCCAACCGCATCCTCGGCCTGAACATGAAGGTCGAGACCACCCGCGCCTCGGCCTCGGCCCTGGTCCAGCTGCTTGCGGCCATCGCACTCGCGGTGATCGTCGCGGTGGCCACCCGCGAAGCGCTGGCCGGCCGCCTCAACGCCGGCCAGTTCGTCAGCCTGATGACCGCGATGATGGGCATCATCCCGTCGCTGCGCCGCGTCACCAGCGTGCAGACCGCGATCTCGCGCGGCGTCGCCGCCGCCGAGCGCCTGTTCGCGATCCTGGACACCGAAGAGGAGCAGGACCGCGGTTCGGTCCCGGTCACCCGCGCGCGGGGCGATCTGGTGTTCGACAAGGTCTGCCTGCGCTACCGGGACCAGCCGGGCCTGGCGCTGGACGACATCAGCTTCAGTGCGCGGCCCGGCACGGTCACCGCGATCGTCGGCCGCTCCGGCAGCGGCAAGACCAGCCTGGTGCGGCTGGTGCCCCGCTTCTACGAGCCCAACGGGGGGCGCATCACCCTGGACGGCACCGACCTGCACGACTACCGCCTGGCCGACCTGCGCCGGCAGATCGCGCTGGTCGGGCAGAAGGTGATGCTGTTCGACGACACCGTCGCGGCCAACATCGCCTATGGCGCGCCGGCCGACCCGGCGGCGATCCGCGCCGCGGCCGAGGCGGCCAACGCCTGGGAGTTCATCGAACGCCTGCCGCAGGGGCTCGACACGCATATCGGCGAGAACGGCGCGCTGCTCTCCGGCGGCCAGCGCCAGCGTCTGGCGATCGCCCGCGCGATCCTGCGCGATGCGCCGATCCTGATCCTGGACGAGGCCACCGCCGCGCTGGACAACGAATCCGAGCGGCTGGTGCAGGACGCCCTGCAGCGGCTGATGCCCGAGCGCACCACGCTGGTGATCGCCCACCGCCTGTCCACCATCGAGCATGCCGACCAGGTGCTGGTGCTCGACCATGGGCGGCTGGTCGAGCAGGGCACCCATGCCGCGCTGCTCGCCGCCGGCGGCCTGTACGCGCACCTGCACGGGGCCCAGTTCCGCGAGCCCCGGCACGCATGAGCCGCTCGTCTCCCAAGGCGCCGGCCTGGTGGTACGGCGACCACGCCGTGCCGTTGCCGATGCGTCTGCTGTCGGTGCTGTATGCGACGGTGGTCGGGCTGCGTCGCAGCCTGTACCGGCGCGGCTGGCTGCGCACGCGGCAGGTGGGCGTGCCGGTGGTGGTGATCGGCAACCTCGCCGCTGGCGGCGCCGGCAAGACGCCGCTGACCCTGGCCGTGGTCGAGCGCCTGCGCCAGGCCGGCTGGCGGCCGGGCGTGGCCAGCCGCGGCTACGGCCGCGACGACGCCGGCACGGCACGCTGGGTGCAGCCCGACACCCGCCCCGAGGAAGGTGGCGACGAGCCGGTGCTGATCGCGCGGCGCCTGTCGGTGCCGGTGCGGGTGGATCGCGACCGGGCCGCCGCCGCGCGCGCGCTGGTCGCGTCGGGCTGCGACATCGTGGTCTGCGACGACGGCCTGCAGCATTACCGCCTGGGCCGCGACGTGGAGATCGAGGTGATCGACGGCAGCCGGCGCTACGGCAACGGCCGCATGATCCCGGCCGGCCCGCTGCGCGAGCCGGTGGAGCGCGCGCGGCTGTGCGACTTCCGCGTGGTCAACCTGGGCCAGGCGCAGGGGCGCGACGAAACCGGATTCGGCGAGTGGCCGATGCGGCTGCGGACCGGGTCGGCCGTGCCGCTGGGTGGGGGCCGGCCGTTGCCGCTGTCCGCCTTCGCCGGGCGCCGTGTGCATGCGGTCGCCGGCATCGGCCACCCGCAGCGCTTCTTCGAGATGCTGCGCGGGCTGGACATCGGTGTGGTCCCGCACGCCTTCGGCGACCACCATGCGTTCACCGCGGACGACCTCCAGTTCGGCAACGACCTGCCGGTGCTGATGACCGAGAAGGACGCGGTGAAGTGCGCGCCGTTCGCCGATGCCCGCTGCTACGCGGTGCCGGTCGACGCCGAACTGCCGGCGGCATTCTGGATCGCGCTGCTGGAGCGGCTGGGTCGGCCTGACGCCTGAGTCGGAGTCGGAGTCGGCGTCGGGCAACGCCGACCGGGCGCCGGATCGATGTTCCGCCTGACGAGACCGGGCGGGCGACCGACCCGCAGCGGACGCAGGCGCTGCAGCGCCGGCCGATCGCGCCCGGCGGCCGTGCCGCATCGCGGCCAGGCATGACGACCTCACGCCGTCGGGTGTTCTTCCTACAATGGCGGCCAGACTTCGGGAGTGATGATGGAGCGCAACGGGCAACTGGATTTCGTGGTGGCAGTGCCGGCGCGCTATGCCGCCAGCCGGCTGCCGGGCAAGCCGCTGCGGCTGCTCGGCGGCGAGCCGCTGGTGCTGCACGTGGCCAGGCGGGCGCTGGCCGCCGGCGCGCGCGAGGTATGGCTGGCGACCGACGACACGCGTGTGGCGCAGGCGCTCGAGGGCGTGGCCGGCGTGCGCGTGGCCATGACCTCGCCCGATCACGCCTCGGGCACCGATCGGCTGGCCGAGTGCGCCGACATCGCCGGCTGGGACGACGCCACCCTGGTGGTCAATCTGCAGGGCGACGAGCCGTTCGCGCCGGCCGCTGGCATCCGCGCGGTGGCCATGCTGCTGGCCGGCAGCGGCGCGCAGATGGCGACCCTGGCCGAGCGCGTGGCCGATGTGCAGACGCTGTTCGACCCGAACACGGTGAAGCTGGTCCAGGCCGCATCCGGCGATGCGCTGTACTTCAGCCGCGCGCCGCTGCCGTGGCCGCGCGACGCCTTCGCCCATGACCGGTCGACGTTGCCCGACGGCGGCCACTGGCTGCGTCATATCGGCATCTACGCGTATACGGCCGGCTTCCTGCGCAGGTTCGCGGCCATGCCGCCGGGCCGGCTGGAGCGGATCGAATCGCTGGAGCAGCTGCGCGTGCTGGAGGCCGGGTACCGGATCGCGGTGGCGCTCGCGCCCGCATCGTTCCCGCCGGGCGTGGACACGCCCGAGGATCTGGAACGCGCGCAGGCGCACCTGGCCGGAGCCGCCTGATGCGGGTGCTGGTGTTCTGCCTGGGCAACATCTGCCGGTCGCCGCTGGCCGAAGGCGCGCTGCGCACCCGGATCGCCGCGTCGCCGCTGGCCGGCCTGGTCGAGGTCGACTCGGCCGGCACCGGCGGCTGGCACGCCGGCGATCCGCCCGACCGGCGCGCGATCGCCTGTGCGCGCCGGCATGGCGTGGACATCGGGGCGCAGCGTGCGCGCCAGCTGCGTGCGGCCGACTTCGACGACTACGACCTGCTGCTGTGCGCCGACGCCGCCAACCTGCGCGATGCGCGGCAGCTGGTGCGGCCGGAGCAGGCCGGCAAGCTGGCCCTGCTGCTGGAATGGGCCGGGCTGGGGCAGGGGCGCGAGATCCCCGACCCCTACCATGGCGGGGAGGACCATTTCGAGGAGGTCTGGCGATTGGTCGATGCGGCCGCACAGGCGGTCGTCGCGCGTCTGGTACGCGAGCGGACATCCGGCATAATCGGCCGATGAGCGCCGTGTCCCTGCAGGAACTGCCCGAACTGGCCTGGCTCAACGCCCCGGCGACCACGCTGCACGACCTGCGCGGACGCCCGGTGGTGCTGGCCTTCGTCAACGCCGCCTCGACCTGGTGCGCGCAGCGGCTGACCGAACTGTCGCAGTGGCAGGCGCGCAATCCCGGCCGGGTGCAGGTGCTGGCCGTCCAGGTGCCGCGCTTCGACAGCGAGCGCGTCCCGCAGCGGGCGCTGAAGCTGCTGCGCCGTTCCGGCGTGCGGTTCCCGGTGCTGCTCGATGCCGACTGGGCCGCGTGGCAGCGCTACGGCATCGACGCCTGGCCGACCCTGCTGCTGATCGACGCGCAGGGCCGCGAGCAGGCGCGCATCGTCGGTCTGGGCAACGATCTGGAGCGACAGCTGATCGCGTTGTGCGAGGGCCTGCCGCGTCCGCTGGACGAGGACCTGAGCAGCACCGAGACCCACGCCGAACCCCGGTTGCCGCTGCTGTTTCCCGGCGGCATCGCCGCCAGCGGCGACCGCCTGTACGTGGCCGACAGTGGCCACCACCGGGTCCTGGAATGCAACCATCATGGCCGCGTCCTGCGCCAGTTCGGCATGGGCACCGCGGACTTCATCGACGGCCCCGGCGACCATGCCGCGTTCAACCGGCCGCTGGGCCTGGCGCTGGAACGCGAGGCGCTGTACGTGGCCGACGCCGGCAACCATGCGCTGCGCCGGATCAACCTGGGTACCGGCCAGGTCGACACCCTGTGCGGCAACGGACGCGCCGGCGATCCGGTCGAAGGCGCAGTGGCTGCTGACGCCCGTGGCCCGCTGAGCCATCCGCTGGCGCTGGCGGTGGCCAGCAACCACGTCTACATCGCGATGGCCGGCGACAACCGGATCTGGAGCTACGACCTGGGCCGCAACGAGCTGGTCCTGCGCGCCGGCACCGGCCAGCTCGACCTGCGCGACGGCAATGCGCGCATGGCCGCGTTCGCGCAGCCGGTCGGCGTGGCCGCGGTGCAGCAGGTGCTCTACGTCTGCGACGCGCTCGGCTCGGCGGTACGCTCGCTGCAACTGCGTACCGACCTGGTGCAGACCCTGGTCGGGCAGGGCTTCTGGGATTTCGGCGACGAGGACGGCCCGCGCTCGGTCGCGCGGCTGCAGCACCCGCAGGCGATCGCGCTCAGTGCCGACGCACCGCTGCTGTGGATCGCCGACAGCGGCAACGGCGGCCTGCGCACGCTGCGCCTGGGCGGCGGCGAGCTGGGCACGGTCGCGCTTCCGCGGCGCCTGCACGGCCCGTCGGCGCTGGCGATCGCGGCAGGCTCGGTCTGGATCGCCGAGACCGATGCGCACGGCATCCTGCGGTACGACATCGCCAGCGGCAGCCTGGAAGACGTGTCCATCGGCGAATGAGCAGTCCGGCTTCAGCAGCATTCGACGGCAAGGCGTTCGCCGCCCAGCTCAGTACCGCACCCGGGGTCTACCGCATGTTCGGCGCGGACGACAGCCTGCTGTACGTCGGCAAGGCGCGCGCGCTGCGCAACCGCGTCGGCAGCTATTTCAACAACACGCCCAAGTCGCCGCGCATCCAGGCGATGATCGCGCAGATCGCGCGGATGGACGTCACCGTCACCCGCACCGAGGCCGAAGCGCTGCTGCTGGAAAACCAGCTGATCAAGTCGCTGGCGCCGCGCTACAACGTCTCGCTGCGCGACGACAAGAGCTATCCCTACGTGCTGCTCACCCAGGAGCAGTGGCCGCGGCTGACCTTCCACCGCGGCGCGCGCGCGGTGCCGGGCCGCTACTTCGGGCCGTATCCCAGCGCCGGCGCGATCCGCAACACGCTGGACCTGATGCACAAGCTGTTCCGGCTGCGCAGCTGCGAGGACAGCGTGTTCCGCAACCGCAGCCGCCCCTGCCTGCAGTATCAGATCGGCCGCTGCAGCGCGCCCTGCGTGGACCTGGTCGGTGCGCAGGAGTACGCCGAGTCGGTGCGTCGCGCGGTGCTGTTCCTGGATGGACGCAGCGACGAGCTGAGCACCGAGCTGGCCGCGGCGATGGAGGCCGCCAGTGCGCAGCTGGAGTTCGAGCAGGCTGCCCGCCTGCGCGACCTGATCGCCACGCTGCGCCGGCTGCAGGCACGGCAGTACGTCGATGGCCACGCCGCGAACCTGGACGTGCTGGCCTGCGCGATGCAGGGCAGTTCGGCCTGCGTGCTGCTGCTGGCCTTCCGCGATGGCCGCAACCTGGGCACCCGCGCGTTCTTCCCGCGGACCAATGGCGAGGACAGCGCCGAGGAAGTGCTGGCCGCGTTCGTGTCGCAGTACTACGCCGAGCAGCCGGCGCCGGGGGAGATCGTGCTCGACCGTGCGATCCCCGATGCCGAACTGCTGGAACTGGCGCTGGCCGAGACCGCCGGCCGCAAGGTCGTGATCAAGCACAGCGTGCGCGGCGAGCGTGCCGGCTATCTGGACCTGGCCCGGCGCAATGCGCAGATCGCGCTGGTCACCGAGATGAGCAGCCGCAACGCGCAGCAGGCCCGCAGCGAGGCGCTGCGCGACCTGCTCGGGCTGGCGGAGGTGCCGGCGCGGGTCGAGTGTTTCGACATCAGCCACACGATGGGCGAGGCCACCGTGGCCTCGTGCGTGGTGTTCGATCCGGCCGGGCCGGTGCGCAACCAGTACCGGCGCTACAACATCACCGGGATCGAGCCGGGCGACGACTACGCGGCGATGCGCCAGGCGATCGAGCGCCGGTTCCGGCGCGCGCTGGAGGCCGAGGCCGGCGACGACCCGCTGCGCGCGGCCAACGCGGTACTGCCGGACGTGCTGCTGATCGACGGTGGCGCCGGCCAGCTGTCCCAGGCCAAGGCCGCGCTGGCCGACCTGGGCGTGGACGGCGTGCTGCTGGTCGGCGTGGCCAAGGGCGAGGAGCGCCGGGCAGGGCACGAGGCGCTGGTGATGCCCGACGGCCGCGAACTGCGCCCGGGTGCGGCCTCGCCGGCACTGCAGTTCATCCAGCAGGTGCGCGACGAGGCGCACCGCTTCGCGATCACCGGCCATCGCGGCAAGCGCCAGAAGGCGCGCACCACCAGCCGGCTCGAGGACATCGCCGGCATCGGCCCGCGCCGGCGCGCGGCCCTGCTGCGCCATTTCGGCGGCCTGGCCGGGCTGAAGGCCGCCGGCGCCGAGGAAATCGCCCGTGTCGAGGGCATCAACGCCGCGCTCGCCGAGCGCATCTACGCTAACCTGCACGGGCTGGCACCCCCACCAGCGCAAGACAACAGCTGACGGCTCGCAATGAAGTTGACCATTCCCACCTGGCTCACGCTGCTGCGGATCCTGATGATCCCGGTGCTGGTGCTGGTGTTCTATCTGCCCTACACGTGGACCAATTTCGCCTCGGCCGGCGTGTTCATCCTGGCCGCGCTGACCGACTGGCTGGATGGCTGGTGGGCACGCCGCTACCAGCAGCACTCCGCGTTCGGCGCCTTCCTCGATCCGGTCGCCGACAAGCTGATGGTGGCGGTGGCGCTGTTCCTGATCGTGCAGGGGCATCCGACCCCGTGGATGGCGTTCTGGGCGGCGGTGATCGTCGGCCGCGAGATCGCGGTGTCGGCGCTGCGCGAGTGGATGGCCGAGCTGGGCCAGCGTGCGACGGTGAAGGTGGCGCTGATCGGCAAGATCAAGACCACCGCGCAGATGGTGGCCGTGTCCTGCCTGCTGTATTCGGTGAGCCCCAACCAGGCGCCCGAGTCGATCTGGATGGGCGCGCCGGTCTTCCACCTCGGCGACTGGCTGCTGGCGATCGCCGCGCTGCTGACGCTGTGGTCGGGGTTCCAGTACCTGCATGCGGCCTGGCCGGCGCTGCGGGCGGACGAGCGGGCGGCCGCACAGCGCAATGTGAAGAAAAGCGCGAAATCCAGTTGACAGTTTCACGCGGATCCCTAGAATACGCGTCTCCCAAGCGGGAATAGCTCAGTTGGTAGAGCGCAACCTTGCCAAGGTTGAGGTCGCGAGTTCGAGTCTCGTTTCCCGCTCCAAGGACAGGCGTCATCCCACGCGCGGCCGGTCGCCAGACCGGTTCGAACGGGAAAGAAACCAGGCCCCGGCAACGGGGTCTTCGTTTCGGAGGAGTCGACGCGGTGGCGACATCGCAAGACGAGCCGGAGCATTGGCCTGGTGGCAGATTGGTTATGCACCGGACTGCAAATCCGTTTAGATGGGTTCGATTCCCGTCCAGGCCTCCACAATCAGGATCGTGCGGTACCCAAGCGGGAATAGCTCAGTTGGTAGAGCGCAACCTTGCCAAGGTTGAGGTCGCGAGTTCGAGTCTCGTTTCCCGCTCCAGTTATGGCGCCATGCGCCACAGCCACCGGCCAGCCGGTGCGTAGGGACCCCGGAGACGGGGTCTCGTGGTTTCCGGGAATGCGGTGCGGACGTGGTCGTCCACGTCGTGCCGGATCCAGAGCGGCGCCCATGCCGGGCCCAGCGCTGGAACCGGGGGACAGTGCGGTACATGCGGGAATAGCTCAGTTGGTAGAGCGCAACCTTGCCAAGGTTGAGGTCGCGAGTTCGAGTCTCGTTTCCCGCTCCATCCGGTGCTCTGCGCCGCAGCCACCGGAACCCCGGTGCGTAGACGCCCCGGACACGGGGCTTCGTCGTTTCTGCAGGGGCGCCCTGCAGAAACGCTGGGGAGCGACGGTTGAAGCGCCCTGCGATACGTGCGGCCGGCATGGCCGGGCGCGCCCCGACCGTTTCAGCGCCGGCGTGGTGGCGCGGTGCGGCGCGGCACCGGGCCGGTCGAATTGCGCACCTGCAGCTGGTAGGGCACCTGCACCACACCGCCGCTGGCATGGCCGCCGATCTCGGTCAGCAGCTGCTGTGCGGCGATCCGCCCCATCTCGCGGCTGGGCTGGCGCACGGTGGTCAGGCTCGGCCAGACCTGGCAGGCCATCGGGCTGTCGTCGAACCCGAACACCGACAGGTCCCCGGGGACGTCCAGCCCGCGCGCAGCGGCTTCGTAGAGCACGCCGCAGGCGGTGTCGTCGTTGGCGCCGAAGATCGCGGTGGGGCGTTCGTCCAGCGCCAGCAGGCGGCGTGCGCCGACGATGCCGGACTGGAACGAGAACTCGCCTTCGACCACCAGCTCCGGATCGAACGCGATGCCGGCGCGGCGCAGTCCGTCCTGGTAGCCGGCCAGGCGCCACGAACGCGCGCCATGGCTGCGGTGGCCGGTGATGTGGGCGATCCGGCGATGCCCCAGCGCGACCACGTGGGCGACCATGTCGGCCGCGGCCGCGCGTTCGTCCAGGATCGCGCCCAGGCGCGCATTGCCGCGTTTGGGCGAAATGCTGGAGTAACGCACGCCGAGGTCGTTGAGACGACGCAGCAGCGGCTGGTCGTCGGTCAGCGGCGGGGTCAGGATCAGGCCGTCCGGACGGTTCTGGCTGACCAGGGTTTCCACCGCCTCGATGTGGTCGCTCTGGCGCACGTCCAGCGGACGCAGGGTGAGGCCGTAGTTGCCTTGCTCGCAGGCCGCCAGCACGCCTTCGATGATCTCCATCATGTAGTTCGACGACGGGTTGTCGTAGAGCAGGGAGACCAGATACGACCTGCCGCCGGCGAGGCTGCGGGCCGAGGTGTTGGGCCGGTAGTTGAGCGTGCGCGCCGCTTCCTCCACCTTCAGGCGGGTCGCTTCGCGCACGTTCGGTTCGCGGTTGAACACCCGCGAGACGGTCTTCATCGATACGCCCGCCGCGGCGGCTACATCCTCGATCCTGGCGCGCATACCCCTCCGGTCCGTGCCTGCCGCCTGCATCCGGCGGCAGGCGCATTCTAGCCGCAGCCGGCAGAGTCGCCACGCCGCGTCGCGGCACTGCGCTGCGGCGGTGGTCCCGCGTCCGGTGGTGGCACAATAGGCGCGCCGTCCGCGCCCGGGTGGTGAAACTGGTAGACACACGGGACTTAAAATCCCTCATCCGAAAGGGTATGCGGGTTCGAGTCCCGCCCCGGGCACCAGCGCGCCATCCGCGGAACATACAGGCCAGGCCGTGACTTCTCCCCGCGTCGCCACCGAGCTCTGCAGCGAGGACGAGATCGTGCGCCTGGTGCACGCGTTCTACGCGCGGGTGCGCGCCGATGCGCTGCTCGGTCCGGTGTTCGAGACGCATGTGGCGGACTGGCCCGCGCATCTGGCGGTGCTGGTCGATTTCTGGTCGGCGATGCTGCGCGGTACGCGGCGCTTCCGCGGTGCGCCGGTCACCCGGCACCGGGCGCTGCCGCCGCTGTCGCCGGCGATGTACGCGCGCTGGCTGGCGCTGTTCGCGCAGACCACCGCCGAAAGCGGCAATCCGGCGCTGCAGGCCGAGGCCGATGACGCCGCCCGGCGCATGGCCCGGACCCTGCAGGCGCGCAGCGCCGACCCGCTGGCCTGATCCGCGCTGGACGCCTCCGGCTTGACCCCGGTCATGGGCGCGCGGCCGGGACTGCCGCAGTCTGGCGCTGCCCGGCCAGGCGCTTGGCCGCGATGTCCGCTCCCGATGACCTATTACCTGCTGCTCGTCGTCCATCTGTTGTGCGCGTTCGTCTTCATCGGCACGGTGTTCTTCGAGGTGCTGATGCTGGAAGCGGTGCGCCGGCACGTGCCGCGCGAGGCGATGGCGCAGGTGGAGCGGGCCATCGGCGATCGCGCCCGTGCGCTGATGCCCTGGGTGCTGCTGTTGCTGTACGGCGCCGGGCTCGGCCTGGCCTGGCATTACCGGCCATTGCTGCAGGCGCCGCTGGCGAGTGCGTTCGGGTTGCAGCTGCTGCTCAAGCTGGTGCTGGCGGCCAGCATCCTGGGCCACTTCTGCATGGCGATGCGGCTGCGCCGGCAGGGGCGCCTGCGCGGGCCCGCATCGCGCAGGATCCACCTGAGCGTGTTCGTGCACATGCTCGGCATCGTGCTGCTGGCCAAAGGCATGTTCCACCTGGCCTGACCGCCGCGCCGCGGCCGCGCATGGCCGCCTACAATGGCGCGTCCGATCACCGAGCCGCCCATGACCGCCATCGATGCGTCCGTCGTTCCGCTGCCCGCCGAAGGCGCGAGGATCGCCGTGATCGGCCTGGGATACGTGGGCCTGCCGCTGGCGGTGGCCTTCGGTGCACGGCGGCCGGTGCTCGGGTTCGACACCGATCCGGAACGCGTGGCCGCGCTGCGTGGCGGGCGCGACAGCACGCTGGAGCTGGAGGCCGATGAGCTGGCCGCGGCCACCCGGCTGGACTACAGCAGCGATCCGGCGGCGCTGGCCGGATGCGACATCTTCATCGTCGCGGTGCCGACGCCGATCGACGCCCAGCACCAGCCCGACCTGTCGCCGCTGCGCAGCGCCAGCGCGCTGGTGGCCGCCGCGCTGACGCCCGGCGCGCTGGTGATCTACGAGTCGACCGTCTACCCCGGCACCACCGAGGAAATCTGCGTGCCGATCCTGGAGGCCGGGTCGGGGCTGCGCTTCAACCAGGAGTTCTCCTGCGGCTACAGTCCCGAGCGGGTCAGCCCCGGCGACCGCCAGCGGCGCCTGTCCGACATCCGCAAGATCACGGCCGGTTCCACGCCGGAGGCCGCCGCGTTCGTCGATGCGCTGTACCGGCAGGTCATCGCCGCCGGAACCTGGCCGGCACCGTCGATCCGCGTGGCCGAGGCGGCCAAGGTGGTCGAGAACATCCAGCGCGACGTCAACATCGCGCTGGTCAACGAGCTGGCGCTGGTGTTCGACCGGCTCGGCATCGACACCGGCGACGTGCTCGAGGCGGCCGGCACCAAATGGAACTTCCTGCCGTTCCGGCCCGGCCTGGTCGGCGGCCACTGCATCGGCGTCGACCCGTACTACCTGCTGCACAAGTCCGAGAGCGTCGGGTACCACCCGGAACTGATCCACACAGCGCGCGCGGTCAACGAGCGCGTCGGCGAACACGTGGCGGCACGCGTGCTGGCGATGCTGGCCGCGCGTGGCGTGGCGCCCGACCAGGCGGACATCCTGGTGCTGGGCGTGACCTTCAAGGAGAACTGTCCGGATCTGCGCAACAGCCGTGCACTGGCGCTGGCGCTGCGGCTGGCGCAGGGCGGGGCGCGGGTGGAGGCCTGCGATCCGTGGGCCGATGCCGACGAGGTCGCCAGGCAGGGCGTGGCGTTGTGCGCCGCACCGCGCGCGGGCGGCTACGACGCGGTCGTGCTGGCGGTCGCGCACGAGGCCTGGCGCACCTACGACGCGACGCAGGTGCGGGCGCTGGGCCGGCCCGGCGCGGTGGTCTACGACGTCAAGTCGGTGTGGCCGCGCGAAGCCGTCGACGATCGTCTGTAACCGCGGCACCGGCTGCGGCATGCGCGCTGCTGGCGGCGCGGGCGAGTGCGGTCGACCGGTGCATGCGGTGGTCGCCAGCTGCGCTGCGGATGCATCGGCAGCGCCATCGCGGTACTGGCGCGCCGCACGGCATGACCGGGCCGCTTCCATGGATCGGATCCGCAGCATGATCGCGTGTGGGCGCGTTCGGTGCGTGGCATTCGGTGCGCTGTACTGCGCGCGTCCGCCCGCACCTGCTCCGGCGATGGCGCGCGCTCCAGGTTGTGTCGCGGATCGACTGCGCGGGGCGATTGCCCGATCGCCCGCTCCGACAGGCCCGTCATATCGCGCGGGATAGACTGCAGGCTGGCATCGACCAAGGGAGAGGGAATGAGCCGTTACCTGGCCTATGCGTGCAGCATCGCGCTGCTGCTTGTTTCGTGCGTGCTGGCGATGTTCTGGCCGGCCTGGTGGTGGGGCGTGGCCGCGTTCGGCCTGCTGGTGGCGATCGGCACGCTGGATCTGCTGCAGACGCGCAGCACGCTGCGCCGCAACTATCCGATCCTGGCGCACTTCCGCTACGGGCTCGAATCGGTCGGCCCGGAAATCCGCCAGTACTTCATCGAAGGCGACACCGTCGAGGCGCCGTTCTCGCGCGCGCAGCGCGCGCTGGTCTACCGCCGCGCCAAGGGCGTGATGGACGTGGTGCCGTTCGGCACGCTGCAGGACGTGTACGCGGTGGACTACGAGTGGATCAACCACTCGATGGTGCCCAGCGACATCCCCGACCACGATTTCCGCGTGGTGGTCGGCGCAGACACCGCGCATCCGTACTCGGTCAGCGTGTTCAACATCTCGGCGATGAGCTTCGGCTCGCTGTCGGCCAGCGCGGTGCGCGCGCTCAACGAAGGCGCGCGCCGTGGCGGCTTCTACCACGACACCGGCGAGGGCTCGATCTCGCCCTACCACCTCGAGCACGGCGGCGACCTGGTCTGGGAGATCGGCTCGGGCTACTTCGGCTGCCGCGATGCGCATGGCAGGTTCGACCCGGAGCGCTTCGCCGCGCAGGCCGCGCGACCGCAGGTGAAGATGATCGAGATCAAGCTGTCGCAGGGGGCCAAGCCGGGTCATGGTGGCGTGCTGCCCGCGGCCAAAGTCAGCGCGGAGATCGCGGCCACGCGTGGCGTGCCCGAGGGCGTGGAGTGCGTCTCACCCGCGCGGCATTCGGCCTTCGATTCGCCGCTGGGACTGCTGCGGTTCGTCGCGCGGCTGCGTGAGCTGTCGGGTGGCAAGCCGGTCGGCTTCAAGCTGGCCATCGGCCATCCCTGGGAATGGTTCGGCATCGCCAAGGCCATGCACGAGAGCCGGCTGCTGCCGGATTTCATCGTGGTCGACGGCGCCGAAGGCGGGACCGGCGCCTCGCCGGTGGAGTTCATGGACCACATCGGCGTGCCGATGCACGAGGCGCTGCTGCTGGTGCACAACACCCTGGTCGGGCTGGAACTGCGCGACAAGGTGCGGATCGCCGCGGCGGGCAAGATCACCAGCGCGTTCGACATCGCCAAGACCATGGCGATGGGCGCGGACTGGTGCAACTCCGGCCGCGGTTTCATGTTCGCGCTCGGCTGCATCCAGTCGATGAGCTGCCATACCGACCGTTGCCCGACCGGCATCGCCACCCAGGATCCGCGCCGCTGGAAGCATCTGGATCCGGCCGACAAGGCCACGCGCGTGCACCAGTACCACGACAACACGCTGCGCGCGCTGCACGACCTGCTCTGCGCGGCCGGGCTGTCGCATCCGTCCGATCTGGGCCCCGAACACATCCTGCGGCGGGTCTCGCCGATCGAGATCCGCTCGCTGGCGGCGCTGTTCCGCTACCTGGAGCCGGGCGAACTGCTGCAGCGCGTACCCGACCACGCGGTGTTCCAGGCGTTCTGGGCCGAGGCGCGCAGCGATACGTTCGCCCCGCCGG
>Ga0075364_10000139_pt1 | contig 31253 bp, 30 predicted proteins | sample EndMetdeltDD1764_FD_71517 | JGI IMG/M metagenome (GOLD analysis project Ga0075364, IMG submission 71517) | Populus endosphere microbial communities from Tennessee, USA - Endosphere MetaG P. deltoides DD176-4 | ecosystem: Host-associated > Plants > Roots > Endosphere | place: USA: Tennessee... | reverse complement strand
GCGGCCACGATGCCCAGTGGAACGCCGAGCACGACGGCCAGCAACATACCTGCGGCGGTGAGCTCAAGCGTGGCAGGCAGCGTTCGGGCGATGCCTTCCGTGACGGGGGCATAGGTCTGGAACGAGTCGCCCAGATCGCCCTTGAGCAGTTTGCCCAGATAGATGAAGTACTGGGTGTGGATCGGGCGATCCAGGCCGTAGTTTTCCCGGATCTGCTGCACGTCTTCCTCGACGGCATCAGGACCTGCGGCCAATCGCGCGGGATCACCGGGAATGAACTGCAGCACCAGGAACACGGCAATCGAAACACCCAAAAGCATGGGTGCCAACAGCAACAGGCGTCGAACTGCAAAGTTGAACATGACCGCTCTCAGTTGTAGTCACCATCGATCAGCCGATGGCCGCGCTGCAACCGTCAGCAACGCGCCGATGAATCATGCGGTAGAGGCCACCCCTGACGCAAACCCACATAGAATTGGACGCACATAACAAAATGTTATGCTGGTAAACCCTTTATTTTGATGGGCTTGGCACCGTTATGCAGCTCAATCCAAGACAGCTGGAAGCGTTTCGCAAGGTGATGGTGACAGGCAGCATGACCCTGGCCGCCGAGATGTTGAAGATCACCCAGCCTGCAGTCAGTCGGCTGATCAAGGATCTGGAAGGAACCTTGCAACTGCGCCTTTTTCGGCGGGAAGGAAATCGGTTGATTCCAGGCGCTGAGGCCCAGCGGCTATTCACTGAGGTCGACAGTTTCTATCAAGGGATAGAACGTGTTGAACGCGTGGCTCAGGATCTCAGGAGTTTGCGCACAGGCACGCTGCGCATCGCATCCATGAACGCATTGGGGTTGAGTGTGCTCAGCGAAGGCGTGCGTATGTTCTCGAACGATAGGCCCGGCGTAAGCGTATCGTTGGATGTGCGCCACTCACTGAGCATTCTGGAATTGGCCAGCGCGAACCAGATCGACATCGGTTTCGTCCAGATCATGGGAACCGAGTATCCAGGCGTGGACATCATCCCTTTCCCGGACATGTATGCGGTATGTATGTTGCCCAGCAACCATCCGCTGGCGCGCAAGAAGGTCATCAAGATAGACGACTTGCAAGGCGAGCGGTTAATCTCGTTGTCGCGCAATAGTCCTTTGCGCATGCGCATTGAAATGGCGCTGGATGCCGCAAGCGTGAGCTGCGAGCGGCCCATCGAAACGACGCTGGCACACTCTGCTTGTTGTATGGTGTCAGGAGGGTTGGGCCTGACGATTTGCGATCCTTTTACAGCGAGCTACACAAAGTACGCTGGCGTGGTGCGTCGCAAGCTGGAACCCGCCATTCCATTTGAGTTTTCAATGGTGCTGCCTGCGCATCAGCCGCGATCGAAGGTGGTCACTGATTTCATGCAGGTCATGCGCGACCTGTTCAGCAGAGAGTTTCTGCCACAGGTCGCGGGGCGCCAGGCCCTGAAGGTGCCCGTATCGTGAATGGGTTGCGGCGCATTCGCGCCGGCCTTACTGGATTCAGACCTTCTCTTCCGGCTTGTCGAAGCGCCTGAACAAGGTGGCTGCCAGAGGGCCGGATATGTTGTGCCAGACGCTGAATATCGCACTCGGGACAGCTGCCAGCGGTGAGAAATGCGCCGTGGCCAGGGCCACGCCCAGGCCTGAGTTCTGCATGCCGACTTCAATGGAAATGGCCTTGCGCTTGGCCAGGCTCATACCGCACATCTTGGCCAGAAGGTAGCCGATCAACAGTCCCAGCCCGTTATGCAGGACCACCACCGCAAAGATCATCATGCCACTGGTGGCAATGCGCGCCTGATTACCCGCCACCACGGCAGCCACGATCGCGACAATCGCCACCACCGACACCAAAGGCAGCACGGCCACGCCGACCTGTACCTTTTCCTTGAGCAGATACTGCACCAGCACGCCAAGTGCGATCGGCAGCACCACGACCTGAACGATGGACCAGAACATGGCCGATGCGCTGACGTCGATCCATTGGCTAGCCAGCAGATAGATCAGCGCGGGCGTCACAATCGGCGCGAGCAGGGTGGTGACCGATGTGATGGCGACCGAGAGCGCGACGTCACCGCGGGCGAGAAAGGTCATGACGTTGGATGCCGTGCCGCCTGGGCAGCAGCCCACGAGGATGACGCCGATGGCGACTTCAGGCGGCAGTGCCAGCGTGGTGGCCAGCAGCCAGGCCAGGCCCGGCATGATGATGAACTGACCGGCCACACCAATACCCACGTCCAGCGGCCTGCGCGCCACTTCGCGGAAGTCTTCCTTGGACAGCGTCAGCCCCATGCCAAACATGATCAGGCCGAGCAGGGGCACGATGTAGGGGCCTATGCCTCGAAACGCAGCGGGGAAGAAAAATGCCAGGGTGGCGAACAGCAGCACCCAGATGGCGAAGGTGTTGCCGACGAATCGGCTCAGGCGGGCGAGGGCCAGCATGCAGTATCTCCAGTCTTATTTAGAATGAGGCGGTAGTGTACGTGCTTGGACATTCCAAGCAGGTGCGGTGCAGCGCGCGCCGCACGCGGCTGTCGTCACGCGTGGTCGCATTGCTGTACACGCGCACCCCGGTGTATACCTGTGGGTAAAGCGGTAGTGCTCACGCACACTGCACGAATCGCCGATGCAGAGAACACAGGTGGAGACATGAAAAAACTCGCTTCAAAGCGTGCGTTGGTCACGGGCGCCTCCAGCGGCCTGGGTGCGCATTTTGCGCAGGTCCTGGCCGCGCATGGTGCCCATGTGGTGTTGGCCGCACGCCGTCGCGACGCGCTCGAAGGCGTGGCGAAGTCCATTCGTGACGCGGGTGGCGAGGCATCGGTCATGATCCTGGATCAAACGGATGCGGCCTCGCGCGATGCGCTGGTGGAGCACGCCGGCGCAATCGATATCCTGATCAACAATGCGGGCGTGGTCAACCAGGGCGCTGCACTGACTCAAACCGAATCCGACTGGGATACGGTGATCGACACCAATCTCAAGGGTCAGTTTTTCGTGGCGCAGGCCGTGGCGCGCGGCATGCAATCGCGCGGCGGCAGCATCGTGAATGTCGCCTCCATACTCGGCCTGCGTCAATCGGTGGGCGTGCTACCTTATGCCGTCTCGAAGGCGGGTGTGGTGCAGATGACCAAGATCCTTGCGCTGGAGTGGGCGCGCTACGGCATCCGGGTCAATGCGCTGGCGCCGGGCTATTTCGAGACGCCGCTGAACAGTGCGTTCTGGCAGACGCCTGCCGGCGAGGCCCTGATCAAACGGGTGCCGCAGCGCCGACTGGGGCAGATGGATGATCTGGATGGGCCGCTGCTTCTGCTGGCCAGCGACGATTCGCGCTACATGACCGGTTCGACCATCGTGGTCGACGGTGGCCATCTGACCAGCACGCTTTGAGTTCGCCACTACAGGAATCCCCAGCCATGTCCTATTACACCCCCAGTCCACGTAGCCTTGAGATTGCCCAGCGGGTGGAAGCTTTCGTGCGGCACACCGTGGTGCCCTTCGAGCGTGATGCGCGCTGCGGCGCTCACGGCCCGAGTGCGGAACTGGTGCAGGAGCTTCGCGATCTGGCGCGCAAGGCCGGCGTCATGACACCGCACATCCTGCGCGGCGGCGATCACCTCACGCAGCTCGAGACCGCCACGGTGCTGCGTCGTTCTGGTCTCTCTCCATTGGGTCCGATCGCGGTCAATACAGGTGCGCCTGACGAGGGCAACATGTATTTGCTGGGCAAGATCGGCACGCCCATGCAGAAAGAGCGCTTCCTGGCGCAGCTGGTGAGTGGCGCATCGCGCTCGGCTTTCTTCATGACGGAACCCGCCTCCGAGGGCGGGGCAGGCTCCGATCCCTCGATGCTGCAGACGACCGCGACCGCGACCGCATCCGACCAAGGCTGGGTCATCAATGGGCGCAAGGCGTTCATTACCGGTGCACAGGGGGCATCTGTAGGCATCATCATGGCACGCACGGCAAGTGAGCCGCATACCGCAGCCACGATGTTTCTGGTCGATCTGCCGCACCCCGCCATTCGCATCGAACGCGTGCTGGACACCATCGATAGCTCCATGCCGGGAGGTCATGCCGTCATCACCATCGACAATCTTCAGGTCTCGGCCGATCAGGTGCTGGGCGAGGTCGACGAAGGTTTCCGGTATGCCCAGATACGCTTGTCGCCTGCTCGTCTGTCACACTGCATGCGCTGGTTGGGCGCAGCCACCCGGGCGCAGGAGATCGCCACCGCTTATGCGACCTCGCGCAGGGCGTTCGGCAAGCCCCTGATCGATCACGAAGGTGTGGGCTTCATGTTGGCTGATAACCTGATCGCCCTGAAGCAGGCAGAGCTGATGATCGACTGGTGTGCCGCCGTGCTGGATGGGGGCTCGCTGGGCACGGCCGAGAGTTCCATGGCCAAAGTGGCTGTGTCCGAAGGCCTGTTCAAGGTGGCGGATAACTGCGTGCAGATCATGGGCGGCACGGGCGTGTCCGGTGACACCATCGTTGAGCAGGTCTTCCGGGAAATCCGGGCGTTTCGGATCTACGATGGCCCCACCGAAACCCACAAGTGGTCGCTTGCCAAGAAAATCAAGCGTGATGCCAGGGATACGAAAGCATGACGGCACAGACATCGCCTGAGCTGATCGATGTTCGTCCCGCGTTGCGCTTTGACGAGGCCAGATTGACTGACTGGCTCGACGCCCACGTGGACAGTTTCAAAGGCCCGGTCAGCGTCAGGCAGTTCAAAGGAGGTCAATCCAATCCGACCTACCTGCTTCACACTGCCGGGCGTGATTATGTGCTGCGTCGCAAGCCGACTGGTGCCTTGCTGAAGGGCGCCCACGCGATCGAACGTGAGGCGCGTGTGATGCGGGCACTGCAAACCACCGGTTTTCCGGTGCCCGACGTGCGTGTCCTGTGTGAAGACGATACCGTCATTGGCAGCGCGTTCTACATCATGGACAAGGTCGAGGGCCGTATTTTCTGGGATGCCTCGTTCACGTCGGTGCCGCGCGCCGAACGCGCTGCGTACCTGGACGCCATGAACGCCACGATTGCCGCGCTACATCAGATCGATCCGTTGGCAGCGGGTCTGGCTGACTATGGTCGTGCCAATGGATATGTCGCCCGCCAGGTCGCGCGCTGGTCTCAGCAATACGAGCAGGATGAATTGGCAGGGCGCAACGAAGAGATGGACAGGCTGGTGCAGTGGCTGCCCCAACACCTTCCCCCCGACGAAGAAACGGCGATCGTGCACGGCGACTTCCGCGTGGACAACATGATTTTTCATCCGACCGAGCCACGCGTTCTGGCGGTGCTGGACTGGGAGCTTTCGACGCTGGGTCATCCTTTGGCTGACTTTGCCTATCACGCCATGATGTATCGCATGCCCGCTGATATTCTGGGCGGGCTGGCAGATATCGACCCTCGTGCGGCAGGGCTGCCGGACGAGTCGGCCTATGTGCAGGCGTACTGTCGCCGCACGCATCGCGCGGGCATCGCTGACCTGGACTTTTATATCGCGTTCAACCTCTTTCGGTTCGCAGGCATTCTGCATGGCATCCGGGGTCGTCTGGCGCGCGGGACGGCTGCCAGTGCAGAGGCGTCGGCCATGTCTGCGAAGCTGGAAAGAGTGGCCGCACTCGCCTGGGCACAGGCGCAGCGGGTGGGCGTCTAGCAGGTCGGTGCGTTCAGCCAAGGTGTCCGGGGATGTCGTGTTGATATGTGCGTTCACGTTGATCATCGCTCGGTCCGAGCCGCCAATAGATCGACGAACGCCTTAACCTTTGCCGGACGGAAACGTGTCGCTGGAAAGACCGCGTGAATGCCGCCTGACGGCAAATGCCACTGGGGCAGCACTTCGACGAGACGACCGGCAGCCAGATCTTCGGCGACGACGTAATCCGGCAGGACCGACAAGCCGGCGCCCTGGCACACCGCCTCGCGCACGCCCAGCGTGACATCAATGAATATGGACGCCTGAACCACGACAACGTGCTCTGCACGCGCCCCTTTCTGAGTCCCGTTGGAAAATCGCCAGCGTAGTGGCTCGCGCAGCGCGCGGTTCGCCACGAAGGGCAGCCCGGTGATGTCTTGCGGGCCGGAGAGCGTCGCAACCTGCCTGCGCATGGCGTTCGGTGCGACCAGTACCTGACGGAACGTGCCTATTCTTCGCGCCTGCTGGCTGGTTTCCTCCAGCCACCCGACACGAATGGCCAACTCGATGTCATCAGCCATGATGTCCAGTGTCCGATCGCTCAGAATGGCATCTACCTTGCAGGCGGGATAACGTTTCGTAAATGCCGCAATCGCCGGCACCACCACGCCAACCCCGTAGTCGAAAGGCGCGGTCAGACGCAGGAGTCCCGAAGGTTCGATCGATGTCTCGGCCAGGTCGCCGAACGCATCTGACGCCTCGCGCAGAATCGACGCGCAACGCAAATAGAAGGCGCGCCCCACTTCCGTGGGTTGCACCTTGCGGGTGGTGCGCACCAGCAGCGATGTTTTGAACGACGCTTCCAGCTTTGCGACCTGCTGGCTCACGACCGCCTTGGTGATGCCCAGCCGGTCGGCGGCGGCGGTGAACGACCCGGTTTCCACCACCGCCGTGAAGTAGGCGAGGCGCCGCAGGCTGTCCAGATCCTGCTGCCCTGAAGCGTCGTGATTGTAGGTATTTAGCATACGGTCTGTTTATCACGTATGTATTTAACATTCAATCGGCAGTGCTTACGATGCGTGCATCACCTTTTCGACACGGACCTCATCATGCATTCCAGAAGACAATTGATCAAAGCGGCTGTGGCCATGACCGCAGCGTCTATCCTTCCCGCCGGCCTGACTGCGCAGGCCGCGCCGGCTCCCCTGACCTGGACGCACTTTCCCGCTGGTGAGCAGGGCTTTTTCCGGGCCCCGACGCTGATTGCCGGACAGCATGAGGCGATGTTGATCGACGCCGGGTTTACCTTGTCCGATGGCCAGGCCCTGGCGCAGTCCATCAAGGCGAGCGGTAAAGCGCTCACCACGATCTACATCAGCCATAGCGACCCGGATTATTACTTCAGTCTGGCGCCGATCAAGGCCGCCTTTCGCGAAGCGCGCGTGATAGCCGCTTCAGCCACGATCAATGCCATCAAAGCGAATGTCGAAAAGAAACTTGCCACCTGGGGGCCTCAGCTCAAGACAAACGGCCCGCAGACGCTGGCCGACATCGTGATGCCTCAGGCTTTCGATGGCAAGCAGTTGACGCTTGAAGGTCACGCCATCGAGATCATCGATGCGAAAGCGTCGGCCAACCGGCGCTATGTCTGGGTACCCTCGCTGCAGGCTGTCTTTGGCGGTGTGCAGGTGTTTTCGGGTACGCATGTCTGGACAGCGGACACCCCGACCGCCGCCGCACGCCAGGCGTGGATCGAGGATCTGAACTTGATGTTGGCGCGCAAGCCAACGATTGTGATCCCAGGCCACCTTGCGCCAGGTGGCGCGACCGACGCGGCCGCGATTCGCTATACCCGTGATTACCTGGTGGCGTTCGAGCAGGAACTTGCTCAGGCTCCCGATAGTGCAGCGCTGGTTGCTTCCATGATGACCCGCTATCCACAGGCCGCAATGCCTGTCGCATTGCAGATCGGCGCCAAAGTGGCCAAGGGCGAGATGAAGTGGGGCTGATGCTGATCAGTCCTCACTCAATGCGGCGATCGATGCAAGGCTGATTGGTTTGAGGGGCGCGCGTATGCGATAGGCGCCTACGTCCCCAGGGCTCCGACCCAGCGATGCAGCCAGTATCTGGGTGACGCTGATCCCGCACATCCTGCCCTGGCAGGGACCCATGCCACAGCGGCTGAAGAACTTGGTTTGGTTGGGCCCTTCGCAGCCCAGGCGGGCCATCTCGCGAATGCGTCCCGCCGTCACCTCCTCGCATCGACAAACGATGGTCTCGTCGGGGCACTCAGTCAACCATTCAGGTGGGCGATACAGCGTGTCCAGAAAAGGGCGCATTCGGGTGTGCCGGGCTAGGCTGGCGCGCCAGGTAGAGGCAAGTTCATCAGCCTGTTTCTGGTCCAGTCGTCCCAGTGCCGCTGCGGCACCAATGGCGGCAATGGCGCCGCAGGCCTGTGCGGCAAGTGCGCCACCAATGCTGGCACCATCTCCAGCGATGCGAAAGCCTGTCAGTGATGTTTCACCCCAGGCGTCGACGACGGGATGCCATGCCTGCTGCGTATCGCTCCAGGTGTGCTTCACGCGCATGAGTCGAGATATCTGCGTGTTAGGGACAACGCCGTGATGCAGGAGAACAACGTCTGCAGACAGACGGTAAGTGCCGCCTCGCGATGTGAACGATACGGTCTTCACACGGGAGCCGGATGACTGCTGACTGTCGACGTCTTCGGTGCCATCGAAGCGGGCGTCAGTCGCATGCTTGAAGAATGGAACACCTGCACGTCGAAGCTGCCAAAGCATTCGAACGCCTTTGGCTAAAAGTGTAGGGGACCCGAACGCTGCGGCAGCGTGCCGCAGGGCGTCACGACGATTTGATGCGGGCGATGTCTGCACGATGCCAGCCACCTCGGCGCCCGCCTCAACAAGCTGGCAGGCAACCAGCAAGAGCAGCGGCCCGTCACCCACCAGCACCACGCGCCCATCCGGAATCTGGGCGGATGATTTCAGTGCGATCTGTGCGGCTCCGGCATTCAATACGCCGGGCAAGGTCCACCCCGGAATGGGTGAGGGCCGCTCCATGGCTCCGCTAGCCACAATTAACTGGGGCGCACGCAGTCGAAACGACCGGTCGTTTTGTTGGACCATCACCGTCATGTCAGGACTGATGTCCCACACCGTGGCGCCGTAACGAACATCTGCCGCGGATGCCGTAAATTCCTCAACCAGGCCCCCGCCACGGCGGTAGTCCGGCCCCAGCAGCCTGCGCAGGCGAGGGGAAACGGTTGCGACGTTGCGATAGATCTGGCCCCCTGCTCTCGGCTGTTCGTCCAGCACCACGACCCGCATTCCAGCGTCAACCGCCGTGATAGCAGCTGACATCCCTGCTGGCCCGGATCCTACGATGATCAGATCGTGTGTGTAACCGTGATCGGTCTTGTCTGTATCGTTCAGCCTGTCAGCCTGCTGCGCTGAAAGGCTGGGTGGACGCATGTACTGCCCTGCACTCATGATGCTTCTCCTAGTCGACTCGCACCCGTTGGCAGACGTACCTGCATGCCTTCGGTTGCCGTGACCAGGCAGGACTGTACGTTCTGCGCGCCATCCACCTCGACCAGACATTCGAAACACACGCCCATCAGGCACAGCGGCGCGCGAGGCGCTCCCGACACTGCCGTGCGACGAAAAGGAACGACATCTGACCCGAGCAGGGCCATCGCCACCGTCTGGCCGGCCTGGGCGCGCACGGGGCGCCCATCGACCAGAATGTTGAACGCGGTCTGCCGCTCGGCGGCGGGAAGATCAATGGTCTTGAACATCAAAACGCTCCGCTTTGAAACCTTGAATATCTGTCGGCGTTGTGCCTGTCCGCATCCACTCCACCAGCGCGCCCGCATGGGCCGGGGCCAGCGTGATGCCGCTGTGACAGGTCACGACGAAGGCCCCTGGGCACTCGGTTGATGCCTCGTAGATGGGATAGCCATCGGGCGTCATGACGCGCAATGCGCCCCAACTGCGCACCACCTTCGCATGGGCCAGCATGGGAAAGCACCGTACGGCTCTTGCGGCGATACGCGATAGCTGTTCCATAGTGGTGCCATCGTCCAGTCCCACGTCCTCTTTCGAATCACCAATCTGCACCACGCCTTCACCTGTCTGGCGTACGTAGTGGCAGGGGTACTTCAAAAAAGATTCCATGCGTTCGGTCACCAGAATCTGGCCCCGCACCGGACGCACTTCCGCGGACAAGCCGACCTGCGGTGCAAGCTCTCGGTTCGCCAGTCCGGCCGCAAGGACGACGCGCCCTGCACGAAACGCCTGCCTCGCTGTGTGCACGATGAACTCGCCGCCTCGGTACTCGATTCGTTCGACATGCACGCCGCCAACTCTTCTGCCGCCCAACTGTTGAAATCCATCCACCAGCGCCCGCAGGGTGCGTAAGGGGCTGACATGACCGTCGAGCGGACAGTAGATCGCACCCACGACGTCGGGCCCTATCTCGGGTGTCAGCAGGCGCAGACGATCGGCATCCAGCACTTCGTAGGGATAGTTGATGCCGAGCTCTCTGCCCAGTGCAGTGAGCTTGTCGCTGGATGCCTGTAGCGTTTTTTCGTCGAAACTCATCGTCAGGCCACCGGGCTGCTGCAGCTCGACGTCCACGCCCGTGAGTTGTTCAAGCTCCGTAGCGAGCGTGTGCCATTCCCTGGCGGCATGCATCGTCCAACGTGCGTAGCCGCTACGTCCCAGTCCCTTGTTCTGCACCCACACCAGCCCGAAATTGCCACGTGACGCGCGCAACGCATCGTCTGCCCCGTCCAGCACACAGACCGAGCCACCCGCGCGTGCCAGGCCGTACGCAATGGAGGCACCGACGATACCGCCTCCGATGACCAGGGTGTCGATCGAATCCTGTGGTGTCATGGTCAGTCAGCCTTGATCCCGCGCTCGCGCACTACCGTGCTGAATTTTTCGGCTTCGGTGCGCACGAATGCTGCGACATCTGCCGGGCTCATCTTGGTGTCGGGCTCGATACCGATTTCGACCAGGCGTTTGCTGAAGGTCGGGTTGGCGACGATTTCCCGGATGGTGGCATTCAGTTTGTTCACGATTGCCGGTGGTGTACCTGCCGGGACCTGGATAGTCTCCCACGCCACCAGCTCAAAGCCTGGAACGGATTCAGCCACTGTCGGCACATCGGGCGCGGCAGAGACACGCTTCGCACTCGACACCGCAAGTGCACGCAATTTACCTTCCTTGACCAGATTGAGAGACGATGCCACCGTTGGCATCATCATCGTCACGCGCCCACCCATCACATCGATCAGCCCTGGACCGGTTCCTTTGTAGGGGACATGGATCATGTTGGCGCCGGTCATGGACAGCAGTAGTTCGGATGCCAGATGCCCGGCGCTGCCTGACCCATAGCTGGCGTAGGGCAGTTCGCCGTTCCTGCTTTTGGCCAGCGTCATCAGTTCGCTCACAGATTTCGCAGGTACGTCCATCGGAGTGACCACCCACAATGGAATGGTGCCAAGCAGTGCGACCGGCGTGAAATCTTTATAAATGTCGTAGTTGAGCTTCTGCAGCGATGGATTGATGGCGAAGGATGACGAGACGGAGAACAGGGTGTAGCCATCAGCGGGTTGCCCACGGACATACTGCGTGGCGACGATGCTGTTGGCGCCAGGTCGGTTTTCGACAACGACCTGCTGGCCGAGCTTATCGGTCAGCGCAGCACCAAGCATGCGAGCCGTTGCATCCGACGAGCCGCCCGGGGGAAAACCAACAACCAGTTTGATGGGACGGTCCGGATACCCTTTTGCGTCATCGCTGCTTGCCGTTTGCGCCGTCGCCACAGCACAGAGCAACGTACTCAGGCCCAATCCCACCAGGGCGCGCGCAGATTTCTTTATGTGGGTGCCCATGTCACGCAGAATGGGAGCGGCTGATGGAACAGTGGTGCACGGCACAGATCGGATCGTTGGCATTATCGGGTCCATCCGGGTTCGGTTGTGAGGTGGTATGGATGAAATCGTATGCCTGCCTTGCATGACAGACAATTCGATAGATCGATCCACGTTATGCTCAAATGCTATATATGAAACCGACATTGAATCTTCGGCAGGTCGAAGCCTTCTACTCCGTCATGCGCACGGGAACGGTGGTGGCTGCGGCGCGCCACATGAATGTGACGCAGCCGGTGGTCAGCCGTGCCGTCAGCATGCTTGAATCACGCATTGGCTATAAGCTCTTTGAGCGGCGTGGTCGCAAGCTTGTGGCAACGCCTGAAGGACTTGCTTTCTATCGCGAAGCCGAGCCGATCTACGGCAGCCTTGATCGCTTGGCGCAGGTCGCGCATGACATCAAGTTCATGCGCGCGGGCGAGTTGCGTATTGCCAGCCTGCCATCGCTTTCGCAATCTCTTTTGCCGCGAGCCATCTCGCGCTTCCTGGCCTCGCGCCCGGACGTGACGGTTGTCGTGGAAAGCCTCCCGTCGCGTCAGGTCGTCGATCTGATTGCGACGCGGCAATTCGACGTGGGTCTTATCGAGCTCCCGATGGCGCGTCCAGCCATCTCGATCGAGCCTCTGGAGCCTGCGCGCTCGGTCGCTGTGATACCTGCAAACCACAGGTTGGCGAGCAAAAGGCGTATCTCGGTCGGTGACCTTGCGGGAGAGCGGATGATTCTGCTGTCTCAGCACAGTTTTCTGCGTTATCAAATCGATGATGCGTTCTCCCGGCACGGGGTGGCACCGCACGTGGTGCTTGAAACCCCGCATTCGCTCATCGCTTGTGCGCATGCTGCGGCAGGCGTCGGGATCACGCTGGTGTCGCACTGGGCCGCGGAATCGTTTGCCAGCCCCAGGGTGGTGGTGCGTCCCTTGCGAGAAGACCTCACCTCGCGCTCCGCAATCATTTTTCCCTACCCAGGCGCACGACTCAGATTGGCCGAGGCATTCGCGAAGGACTTGAAGGACGAAATTCGCGAGCACAAGCCGTAGCGGCTATTTGTCTTGAAGCCGTTCGAAGGCTGCGGCGATCGCCAGCAGGTTGGCGTCGCTTCCCGCCGCGCCGAGCATCGACATGCCAACCGGAAGATTGCCCATCGCACGTCCACCGTTCACGGTAATCTCCGGGAATCCGGTCGCTGGCGAGATCTTTGCTGCGGCATAAGCGTAAGCGTTACAAACGAAGCTCGGGTCTGTTTTGCCTGGAACCACAGGCGCGGTGCAGCCCATGGTTGGGAAAAACAGCGCGTCGTACTTACCCTCGGTGATCAGGCCGGACAATTCCTCCCGCAACGACGGCAGCGTCAGCGTGAGCAGCTTGATGTAGGCGGGTGAATCAGTGCTGCGGGTGTCCAGATTTTCCAGTAGGCCCTTGAAGCGGCCTGGGTTGATGATTTGGCTCCCGTTTTCTGTCAATGCACTGACTCGGTCAATGAATGTTCTTAACGTCTTGGGCTGATCGGCAGCCAGTCCATTCAGGTAGGTTTCAAACTGCGGCGTGAACTCGGCCAGTCCGATCGGACCCAGGACTTTGGGTTGCAAGGTTTCGTAGACTGCTGGTAGGCGAACGTGAAAAATCGTGGCGCCCGCCCTCGCCATTGCTTCGACAGATCGTTTTTTAATGGCGTCTACCTCTGCATTCGCACCGTCAAAATTGTCGACGACAGCGATCCTCTTGCCATTGAGCGTCGCGTCTGCAAGCCCGTCAGTCAGCGATGCCGCAGGGCGCGTAACGCCTACCGTCGATGCATCGCTCTTGTCTTCGGCCTGGATGGCATCGAGCACGATGGCCTGGTCGGCTACCGTTCGCGTGATGGCGCCGGCAGCGTCGGCCGTCAGCGACATAGGGATGATGCCGGAGCGGCTGACCAGTCCCATGGTCGTACGCATGCCCACGGTCCCTGTGACGCTGGCCGGGGAGCGGATGGAGCCCGTCGTATCGGTGCCCAGGGCAAACGGCGCCAGCTTCGCTGCCACTGCGGCCGCCGAGCCACTGCTCGATCCATCGGCAGTGCGCAAGGTGTTGAACGGATTCAAGGTTTGTCCACCCACCGAGCTATAGCCGTATCGACCGTAGGAGGCAGCGAGTTCGGACAGGTTGGTTTTCCCCAGCAGGATGGCGCCCTGATTCAACAGTCTTTGCACAACGAAAGCATTACTCGACGGAATCGAGTGGCGTAATGCCAGGGAACCGCCAGTATTGGCCATGCCGGTAGCATCGAAGTTGTCTTTGGCAAGAAATGGAATGCCAGCCAGAGGGGCACCAGGCAGCTTGCCCTCGTTTCGGGCGTGCTCTGCGTCCCACGCTCTTGCCTGAGCCAGGGCCTGTTCATTGACGGCGAGTACCGCGCGCAGGCCATCAGGCCCCCGGTCCACGGCATCGATGCGTGCCAGGTAAATGGAAACCAGCGTTTCCGAAGTAATAACGCCCTTATCGAGCGCTGTGCGAAGCTCGCTCAGGCTCATATTCACGACCGCATCGGCGGTGACCGCCGCTTTGGCCGGAACAGGCACCATTGTGGTAGCTGCAGTGATGATGCATCCCGCAATGGCGTAGCGTTGCTTTTGCGTCATCACGCAAGAAAGATGAGTCAGTATCATGGCAGTGCCATCCCCTTGTGAAGTCTGATTGTGGTGAGCGGGGGCGCGGCATCACGGAATGCGATTGCGCCCTGACGATCTAGTCGACTTTTGCGCCAGATCCTTTCACGACCGGGCCCCATTTAGCGCGTTCAGCCTGCAGAATGTGTCCGAACGAATTGGCATCGCCGCCGAATGCACCGGGTGCACGCTCGACACCCATTGCAGTCAGTTGCTTCGACGCCTCAGGTTGCGCCAGGGCATGGTTGACCTCTGTATTAATGCGGTTGACCACCTCATCGGGAATGCCGGCGGGGCCCACCAGTCCGAACACCACGCTCGCTTCCATGTCGGGGTAACCGATCTCTGCCATGGTCGGCACTTCTTTAAGAACGGCGACTCGCTCGGGCGCAGTTACGGCAAGGGCGCGAACCTTTCCGGCCTGAATCATTGGCAATGCGACCGGCACAGAGGCGAAGAACAGGTCGACCTGTCCACCGATGAGGTCGGTCAGTGCGGGAGCGGCTCCTTTGTAGGGAATGTGCACCATGTCTATGCCGGCTTTGCTTTTCCAGAGCTCGCCCACCAGGTGGGCGAGGGTGCCATTGCCGGACGATGCAAACGAGAGCGAGCGTTTTTTGCTGGCCGCGACCAGCGCTTGCGGATCCGTGTATGTCCCATTGGTGGATACGATGAGCACCAGCGGCACACGCGCCACCAGTGCGAGCGGTTGCATATCTTTTTGTATATCAAACGGAAGGTGCTGAAAGAGGTATTGGTTGACCACCATATTGCTCGACTCACCCATTGCAATGGTGTGTCCGTCGGCAGCCGACTTGAAGGTGGTGTCAAAGCCAATGTTTCCGCCAGCGCCGGCTCGATTTTCGGGTATCAATGTCCAGCCGACAGACTGGCTCAAGGCGTTGCCCGTCAGTCGAGCCATGCCATCCGTACCGCCTCCGGGCGGGGCCGGGATGATCAGCCTGATTGGTTTGCTCGGAAAGCTGTCGGCAGCCGCTGGTAGCGCAGTTAGCGCCGTGCAAAGGCAGAGTGCCGTGGTCAGAATGGCGTGTAAGGTCGGCGTGGTTATGAGTGTCATGCAGTTCCCCTGATGTCATTGTTGTAAACGTTTGCGGGCCTGGCCAGGCAGGCAAGAAAGGCTTTCCAGCTGTCGGCACGCAGCCCTGCGATGCCTTCAAGTATTCCCTGGCGATGGTCCTCTGCCAGCGTGTCGCGTGTCGCGGTCATCAGTTTGCGCTCAAGTTCTGGCCAGCTGAGTGGACGATCCGGATCGCCTCTTGAATCGGTAACCGGCGAGCGAAGTTCGCGGCCGTCTTCGAGCGTTACCGTGACGCGAGCTGGCGAGCGGTGTGGGAAAAGCGGTTCGATACCGGGGTCGTGCAACACATGTGTGCGCTGGGCCAGATCGATGACCTCGTTGTCGGAAAAATGCCTGACATCCAGCGGCACGAGAGCATCCGCGCCGTACTTCGCACTGAGCGCCATGCAGTAAGGCACGCTGTACTGCGCCTGCACAAGTGTGGCCGGATGGGGAAGATTGGATAGATTGAAGGTGGCACGGTAAGTGTGCACGTCGATCCGTCGTATGTCTTCAATCTTCAATTCATTTGCGCTGATGAGTTGCCGCAGCGCGTCCAGTGGCGCATGGATGTGGCGGCAACACCCGTAGGGTTTGAAGTAAGTGCCATTGATCAGCGGTGTACCGCCAAGTCCGTCGAGCGCAACCTGCGCATCGAAGAGGGTTGCATCCTCGAAGATCGAGGATGGGCCAGTAAAGCCCGCCATGGCCAGATGCAGAGCCGTCCACCCCGCACTTGCGCCTGCACCAATGCCCTCTTTCACATCGGAGCCGGCGATGCCAGCCAACGCGGGCAAGGCTGGCCCGGTCTGGGCGACAATGCCGAGCGCTTGCGCGATGACCTCAGCACGTGCACCCAGCATCTTTCCTGCTGCGGCCACTACGCAGTAACCGGACCAGGCGCCGGACGGCGCATAGCCGTGACGGGCCATCGCCAACCTGATCCCCACTTCGTAGCCCGCCACGATGGAGGCGATGAACTGCTTCACAGGCAGGGTGTCGTTGAGCGAAATCGCAGCGACGGCGGCTGGAATAACAGCTGCGCCGGGGTGACCTCGAGCGCCTCGGTAGCCATCGTCCAGATCCAGCGCCGACGCTGCCGTACTGTTGGCCAGTAGTGCGCCGGGAGGGCCAGCGGTTCGATCAGTGAACCAGAGTTGCGCATTGCCTGAGGGATGGAGCACACGTGCTGCGTGATCGGCTGCAAGCACGCCCGGTTGAAGTCGAGCCGCCGCAGCGCTGATCATGACATCGAGCAGACAGCGCATCACGGTCTCGCAGGTGTGCGGGTCAAGCGTGCTGGCATCGAGGTCGTGCACGTAGCGTCCGAGGATCTCGGCGACGCCGCCAGCAGTCTCGGATCGCGTTGCTGTCGATGTATTACTTTTGCGCATACAAAATTTCGCTTGCGTTAATCCGGCGTTGGCCTCTTCAATGAGGTTTATGTGTTGCTTGGTAAATGATACGGACGATGCCACGCGTCGAAAATTGACGATCGGGACGCTGCTTATGCCTTTGAGGTATGTATGAAAGTTGAACTGAATCTGCGTCACATCGAGGCCTTTCGCGCCGTCATGATTTGCGGCAGCGTGATTGGTGCCGCGAACATGCTCAACGTGACGCAGCCGGGGGTGAGCCGCACGATCGCCCTGCTGGAGATGCGATTGGGCTACGCATTGTTCCTTCGCAAGGGGCGACGCCTCGTGCCGACCTCTGAGGCAGAGGCCCTATATCGTGAAGTTGAGCACCTGTATATCGGCATTGACCGCATCAACCAGGTCGCCTACGACATTCGTCACCATCGTGCGGGTGCGTTGCGGATCGCCACGTTGCCCGCTCTCGGGCAATGGCTCATACCATCGATCATCGCGGAGTTTCTCGGGACGCGCCCCCAGGTCCGCATCTTTGTACAGACCCTTCCTTCGACCCAGATTGCTGAGCTCGTCGCAACCCGGCAGTTCGACATTGGCATTGTCGAATTGCCTATGTCTAAGGCTGGCATAGTCGCCTATAGCCTGCCAGCTGCTCCGATTGTCGCAGTGCTGCCGACAGCGCACAGGCTTGTCAGTCGTAAAGTCCTGGCACTGGCGGACCTGGAAGGTGAACGGTTGGTGTTGCCTTCACTGCAGAGTTATCTACGTTATCAAATCGATGACGCGTTCAATCGTCTCGGCATTATGGTCGATGTCGTCGCCGAAACGCCCACATCACCTCTGGTGTATGCGCTGGTCGCAGAGGGAGCGGGCATCGGCCTTGTTTCGGCGTGGACACCCATACCGACAGATGATTCGCGTGTGACGCAGATGCCGTTGCAGGGAGACTTGCAATCGCAATATGCTTTTCTGAGAGCGGAGGGGGCTGTGCCAATGGCACTCGCGGATGAATTTTCGCAGCTGCTCCGCGAGCGAATGATGTCTGGCGTTGCCTCGCCAACTGGGAAGACGACGCCGGATCTTGCTGTCAAATGATTGATCAAGGTCGCAATCGCATCAAATCAAGACATGAAGCGCCGGCAACGCCCAGGCTTCACGCCCCCATTTTCCACACCTTGCCATAGGGCAGCATCCCTGTTTGCGGATGACAGTTCACGTACTCGAACGCGTGTCCTTCCTGCAGAACGAACAGCTCATGCCAGGTAATGACCTCACGCTTTTCCTTGTGCAGACGATTCATCGCGATGGCGTGCTGGTAAATGTCCAGGTGGGTCTGGTGTGAGGCCGCCCACTTCTCCAGCGGCGCCATCGAGAGAAAATACGCGGCCACTGATGTCTCGGCACGCACGCTGCCGTCCTCATTCAGATTGATCATCGTGCGCAGCGACATGCATCCGGTGTCGGCTTTGTTGTTGCGCAGATAGCTCATCCCTCGCATCAACTTGGGCTGCAGTGCCTGGAGATAGTCGTCATGCTGTTCCTGGCCTGCGCCTTCCCAGAACTGGCCGGATCTCAGCATGGCAATGTTGTGAGGGAGGGTCACCAGCAGGCGCGCACCTTCGCTCGGCGGTGTGGCGGCAGACGGCATGAAGTCACCCAGCGGACTCTCCAGTTCATCGATCGCCGATAGCGGCAGGCGGTCACGTGCCGCACCAAAATAGCCATTGGTGGTGATGGATACGATGACGGTGTCCTGGGTGCGAGCGATGCCTATCGGATAATGCGGACCGGAATAAATCGTTTCGTGCCGGTCATAGGGCACGCTGATCGTTTCCCGCCAGTAACCCTGCGGCTCGGTCAGGCGCGCCGCATCGTCAAACCAGGCGTCAAAGCCCGAACGCTCGTGCCAGTTCGCATAATCGCCAGGGTGGGTCCAGTACGCGACCAGGATGCCATTGGTAAAACCGTTCTCGTCTTCGCAACGCATGATTTCGTGCGCCTGCGGGCCATCGGCCCGATCGAACCAGCCACGCAGGCGTTCATAGAACGCGCTTTCCGTCTGCCAATCCAGTTCGCGCGCCTGGATGCCGAAGTAGGCCGATGTCAGCATCGACACCGGTTTGGTCCAGCGCAGCGAAAAGCGCGGGGCGGCGGGCTGGTGGCCTGGCGGACGCCGCTCAGCGACCGATCGCGGATAGGTCGGATCAAATACCATTCGTGCTGCTCCTTGTCTTCAATGACGTCCCGCTGCCTCTGCAGTTTCCACTGCGGGCATGGGGCGCTCCTCTACGATGAGGCGAAACACATCGGGGCGGGCATAGTGGCCCACGGGATCGAAATCGAACCGCCCACGCGTCCGATCGTCCGTATCAAGCTCTGCCGTAAGAATGGTCTCGCCCGTGAAGTCCGGCCCGGCAACGATGCGGCCCAGGGCATCGATAATCACGCTGCCACCGCGCATCAGCACATCGCCCGGTTCGTCTGTAATCAGGTTACGCATGCTGTCGGGAAAGCTGTCCCGCTTGAGATATTGGCAGGCGGACAACACGGCACAGCGTCCCTCCAGCGCGATGTGTTGCATGGATGGCGCCCATGTGTCCCGATCGTCGGCGGTCGGGGCGCAGTAGATCGCAACATCCTTGCTATACATCGCCATGCGCAGCAGTGGCATGTAATTTTCCCAGCAAATGACTGCTCCCATTGTGCCCCAGGGCGTCTGAACCGTGTCCAGCGTGGAGCCATCGCCAAAGCCCCAGCACAGGCGTTCAGCCGCCGTGGGCATCAGCTTGCGGTGACGCCCGGCCAGCGTGCCGTCCGGCCCGAAGAAAAGCGCGGTGCAATAAAGGGTTCCGCCATCGCGTTCGATAACGCCGATGTTCAGGTACAGGCCGGCCTCTTTGACTGCTTGTCCGATGGCGCGTGTCTGCGGGCCGGGAACGACGATCGCCTGATCGTAGTACGCCCGGAATTCGTCACGACCGGCATGGGTGCGCACGCCGATCGCGATCTCGAAATTTGCTCCCTTGGGGTAGCCGCCTATGAATGCCTCGGGGAACACGGCCACCTTGACGCCTCGATCGGCGCATTGGCCGATCAGGTCGATGGTCTTTTGCACGGTGGCTTCGGTGTCGCCGGCAATGGGCGACGCCTGAACGACGGCTGCGACAAACTTACTCATGCCATTTCTCCTCAAATACCCAGATAGGTTCGACGGATCTCGTCGTTGGTTTCCAATTCTGCTGCTGTCCCTGCCATGGCAATACGACCACTTTCGAGGACGTAGGCGCGACTTACGATCTTCAGGGCGCTCGCGACGTTCTGTTCGATCAGCAAGACGGCAATGCCCTGGGCATTGACCTTCTTGATCGCGCCGTGCACCTCATCGACCATCATCGGTGCCAGGCCGTGACTGGGTTCGTCGAGCAACAGCAACTGCGGCCGCGCCATCAACGCCCGGCTCAGTGCGACCATTTGCTGCTCGCCGCCGGAGAGTGTGCCGGCGGCCTGAGTGCGCCTCTCCTTCAGACGGGGAAAGAGCGCAAAGCACGAATCGATGTCGTCTTCGAGCGGTTGCTTGCGACGGCTATAGGCGCCCAGAAGCAGGTTGTCGTAAACACTCATGTCGGGGAAAACGTGTCGGCCCTCCGGCACGCAGGCGACGCCGGCGCGTACCCGCTGGTGCGCAGGCAGACGACGCAGATCTTTTCCCTGGAACGATATGTCCCCGGTCACCTTGGGCAGCAAGCCGCAAATCGCTCGTATGAGCGTCGTCTTGCCGGCGGTATTCGCGCCCAGAATGGCCACCGTTTCTCCAGCCTGGACGTTGATCGATATGTCCTCGAGAATGGGGCGCGTGCCATAGCCACCGGTCAGATTACGTATGTTGAGCATGACTGCCTCCAAGGTATGCGGCGATCACATCCGGGTTCGATGCCACGTCTTGCGGGGTGCCATCGGCAATCAGGCTGCCGAAATTAAGCACCAGCAGTCGTTCGGACAAACGCATGATGGCGCGCATGTGATGCTCGACGACGATCAACGTCAGATCCTCCTTGTCCCGCAGTGCTTTCAGGGTGGCGATCACGCTGTCCATTTCCAGTGGGGTCAGCGCGGCCATCACTTCGTCGAGCAGCAGGATGCGCGGCTCGGTGGCCAGTGCCCGTGCGACTTCGCCCAGTGCCCGCTGTGGGAAGGTGAGATCGTCTACGTCTTCGTGGGCCACGCCGAGCAAACCCACCTTGTCCAGGCACTGCTCTGCCAGTTCGCGTGCCGGGCCGAGCTTGTGACGCATCAGGGCAGCCGTGGTCACGTTTTCGAGCAGGCTCATCTCCGGGAAAAGCGCCGTGTTCTGGAACGTCTTCGTCATGCCCCGGCGGGCAATCAAATGAGGACGCTTGCCGTCGATGCGCTGACCATCGAAGTGGATCTGCCCGCTGGTCGGTCTGTATAGGCCAACCAGCATGCTGAACAGGGTGGTCTTGCCTGCTCCATTGGGGCCTATCAGGCCAATGATTTCTTTGGGCCGGATGTCAAACGACACGTTGTTGACGGCCACCAGCCCGCCAAACTTGATGGTGACGCCATCGGCATGCAATAAAGCGTTCATGTGCGTGCTCCGGATGGCCGGCGGTTTCGAAATAGGGTGATCAGACCGCGCGGCCTGAGCAGGACAATGGCAATGAGGATCAGGCCGAAGGTGAATGGTGCGATACCCGCTGCCTTGCTGGACAAATAGGTGCTCAAAAGCTCTTCGAGCGGCACGACGATCAGTGCGCCGATGATCGGCCCCGCCAGCGTTCCCACACCCCCCACGATCGCAATCAGGGCCGCACGGATCGAAATGCCGGATGCACTGAACACGCTTTCGGGATCGAAGAAGAACGTGAACTGGGCGAACAGCGTGCCGGTGGCGGCCGTCAATGCGGCCGAGATCAGACTGCCCATGAGCTTGACCTTGAGCGTGTTCACGCCAGCCACCTCTGCGGCTTCTTCGTTCTCGCGCACTGCTCGCATCAGGTAACCCATTCGTCCATGCGACAGGCAGGCAAAGACGACAGAGACGACGACGAACAAACCGGTGAACAGGTAGACATAGTTGCCGGCACCCCTGAATTGCATCATCGCCCACGAGTTTCCGACGAAGGGAACGGAGATGCCTTGCGGGCCACCGGTAATACCTGGGAACGCGGTTGCAAGAATGCGGCATGCTTCACCGAAGGCGAGCGTTGCCAGTGCAAAGTAAGGGCCTTTGAGCCGCATGGTGGGCAACGACAGCAGCAGTGCAGCGGTCATGGCGAACAGCATGCCGACCGGCATTCCGATCCAGGGCGTGATGCCCCCAAGCGTCTGCAAAACCGTGGAGGTGTAGGCGCCTATGCCGAAGAAGGCGGCATGGCCGAGCGAAATCTGATTCGCCAGGCCGCCCACGATATTCCAGCATTGGCCCAGACTTGCTGCGAGCAGTACCAGGCAAAGAACCCGTACGTTATAGCCCCTGGGGTCGAGCATCTGCCCCAGTGCCAGAGCGGCCACGGCGAGGATAAGGATAAGAAGCAATGAGCGTTTCATCGTGCCCCCTTGCCCAGCAGGCCCTGAGGCCGGAATGCCAGAAATGTGATGAACACCACGAACAGCGCCAGATTCTGCAGTTGAATGGGCATGACCAGTGTCGACAGTGATTGGATAACGCCCACGATCAAGCCGCCCACCAGTGCGCCCAGGACGCTTCCTAACCCACCCAGCACGACTACGGTGAACATCAGGACGACGAACTGCGTGCCGGCAGTCGGGCTGACAGCGGAATACGAAAGGATGATGCCGCCCCCGAATGCGGTCAGACCCGTGCCCAGGCCAAACGCGATGGCATAGATCACACGCGTATCAATGCCGAACAGTCGGGCCGCCTGCGCATTTTGCGAGGTGGCGCGAATGGCGCGCCCGATCCAGGTATGTGCCAGAACCAGCCAAAGCCCCAGGGAGATCGTCACCGCCGCAACGAATGCGATGAGATAGGGCATGGATATGAACAGCTGACCGATTTCCAGGGCCGCCGTCTGGTAGGGCGTTTGAACCGAACGGAATTCAGATCCGAAGAGCATCAGTGCGCCGTTCTCGAGCACTGCCAGCAGGCCCACGGTGAGAAAAATCTGGGCGACCGGGGGCGCGTGAATCACGTGCTGGACCAGGAGTCGCTGGCATGCCGCACCGATCAGAAAGCCTGCCGCCAGCGCGACGAACGCACCGAAGATCGGATCCAGCCCCAGGTAGGACCAGCAGAACCAGGCGACGTACATGCCGATCATCAGGAATTCGGCCTGCGCGAAGTTCACGATCTTCAGCACGCCGAAGACCAGCGACAGGCCGACAGCGATCACGCCATATACTCCGCCGATCAGCAGCCCGTCAGTCAGTGTTTGCAGAAGTGCAGTCATCGTTGTGACTCCCTCGTTCGAGTGCCGGCTGTCATCACTTCACTTCTTTGCCGGACCAGCGTGCGGGCGCCTTGGCCGACGACTCCGGATACACCGAGACGAGCTCGGTGCCGCGCCACTGAACGAAAATGGGGTAGGCCGTTGCTGACAGGCCACTTGCATCGAACGCGGTGCAGCCACCCGGAATGCCGGTGGCGAATCCATCGCATTTCTTCAGGCCGGCCACGGCATCCCGGATTTTTTCAGGATCGGTGGATTTGGCTTGTTGGATGGCGGCGATGAGATGCTGCAGCGCTGCGCCATACATGATCGATTCGTGCGCCATGAAGAAGCCGTACTTTTCGCGATAGCGATCGGCAATGGCGGGGATGGCGTCATAGTTCGCGGGCGCGATTGAATAGACGTCTTCCGCAAACTCGCCGAGACCCTTCTGGAAGTCTGGAATGATGTAGCCGGCTGCGCCGCCGATCACCGGCAGATTGATGCGCTGCTGGCGCATGGAGCGGATGATCAATAAGCCGTCGTTGAAGTAGGAAACAGGAAATACCACCTGTGCGTCGGATCGACGCAGTTTGTTGATCAGGGGGGCCACATCGGTGATGCCCAGGGGGTAACCGTCATCGACCACGACATCCACGCCAGCACGCTGAGCGGCCTTGCGAATGCCTTCTGCCTGCGACGTGCCATAGGCCGTGTCTTCGTAAAGAATGGCGATCTTGGTGACTTTCTGGCCGGCTTTGGCAGCGACATCGAGCGCGTATTCAAACTGCTTTTGCCCGAACGTCGTGGCCTTGGGGGTCACCTGAAAAATATAGCGATAGCCTCTGCCGGTGATCTGATCGGCAAACGAGTGCGTGATCATTGGAATGCCCGCGCGTTCGGTGACTTCCGACGCGGCAAGCGTAATCGAGCTGACGAAGGAACCCACGACGCCGACCACCTGATTCTGGCTGATCAGGCGCTGCACGGCAGCGCCTGCCGCATTGGGCGCGGGCACGTCGGCATACACGAGATTGACGTCCAGATCGCCCAGCTTGCCCTGCGACTTCATGTCGGCCAGGGCCAGCTCGATGCCGTTGCGCGAGCTGATGCCAAATTGGGCATTGGCGCCGCTCAATGGCAGGACCACGCCGATGTTCACTTTTTCGGCGAGTGCGGGTGCACTGCACAGTGCGGTGGCCAGAACGACTGGCGCAAAAATCCAATGACGCATGATCTTTCCCCTTTCATCTGTTTTGGTCTGACGAAGTCGTCATGAAGGGCAGTCTAGGAAGGCGTTTTTTTATCGTCAATTAATTTCGACAGGACTAGAGTTAACACCTACAAAATCATGTATTTGAAGGCTTAAATATCGGTTATTGTTGTCGAAAATATTCGACAAATCGGGTGGAGAGGATGCGCGATCAACTGGAAATGCTGGGATTGGACGAGAAAGAGCAGCGCTTCTATCTGGCAGCGCTGGAGCTGGGTTCGGCATCGGTGACCGATGTGGCCACACGTGCGAACGTGTCGCGCACCAACGGCTATGACTTGCTCGAACGGCTGGAGCGGCGCGGATTGCTGGCACAGGTTGGCGAGGCATCGGGCGTGCGCAAGGTCGTGCCCGAGGACCCCAGCGTGCTGATACGAGAATGGGATCGAAAGCGGCTCGTTCTGGATGATCTGGTGCCCGAACTACGCTCGCTCTACAACGGGACGCCACGCAAACCCAGAACGCGCCTGTATGAAGGAAAGGAGGGGATTCGTCGCGCGCTTTGGGAAACGCTGGACTGCCGCTCCCGATTGCTGCTCGGTGTGCTCTCGATGCACGAGCTGCTCGAGGTCCCGGGGGATCAGTGGATGAATGGCTTCATTGCCGAGCGAATCAAGCGTGGTGTCAGTCTGCACGTGCTTCGATCGCCAGCACGTGAAACAGATGCGATCTGGCCCACGCGCGTGGAGGAGCTGCGCGAACTTCGTTATGCGCCACCCGAAGTCGATCTGGGCATGACCATGTATATCCATGACGACAAGGTCACCTATGTGTCGTCCAAGGAAGAAAACTATGCCATGGTCATCGAAAGCCGTGAATGCGCATCGCTGAATCGCACGTTTTTTCAGACGCTGTGGCAGGTGTCGCGACGACCAAATTAAGGAAGCGGCCAGTGCCTGTTGAGCCGGCCAGCGCCCTTTGAAAGGATCACTTGCCCTGACCCTGCCGACCCGCACTGTCGATTCTTCCCGTCAATCGGCGCGCGGCCTCCTGTACGACCGCCAGGTGCGCCGGGTCGTGCCGATGCAGGGGCACCGTCAAGGTGATGGCAGCTGCAATCGCGCCGCTTGCTGAAAACACGGGTACGGATATTCCCGCCACTTCCTGCAGACGATCACCGATGGCGACAAAGTAGCCATCGCGGCGGATCTGTTCATACAGGGCGCGATCGGGGCCGGGTGCGTTGCCCAGCACGTCGTCAAACGCGGTGAGCACCCGACCGCCGGTACCACGCTGAAGCGGCAGCAGGTCGCCTGCTCGAATGTGATCGCGCACCGGGTGTGGCGAATCGACGCGGTACAGGCACAGGCGGGCATCGCCCTGGCGCACGTGATAGGCCACGCTTTCTCCCGTCTTGGCAACCACCTCTTCGAGCACGGGCATGACCATGCGTTCCAGCGAGAAAGATGAACCGTGAATACTGGCCAGGCGTGCGATTTCCGAGCCCAGGCCATAGCGTCCATCGTCCAGGCGCTGAATCCATTGCGCATGCTCCAGCGACGCCAGCATGCGCAACACCGTGCTTTTGTACATGCGCGTGCGCGCGGCAAGCTCGGTCAGCGAAAGTGTGGTGTCGGTGGCGGTGAAGGCTGCCATCAGGCTGGTGGCCCGATCGACTGCGGCGACGCCGCCGGGCGCGCCATAGGCATCGGCAACCGATTCTGTTCGAGGTTTACGTGGCATCGCGCCTGTCGCCAATGAGCCGGTGGAAGAAGGTCATATTCTATCCTTTAGAACATCCTGCATTTGCCAGAGTGTGGGCTGCGGTGTGTCGGACCCGTGGCGAAGGGTGTCGTCAGGGCTTGTGCGTGGCATTGACAGCATCGCATCAAAACCCTTAAATTCTATCTATAAGAATGCAGTTTCATAAGATAGAACTTTGGAGGCGTGATGTCCAGCAGTCAAGAGCATCAGTGCGATGTGTTGATCAGTGAGGTCGGACCAAGAGACGGATTGCAATCCGTCGCCTCGACCATGCCCACCCAGGACAAGTTTCGATGGATCGATGCCCTGGTCGATGCAGGCATCCGCGAAATCGAAGTTGCCTCCTTTGTACCGGCGAAGCTGCTTCCGCAGATGGCCGATGCTGCCGAGGTGGTGCAATACGCTACACGTCATCCCGGTCTGACCGTCATGGCGCTGGTGCCTAACCTGCGCGGCGCCGAGGCTGCGCTGCGGGCAGGCGTCCATAAGCTCACCATGCCGGTATCGGCCAGTCGCATGCATTCCATTGCAAACGTGCGCAAATCCCCTGAAGAAATGGTGGAACAGGTCCGCGCCATTGCCACGCTGCGTGACGAACGGGCACCCCACGTCAAACTCGAGGCAGGTATTTCCACGGCATTCGGCTGCACTTTGCAGGGGCGCGTGGACGAAGACGAAGTGATTCGGCTGGCAACGCTGTGCGTGGCGGCAGGTGCAGACGAGTCGGGCCTGTCCGATACAGTGGGCTATGCCAATCCCGCGCAGGTGCGGCGGCTGTTCCGGCGGCTGCGGCAGGAACTGGGCGAACACGCCGGCGCGGCCCACATGCACAACACGCGCGGGCTAGGCCTGGCCAATTGCCTGGCCGCATGGGAAGAGGGTGTGCGCACCTTCGATTCGTCACTGGGCGGACTGGGCGGCTGCCCGTACGCGCCCGGTGCGTCGGGCAATGTGGTGACCGAAGACCTCGTTTTCATGTTCGAGGCCATGGGCATTCGAACCGGTATCGACATGGAAAAACTCGTTGCCGCGCGCGGGCCGCTGCAAGCGGGCTTGCCTGGCGAGCCGCTCTATGGCATGACCCCCGATGCCGGACTGCCTAAAGGATTCGCTACGTATGCTTAACAGCCCAGTCTCCCCCCTGCCATACGAAGGTATTCGTGTGATCGAATTCACGCACATGGTCATGGGCCCGACCTGCGGGTTGATCCTGGCCGACCTGGGTGCGGAAGTCATCAAGGTCGAGCCGCCAGGCGGTGATACGACACGCAACCTTCTGGGGTCGGGCGCAGGATTTTTTCCCATGTTCAATCGCAACAAGAAAAGCGTCGTGCTTGATCTGAAGACGCCCGAAGGCATCGAAGCGGCATTGCGGCTGATCGAGTCAGCCGACATCATGAGTGAAAACTTCAAGTCCGGCGTGATGGAAAAGCTTGGGTTGGATTATGCGAGCGTCAAGAAACGCAACCCGCGCATCATCTACGTCAGCCACAAGGGTTTTCTGCCTGGTCCCTACGATCACCGGACGGCGCTGGACGAAGTCGTGCAAATGATGGGCGGGCTGGCCTACATGACGGGCCGCACCGGCGACCCGTTGCGTGCCGGCACGAGCGTGAACGACATCATGGGCGGCATGTTCGGCGCAATCGGGGCCATGGCCGCACTGGCTCAGCGCGCCGTGACGGGCGAGGGCACCGAGGTCAAGGCGTCGCTGTTCGAAAACAATGTGTTCCTGGTCGGACAGCACATGATGCAGCATGCCGTCACGGGTCAGCCGGTGGCGCCAATGCCCAGTCGAATCTCTGCATGGGCCATCTACGACGTGTTTACGGTCAAGGATGGCGAACAGATCTTTTTGGCCGTGGTCAGCGACAAGCAGTGGGAGATCTTTTGCCGCAGCTTCGATCTGCAGTCGTCCTTTGCCGACCCGCGCCTGAAAACGAACAACGACCGGGTGCGTGCGCGCGAGTGGCTCATACCGCAGTTGCGCGCTCACCTGGCCTCGTTTTCAGCGGCGGACCTGGCAGAGCAGTTCGAGCGTGAGGGCCTGCCGTGCGCGCTGATCACTCGCCCGGAGCAACTGTTCGACGATCCGCACTTGCTGGCAACGGGTGGACTCGCGCCCATCACGCTGCTCGATGGGCGGCAGTCGATGGTGCCGTTGGCCCCATTCACGATGGGGGGCGTGCAGCCGCCCATCCGGCTGCAACCACCCCAGGTCGGCCAGCATACCGAGGCCATACTGCGCTCGGTAGGCTACAGCGACGAGGCGCTTGCGGCATTGAAGTCAAAACGAATAACACAAGGAGACAAGCAAGATGACCACCCTCAATAGACGATCATTTCTGGGCGCTGCGGTATGCGCTGCCGTGGCCCCGCTGCACCTGCACGCGGCACCGACGTTTCCCGACGGGCGACCCATCCGATTGATCGTGCCGTACACGCCGGGGGGTGGAACCGATTCCGTGGCCCGAGCCATTGCGGCGAGGATGACGGCGCTGGCAGGATGGTCTGTCGTCGTGGAAAACCGTCCAGGCGCTGGCGGCAACATCGGGATGGATCTGGTGGCCAAAGCCAAGCCGGATGGGTTCATGCTCGCGTTGGGGCAAACGGCGAATCTCGCCATCAACCCGGCGTTGCTGCCGTCGATGCCTTTCAATGCCGAGGATGCGTTTGAGCCGGTGTCGTTGATTGCGTCGCTTTCTGTCGTGCTGGTGGTGAAGGCCACGTCGCGGTGGCAGACACTGAAGGACCTCGTCGACGAAGCAAGAGCGCACCCTGGTGCGATCAAGCAGGCGTTGGCAGGCTCGGGCACCGTGGGCCACATGGCGGGTGAGCTCCTGGCCTATCAGGCCAAATTCCAGGTCCTGAACGTGCCTTATCGAGGCGCCGCACCTGCCTTGAACGACCTGCTCGGCGACAATACCGACTACATGTTCGCCACCCCGCAGGCTGCTCAGGAAATGCTCAAGGGCAATGTGCTCCGGCCACTGGCCGTCAGTGCCAGCCAACGCTTGCCCATTCTGCCCGACGTGCCCACGGTGGCCGAGTCCGGCTTCCCGGGTTTTGAAGCAGTGGACTGGAAGGCATTGGTCGCCCCTGCTGGCACGCCGCGTGAGATCGTGCAGCAGATCAATCGTGTCGTGCAGAAGGTTCTGGAAGACCCCGCCACCATTGCGATGTTTACCGCGGAAGGCAGCAATGCCATCGGCGGATCACCTGATGCGGCGCGGCAGTATATTCAGGCCGAGCAGAAAAAGTGGGCACGGTTGATCAGCGACGCCGGTATCAAAACAGCGCAGTGAGGGTTGATCCAGGCGAGAAGACACGGGACGGGTTGCGTTGTTTTGCTAGTCGTGTAGCGTGCCGACCTGTTTGATCCAGCAAGCCGACCTTATGATCTTGCACATAAACATCCGCTAGCGCCCCTTGCCCGCTAGACTACCTTCTCCCCTCAAAGCCGGAGCAGCACATGCGCGTCACTACTTGCAATATCCGTCTGCCTGCGCATTTGTCCGCCATGTTCCGTCTCGTGCTGATTGCGACGCTGGCGGCGGCGCTGTCGGCTTGCGACAGTTCGTTGCCGCAGCCGCCCGCCGGGTCCAGGCTGACGGCTGAAACCATTGCTACGCTGGACTCCCCGCCGACTCTTCAGTTCAAGGGCACACTGGCGGGCAAGCCCATCCACCTGCTCGTTTATGACTGCAAGGTCTACAAGGTGGATCGCGCAGAAGGGGATAACGTGAAGTGGACCCTGGTGCTGGAGGGGGAACCGTATCCATTGCCCACGTCGTGTGTCAGTCAATCGCTGGAAGTGGAAAAAGGCTATGCCATTGCGTTCATCGGACGCCAGGCCTTCGGGGCGGGCGGGTGCTGCACAGGTCGGCCGCAATATCGATCGAAAGACGGCCTGACCTGGACACCCTACTGGACGCCGCCCAAGTAATCAGCGAGTGACGTGGCGATCCAGAAACTGCGCGATGGCCGTGGCAATTTCGTCGCCGTGAGTTTCGAGTGCCAGATGCCCCGTGTCCAGAAAGCGAACCTCGGCGTTCGGGTTGTCACGGTTGAATGCTTGCGCACCGGGCGGTGTGAAGAAGGGGTCGTTCTTGCCCCAGATGGCGAGCGTAGGGGGTTGGTAGCGACGAAAATATGCGTGCAGATGCTCGTATTGTTTGACGTTTTCACCATAATTCAGCAAGAGATCCATCTGCGCTTCCACGCCTATGCGCTCGATCGCAGCGGACGCCAGTTGATAGCCTTCCGGCGCAATCAGCGACGTATCCGTAACGCCTTCGGTGTACTGCCACTTGATCATGTCTGGCGTGTTGAATTTGCGCAATGATTCGCGGTTGGCATCGCTCGGGTCGGCCCAGGCGCGCCGCATGTCGGCCCAGCCCTCACTCAACCCTTCTTCATACGCATTGCCGTTTTGGCTCACGATTGCGGTGATTTTCTGTGGATGTGCAACCGCCAGGCGCCATCCCACCGGCGCGCCGTAATCGAATACATAAATGGCGTAACGATCCAGTTGCTTGGCCACCGTGAACGCGTCGATCACCTTGGTGAGCGTATCGAATGTGTAGCTGAACGGGGTGCCGGGCTTGACGGTGGTCTGACCAAAGCCTGGCAGATCGGGTGCGATCACGTGATAGTTCTGCGCCAGTTTGGGAATGAGATCACGAAACATGTAGGACGAGGCGGCAAACCCGTGCAGCAGTAGCACTGCAGGCGCCTCTGGCGATCCAGCTTCTCGATAAAAAACGTCTACTCCTTCGATTTCCACGGTTTTGTAGTGCACATGAGTAGGGCTACCCGCATGTGCCTGGGTGGAATCGTTGGTCGTGGGGGCAGCGGGAAGGGCAGTTTCAGTGGTCATGAGGGTCCTTGTATCGAAATCGGCAGGAATTTAGTAACCGTCTAAATATAATTTAAATGGTTATTGGCCTTCACCTTATGCTACATCGTGGTAACCTGTCAAGAGCAAAATAATAGGTTACTAAAATGAAAGAGACACCTGTCCGTTACGGCACCACTGCGCTCGAGCCGCCGATGCTGGGCGATCATCTGGCCATGGATCTGCTCAACACGCAGGCGCGCAGTCCCAGCGGCGATATCGTTGATTTCTGGCGATCAGGCCAGGAC
>Ga0075364_10000138_pt1 | contig 31357 bp, 23 predicted proteins | sample EndMetdeltDD1764_FD_71517 | JGI IMG/M metagenome (GOLD analysis project Ga0075364, IMG submission 71517) | Populus endosphere microbial communities from Tennessee, USA - Endosphere MetaG P. deltoides DD176-4 | ecosystem: Host-associated > Plants > Roots > Endosphere | place: USA: Tennessee... | reverse complement strand
TATCCCACTTGCAGCATCAATCCAATCATTTGCGGTACAACCTGACAATACCATACTCAACATTAATGCAAACGCATACTTCATTTTGGCTCCATCACTCATTATTGTATAATTAGCGCCGGTTTACTAATCAATGTATTTGACGCTAATGCGGATAATTTAACAAATTATCACCTCTCGGGCAAGGTGGCCAAATTCACTGTGCCACTACATACCGAATCTGCAGACAACGCTATCTGAACATAAAAAAGCACCTATTAAGTAGATGCTTTTTTCCAAATAATATCAATTAGACTTTGCCAAGCAGAATATTCAACATACGGCGCAAAGGTTCCGCCGCGCCCCACAATAGCTGATCACCAACCGTCAGAACCGAGTATATAGAGTCACTGTTTAGCGACATTTTCTTGTAACGGCCAATACCAACCTGCAGAGAACCACTGATATAAGCTGGGGTCAATTTACTGACACTTTCAGCCTTGTTATTGGGCACATAGTTAACCCAAGGATGGGAATGCGTGACTAACTCTGCAAATTCGTCTTCGCTGACTTCCCGCTTAAGCTTGAGGGTGATGGCTGCACTATGGCACCGGATCACGCCGACACGAATACACAAACCATTTACCGGGATCGTACCGGGAGAAAGACCAAGGATTTTGTTCGTTTCTGCCTCACCTTTCCACTCTTCACGACTATTCCCATCCCCTAAATCGCTGTCAATCCAAGGAATGATGCTGCCCATTAAAGGTACGCCGAAATTCTGGATGGGCATGTCGGTACTGTTAATAATCTCACTGACTTTATTGACCAAAGGCAGCACTGAACCGGATGATGCCAGTTCATCCGAGGACAAATGCTTACTGATATATGCGCTTTGAGCGATTAACTCTCTGACAAATTGAGCCCCTGCACCTGATGCAGACTGATAGGTCATCACGCTCATCCATTCGATCAAGTCAGCTTTTATTAGCCCTGCCAGCCCCATAAGACTCAGCGTAATTGAACAGTTGCCGCCGACAAAAAGTTTAATTCCGTCTCTGACTGCACAGTCAATATTGGCGCGATTGACCGGGTCGAGAATAATGCAGGCTTTCTCATCCATTCGTAGTGCAGAGGCCGCATCAATCCAGTAACCTTGCCAGCCATGGTTAATCAAAGCAGGATATATTGCTTTAGTATAATCACCACCCTGACAGGTTATGATAATGTCCATTTCTGCCAGGGCATCTATGGAATTAGCATCTTTGAGTATGTAACTGACGCCACCAATGACAGGGCCTGCTCCACCCGCACTGGAAGTACTGTAAAAATGCGCAGAAATATTGTCGAAGTCGTTCTCTTCGAGCATTCGCTGTAACAATACAGAACCTACCATTCCTCGCCAACCAACGATACCAACCTGCTTCATTTGCTCAACCTTAATGACGTTATGAGAATGTTAATTAATTTTCGAAACACGTTATATCTCATCTCACACTGAAGGTCATTACGAGCTGCTTCAAATTCATTCATTATTAAAATATTTCATATGGCATCAGCGATTTTTATACTTACATTTGATACAAAATTCACATCGATTTGATATTAAGGAATAATTATGAGGCTGCCACTTCATGCAAAAGTAATAGAAGCTAAGAATACACACCAATGAGATGAGATATGTATCTCTCAGATGTCCATTCCAGGCACAAAGCTGATGCGATGGCCGGCATTTGATAGAATTTCTGAGATCATGCTGTATGATAACCCCGTAATCCAGGAGAAAACGGGTGATGAGAACAGCAGCGGTGTTTACCATGATGCAGGTAAATAAACACATTACTCAACTCAAACAACAGAACCCAAGGCCTGGTATAGAAATTCTCAAGCATATTTTATCTTGATACTTATATAATACCTATGAGTCCAGTTGTCAGGGACTGACTTTCTTCTTTATTTCCAGGCAGCTTTATAAACAACATAGGTAATGCTCCAAAGTTAGCCGTGGTGCCTTTGAGTTCTTCAATCACCTCTTCTGTTATATCTACATATTCTTCAGAAGTGAGTACCAATGAACCATAGTTCTTGAACTGCAGACCTTTATTTTCACTTATCTTTTTTGCAGCCTGGATAGCCTCTTTAATGATCACATTTCTTGCGGACTGTCGAGCCAACTGCAACTGTTCACATAAAATAATTTGATCAGCTTCTCGATATTTATTCAGTTTAGTTGCATCAATTTTTCCATATAATTCCTTTGCTTGCTTATCTGTATTTTTAAGAAGATTTTTAACCTGTTCAAGATATATCTCCTCCTGCCGAACTAATCCTGACCCCGCCAGTACAACCTTCATGTCTATATACCCAACCTTTTGTTTATTTCCGTCTGTATCACACCCGTTCAGTAACAAACCAAAAAAAAGCACTAAGAATATATCCGGCATGATATATTTTAATTTTCGCATGTTCTACGTTACCCTTTAACTTTGCGGTGATTATGAATTCGGATTTTACTCAGTGAGTATTTCTGGCATTGACTGTATTTGGATTAAAAACCAAAAAACAATTAAGCGTTATCTTTAATTTTCATAAAATTTAAATGTTGACAGGAAGAAAAGAAATTCATGTTTGCTTTTAAATCCCATCCTCAGCCTTATTTTTGAGATTAAGTGATATATGGATTTGTCACTTTTATTCATTCGCATCGCGATATCTTTTATTTTATTTCCAGATGACATCATTCTAATAACTTCAAGTTCGTCAGCATTCGTAATAGCTCTCGAGTGTCTAAAAGTTGACTGCTGATAATTACTACGGGTTAAGTTGTTTTCTTCAAGAGCACAGGGAGTCATGAGTTTAACCTTCAACGTTTCAATCGCCACATGCTTAGATATCATTATGGATTTAGATATCAGATTACTATGAACGTTAATACTGAATGAATTTAAAGGTTGAATGAACACAATTTTTTCAATTCCATTATTTAGTATCGAGTATAAGTTTCCGGAAATCCATGGAACGCAGCTCATTATATCAATAAATACAAAACTGTATTTATCAAAAGAAATATTATTCTGACTTACATAATCACAGGCATTCTGAACAGATACAAGCTTCACACTTTCTGCATACATGTCCTCTAATATATGTCTCACACCCTCGGCCCAGAAATTATCGGCACCAATGAATAATATTTTCATCTGAAATCCCTTTTTGATTACGCTAAGGCAGCCCTGGCAAGAGGCTGCCTTTCCCTTAATTATTTTGAGGATTTATTTTTAGAACCTGTGGCATCCTTATTCTCTTTGGGCGCTGCTGCAGGTTCAGATTTCGGGCTCGTGACAGAGATGGAAGGCAGTGGGCCAAAGTCTGCTTTAACATCTTTAAGCGCTTCTGTGACCTTAACCGTTAGATTGGTATCGTCTGCCGACGCAAGGATCAGGGAGCCATCCATTACGATACGTAGCCCTTCCTGTTGCCTGACCTTATCCGCCGCCTGACGGGCCTCCGACAAGATGCTGTTTCTGGCAGACTGGCCCGCTTCTGTCAGCACGCGACGAAGCATAATTTGATCGGCCTGGCGCGCTTTTTCTCTCTGCTCTTTGTCCATTTTTTCATAAAGTTTCCCGGCCTCGGTTTCGGCCTTTTTCAACGCATCAACAACCAAATCCATGCGCTCCTTTTCCTGCTGCGCCAGTCCTGACATTGACAAGACTGCTGCCAGGTCAACATAAGCAACATCATTCCCTTTTTTCTTCATATCACATCCTCCCAGCAGCACCACAGACAGTGCCATAATGATCATATAAAACGTAAAAAACTGACGGGTTTGCTCTCTCATTCTTTAGATCTTCCTTTAAATACGGTTGTAGAGGGCAGACCTTCCCTGCGGCCTGCCCGGATTATGTTTAGAAGCTCACCTTCAGACCCAGCATGGCACTGCTGTCGCTGTAGCCTTTGTCTCCCAACTGTTGAGCAACGTTACCCCACAGGTTGACATTTCGACTCAGTTGGCCGTCCACACCAACCTTCAGCTCGCCAACGTTACGGGTGCCAGCCTGGTTCACGCGCACGCCATTCAGGGTGGCGCCGAACGTCTCTGTGTTGTGGATCCAGTTAGCTTCAACAAACGGCTCGAAGGTTCGCTCTTTTCCATCGTCCAGCGCACTATGTCCTTTGATGAATGCGCGGGCCCCTAAGCGAGTCTGAATATTCCCGTCCCCTTCACCAGATACTCGGGTACCGTTACTTTCAGTAATGTCGTCGGCCTTAACGCCCATCCAGATAACCTGGGCTTTAGGCTGAATGTAGTAAGCCGTCCGCTCATCACGTTCACCCAGTTTCCAGGTATATCCTCCTTCAACCGATGCCGTGAAACCTTTCGATTTGTAGCTTTCGCTGCCGGCAGACTTTCCGCTTACGGTATTATCAAACCAGTTGTACAGCAGCCAGGTATCTACCCAGGCACCGGTCTTGGATTCGTTATCCTGAAGCCAGGTACCGTACAGGCCAGCACTGTAACCACTGATACTGCCATCTGCCCGGTTACCGTTAACGTGGTTACGCGCGTTGCTCTTCTGGTTTGCATAGCCCGCCATTACGCCGAGGTGATAGCGGTTTTCACCGTCGTCACTCCATTGCGCAATGTCCCCGCCCATCTGCATCACATATCGGTTCGACTGGGTGTTCAGCTGTCCACTGCTGTCCTTCGAGCGAGTGTGACCACCGACGTTACGCAGCCACATACTGGTGACCTTTTTCTCGCCTGTAAGAGCATCAACGTAGTGAGTTTCGCCCAGACGATCGTGAAGCCTGTGTGTGAACAGTGTGTTAGCGGCAGCCATATTTACACCATACAGACCCGCTTCAGGGCGGACCCAACCAGGCTTAGTCTGGTTGCCGGTATCCGTACCTGTTCCAGAATCAGTATCCGGGTCTGTCCCTGGTTCAGGATCTGGATCCGGGTTGACGGGATCAACCGGCGTTGTATCACCGCTAACCAGATACCAGTTTCCACTTTTACTGCCCTGGCCACGGGTCAGAACATAATCGTAAGCTCCGGCCACAATACGTCTGGACTGAGTAAATTCCCCGTCCGACTTACCGCCGACCGTAATTAACTCAATCCCATTGAGGGTGGCAGCGCCACTTCCGCCCGCATTGGTAATGCTGACGGTGGTATTGCCGCTGGTTGATCCGCTAACAACCATTCGATCGGTGGCCGAATTATCGTCACCCAGCACGGTATTAAAGTTTATGGTTCCGTCGTTACCAACATAGTCTCCAGTCACATTGAGTGTGTTCCCGGCGCTGCCGCCTGACTGACCAATCATCACCGTACTGTTGTTGGTCAGGTTGCCACCCACAGTGAATTGCAGTGGAGTAGCATTTACGACGCCATAGTCTCCCAGCACAAAAATGCCCTGGTTGATAACATCGCCTGCCGTACTGCCGTATCCCCCAAAGACCGCGCCACGAGCCACGTTTACAGCCGATGAAGCCAGCGTAACCGCGTTTTCAGCATCACCCAGGGTGAGTATGCCGAGATTAATGTTTGTATTACCGGTGTACTGCGCTGCAGACTGAGTCAGCGTCACGTTACCCCGGCCATCTTTAACCAGATCCCCTGTACCGGTGATATGGTTTTCAACCGTCCAGGCTGCCACATTGTTCAGTACCAGGCTACCGTGGTTCTCAATGTCGGCCTTACCGGTCTGCCCAGGCCCCTGAGCAGTGAGTTTTGCTCCACTCTCCACCGTAAAGAGGCCCGAGAATCCGCTGTTATCTGCTGCCAGAGTGATATCTGCACCGTCCTTAAGTACGACACCACCGTTTCCTGCCAGCGTTTTCGCCAGCGCACCTGAGACACCGTCGTTCAGCGTCAGCGTATCGTTAGCAGATGTCGTCGTGACGGTTCCACTGTTACCCAGCCCCTCTACATCGTTAAGAATGACGTTTGTGCCGCCATTCAGGGCAACATCTCCGGTATAACCAGTATTCGCGCCATCGACATGAAGTTCACCGGAAAGGACCTCCAGCTCACCCGCCCCTATCAGGGTGTTACCCGCAATTGTTCCGGCATCATTAATGCCTCCCGCCCGCTGCGCGTCGCTGAGCGTAAGATGACTGCCTTCGTTAAGCATCACTTGACTACCGGCCTCAGTATTCAATGCGCCTGCCGTCTGGGATGAACCGTTCATATCCAGCACGGAGCCTGCTGCGACGTTCATAGCTGACGTCAACCCCAGCGCATTGTCTGCATCGAGGCGCAACGTTCCGCTATCCACACGGGTGACGCCGGTGTAGTCATTGCCGCCATTCGACAGGCTCACGGTTTGGGCACTGCCTGTATCTATGGTCAGATCGCCGCTGCCGGTCACCTTCACGCGCAGATCGGTCTGTAGCCCCTGAGCTTCTGGCCCAACCGCAAGTTTCAAGGCACTGTCGCCCGTTCCCATAAGCTCGACTTCTTTCAGACCATAGGCGATATAAAGCCCGTCGCTTGTAATACCGTCGGAACTACTTACCATCTGGTAATCCCAGGTTCCCTTCGCAACAGTGTTACCGTCCTGAACGATGTCCAGTTGCTGCACATCACTGATAACGTTGCCATCTTCATCCACCAGGTTAAGTTGGCCGCCCGTTCCTGTGACCGCACCGTCTGCCCCGGCAAGCTGAACCAACGTAGTGGAGTCATCCTGCTCCATCAGCGATTTTTTATTGAGGCTGGCAGGAACATGGTTAATGACGCCCCCGCCCAGCGTGACCTGAACGGTACCCTTACCACCGAGATCAAGCGTGCCATCGGTAGACGTGATGATGTGATTGTCCGCAATGATATCGCCCGGCATGACGGCCCCGAACTGAACGATGCCCCCGTCAAAGGTCAGGCCGCCCAGATGCTGCTCGCCCGTACCGACAGTGACCACGCTTCCATTCCCGGCGACCAATGTGGCATTCGTCAGAGACGCGGTGTTATTACCTTCCAACTGGTAATGGCTGGTTCCGAGTTTTACGGTTCCTGCAAAATCACTCCCGGTATTGGCGGTGAAGGCAAAATCAGACTGTGAGGAATCAAGACTGACCGATACCAGACCCTGACCAGTGAGACTTGGGTCAAAGGTAAAATCTCCCGCGAGAGTTGGCTTCACTGCCAGCTCACTACCGAGCTCTATATCGACAGCACCGGCACCAGTTCCATCATCAGTAAGAACAAGCGCTTCCTCGAGGGTCAGGAGCGAGTTATTTTTCAGTGCTACACGCTCAAAATTCTGAATCGTTGACGCACTGGCCAGACGGTGCACGGCGGCATCGAACACCAGGGTGTCGTTGCTGCCTTTACCACCATCGAGCAGATTAAAGACGGCTCCTCTCCCTTTCACCGTAAAGATGTTGTCACCGCTACCGGCAATAATGCTGTCCGCACGGGCCGTACCTGTCAGGCTGACGTTATTGTTTCCGTCCCCCAGAGTGGCGGAGCCTGTCAGCGTACTGGCGTCATCGAGGTAGAGACTGTTATTGCCGTTATTGAGTGCAATAACCCCCTGGATAACCCCCCCGGAACTATTGCGCATGACGGTATCGACACCGTCATCAAAGGCCATAGCCAGCGCTGTGTCTGAGGCAGCGATGATGGCACCGGTATTGATAAAAGTGCCGACCTTCGCGGCATCCACCACAGCCGTAGTGGTGGATGCAGAGCGCAGAACACCGGCCTGTTCAACCTGGTTCGCGTGATTATTCACCACCAGTGCGGACCCACCGTCTGCTGCTGTCACATTCACGTTGACAGCACTTTTCACCATCGCACCGTCTGCCGTGTTAGCCAGAATACCGGTCCCACCTTTGGCAAAGAGATTAATGGTCAGGCCAGAAGAGTTGGATAAATCCAGGTTATTATTGGTAATGCCGCCGTCCGCAGCCATGAACGCGAGTCCCGTGCCGTTTCCTGCCACGTTAATCGTGCCGCTGTTCTGTTGCGCCAGCGTGGCTGATGTCCGAACGCCTTTACCGTCCTGCACATTAATAGTGGTATTGTTGAGCTGAATACCGGCAATCTCAGCCCGGTTTTCAATCCCGTTTCCGCTTGCCCCCACGGCGTTCACATCAATTCGCGCACCGTTGACGACAAGCCCTGCGGCACCGGTATCCAGCAACACGCCGTGCGCCGTGCCCCGGCCTTCAACCACGCCCATTCCGCTACCCACTAAATCAAGGGATGCCCCCTGGCTCAGGCGGATAGCAGCCTCGCCATCAGTGGCGATAATGCTTCCCCCAGTGCTGAGCACGGTTGAGTTTGCTCCTTCAACATCCACAGCGACGCCGCTGACGGTAATATCACTGGCCTTATTTTCGAACTGTCCGCTGATGACTTTTATTCCGGTATTGCCGGTACCGGTGGTCAGATCGATATTGCCTTTGTTGACCAGCATGCCCTGATTCTGCGTGATAAATGCCGTAGCACCGGCGAGTCCGGAAGTAATATCGGCCTCGTTTGTGAGAGTCGTGCCGGTATTGGTTTCGGTTACTATGCCAGCAAGATCGTACTCATTTCCGTCAACAACGCCGACAACAGCCCCGGATCCGGTGAGATCCGCGGTCACACCCTGTGACAACGTTGCACTGGCACCACCGGCAGCATATACCCCCTGTGCACCGGCCCCCTGAATGGACAGATGGCTACCAGCAGCTGCATTTACCAGCGTTCCTGCCCCTGTGGCCCAGATCCCACGACCGTCTTCACCGGACACGTTGTAAGACAGTACACCCTGCTGGGAGGCTTTATCCTCGATTCTGAAGAGGGTGGAACCCTTGCCGTTAGCATCCATCACGGCGGTCGTTTGGGCATTAAGCGTGGAGCCCGCACCAGAAATCAGGAATGCGATCTGATTGGTGACAGTCGCTGAGTCCGCAAACACCGGCAACGCGGTACCCGCGAGGTTCACAGAGGCACCATCGGTAACCTCAACGCCGATAGCCCCCTGACCTTCGAGCCTGATAGTTCCTGCGGTCATATTGACAGTAACAGCGTTACCGGAAGCCTGAATACCCGTGGTGCGGTTAGCATCGCTGCCACCTTTAAGCGTCAGATTTCCTGTATTATTAATAGTCGTGCTCTGGTTGGTTGAACTCGCCACCAGACCCCGGCTACCGTCCTGAATAGTGATGCTGCCACTGTTGGTTCCCGTGGAGCCGTCCAGCACTTCCACACCTTTGGTATTAGACCCAGTGAAAGTAATATTTCCGGAATTAACCAGCGTGGCGCCGTTACGGGCAATGTAACCGGTAACAAGATTTTCTGTTGAGGACAGGTTCGCTGAGGAGTCCAGTCTGGTACTGGTTTCATTGCTGGTAAATTTACCGCTAATATTGTGTCCGTCTCCGTCAGCGATAGCCGCAATGGCGCTGGCGTTATTCAATTGCAGAGAGGTTCCGCTATCAATCAGGCCAGTCGCGCCGCCTTCCACCAGTACGCCTGTGGCCCCCTGGCCGGAGAGATCGAGTGTAAGGCTACCCGTATTTACAGAAGTACCAGTGCCTGTCGCCACTAGAATCCGCGAATCCTCCCCGGAGGCGACCATCAATGAGCCTGGCGTAGCACTTCCGGTAAAAGTGGCTCCTCCATCCAGACGCATCAGGGTCGAGTTATCCGACGTCACATCTTGTACGCTGCTGCTGTTGTTATTAATCTGGGAACCTGTTCCATAGACGAAATAGCCAATCTGATTTTCGCCTGAGACGAAATTAACAGAGGCATTACTTGTCAAACTTATCGTTCCTGCATCGCGGGCGTGTACACCGATCGCCCCATCACCATTAAGGTTAACCTTTCCGGCAACATTAACCTGTGAACCGGCATCCTGTACCCAAACACCGTAGTTTGGCAGGGCACTTTGACCTGACGATTTATTCACATTTATAACACCCTGGGAGGAAGCCTGGCCGCCCCCCATAGCTTTAATACCGACATTATTAGCCCCATTGAGGTTAATGATACCGCTATTGCTATTATCGATAGTCCCGGATGCTTTATTCTGCGTCAATATACCTATGCTTTGGCTTGGGGTAAATTTCCCACCATCTCCGTCTGAGTTGACATCGATTACACCGTTATTGACCATCTGAATATTGGCGTCATCAGCCATAAAGCCATAAGCACCATTAGATGATGAACTAAGAGTTATCAGTCCGTTGTTAGTTGCGCTCCCACCAGAAATCGCACGAACTGCCGCACTTTCTGTACCCAAATAATCAGGAGTTATACCGTCTTCATTGATTCCTAATGCAATAACACCGCCTGAGTTATTAATAAATGAGCCATTATTTTCCACGAGCACACTGACAACTGCGCCAGAAACTTCTTTTGCTTTATTAGTATTCCAATAACCACTAACAATCCTGCCATTGTTAGTTCCATTTGCCCCTGAAGTGAAATGAGCGCCATAAACCACACTATTAGCGGATTTTGAATCATATCCACTACGAGCGTTAATACTATAAAGACCATTGTTAATAAAAGTCGTGCCAGAACCATGGACATAGACAGGATAGCTAGCAAATATTCCGTTAGAAAGCAACTGTAAATCTTCACCACCTAATGACAATGTTCCATTATTTTCAAAAGAGGCACCTGTTTGCAAATCGACCAGCCTACCAGACCCAATGATTACACCATCATTTTTTAAACTGGCATTGTTATCAGCCACAAGATATTTGAATGTCAAAAGAGATCCAGAACTGATCTTGATATAACCAGACTTAGATACTACTGCTTTGGCATTGTCTCCTGTCGCATATATAAATGCACCATCGGCATCACCAAGAGAGGTACTATCATAACCTGCGGGATATAATGAATAGTTATAGGTTTCTTCTGTATTTTTATATGCAGCGTTAAAATAATCATCATAATTGAAGGTATAACCCGCTTTTAATTTGCTCACTAACCAATCATTGTAACTTATTAAATCATTGAGATTATTTACAGTAACATATGTGCCATCAAACGTTTCGAACGTACCACTATAATTTGTCACGGCCGCAGTGTAATATTTATTATTTCCATTTGAAGGCCAGTCCACAGTACCACTCATTGAAAATGTTTGCTTCGAATTCCATGAAGCAGATGCAGAATTTGTGGTACCATCGACAAAGACTAACTGGCTATCTCTCACCTCACCCGTATCAAAACTGCTACCAATAAGTGAAATTTGCACATCACCATTATCAACCTTTACAAATTGAGTCTTTACGTATGTTGTCGGAGATGATTTCATAAAACCATAACCAGGACCAAAATTATAGCTATCTTCCTCTCCAATATCGGAAGAAGAATAGACATTCATAGTTGACTGAGCACTAGTTATTGGATCTTTAATAGTGATAGCAGTATTTTTACCTGCTAAACTTAGTTTTAGCCCAGCATTTAATTCTTCAACTTTTGTAATGGCAACACCATTCTTGGAAACGGAATACCCATTCTGAACAACATCTTTCAGGTTTTTCAATGTAATATAAGATGAATCTGATTTGTCCCAGCCACTGACACCAGTAACGAGCCATGTATTCCCATCACTTATGGAAATAGAACCACCATAATTATTATTGTTGGAATAAGACCAAATGTTATCAAGCTGGCACAACCATTGCGATGAACTATTATCACAGTTACTGGCAAAAGCAGAAAAAGACACTCCGGCCACTGCTAAGAGAATGGCCGTCTTAACAGATTTGCAAGTAGAACTTTTGATTTTACCTTTACCTAGCTCTGAAACAACGGCAGGCTGTCCGGTCGCTCTGTTAAATATCACTTTATAAATTGCGTTCATATAAGGTCCTTACGCCCTGGGCGTAATTAGTTTCTAAGTAGCGTTATTACAGTAAAGGTCGACAGTTATTTTACTGACTTAACCATATCGGTAGCCTGTTGACGGGTGAATATAAACCGATTCAAGCGATCGTATGAGGCACGTATATAGACAGGCTCATAACCTGTAGTGTTCACCATATATCCTCGCCCCTCGACACGCATAATAAAATCCTCATCCACACCAAGACCAACAAGCCTTTTCTTTAATTCGTTTATTACCTGCCATAACCGTGGCCCTGAGGATTTCAGCCCATATGCCTCCCACACGGCTCTCATTATGACTTCATCACGCAGAAGACCGGACTTGCCTCTTTCAAGCAGAAATTCCAGTAACCGGAACATCGTCTGTCTCAGATAAATATGCTTCTGATTAACATTCTGGCTTTTGAGGGGGATAAGAACCCGGTTTTCCCGCAGAACCATCACACCATTACGATCATCTCCCAGAATATAACCAAATTTTCTCATGGATAAATATCCCCCATATTCCGGCTCTGCATTTCTGCAATAGCTGCTCGCGCTCTGTTGGAGTCATGTCAGCATATTAGTTTCATCTGAAACTTAATATCAAACAAATTCATAAGCTAAAAACCTTTGGCGGCAAACAATCCAATCAGCAGCAAATAACACCAAAAACAGAACAAGCATAAGAGTAATATTCTAAAAAGAATAAATTTATAGCCTTGAAATATATCAAAAAGACCAATTAATTAATGAAGTGTTTTATGCTTATTATTCCCATGTTAAAGATTTTTTTGCTCCTTCATACCGTAATCGCTCCCGCATGATGAAACCGCTCTTCCGCCATTGACCAGGATTTTTCTGTCTGAACGGATATTAACGCCTGCTGCGGTCGGGTAAAGGGATCAACAGTTCAATTAAGTCGGTTAAGAATTTTCTTCAGGCACAATGGTGATTAATTCATTGAATTAAAAGCCATTATTATCATTATCACTTTAGGTCAGTTAAGGTACCTTAAGTATTTTGTGGCACCTTGGGCAGGTGAGGACTAAGATCTTGACGGACAGGAATTCAGCAGGTAGTCATGAATACAACGTTTTTGATCGATGGCAGGGTAGTCTTTCATAGCAGGCAGAACGCACTCGTCAGTCTGGCTCATCCGGACCTCGTGGAAATACTGAATGAGCCCTGTGCGCGTTGCCTTGAGATGCTGCTGGCTGCTCATGGTAATATCGTCACCCATGCAGAACTGTATAAAGGCGGCTGGGGCGAGGCTTATAAAGACGTATCCCCTAATACCCTGTACCAGAATATCCTACTGGCCCGCAAAGCCTTACGGAAAGTGGCAGAAACTCATGATGATTTCATTATCACTGTACCCAGGCAGGGGTTCCGCTTTAATGAAACTCTGGCGGTGACGGCCAGTGACACCTCTGATAATACTGCTTCGGTTCCGCATGAGCATCAGTCTGAAACACATAATGGCGGCGGTGATAATATATTGTTCAGGCGAACTGTTTCTCCTCCGCTGTTCCGGGCTGTCACCCTGGCCCCTTTGCTGTTAATTCTTTTTTCGGCAATGATTTTTATTTTTACCTACTTTCATTACGGAACGGCACGTCATGATGATTTTACTGCGGACTATGATTTTTCCGGGAATTATGCCGGGTGTGAGATTTATCTCAATAAACGGCAGACCCTTTCCCGCGCGGAGAGTGAAAAGCTTCTGAATACTTTTCCGGGTTTAACATCCGGCTGCAGCGGCTCTCCGCTGAGGTATATGTCGTTCTACCATAATACCCTGAGAGTGTTTTATCTCTCCTGTGACAGTAAAAATAAGGCAGACAGGATATGCAGCTCCGGCTATCTACGATTATCAGAATAGCAGGGTGCGCTGTCAGTCTGCTGATATTCATTTATTCGGTCCATCACCTGTTGGCGATGAAAAATAAAGCCGCCGGGAGTGTGATCCACTGCCTGTCGTCGTTTGACAGCCAGGTCAATAACAGCCACCTGCATGCCACGGTGACGCTGTATCTGTACCGGGAAAAAGGTAGCGTGCAGATCGTCGGGGACTACATTTCGCCTGCAGGCGTGCAGGTGCCGGTAAAACTGGTCTCCGGTCTTGTGTATCAGGCTACGGGCGAGGACTATCACGTCCGCTTTACCGGCAACACAACCTCCTTCCGGGGGGATGATATGAATGATGATTTCCGTCATCTGCTTCCTTTTTCCGTCACCAGTGAGAATGTGGATTATGTCTACCAGTTCCGCCAGCAGAACGACGGCAGTTATTTGATCCAGCAAAACGGTACTCCCCTGCTACTGTGTAAAAAAATTCCTCGCCGGTGATTGTTGCATTCAGGGTAACTGTTTAATGGGATAACTGCATGTTTAAAAATAATCCCTCTCTTCTTCTCCCGAAATTCGAAAAAAGGTAGTTCGAATCTTCTTTCATCTTCACTGGGCCTGCGGCCCAGAAACTCAGAATGTGGTATACCGTGAGCTACAATTTTGTCTATATATTGTGATCTCACCCTTTCCCGCAACCGCTCATTCACCACCATAAAAGTGCGCTTCGCTTCTTCCCTCACCGTGGTACTCTACCGAAAAAATTATACCCGTGATATTTGAACCTCACTAGAACGGCCATCCGATAATCTCACTATCGATTATTTTGCTATTTATTATTTATTTAGAAGTGATATTAGCAGTGAAGAATACACAATGTGACCGTCGTAAGCGTCAGAAGGTGATGATTTCTTGATACAACTATTTCATAAAGAGGGACTTAATAGGGCATCAGCTGCGCTGGCGAACCTTCTTGGTCTTCTACAGAATGCCCCCACTTATGCCCCCAACTGTGACTTGATTCCGGTTGAGTCCAGTTAATAACAGGGAAGAACATATGGGGTAATAAACCGCAATAAATGGAATTTGGGTTAATTAAGATAGAACTGGAGAGAGTTTGAAATGGTGCCGATAATAGGAGTCGAACCTACGACCTTCGCATTACGAATGCGCTGCTCTACCAACTGAGCTATATCGGCCCTGAGAGGCCGGTTACGAGTGTAACCACGGGGCAAAAGGTTAAAACTAACGGGGTGATGCGTCAATAGCCTTGCGAATCAAAAGCCTAATTTTGCATCACCCGCGTTTATTTACGCACGAATCGTATCATCGCCGAAGCCGATCCACTTGTAGGTAGTCAGCGCTTCCAGACCCATCGGGCCACGGGCGTGCAGTTTTTGCGTGCTCACCGCCACCTCTGCGCCCAGTCCAAACTGGCCGCCGTCGGTGAAGCGCGTTGAGGCATTCACGTAGACCGCAGAAGAATCCACTTCATTGATAAAACGATCGGCGTTGCGCAGGGTGCGGGTCAGAATCGCGTCAGAGTGCTGCGTGCCGTGGGTGCGAATGTGGGCGATAGCATCGTCCAAATCGGCGACCACTTTCACATTCAGATCCAGCGACAGATATTCGTCGTCATACTGCTCTGCTTTGACCACTTCCACTTTCGCTGGGCCGTCTTTCAACAACGCCAGCGCATTCTCATCTGCATGCAGCGTCACGCCGCTCTCGGCCATCTGCTTGCTCAGCGCAGGTAAGAACGTCTGCGCGATATCCTGATGCACCAGCAGCGTTTCAACGGTGTTGCAGGTACTCGGGCGCTGGGTTTTGGCGTTGACGATAATCTTCAGGGCAGGCGCGATCTCTGCGCTGTCATCCACCACGATATGACACACGCCAATCCCGCCGGTGATCACCGGAATGGTCGACTGTTCGCGGCACAGCTTGTGAAGGCCCGCGCCACCGCGTGGGATCAGCATGTCGATGTATTTATCCATGCGCAGCATTTCATTCACCAGCGCACGATCCGGACTTTCGATAGCCTGTACCGCACCGGCTGGCAGGCCGCACTCTTCCAGCGCCTGCTGGATGACGTTAACGGTGGCCGCGTTGGTTCGCCACGTCTCTTTGCCCCCGCGCAGAATGGCGGCGTTACCGGTTTTCAAACACAGGGAGGCGACGTCGACGGTCACGTTCGGGCGCGCTTCATAAATCACGCCGATCACACCGAGTGGGACGCGGCGACGCTCGATGCGCAGGCCGCTGTCGAGCAGCCCGCCGTCGATCACCTGCCCCACCGGATCGGCGAGGTTGCAGACCTGGCGCACGTCATCCGCGATGCTTTTAAGACGTGCGGGCGTCAGAGCCAGGCGGTCGAGCATTGCCTCGCTCAGGCCATTGTTACGCGCGTCGGCCAAATCCTGTTCGTTGGCGAGCAGGATCTGCTGAGACTGTGCTTCCAGATAATCAGCGATTTTTTCCAGAACGCGGTTTTTCTCGCGGCTGGAAAGGAGCGCCAGTTTGTAAGAGGCGGCTTTGGCAGCGGCGCCCATTTGTTCCAGCATGATTGGCTCCTTAGCGAATGATCATATCGTCACGATGCACTGCAACCGGGCCGTATTCATAGCCCAGGATGGCGTCGATTTGCTGTGAGTGATGCCCGGCAATGCGGCGCAGCGCGTCGCTGTTGTAGCGGCTGACGCCGTGGGCGATATCGCGACCTTCAAGATTACAGATACGAATCACTTCACCACGGGAGAAGTTACCTGTCACGCTTTTAATTCCTTTTGGAAGCAATGAGCTGCCTCTTTCCAGAATCGCGGCGGTCGCCCCTTCATCGACGGTGATTTCACCGGCTGGCGGTGCGCCAAAAATCCAGCGTTTGCGGTTTTCCAGCGGAGAAGCCTGCGCGTGGAAACGGGTGCCGACGGAGATTCCTTCCATCACGTCGCCAATCACGCCCGGACGGCTGCCCGCTGCGATGATGGTATCGATACCCGCGCGACAGGCCACGTCGGCGGCCTGCAGCTTGGTGCCCATTCCGCCGGTGCCCAGCCCGGAAACGCTGTCTCCGGCAATGGCGCGCAGTGCGTCATCAATGCCGTAAACGTCTTTAATCAGCTGCGCCTGCGGGTTATTGCGCGGGTCGGCGGTAAACAGCCCCTGCTGATCCGTGAGCAGCAGCAGCTTGTCTGCCCCGGCCAGAATCGCCGCCAGCGCAGAGAGATTATCGTTATCGCCGACTTTGATTTCAGCGGTTGCCACCGCGTCGTTCTCGTTAATCACCGGAACGATGTTGTTATCCAGTAGCGCACGCAGGGTGTCTCGCGCGTTCAGGAAGCGTTCACGATCTTCCATGTCCGCGCGGGTCAGCAGCATCTGCCCGACGTGAATACCATAGATAGAGAACAGCTGTTCCCACAGTTGAATCAGTCGGCTTTGCCCGACCGCGGCCAGCAGCTGCTTAGAGGCGATGGTGGCGGGGAGTTCGGGGTAGCCCAGATGTTCGCGCCCGGCGGCAATCGCGCCTGACGTGACAATCACAATACGATGACCTGCGGCGTGAAGCTGTGCGCACTGGCGGACAAGTTCAACAATGTGGGCGCGATTAAGGCGGCGCGATCCGCCTGTTAAAACACTGGTACCGAGTTTTACCACCAGCGTCTGGCTGTCACTCATGATTCTCTGCCATTCAACAATAAGGGAAAATGATGTCAATCAGACGTTTTAACAGGACTCAGCGCCGTTGCCAACTGCTGGCGCACAAAGCTCGCGACTTTGTTGCGCGGGATCAGGAAGCGTAGCGGCAGATTTTGACAGTTTTATGACTGAAAAATTAAAACTGACTTTTTTAAACATATTCTTACTTTGTCATAAAACGTTCACCCGCAGACGATAAAACCCTTCCTGTTTTTCACGGGGTAATAAGCTGAATCTTATTGCTCAGCGAATATTAGCGCGTTTTATAAAACATCAGGATTGAAAATGAAAAAGAGTACTCTGGCATTAGTGGTAATGGGCGTTGTGGCTTCCGCATCTGTACACGCAGCTGAAGTTTATAATAAGAACGGAAATAAACTGGACGTGTACGGCAAAGTAAAAGCAATGCACTACCTGAGTGATGATGATACCAAAGACGGCGACCAGACGTATGTCCGTTTCGGCTTTAAAGGCGAAACACAAATTAACGATCAGCTGACCGGTTACGGTCGCTGGGAAGCAGAATTCTCCGGCAACAAAGCCGAGAGTGATTCCACGCAGAAAACCCGTCTGGCCTTTGCCGGTCTGAAGCTGAAAGATATCGGCTCCTTCGACTACGGTCGTAACCTTGGCGCGCTGTATGACGTGGAAGCCTGGACTGATATGTTCCCGGAATTCGGCGGCGACTCATCGGCGCAAACCGATAACTTCATGACCAAACGTGCCACCGGCCTCGCCACCTACCGCAACACCGACTTCTTCGGCGTGATTGATGGCCTGGACATGACCCTGCAGTATCAGGGCAAAAACGAAGGCCGCGATGCGAAAAAACAGAACGGCGACGGCTTCGGCACCTCGTTGACCTATGATTTCGGTGGCAGCGATTTCGCCGTCAGCGGGGCGTACACCAACTCTGACCGTACCAACGCGCAGAACCTGCTGGCACGCGGTGAAGGCGAAAAAGCCGAAGCCTGGGCAACCGGTCTGAAATATGACGCCAATGATATCTACCTGGCGGCGATGTATTCTGAAACCCGTAATATGACGCCAATTTCCGGTGGTTTCGCGAATAAAGCGCAGAACTTCGAAGTTGTTGCACAATATCAGTTCGATTTCGGTCTTCGTCCGTCTCTGGGCTATGTCCAGTCGAAAGGCAAGGATATTGAAGGCATCGGCGATGAAGATCTGGTGAAATATATCGACGTCGGCGCGACCTATTATTTAAACAAAAACATGTCTGCGTTTGTTGATTATAAAATTAACCAGATTGATGACGATAATAAACTGGGCGTGAGCAGCGATGATATCGTCGCTCTCGGTATGACCTACCAGTTCTGATATCGATGAATGAAAAAAAAACCGGCGCGAGAGCAGCCGGGTTTTTATTGTCTGTCGCTTTTTTGCGGGAAGGCGTTAAGCGGAGAGTTTGACCTGCTGGTTAGTAAAATTATCAGCCGGTTCGAGCTTTAAATCTAAGGTCGCCAGCAGATCGCGCGCTCGGTCGTGGAATCCACGCAGCGTTAGCTCCAGGCGGTCGATCACTTCCTGATCCTTGATAGTTGTCGCTTCCCAGTGGCCATCTTTGTTAAACAGGCCAAAGTGATAGCTATACGTAAAACGCTTCTCTTCCGCGTTCATTTCCATCCACCAGCCCCAGAACTCCCGTTTTTCGGGTGCAGGCTTCACGTTGACGCAAACAGCCAGGCAGTCGAAAAAAAAGCGATTCTCTTCACACTGCTCTTCTCGAATATACGGGCCAAGAGCCATGAACTTCTTAATCAGTCTACTTTTCGGGTGTCCACTCGGTAACGTCATTGCGATCTCCTTTTGTGAAGCCACTGTTTTACCAAACCGTCAAAATTTAGCAATCTCTTAACACAATCTCTTGGTGATCCAGCGTGTAATCTCGTTCAGTGCTTTGTCAAAATTCTGATACACCGGACTGAAGGGTATCTCGAGCAGCTTGCCATCGGAAGATGACGAGGTGATTAAACGCGACTCTTCTTCCGGGCTGAAAGGATCGTTTTTCCAGAAACCTGACAGCATTGGCGTCGGACAGCGGCGTCCGAGCAGGCCCTGGGTCTTTAATGAATAACGGTTCAGTTCCACACGCAGCGCTTCGTCTGATGCATCATGCATGCCAAGGCGGCTCGCCAGCACGTCTAAATACATCTCCGGCACGCTCCCCTGACGGGTGGGATCGCTGAGCAGCGCATGAACCACCGGCCCAAGACAGGCCACTGCTTTCAAGCGCGACGATTCCAGATAAGCCAGGCGTACCGCGACGTTGGCGCCAAACCGGAAGCCAAATGCCGCCACGCGGGTGTGGTCCACCCAGGGAATATTCTCGAGCGCTTTTAACGCATGCTGGTGCAATAAGCTGGAATCCTGCGTCAGCTTCCACTTCGAGGAAAACCCGATCGACGGCATATCCAGCGTTAGCATCGCGATCCCTTTTGGTGCAAAGTAGCGCTCAAACAGGCTGAAATAATCAATTTGCAGGGAGTCCAGCCCGCCGCACATCATCACCGTCGGGAACGGGCCGTCGCCAGGCGGCATGTGCAAAAAGCCGGTGACCGGCGCACCGCCGGGAATGGTGAACTCCAGTTCACGCACGTTGCACGGCAAACGCTGGGCCGCTTCTTCATAGGCACGGTTTGCCAGCGCCTGCGCCTGTTCTGCCAGATCGTCGCCCTTCAGATGCGGATAGGCGGCGATGCTGTAAAGGTTGGCGGCGTGGAGCCAGTGCTTTCCGCTGAGGGTCTGGTCCTGCTCCTGGTTAGCCTTCTGCTGCCACAGCATCGCCTGCGTCGCCCATTCGTAAATCCAGTTACCACCGCGATAGCCGACGACCGTATCGTAGAGATCGCTGTCGGTGCGGTCGGCCTCGCTCATGACGATGCGCGCCTGGACGTCGAGAATTTCACGGGCATCAATGCCGCGCCAGATCCACATCAGACGGTTAATCATGCGATACCAGTGCGGCACGTTTTTGCCGTCCAGAGCGGACTGCACAGCAGGCTGAGTGCCAGGGTTGAAGCGACGAACAAGGGTCGACGTTTCCGGGTGTTTGAAACGAGGTTTGAACAGGGTTTCGCTAAGATTCGCCTGGGTCATTGCGCGCTGCCTCCATGATTACGTCACATAGAGGCATTGTAACGCGCTGGAGGCTAAAAAAAACAACGCCCGGCATCACCGGGCGTTAAAAATAATTTCGTTCTGTAATTAACGGCCAGAAATCGGCGGTACGAAGACCACGCCCATATCCCACGGCTGTTCAATCCAGGTATCCTGCGGGATGTCGATAACATAGTCGTTGACCAGCGGACGACCAGCTGGTTTGGCGAAGATGGTGACGAAATGCGCTTTTGGATACATTTCACGGATCGCAACGGCAGTGCCGCCGGTATCGACCAGATCGTCGATGACGATAAAGCCTTCGCCGTCGCCTTCAGCGCGTTTCAGCACGGTCAGCTCGCGCTGGTTATCGTGGTCATAGCTGGAGATGCAGACGGTATCGACATGGCGAATACCCAGTTCACGAGCCAGCAATGCGCCCGGTACCAGACCGCCACGGCTCACGGCAATAATGCCTTTCCACTGTTCAGAAGGCATCAGGCGTGCAGCCAGTTTGCGCGCGTGAATCTGCAACATGTCCCAGGTGACGACGTATTTTTCGCTCATGTGAAGTGTCCCAGCCTGTTTATATACGGCTTAAAAAGTGTTCGAGGGGGAAATAGGTTGCGCGAGATTATAGAGATCTGACGCACTAAAAACCAGTGTTTAGCGGCGCGGGGCGGAGTTTTTACGTGCTTAATGCTAGCAGCGAACGGAGAAAGTGGTATTCTCAACCTCATCTCGCAAGCCCGACTTGTGCTGACTATCACTCTGCTAACCCTGTGACCTGCAAGCTTGTTTGCAGCGCCACGACAAGGAGACTTATCGTGTCTGAACTGTCTCAATTATCGCCACAGCCGCTGTGGGATATTTTTGCCAAAATCTGTTCCATTCCTCACCCTTCCTATCACGAAGAACAGCTTGCCGAACATATTATGGGCTGGGCGAAGGAAAAAGGCCTGCACGCAGAGCGTGACCAGGTTGGCAATATTCTGATTCGTAAAGCGGCCACCGCAGGTATGGAAAACCGCAAACCGGTTGTGCTGCAGGCGCACCTGGATATGGTGCCGCAGAAAAACAACGATACCGACCACGACTTCACGAAAGATCCGATTCAGCCGTACATCGACGGGGAATGGGTTAAAGCACGCGGCACCACGCTGGGCGCAGATAACGGCATCGGTATGGCCTCCGCGCTGGCGGTGCTGGCTGACGATCGCGTTGAGCACGGCCCGCTAGAAGTCCTGCTGACCATGACCGAGGAAGCGGGTATGGACGGTGCTTTTGGTCTGCAGGCCAACTGGCTGCAGGCAGATATCCTGATCAACACCGACTCTGAAGAAGAGGGTGAGATCTACATGGGTTGCGCGGGGGGGATTGATTTCATCTCTACCCTGCCTCTGACCCGTGAAGCGGTTCCGGCTGGCTTCCAGACCTTCAAGCTGACGCTGAAAGGGCTGAAAGGCGGTCACTCGGGCGGCGATATCCATTTAGGTCTGGGCAATGCCAACAAACTGCTGGCGCGCTTCCTGGCCGGTCACGCGGCTGAGCTGGATCTGCGTCTGGTGGATTTCAACGGCGGTACCCTGCGTAACGCGATCCCTCGTGAAGCCTTTGCCACCGTTGCCGTTGCAGCAAACAAAGCCGACGAGCTGAAAAACCTGGCGAACGTCTACCTGGATATCCTGAAAAACGAACTGTCAGTGAAAGAGAAAAACCTGACCGTGGTTCTGGAAGCCGTATCCAGCGATAAAGCCGCGCTGACGACCGAGTCACGCGACCGCTTTGTGCAGCTGCTGAACGCCACACCAAACGGCGTGATCCGCAACTCTGACGTGGCGAAAGGCGTGGTGGAAACCTCCCTGAACGTCGGCGTTGTCACCATGAGCGACGACAGCGCGGAAATCATCTGCCTGATCCGTTCTCTTATCGACAGCGGTAAAGAGTATGTCGTGAGCATGCTGGAATCACTGGGCAAACTCTCTGGTGCGAAAACTTCCGCCAAGGGCAGCTACCCAGGCTGGCAGCCAGACGCGACCTCTCCGGTCATGGCGCTGGTGCGTGAAACCTATCAGCGTCTGTTCAACAGCACGCCGAACATTCAGGTGATCCACGCGGGTCTGGAGTGCGGTCTGTTCAAGAAACCGTATCCGGATATGGATATGGTCTCCATTGGGCCGACCATCACCGGGCCGCACTCTCCGGACGAGCAGGTGCATATCGAAAGCGTGGGCCACTACTGGACGCTGCTGACAGAACTGCTGAAAGCGATTCCGGCTAAGTAAGACGCTGTACGTGCCCGGCGGCAGTGCGTTGTCGGGCCAGCAGAATCAGTGCCATAGCGATATGTAGACATAAGCCCGGTAAGCGAAGCGCTACCGGCCTTTTTTATACGTTTTATAGCCCCAGCACCAGCTGTCGCTCCAGCTGCGGGTCCAGCAGCGTGACGTGTAAACCCACCAGCCGCACTCCCCTTCCCCCACGGCGCTCCTGCCAGGCTTTCTTCGCTGTTGCGATCAGGTCGTCTTTATTGAGTCGCGGCCAGACATGCTCCTGGGTTGTTTGCTGGAAGTCGTTAAACTTGAGTTTCACCCCCTGCCGGGCAATCAGCAGATCGGGTTTCACCTTCGCCAGACGCCGCTCCAGCTCGGGATAGAGCTGCTCGTTAATAATGGTTTCGCAGTCACTCCACTCGTGGATATCTTCCGCCAGCGTGCGCTCGACCCCCACCGATTTACGCAGGCGCTCGCTGTTAATGCTGCGCTCATCAATCCCCTGACTGCGCTCCCACAGCACCCGGCCAAATTTGCCAAAGCGTTTAAGCAGCATCGCCAGATCGCTGTTCTGCACGTCTTCGCAGGTGCGCAGGCCCAGCGTTTCCAGCTTTGCGGCCGAGACTTTGCCGACGCCGGGGATTTTGCCGAGCGGCAGAGTCTTCAAAAAGGCAGGGACCTCATCAGGCGTGATGACATATTGCCCGTCCGGTTTATTAAGGTCCGAGGCGATTTTGGCGAGGAATTTGACCGGCGCAATCCCGGCGGAGGCCGTTAAATTGAGCTCTTTAAAAATGGTCTGGCGGATCTCCTGCGCCATCAGCGTGGCGGAGCCGTGGCAGTGCAGACTGTCCGTGACGTCGAGATAGGCTTCGTCGAGAGAAAGGGGTTCGATGAGCGACGTGTAGCGGGAGAAAATTTCCCGGATATGGGCCGAGGCCTCTTTGTAAGCATCAAAGCGGCCGGGCAACAGAATGAGATGAGGGCAGAGTTTGAGCGCCATCGCCGTGGGCATGGCGCTGCGCACGCCAAATTTGCGCGCCGGATAGTTGGCAGTGCTGATCACACCACGCTTAACGCGGCTGCCGCCAATGGCTATGGGGACATCCCGCAGCGCCGGATTATCACGCATCTCGACGGCGGCAAAAAAGCAGTCCATATCGACATGGATTATTTTGCACATACTTAACCCTCACCCTTTCACTGGATAAGTATACAGTGAGAAATTCAGAATTGAAAAGTTTCAGCGTCTTCACATCCTCCACAATTACGCAAAGTTCCTGGTTTCAAACGCGGCCTGATAAGCTATAAATGCCAACTAATTTGTAAACTCATTAGTTCACTCTTGCGAAAAAATGCAGCGATGCTAATGTGAGCGCTCCTAATCCAGAAAATTCTGATTTCGGGTCTCTTTTGCCGTCCTGGCAAGTTGGTTTGGCTTTATCAAGGAACTTGTAGTATGCGTAAAATCGCATTGTTCATTGCGATGCTTCTGATCCCGTGTGTCTCGTTCGCAGGGCTGCTTGGCAGCAACAGTTCAACCACACCGGTCAGCAAAGAATATAAACAACAATTAATGGGATCACCGGTTTATATTCAGATCTTCAAGGAAGAACGCACGCTCGATCTATTTGTCAAAATGGGCGAGACATATCAACTGCTTGATAGCTACAAAATCTGTAACTATTCCGGCGGATTAGGTCCGAAACAACGTCAGGGTGATTTCAAAAGTCCTGAAGGGTTTTATACCGTTCAGCGCAATCAGCTCAAACCCGACAGCCGCTTCTATAAAGCCATCAATATCGGCTTCCCGAACGCCTACGATCGTGCCCATGGTTACGAAGGTAAATACCTGATGATTCACGGTGCCTGCGTGTCTATCGGCTGCTACGCCATGACGGACAGCGGTATTGATGAGATTTTCCAGTTTGTGACCGGCGCGTTAGTCTTCGGCCAGGCGGGTGTGCAGGTGAGCATCTATCCGTTCCGCATGACCGATGCCAACATGCAGCGCCACAAGTATTCGACCTACGCGGATTTCTGGAAACAGTTAAAACCGGGTTACGACTACTTCCAGCAGACGCATAAGCCACCGACCGTCTCGGTCGCGGATGGTCGATACATTGTCAGCAAACCGCTGAGTCATGAAGTCGTCCACCCGCAGCTGGCGTCAAACTACACGGTTCCCGAGACAAAATAGTGCCCACTCGCCTGGCATAATCTTTTGCCAGGTTTCATTGCCCGTCAGGGGCTGAGTGGCGATTACCGTGACCACATCGTTGGGTGTGGTCTCGGTTTGAAAATCAATTTCCACATCCTGATCCAGCAGTTTTGCCACGCCAAAGGGCGCACGACGCGTGATCCAGAAAAGATTGGTCGAGCAGAACGCCATCACATAGCGCCCATCTGACAGCAGCATGTTAAACACACCTTTCTCACGCAGCTCACAGGCCAGCGTGCCGATGTATTTAAACACCGCTTCCATATTTCCCGGCGTGCGCGGATAGCGCTCTGTCAGCTTGTGCAGTAACCAGCAAAACGCTTTCTCACTGTCGGTTTCACCCACCGGACGGAAATTGCCCGTCTCCAGCGATTTATAGCCGGTCAGCTGCCCGTTATGGGCGTAAGTCCAGTTGCGGCCCCACAGTTCACGGGTAAACGGATGGGTATTTTCCAGCGCTACTTCCCCCCGATTCGCCTGACGAATATGGGCAATGACCGAGCAGGATTTTATCGGATAATCCTGGACCAGTCGGGCGATGGGAGAGTTGAAGCTGGGTTGCGGATCTTTGAACGTGCGACAGCCTTTGCCTTCGTAGAAGGTAATGCCCCAGCCGTCTTTATGCGGCCCGGTTCCTCCACCGCGCTGCACCAGCCCGGTGAAACTAAAGCAGATATCGGTTGGCACATTGGCGCTCATCCCGAGCAATTCGCACATACATCACCTCCACAACAGCGGGGGCAAGAGTGCCCCCAGCGAAGTCTTACTTAACCATCTCTTTTTCAATCAGCTGAATCAGGATATGAATCACTTTGATGTGAATTTCCTGAATACGGTCAGCATAACCAAAATGCGGCACGCGGATTTCGATATCCGACGAGCCCGCCATTTTACCGCCATCTTTGCCGGTCAGAGTGATGACTTTCATCCCCTTCTCACGCGCAGCGTCAATGGCTTTGATGACGTTACCGGAATTACCCGACGTGGAGATCCCCAGCAGCACATCGCCTTCACGCCCTACCGCTTCAACATAGCGCGAGAAAATATGATCGTAACCGAAGTCGTTACCTACGCAGGAGATGTGGCTAACGTCAGAAATCGCGATCGCCGGGTAGCCCGGACGGTTTTCACGGTAGCGACCGGTCAGCTCTTCAGCGAAGTGCATCGCATCGCAATGTGAACCGCCGTTACCGCAGGAAAGCACTTTGCCGCCGGCTTTGAAACTGTCTGCCAGCAGAACCGCCGCGCGCTGAATCGCGTGAATATTGGCTTCATCTTTCAGAAAGTTGGCCAGCGTTTCCGCCGCTTCGTTCAGTTCGTTACGAATAAGATCCTGGTACATGAGGATAATCCTTCAGTATTGATGAAATAACACAGGGAGTGTACCGGATCGCGAGAAAAGCGAGAAGCTATACCCGTCATACTTGACGTGGTATGTGCGCTGGCAGTGCCTGCTCTCCCCCTCTCACTGACTTAAGTCTGCTCCTGGTCATTGCGATGCAGATCCCTCGGCGTTTTGATTATTCGTGCCTGTCAAAACCTGAACAATGTGAACCAGGTTGTAATTATTTTGTGAATGCATTGCTAAAAGAAATAACATCCACTACAACCATATCATCACAAGTGGTCAGACCTCCTACAAGCAAGGGAGCTTTTCTTTATGATGATTTTGAGCATTATCGCAACCGTTGTTCTGCTCGGTGTGTTGTTCTATCACCGTGTCAGTTTATTACTGAGTAGCCTGATTCTGTTGGCCTGGACGGCTGCGCTTGGCCTGTCTGGTCTGTGGAATATCTGGGTTGTGCTGCCGCTGGCAATTATCCTGCTGCCGCTCAACGTGCCTTCGATGCGTAAGTCGATGATTTCCGCCCCGGTGTTCCGCGGCTTCCGTAAAGTGATGCCACCGATGTCACGCACGGAGAAAGAAGCCATCGACGCGGGCACCACCTGGTGGGAAGGCGATCTGTTCCAGGGCAACCCGGACTGGAAAAAGCTGCACAACTACCCGCAGCCACGGCTGACAGCAGAAGAACAAGCCTTTATTGATGGTCCGGTAGAGGAAGCGTGCCGCATGGCGAACGACTTCCAGATCACCCATGAAATGGCCGATCTGCCTCCGGAACTGTGGGCCTATCTGAAAGAGCATCGCTTCTTTGCGATGATCATTAAGAAAGAGTACGGCGGCCTGGAGTTCTCCGCTTACGCTCAGGCTCGCGTGCTGCAAAAACTGGCGGGTGTGTCAGGGATCCTGGCGATCACCGTTGGCGTACCAAACTCTTTAGGCCCAGGCGAACTGCTGCAGCATTACGGCACCGAAGAGCAAAAAGATCACTATCTGCCGCGCCTGGCGCGTGGTCAGGAAATCCCTTGCTTCGCGCTGACCAGCCCGGAAGCTGGCTCTGATGCGGGTGCTATCCCGGATACCGGCGTAGTCTGCATGGGCGAGTGGCAGGGCCAGCAGGTGCTGGGTATGCGCCTGACATGGAACAAGCGTTACATTACGCTGGCACCGATTGCCACCGTACTGGGCCTGGCGTTCAAACTCTCAGACCCGGACAGACTGCTGGGCGACGAGGAAGATCTGGGCATCACCTGTGCGCTGATCCCAACCTCTACGCCTGGCGTCGAAATTGGTCGTCGTCACTTCCCGCTGAACGTACCGTTCCAGAACGGTCCGACCCGTGGTGAAGATATCTTTGTACCGATTGATTACATCATCGGCGGTCCGAAAATGGCCGGACAGGGCTGGCGTATGCTGGTGGAATGTCTGTCGGTCGGTCGCGGTATCACCCTGCCGTCGAACTCTACCGGTGGCCTGAAATCCGTCGCGATGGGGATTGGTGCTTACGCCCATATCCGCCGTCAGTTCAAAATTTCCATCGGTAAGATGGAAGGTATCGAAGAGCCACTGGCGCGCATCGCGGGCAACGCTTACGTGATGGATGCGGCGGCGTCGCTGATCACCTACGGCATCATGCTGGGCGAAAAACCGGCTGTGCTGTCGGCTATCGTGAAGTATCACTGTACCCATCGTGCGCAGCAGTCAATTATTGATGCGATGGATATTGCTGGCGGTAAAGGCATTATGCTCGGCGAAGGCAACTTCCTGGCGCGCGGCTATCAGGGCGCACCGATTGCCATCACCGTGGAAGGCGCCAACATCCTCACCCGCAGCATGATGATCTTCGGTCAGGGCGCGATTCGCTGCCATCCGTATGTACTGGAAGAGATGGCTGCGGCGCAAAACAACGACGTGAATGCGTTCGACAAGCTGCTGTTTAAACACATCGGCCATGTCGGCAGCAACAAAATGCGCAGCTTCTGGCTGGGCCTGACGCGCGGTCTCACCAGCGCCACACCAACGGGTGATGCGACCAAACGTTACTACCAGCATCTCAACCGCCTGAGCGCGAACCTGGCGCTGCTGTCAGACGTGTCGATGGCAGTCCTCGGCGGCAGCCTTAAGCGTCGCGAGCGTATCTCTGCGCGTCTGGGCGATGTCCTGAGCCAGGTATTCCTTGCCTCTGCGGTCCTGAAACGTTATGACGATGAAGGCCGTCATGAAGCGGATCTGCCGTTAGTCCACTGGGGCGTGCAGGATGCGCTCTATCAGGCAGAGCAGGCGATTGACGATCTGCTGGCGAACTTCCCGAACCGCTTTGTGGCAGGCGCGCTGCGCGTGGTGATCTTCCCAACCGGTCGTCATCATCTGGCACCGTCCGATATCCTGGACCACAAAGTGGCGAAGATCCTGCAGGTTCCAAGTGCAACCCGCTCCCGTATCGGTCGCGGTCAGTACCTGAAGCCTACCGAGCATAACCCGGTTGGTCTGCTGGAAGAGGCGCTGCTGGATGTGATGGCGGCCGATCCTGTTCACCAGAAAATCTGTAAACAGCTGGGCAAAAACCTGCCGTTTACTCGCCTGGATGAACTGGCCAAACAGGCGCTGGCGGGTGGGATCATCGATCAGAATGAAGCCGCGGTACTGGTGAAAGCGGAAGAGAGCCGTCTGCGCAGCATTAACGTGGATGATTTCGAGCACGACGAGCTGGCGACCCGACCGGTAAAGCTGCCGGAGAAGGTCCGCAAACCTGAAGCGGCCTGACCCGCATCGCTTCCACAAACCCCGCCGCGTGCGGGGTTTTTTATTGCCACATTTTCTCTTTTTCCCGTGCTACAGTGTCAAAAAGCCGTCTTTCGAGGAGTCATGATTGTGCCTGGTTTGAAGATTACCCTTTTACAACAGCCCCTGGTGTGGATGGACGGTCCCGCCAACCTGCGCCATTTTGATCGTCAGCTCGAAGAGATCACCGGACGCGATGTGATCGTGCTGCCGGAGATGTTCACTACCGGGTTCGCCATGGAGGCGGCAAAGCAGTCTCTGGCGCAGGATGACGTCGTCGCGTGGATGCACAGCAAGGCCCGGCAGACGAACGCTCTCGTCGCGGGGAGCGCCGCGCTGCAGACCGAGCGCGGGCCGGTGAACCGCTTCCTGCTGGTGGAGCCAGACGGCACGCTGCATTTTTACGATAAACGACACCTGTTCCGCATGGCCGATGAGCATCATCACTACGAGGCGGGTAACGAGCGGGTGGTGTTTGAGTGGCGCGGCTGGCGCATTCTGCCGCTGGTCTGTTACGACCTGCGCTTCCCGGTCTGGTCACGCAACCGTAATGATTACGATCTGGCGCTGTACGTTGCCAACTGGCCAGCGCCGCGCTCGCTGCACTGGCAAGCGCTGTTGGTGGCGCGCGCCATTGAGAATCAGGCGTATGTGGTGGGCTGTAACCGCGTAGGCACCGATGGCAACGGGCATCACTACCGCGGCGATAGCCGGGTGGTGAATCCGCAGGGGGAAATTATTGCCACCGCCGAACCGCATCAGGCGACGCGTATCGACGCCGAGCTTTCGCTGACGGCACTGAAAGAGTACCGGGAGAAGTTTCCGGCATGGCAGGACGCCGATCCCTTTAGCATTGGATGAAAAAAAGCCGGGTGCGGCAGCGTCTCACCCGGCTTACACATGCTGATAGCGGCTTGTTAACTCACTAACGCCTGCCCGTCTTTGCGGCTTTCGGTTGCGGCGACGTAGTGCCCTTCCGGCATGCGGTAAATCACCTGTGCGCCGCCAAAGTTATAATCCTGCAGCGGATCTTCCACCGTAATTTGATGCCCGCGTTCGCGCAGTGCCGCAATGGTATTGCGGTCGAAGCTCGATTCAACGATCACTTCCCGGCCCTTCACCACGCGCCAGCGCGGCGCATCGATCGCCGCCTGGGGGTTTTGCCCGTGCAGCATAATACGCAGCGCCATCTGCATGTGCCCCTGCGCCTGCATTGGCCCGCCCATCACGCCAAACGACATCAGCGGTTTACCCTGTCCGTCCATCGCGAAGCCTGGAATAATGGTATGGAACGGACGCTTACTGCCCGCCAGGGCATTAGGATGTTTAGGATCCAGCACAAAGCCGCAGCCGCGGTTTTGCAGGCTAATGCCCGTGTCCGGCACCACGACGCCTGAGCCAAAGCCCATAAAGTTGGACTGGATAAAGGAGATCATCATCCCGCTGGAATCGGCGGCAGAGAGGTAAACCGTACCGCTTTGCGTCGGCGCGCCGTAGATGAAATCAGACGCGTTATCCTGATCGATCAGCGCCGCGCGTGATTTCAGATAGTGGTCGCTTAACAGCTCTTTCGCGGCAAACTCCATGTGCTCTTCGTCGGCCACGTAGCGATCGAGATCCGCCAGCGCCAGTTTCATCGCCTCGATCGACAGATGCAGAGATTGCACAGAGTCCGGATGATGTTTTTCGATCCCGCACTGCTCCAGAATCCCCAGCGCGATAAGCGTGGCGATCCCCTGCCCGTTTGGCGGCAGCTCCTGCACCGATCCACCGGCGAAATCACGCGACAGCAACTCCACCCAGTCGACGCGATGATTCGCCAGATCGTCTGCCGTCAGATGTGCGCCGTGCTCTTTGGCGAAGGCAGCGATTTTCTGCGCCAGCTCACCGCGATAGAAGGCTTCGCCGTTGGTTTTGGCGATCAGCTCCAGAGAGTTGGCCTGCGCCGGGTTACGGAATATCTCACCGATGCGCGGCGCGCGGCCCTCTGGCGCAAAGCAGGCGCTAAAGCCCGGCTGATCTTTCAGTTTGTTAAAGCCGCGCTGCCACAGGTGACCAATCAGCGGCGACACCGGGAAACCATTACGCGCGTACTCAATGGCCGGTTGCGCCAGGGTTGTCAGCGGCAGCGTGCCAAAACGCTCGGCCAGTGCCACCCAGCCGGAGACGGCGCCCGGCACCGTCACCGCGTCCCAGCCAAGCTCTGGCACGTCGGTTTTGCCCGCGTACAGATCCGCATGCCAGCTGGCAGGCGAACGGCCTGA
>Ga0075364_10000137_pt1 | contig 31412 bp, 39 predicted proteins | sample EndMetdeltDD1764_FD_71517 | JGI IMG/M metagenome (GOLD analysis project Ga0075364, IMG submission 71517) | Populus endosphere microbial communities from Tennessee, USA - Endosphere MetaG P. deltoides DD176-4 | ecosystem: Host-associated > Plants > Roots > Endosphere | place: USA: Tennessee... | reverse complement strand
CGGCTTTTCGCCCCATTCTCCTCAGTCGGGCAAATCTCCGCGCGGTGATGTTGATGCAAGGAAGCCTTTGCATCAGACATCCCGGCTCCAAAGCCTCCTTCGAGAGAACGGGGCGAGCGCTGGCTGACGAGAACGAGATTGCTCAAATCAGAATCTCCTCAATACCTCGCAATGTTTCGTCACGAGTGTAGTATTGGCCTTTTTTGCCTGTTAAATCTTCGGTCACAAAGAAATCTTGGTTAAAGAAAGCGATAATCTTTTTAGCCCGGTCAAAGTCCCGCCGCTCACTGGCGCTCAGCTCGCTTTGGCCGATAATCGCCACAATGTTTTTGAGCGATTCGTATTTTTGCATAATGGTTTGTACCTGCGTGGCAAGCACATAGTGGCGATCACCTACGATGTCGGGTGAAAGGAGCGAGCTCACAGTTCGTACTAGGTCAACCGCTGGGCGAATACCGTTCTCAGCCAAGGCGCGCGACAGCACAACGGTCGAGTCCAGTTGCTGGGCGATTTCTTGTACCGCCGGATCAGATAGGTCGTCTGCCGGAATGTAGATGGCTTGTACGGAGGTGATGGAGCCATTAGCGTTGCTGGTTAGTCGGTCTTGCAGCCGGCGTAGCTCCGAGAACATTGTGGCCTGGTAGCCGCCTTCGCTTGGTAGCGTGCCGATAGTGGTTGCTAGTTCGTTGCTGGCCTGGATAAAGCGGTAGATGTTGTCTACAAATACCAGTACGTCGCGGCGCTCATCATCGCGGAAATACTCGGCAATCGTGGCAGCACTGAGTCCCACAAGGGAACGCATTGCTGGTGTTTCATGCATTTGGCCCATGAGCATAACGGTTTTTTCCAGAATGCCGCGCTCCTTAAGTGTCTCGACAAGTTCGTGGCCTTCACGGATACGCTCACCAATGCCTACAAACATCGCCAGCTGGCGGTCGTCTTTGGCGATATTGTGGATAAGTTCCATGGTGAGTACGGTTTTACCCACGCCGGCGCCACCGATAATGCCGATTTTGCGGCCTTTCACGAATGGTGTAAAGAAATCAATAACTTTAATGCCTGTTTCGAGTAGCTCGGCTTTGCCGCTGGCGCCTTCGTTGCTACGAGTGACTTGGTAAATGCTGCGGCGTTTAGGTGCTTCAATTGGGCCTTTGCCGTCAATAGGCTGTCCGAGCGCATCAAGGATTCGCCCTAAAACGCCCGGGCCTTCGGGCACCGAAATAGTGCCGCTTGCGGACATGACTGCTGCACCGCGCCTCACTTCGGCGCTACCGGCGAGGTTGATGCAGCGGGCGGTGTATGGGTTGGGATAGGTTGCAACTTCAAGCAAGACTTCGGGGTGGTCTGCGAGCACCAGGAGTTCTTTTGGCTCGGGGCGCGTGCCAACAACCTCGACTTCACATACGAGTCCACGGATGGAGGTGACTTGACCGATAATGCTACTCATGGCGGCCTTTCTCGGGGCGTACCTTTACCGGCATTTTTCGCGGCACGTGCGGGTCTCGATTTGTGTTTTTAGGTAACACAAATCGAGCTTCCGAGCTGCCGTGAAAAAGCCGGTAAAGTTCCGCCTCGCATCCTATTGGGTTCACTCGTTTCATGCCAGTCCTTTCTGATGATGCTTCACAACCTTCATAATTTCTTTGAGCCGTTCGTCGCCCTCGGCGCGTTTGGCGCGGTGGTACTGTAGGCTGTAGTCGGTTTTTAGCTCGCCGGCGCGGCGTTTGGCCGAGCTCATGGCATTAAAGCGCGCGGCGTATTGGGCGAGTTTTGATTCCATAATTACCTGGATCAGTGCCACGCCTAGCATGACAGACTCGAGGTAGTCAGCAATTTCTTCAATACCCGGCTCAAAGATATAGTCACGGCTACTTACTACTTCGCCGCCCTCGACAGATTCGCTCAAATCTTCGACCGCTGCTACGAGCCCAATTTGCGCGGCTTTTTGCACTCGTAGCGACTCGTATGTCTGGTAAAACACAACAGTATGTTTGTACTGCGACAGAACATCAATGATATCCGTCACGCTAAAGTTAGTGTCGCTGGCAGGCATGGTAAAGGCTTTGGTTACGGGGATTGTTTTTTGGCGCAGTTGATTGAGGCCGTGGGTGCCAACCACAATAATATCCGGTGGCTGCGTTGCCTTGCTGTAGCTCAGTAGCATTTCTTCGATAATCTGTTCGTCAATTTCGCCGCTTAGGTTGCCTTCGCTGGTAACGACTAGATACGCGTCTTTTTCGCCATGCGCCTTTAGCCGACTTAATCGCAATTTAGGGTCAATGCGCAGTCCGGAGTAGGTCTGCCATAGTTCGGCAAAGAATGCTTTGCTGGCTACAACGCGGTTGCGAATTTTAGAGATTTTGATGCTCGCGATGCTTTCAAATACCTCTGTTAAATCCTCCACAGTGTGGATTTGGTTGAGCTCCGACTGGATAGTAATGGCGCGCCGCATTATGTAGCCCCCTGGTTCATGGTGCTTTCGGAAAGGAGTTTTTTAACCAGGCCGTCGATGTCTTCGTCGTTTTTTAGGCTGGGGGCAGCTTCACGAACTTTCATTTTAAGAAGGCCTATGTTGAGTTTGCGCTGGCCGGCGGCTTCGATGACGGTGCTCATGATAAGCTCTTGTTCAATCAGGCTAAATAGCTCGCCGGGGCTTTGGCGGAAGGCTTCGTTAATTTGCTGCCCAAGTGTGAGCGAGGCCTGGGTTTCAGGGGTAATGTCGCTCCCAAAGTGCGAGAACTCGGCCGCTTGGCGATACGCCGCGAGGCTTTTTAGGAGCGCGCCAGAAATCTTTTTTTGCCGGTCGTTTTGAGCGCGACCGCCCACGCGCGAGACCGAAAGGCCTGCATTGATAGCTGGCCGAATATTTTGCCGGAACGTTGCGAGGTCAAAAATAAGCTGACCATCGGTGATAGACATGATGCTTGTTGGCAAGTACGCAGTAATGTCGTCGCTTGGGGTGACAACTGCGGGTAGCGCAGTGAGCGTTTTGCCATTGGCGGCTAATTTGCCGGCACGTTCGAGCAGCGAGCTATGCGCGTAAAACATATCGCCAGGATAGCTGTCGCGGCCGGGATTAACTTGTTCGAGCAGCGACACTTCGCGGTAGACTTTGGCGTGCGAGGTAAGATCGTCGTAGATAACAACTACGTCCCGGCCGTGATACCACAGGTATTCTGCAATTGAGCAGCCAACGTAGGGCGCCAAATAGCTCTGCGCCAGCGAGTCAAAAATATTGGCGACAACCAGGATGCTGTTATTGATGGCACCGGTTTCAGTCAGCCGTGCTAAAAGCGCATCGATTTCGAGCTTGCGTTTGCCGATCAGTACGTACACCACAATACGGTCCGTGCCTACTTGGTTTACGCCAACTTGCGTCAGAAAGCTGGTTTTGCCGGATTTTGTGTCACCCATAATCGCGATGCGTTGTCCAAGTACTACCGGGAAAAGCATATCGGCCATGGTTACGCCGGTGGCGAGTTGGTCTTTAAGCAGACTGCGCTCCATAATGCCCGGTGCGCGATTAAAGATTGGCCAGTTTGCCTCAAACCGAATGCTACCTTTGCTATCGAGTGGCTGGCCCAAGGGATTAATGATGCGTCCAATTAAGCCTTCGCCCACGCCAGTGGTGAGGGTGTTGTTTTGGAGTACAACCAGACCGCCCAGGTCGGCGTTTTCTGAATCGAGGTTCAAGATTAATACATTTTCGGTTCCCACTTGGCGCACCATGCCGCGTTGGCCGTTTTCAAATAGCACCAGTGCGTTGACGGCAATGCCATCGAGCCCCTTAACGGTCACCAAAAAACGATCAACACCAACCACTTCGCCTGTGGGTTGGCCGGCTTCGACGAGTTTTTGAAACAGATTATTGTCGTACACGGGCGTAAATCTCCGAAATGCGACTGCGGTTACGTAAAATCTGCTGCCGGAACGAATAGTCGTACACGTGCGATCCGGCCTGCACAATCACGCCACCGCCAATATCGGCGCGTGTTGCAAAGGTAAGGAGCGTGTACGGGTGAACCGAAGTGCGGAACCAGTCGGTGAACTTGCGCTTGAGGTCACGGTTGGGCAGCGCGGCCATCATGAGGTGAACGGCAGGGGCTTTATCGCGGATTGTTTCGAGCTCTTTTAAGAGTTTTTCGCAGGCATCGAGGTCGGTTGCGGTTGTGCCGGCACCCCGAAACACGCCTAAAAGAAGCGCCGACATGTGGCCTGGTGCGGCTACTTCGGCTTTTGTGGCTTTGGCTCGAACATGGGCATCGCGCAGCGCACCAATATAGGTGCGGAGCTCTATAACAACCGCGCTCAGCTGCTCAGGCGAATAAAGGTCAGTAGGCAAATGAACCAGTGTGCCACTCATGACAGAATGTCCTTTTTGATTTCGTCTTTGTGTTTCTCGAGGGTTTCAAAAATGTAGGCCGATTGCGCGCCCAGATCAACCTGACTACCCAGACTCTCGATAAGGTAGCTCGATACGACATCGTTCATGCGAGTATCAAGCGCGGCTAGGCGCTTTTCGCCCTCAGTTTGAATAACTTTGTCGAGGTGTTCGGTGAGCTGCGTACGGCGGTCGTCCAGCTCTTTTTGGAGTTTGCTGAATTCTTGGATACTTTGGTCGCGCAGGGCTTGTAGGCTAATTTGGTACTTCTCAAACTCACCACTCAGGGAGTTGCTGGCCATGTCGCCAATTTTGACACTCATTTGGTCGACGGTATTGTCGAGCGATTTTTTAAAGCGCAAGCTGGCCTCGCCGGCAACTTTGGCAAGCTGCTGGCGAGTGAGTTTTTCGACAGTAGCAATATCGATATCGGCCATAACTTCGGCGGCATTTACCTTTACTTCGTACACTTTTGGTTGTGGTCGGCTGTGAAGCTGATGGTTAAGGCGCATGGCCCACCACAAACTCGCGGCATTGATGACCACCATGGCGATCAGCCCAATAACCAGAACTAGTTGTAGCGTATCCATCGAAAAGTCACCCACCTTATGTTGTTAGTACCAAATATATAGCAATTAGCATAACCAGTAAAATCCCAAGTGCTGTTGCGCCAACTTCAAACAGGCTTTTGCGCACTGCACCTTCGCTGAGAGGATTTCGGCCAATAGAGATAATACTAGACCTTGTGGAAGAATATAGCAGCACGGCAATGGCGATAAATCCAAAGGTTAGCACGACGGAACTTACAATCACGCGCACCGGCGACACGTCTTTGCCGGCAACCGAGTTGGCGAGGGCTTGTAGGAATGGTGGTAGGAATGTTTTTTGCTCGTTGGGCGCCACGTAGTAGGTGACATTAATCTGTACCGGCACGAGCCCAACCTTAACGTCGACGCTGTTGCCCTGCTTGTCTTTGACTGATTTAGTGGTGGTTTTGACTTTGCCAAGATCGCTCTGGGCTGTGCCAACAACCAGCGAGCTATCCACGGCCTTCATGCCTACGCCATTAATAGGTGAGGCGGTGATTTTGTCGCCAGCTTTTACGTCGCCGTTAATGTCGCTGACCAGCGTTTGCGTGGTGCCGCCAATAACTACCTGCACTTGTTTGCCGTTTTCGCTGAGTTCGATAAGTGGTTTGTTGCCAACCACGCCAACAATTTGCGTCACGCGGTCGGTATTGCTTAGCTGTACGCTATCTTGTGAATTGGGGGTAAATCCAACCACAGCGCCAACGGTCATGCCCGTTTCGGACGTCGTGAAGCCTTGCGAAATAGCTGCGGCATCATTATTTTGCGCAGCAATAGGCAACAGGGGTAAGACACTCAAAATTAAGGCTATAAAAAGCCCACCAAACGTGACACTCAATTTTTTGGGATAGGCTACGGCCTTCATTGTGCCCCAATTGTTAGTGTTTATGCTTATAGATTATAGCCTAATAAGCAGTGCAATCATAACGAGGTGATAAACTTAGTAAATATGAAATTGAAGCGCTTTGTGGGTTTTGTGGTGATCGTCTTGGCCGCTCTTCTGCTCGGTGCCTTAGCCGCTCGGGTTAGGGTCGATACTATGATGATAGTCAGGAACCGTTGAATGGTTAAAGCGCCATTATTAATCTTTGTACATAAACGCTTGTGCTTACGCGACGTTTTTATTACACTAAGAAACTAGTAGGAGTAGTAATTAAGGGTAGTGGGGTTATGGATTTTAGGAGTAGCCAATCTGGTTCAAATGCTCGTCGGTATCCCGAACCGACGCGTGCAGCAGCACAAGCAAATGACAACAATGTAAGTGCCACTGGAGCACAGGGAGACAGCGCGGAAGCGCCACGAACAACTATGCAACGAAGCTCAGATCAAAAACCTCGTAAACCACTAATGCTAATTGTGGCCATTGTTGCCATTATTGTTTTGATTGGCGGTAGCTGGTTTGCGTGGATGAAAATGGCAGGCGGCGACAGCGGTGTCAAAAGCGGTCAGTACCAAGCAGTCTTTTTGACCAACGGTCAGGTTTACTTTGGTAAAGTAAGCGACATTAATAACGGCTACGTAAAGCTGAGTGACATCTACTACTTGCAGGTGCAGCAGAGCGTCCAGCCAGACAACAAGTCGTCTTCGAGCGATAAGGATCAATCGCAAGTCTCATTGGCAAAACTCGGTAGCGAGTTGCACGGTCCTGAAGACAATATGTATATCTCTCGCCAGCAGGTTCTCTTCTGGGAAAACCTAAAGAATGACGGTAAAGTCGTTCAGGCAATCAACAGCTACAAGCAGCAAAACAAGTAGCAAAGTCTTTAAAAAGACACATAAACACTTCCGCTTCGGTGGAAGTGTTTTGTTTTTTATAGCAACATCGGGTATAGTGGCGGCATGGTTATGCAAGATAACACTCCAACACAAACTCCGCATCTGGCGCTACTCGGCGAGTTTGAGGACGTGCTTGCAAGCTATCAGCCGAGCGAACACGCCCGTGGCATTATTAACGACGTAACATTTGCGGTTTTAACAGGCCCGTCGGGCGCCGGTCGCAATACTATTATCAAAGAACTTGTTAAAACTGAGCGCTATCATTTTGTGGTTTCAACCACAACCCGGCCAATGCGCTCAAACAATGGCATCCCCGAGGTGAACGGTCGTGAATATTGGTTCAAGACCGAGCAAGAAGTGCTGGACGACCTAAAAGCAGGTGAATTTTTAGAAGCCGAGGTAGTGCATGGTCAGCAGGTTTCGGGCATAGGTATCGAGGAGCTCGAGCGCGCTCGCCTCGAACAGCGAACTGCAATTACTGATGTCGATATTGCGGGCATTGCAAATGTATTGCACGCCAAACCCGATGCATTGCCGATTTTGGTTTTTCCGCCAAGTTTCGAAGCCTGGCGACAGCGGCTGAACGGTCGGGGCCAAATGGACAATGAGCAGTTAAAGCGTCGTGCTCAAACCGCTGTTCGTATTTATGAATTGCCAGAAAAAGACGATCGCTACCATATTGTTATTAATGATACGGTTGAGCACGCCGTTGCTCAGATTCGCGCCATCGCTGAAGACGGCGCATTCGATCCTGTCCCGCGCGACGAAGCTCGCGCCATTGCTCGTCAACTCCGTGCCGACACGCTTGAACGACTCGCCGAATTGTAGCATTGTTTGTTTCTTGGGGTGAGCTGAGAAGCGGGTTGACAGCTCGCTGCCTTTTGCGGCATGCTTATGGTATAAAGCAAAAAATCTATGCCACTCATGCGTGGCGGAGAAACAAAAACATGGCACAAACTACCAAAAAATCTGCCGGCCGGCGGAGCAGGTCTCGCACCAGTTCGTCGCGCCGTTTTAACGTTATTGCCGCTGTTGTTGTTGCAATTGGCGTTGCGGTAACAGGCTACTCACTCCTCGTTAGCTCGGCAGCTTCGCCTACAGCAACAGTTACCACTACAACCACGCCAGCCGGCAAGGCTAACTTTGAGATCGGCTATGACCACACGCAATTGTCGCACTTAGCGTCTGACGCTGGCGGCAATGGTACTGCTGTTTCTGCCGCAAAGCAGTTACTCAAAAATCTCGATGCACCACAAAACGTCCATATCATGGGTTTTGGCGCTGGTAATCCAAATCCTTCAAAAGGTAGCTACGACTGGGGCTCTTTGGACACACGCGTCCGTGTGATGGGCGACACTGTTGGAGAATCACAGCGTATGATCACTCTTTGTACCGCACCTGGCTGGATGAAAGGCACAGACGACTGGAACATGGACGCCGCTGTGCAGCCCGCACACTTTGGCGATTTTGCAACCCTGTCTGCCGCTGTAGCTCAGCGTTACGATGGCACACACAAAGACAGCAACGGCAATACATTGCCCAAGGTTGTTTACTTTGATGTTTGGAACGAGCTGAAAGGTTTTTGGAGCGACTCAAAAAACCGTTGGGACTACGAAGGCTACACTACCATGTACAACCAAGTCTATAGCGCCATCAAAAATGTCCGACCTGACGCCAAGATTGGCGGCCCATACCCAAGCTACGGCCCAAGCCAATACAATCAGTCAACGATTGTAAAAGGTGCATACGGCGCCATGGATCAGCGCACTATGGACGTTATGACCTACTGGTTGAAGAACAAAGTTGGTGCCGACTTCATTAGCCTCGATGGCGGCCCTCAGACCAACTTCCAAACGGGCGCAATTGCAACCGATGGCTTTACCTCGGGGCAAATGTTTGCCGACATGGCCAAATGGATACGCAGTCTCAATAACACGACATACCCAGGCGCACAAACACTGCCAATTTATTGGGCTGAGTTTTACCCGGGTATTGGTGGCGCAACGGGGCAAAAAGCCGTTGCCATTACACTCGATAACGCCTTGGCTGCTGGCCTTGCCGGTGTGCGCAGCGTGTATATATGGGAGCCAGAAGGCGATGCCTCGGGCACTAGCGAATACACTGGTTTGAGCTTGTTTACGGATACGAGCAGTAGTAGTGGCGGCAAAGCGACCGCACTCTACAGCGCTTTCAAGACATACCGCGACACCTTCCCTGTTGGTACGCAGCTGTACAGTGTTAATGTGTCGGGTCCAGTGACGGCGCTGGCCAGCCAGGATAGAGTTTTCTTGCTCAGTAAATCGGCTTCGTCGATGGTGGTGAACGTGAATGGCACCAGCGTGACGCTCGCGCCATACGCAGTTACGGCCGTTAACTCAACTGGTGGCGGCACGCCAGAACCAACCCCAACCCCAACTCCGACACCCACACCTACTCCTACGCCAACCCCAACGCCTAGTGCAAAATCAGGGTCTTTGGTGGGCGCGGGCAGCGGCAAGTGTCTCGACAATTCCGGCAACAGGAAAGTAAACGGCAACAAGATTCAGCTGTATACCTGTAACGGCAGCAACGCGCAAAAATGGACTATGAACAGCAACGGTACTCTCACAAATGCGAACGGCTACTGTGTTGACGTAAAAGACCAAGGCACTGCAAATAGCACCATCGTTGCCTTGTGGACATGCGACCAAACTGTTGCTCAGCAGTGGAAGTATGACTCGACCGCAAAGACCTTTGTTAACCCTCACTCGGGCAAATGCCTCGACGCCAAGGGCAACGGCAAAACAAATGGCACGCAAATTCAAATCTACACCTGCAACGGCTCTACTGCCCAAAAGTGGACCTTCTCAACACTTTAGCCTGTGTGCATAAAACAGACCCAGCTAGCACTCATTGACTTAGAGTGCTAGCTGGGCGTAGTATAAAAATATATATGACCGACCGTCAGGCTTTGATCCTCGCTGCTATTATTGAACAATATGCCGAAGTTGCTTCTCCGGTTGGTTCGTTGATGTTGGCTAAGATCTTCAACGTCAGTTCTGCCACTATTCGTGCCGAGATGGGCCGCCTAGAGGAGATGGGGTATATTGCCCAACCGCACACCTCTGCTGGGCGTATCCCAACCGATAAGGGCTATCGTTTTTATGTAAACCAATTGTCTTCTGCCGAGACGCCGCGCATGATCGATCGCACTGCGAGAGCGATTGATACTCGGCTGACTCATGCTGGTGGTCCCGAGCGCACCATCCGTGCGGCTGTAGATATGTTGGTAGACTTAACGCACAATGTCGGTTTAGCAACCATTGGTGACCAACTATACCTTAGTGGTTTTGGTCGGCTGTTTATGCAGCCGGAGTTTGCGCAGGCGATTGGGCCTGTGCACGAAGTAGCGCAGCTTCTTGATAATCTTGAGCCGTGGTTGCGCGAAGCTGCGCCCAATGAGGCCTTGAGCGTATATATCGGGCGCGAAAATCCAATCGGCAAAGACAGCGGTTGCACACTTATTATTAGCAAGTTCAGTTCGCCATTTTCTGACCACAGTTATATTGGCGTGCTGGGGCCAACCCGGCAGAGCTATCGCCAGGTGATGCCGCTGGTGCGGTCGGTGGCGCGAACACTTGAAGAATCGTATAGCGTATAAGTTTTAGCTTGTGGGCCCCGAATCTCTCCGGGGCCCTGTCATTTGAGCGGGCTGGCGTCTTAGCGCCGAGCGTTGCGAAGGTTCTTCATGTCGAGCTGGATCGACTCCAGCATGTCGGACACGGCCCTGGTAGTCATGAGGCAGCCGCTGTTCTTTGTGACCCGGTTGGAGCCGCGGTCACGCACCGTGGCATGCACGCAGTTGTTCATGATGCGCAGCGCGTAGGTGAAGCGCCGACCGGCGGCGGTCAGGACAAGGACGCCTTCTTCCACCTGAAGCTGCGCACGGTGCGGCGACTGCAGGATCGTGACGAGCTCGTCGCTGCCGGGCACCGACCTGAGCAGGACGGGCAGGGCGGCTGGAGTGAACGGGGGCAGCTCAGCGATTCCTGTTTCCTTGTACCCCTCGGCCTGCGGACAGGTGTCGATGGTGGCGAGTTGCATGGTGTACTCCTGCCAGAAAGAATCAATGACCTGGCTATTTTAGCGGTACTTCATAATAAATTCAAGATATGAAAAGGCCCTCGGGTGAGGCTGAGGGCCTTTCCCGAGGGCTGTTAGCTCTCGTTTGTCATACGGCTGAGCGTACGCTCAAACCAGCCTTGCGTACGCCTGGAGGCTTGGTACGTCGCGGCGTTGCTTTCGAAGTGTCGGATCATCGGCAGGTCGTACGTGCCCTGCAGCAGCTCGATAAGTCGAGTCATGCGCTGCCGGTCGTTGAGCCTGGGGTTCTCCATGATGTCGCGGTGCTTGCGGCGCTGCTGGTCGCTGTGAAGCGTCCAGAGTTTTTCGGTATTGGCCAGGATGCGGTCTGCGTCGGCCTTGTGCTTGGCGATTTTCGCCTTGAGCTCGGCACGTTCGACTGACGCGGCTTGCTGCAGATCGTCGTACTTCTCGCCGGGTGCGGCGTCAAGCTCGCGAGCGAGCTGTTCGAGGCGTGCGATCTGCTGGGGGTCGAAGGTCATCTATTGCTCCGAATTTATCGGTTCGAGTGGCTTTGTCGGGCCGGTTTGAACGTCTAAAAAAACGGAAGCACTAGATCTGATCTACCTAGGTCGCGGAAAAAGCGACGCGTCTCATATACTCACCTCTATTCAGAAGAGCTTATCAAATAATATAATAAATACGTAATTAAGTCAATATGTTAGCACTCTTGACGTCCGAGTGCCAATTGTCCTACCATAGAGATAAGGCATGTTAGCATAATTTGGAGGCCCACACATGGCGCAAAATCCTAGTAAAAACGAAGTCGAGCTTGAGCAGCACATTGGCGAATTGACCGCTGATTTGCAGCGTATACAGGCAGATTTTATTAACTATCGCAGCCGGGCTGAAGAAGATAAGCAAAAGGCGTTGCTTGCAGGAAAAGCTGCGACCGTCTTAAAACTCTTGCCTGTTATTGATAACATCGAGCGTGCGGTTGGCCATGTGCCTGCCGATTTGGCCGAAAATCAATGGGCTCGGGGCATAGTGGCACTGAGCAAAAGCCTGGAAAAATCACTATCTGATCTGGGCGTTACGACCATTGAGGCCACAGGCAAGCCGTTTGATCCAAATTTGCACGAGGCGCTGAGCGCCGAGGGCGAAGGTGATCATGAGGTTGTGGCGGAAGAGCTGCAAAAAGGCTACATGCTCGATGGTAGCGTATTACGCCACAGCTTGGTGCGTGTTGCTAATCAAGATGCGCCCGCCAGCGACCCCTCAGAAGAAGCTCAGCATATTGTAGAAGATTCAGAGGGCGACACTGAGCAAGCAGATCAAGTAAAAGGTGAAGATTAGGAAAAGGAGCAAAGAAATGGGTAAAATTATTGGAATCGACCTCGGTACAACTAACAGTGCAATGGCCTACATGATTGCCGGCAAGCCAGAAGTCATTGCAAATGCCGAAGGCAATCGCACGACGCCGAGCGTTGTAGCTATCAATAAGGGTGGCGAACGTTTGGTTGGCCAAGTGGCTCAGCGCCAGCGCGTAACCAACGCAACAAACACCATTTATGGCGTAAAGCGCCTTGTTGGTCGTAAATTTGATGACGCCGAAGTGCAAAAAGATCTCGACATTATGCCGTACAAAATTGTTCGTGCGGGCGATGGCGTCAAAGTTGCTATGGGCGACAAAGAATACAGCCCAGAAGAAGTAAGCGCTATGATTTTGAGTAAGCTCAAGGCCGACGCCGAAAGCTTCCTTGGCGAGCCAGTCACAGAGGCGGTCATTACCGTACCTGCTTACTTTGACGATTCACAGCGTCAAGCCACCAAAGACGCAGGCAAGATTGCTGGCCTCGAGGTAAAGCGTATTATTAACGAGCCAACCGCAGCTGCACTGGCATATGGCCTTGATAAAAAAACCGAAGAGAAGATCGCCGTGTTCGACCTTGGTGGCGGTACATTTGACGTTTCTATTTTGGAGCTCGGTGATGGTGTTTTTGAAGTAAAAAGCACCAACGGCGACACGCACCTGGGCGGTGAAGACTTTGACAACCGCATCGTAAACTACTTCCTGGAAGAATTTAAGAAAGAGCACGGTGTTGACTTAAAGGGTGACAACGCCGCAATGCAACGCCTAAAAGACGAAGCAGAGAAGGCTAAAAAAGAACTTTCGACTACAACCGAAACCGACATCAACCTGCCATTTTTGACTGCCGATGCTGATGGTCCAAAGCACTTTGAGACTAAGCTAACTCGTGCCAAGCTTGAAGAGCTCGTGGCTGACCTCATCGACAAAACCGCCGAGCCATGCGAGAAGGCTTTGAAAGACGCTGGCCTTTCTGCTAGCGACATCAACGAGATTGTTTTGGTTGGCGGTATGACCCGTATGCCTGCTGTGGTTGAAAAGGTTAAGAAAATTTTTGGCAAAGACCCGCTAAAAGGTGTGAACCCGGACGAGGTTGTGGCTGTTGGTGCTGCAATCCAGGGTGGTGTGTTGGCCGGTGACGTCAAGGACGTGCTTCTTTTGGATGTAACCCCACTGAGCCTTGGTATCGAAACCATGGGCGGCGTTACGACTAAGCTGATCACGCGTAACACCACTATTCCAACAAGCAAATCCGAAACATTTAGCACCGCTGCCGACAACCAGCCACAGGTAGAAATCCACGTACTGCAGGGCGAGCGCGAAATGAGCGCTGACAACAAGAGCCTCGGCAAGTTTATCCTGGACGGTATTGCCCCTGCACCACGCGGTGTGCCACAAATTGAGGTGACATTTAACCTTGATGCCAACGGTATTTTGCATGTAACCGCCAAAGACAAGGGCACCGGCAAAGAGCAGAGTATTACCATTCAAAACAGTGGTAACCTCAGCAAAGACGATATCGAAAAGGCGCAAAAAGAAGCCGAAGCCCACGCCGAGGAAGACAAGAAAAAGCGCGATCTCGTTGACGCTAAAAATACGCTGGCTCAGACTATCTATCAGGCCGAAAAACTGCCAACCGAGCACAAAGACAAAATCACCGACGAAGACAAAAAGGTGATTGAAGACGCCGTAAAAGCCGCCAAAGAGTTCGAAAATGTAGACGACCTCGAAAAAGTGATGCAAGCTGGTAAAGATCTGAACGAAAAGATCATGCCAATTGGCGCCAAATTGTACGAAGGTGCTGCCGATGCCGGCAAAGCCGAAGACGCAGAAGCCCCTGAAGGCAAAAAAGACGACGACACCGTTGAAGGTGAAGTTGTTGATGGCGACGACAAAGCCGACAAAAAATAACGTTTCTCCCCTGAAATAACGAGACCCCGCCCAGGCCAATTGGCACGGGCGGGGTTTTTGCGTGTGGGTCGGGTTGCCGTTATGGCTTCACCCAGACCACCGCGTCGGCCCGGAAGTAGTCGACCGCAGACTGACGCGCGGTGCCCGTTATGGGGCTGAAGATGGTCACGGTCATCGAGAGCCGTGCGCCATCAAAAACTAGCACGGGTACGGGGTCGGTCACGAGCGTGTAGGTGTCGCCATGGCCGATATGGGCGATGAAAGTTTTGCCCGCGTTCAGGCTTCGAAGCGGCACCTCTTGCCAGCCGTCGGCGAGCAGTGCTGCTCGCGCCAGGTTGTTGGCCTTCATGTGCCGGTCCCAGTGCCTCTTTCCGAATGGCCACAACTTGGCCATAATTTGTTTCCTCTCGTAGGCCTAGCTCGTCTTGTGGCGAAATCTATGCCGGCAGGATCTCGACGACCTGCTTGCTGTCAGCGCTGTAAGCAACGGGGCCAGAGAGCTGGTCGCCGATGACGATTCGCACCACGAACGCAACAAGCTGGCGGTCGTGGTGGTCGGCCGTGGCGTCGGTGCTGGCGACGAACTCGCCATCTCCATTGGAGAAGTGTGTGCCGGCCTTGATCTCTGTGACTTCTACTGTCCGTAAGGGCATAGGATGTCTCCAGGGTTGACGACAGGAACTGTATTAGATTAAATAACGTTTTTGCCTTGATTGCAATACGCATGCTGTTATATAGTATCGGAGTGTCAACGAGATGAGTAGAAATGACCACGCCGTACGGATAACTGGCGGAGCAGGAATGGCCTAGAACCAGCCACTCAGTTCCGCCCGTAGACAGTAAGTCAACGCGAAAGCGAGGCCAGTGAAATGGCGAACGAGCCGCAAGAAACAGCCCACACCGAGGTTGTGTTGGCGGAGCCGGAAGGTGGTTGGCACGAGGTTTATTCGGATTACGGCGGCGGTCGACTGACCTGCCGGACGTGTCCGGAGCCTGGCAACACAGCGCTCAAACAGCCCTGCATGACAGAGATCAACGGTCTGTGGGAAAGGCGTCTGGCTGAGTTTCGCAATGCACACCCCTGGAAGGGTGAGCCCATACCGTGGTAATCCCTTGAGATATGGCTGGCGTGGATGTTCCGACATGGAATGTCCGCGCCGCCAGTAAAAATAATGTTATAAAACGAGGCCCTGCACACAGGACCTCGCTTTTTAAGCGGGCGGAGCGTGCAGGGCTAGCTGCCTGCGTACTTCTTGTGGCCGTAGCGGTATTCTCGCTGTGAAGTGGGGACGCGAATACCACCGCCTGCGACACTGGGTACTGGGACCCCTACGGCGCGCAGGCTATCACCTGTGAGCTTGGCGAGCTTGCCTGATCCCCGCCACAACAGGCCGAACGCTGCGGTGGCAGGCGTGGCGCGGGTGAGTCCCAGCCGGCAGCGCACCTTGTCGAGCTCGACAAGGTCCTTGACAGTTTCGAGTTCGACGCCGTCGATGCCACTGGCGGCCGGCTTGGCGTCGAATGGCGTGCGAACTACTTCGTAGGCCATGCCGGCGTCCTCGCCTTCGGTCACAAGGTTGTAGACGTGGAGCCTGCGGGTGTTCTCGACCCACACTGCAACAACTTCAGGCAATCCATTCATGGACGTGTCTCCAGGTCGTGATGTACGGGGCTTTCATACTATACCCCGTATGCGGCAAAGTGCAACCTATAGTACAATTGACAAGGTAACAGTAACGTTACGGAAGGAGTTATTTAGATGGGTCTATTTGACGACATCGGTTCGGCGCTCGAAGGTTTCGGCGCAGCCAAAGACGAAGTTATCAACCAGGCTGGCGAACAGCTTGGTAACGCTGTGCCAGAAGAGGTACAAAACTTGAGCGAAGGCGCTCAAGACGCGCTTGGCCAATTGGACGATAGTGTCCCTGGTCAAGACGAAGAACAGCAATAATCCGAAAGGAGTGCGGATGGCAGAAATTAAACTTGAGATGCTCGATGCAAACCAGGCTAACGAAGTTCGTCGCCTGATTCGCGCAAAAATTCCCCAGGCACAAATATTTGAGGGCACCCAAGATGCGCTCACCGGCGCGCAAACGCCCGACCAAAACGTGAGAATTGAGTATCACGATGAGCAACTTTTAGAGCAAGTGCTGAATGAATATTTTAGTGCACAAGGTAAAGATTGGCATCAGTTCCAGCGGTAAATGAGCAAAAGCAGCATCTCGAGCGAGGTGCTGCTTTTTGATTTAGCACTCACGTACGTAAAGTGCTAAAATAAGAATATCTATGAGCAAACGAGATTACTATGAAGTCCTTGGTATTTCGAAGGACGCTTCGGCAGATGAGATCAAGAAGGCTTTCCGCAAACTAGCCGTCAAATACCACCCAGACAAAGAGGGCGGCGACGAAGCTAAGTTTAAAGAGGCCAACGAAGCGTACGAAGTATTAAAAGATTCCGCAAAACGTCAACGCTATGACCAATTTGGTCATGCTGGCGTGGGCGGTGCGAGCGGTGGCGCTGCTGGCGGTAATCCGTTTGAAGGCTTCCAGGGTTTTAATGGCCAGAACGTTAATTTTGACTTTAACGATTTGGGTGATATTTTTGGCAGTTTCTTTGGCGGCGGCCAGTCTGGCCAGCAGCGGGCTCGTCGTGGCCAAGACGTTGCGGTTAATGTGACGCTGGGTTTTGACGAAGCGGTTTTTGGTATCGAAAAAGAAATTTCAGTAACTCTGGACGACACCTGTTCGCACTGTAAAGGCGACGGCGCCGAGCCGGGTCACGAGCTCAAAACCTGTGATACCTGCAAAGGCTCTGGCCAAGTAAACCGCGTTATGAACACGATGTTTGGGCAAATTCAGCAGGCCACTGTATGTCCAACCTGCGAGGGCCGTGGCAAAATTCCCGAAAAAGCTTGTACAGTGTGTCACGGCAAGGGTGTTGAGCGCAGGCATCAGGCGGTCAAACTAAAGGTTCCTGCGGGTATTGATGATGGCGCGACGATTCGTTTGGCTGGGCGTGGCGAAGCTCTGCGCGGTGGTGGCGAAAAGGGCGACTTGTATGTGAATATTCGGGTAAAACCGCACAAAAAATTCACTCGCGAAGGTGATATTATTTTGAGCGATCAGCACATTAGCATGGTTGAAGCGGCTTTGGGCGCTGATGTTAAAGTGGACACCGTTGACGGCATTTTGACCATGAAAATCCCTGCCGGCACGCAGAGCGGCACCGACTTTAAGCTGAGTGGTCACGGCGTGCCGCACCTACGTGGCGAAGGGCGCGGTCCGCATATTGTCACCGTGCATGTGGATACGCCAACCAAGCTGAGTAAAAAGCAAAAAGACCTACTCGCCGAATTTGACAGTCCGGCAAATCGCAAAAAGAAACTGTGGTAGCTGCCGTTTCAAAGCACTAGCATAAGCGTGTATAATAGATATACGTGGAGAGTGAAAGACTATCGCCGGCAGTGGGGCTGCTACATGCTATTAGCCCTGACCCTGACCGGCCAGATACAGAAAAACTAACTTATCCGAGCTTGGCTCGCGCCGCTCGTGATACCCAACCGCTTGAGGAAGTACTCCTCAACACATACCGTGATGCCGAGGAAGAATCTGCAGCGCAACTTGCTGCGGCCATAAAATTGGCAGAGTATGAACTTATAGAAACCGCCGCAGCACTGCAGAATGCGCAATCATTCGAGCGTCAAATTGCGTTGAGTCGACAATTTACAAATGCGTCGGTCGATATTTTTGGGAGCCCTGATAAAACAGCGGCAACGTATTTGCTTGAGCAGCTTTTGACCGAGCTTTGCGTTTTGCAGACAAACCATAGGGTTAACAAAGTACTTTTGGACGAACTTTTGCATACCTATGGCGAAATGCTCAGACGGAGCGACGCACCACAACGATACGTGCTCCCTTTTGACGAAGCAAAGGCTGATCGTGTGGCCCTCCAATTTGGTGCTTTTTTGCGCGAACGCTATCCGCTTGCACTCAGCGTTTTTGATGGCGACCCTCAGGAACTTGTTGACGCCGCTGGGATTGTTGAGCGGTTCGAGGCGGCACTTGTGGCGCTTCAAAAGCGCGATGATTTTTGGCACAGTTGGCGTGTGCTGGTAACCGACGACACCTGTCTGTCTGTTAACCCGCAGATTCGTCGCATCGTTATCGGCTCAAACCGTGCGCGCGTGCCGCTGGGTGAGCTGAAGGGCTTATTTGGTCACGAAGTATTAGTGCACGCCCTCCGAACAAGTAATGGCCACCATGTGAGCCACGAATTTGAGTTAGGAATGCCGGGTTATATAGACGCCGAAGAAGGTCTGGGCTGCTTTATTGAGCACGCGCTTTCGGGGCAGCCGCCGCGCAAAATGTATGACCGTTATTTAGATGTTGCGCTCGCGCTGGGCGTGATTGACGGCCGTCCGCGAACACGCAAAGAGCTGTTTACGCTGGTGTATACACGCGCAATTGTACGCGCACAAAACGCAAGCGAGACGGTCCGACTGAGTAATATTGAGCGGGAAAGTTGGTCGCATGTTAATCGAATTTTCAGAGGCACGTTGGGCAACGACATCGTGGGGGTGTTCACAAAAGACATTGCATATTACCAGGGATACCAAAAAATTGCCGAGTTTGTAATTGAAGAATACGAAGCAGGAACCTCGTGCCAAGATTTGTGGGAGCACGTCACTGCGGGCAAATTTGACCCCACCGACGTGACGCATCTGCTGGAACTTATGCGGCGAGGTGGCGCGTGACAATTCAAACGATCGAGCGCCTAGTGGGGGAGCTGCTTGCAAAGCCTACGCAGCCACTCTCTTCCGGCCAAAAGGAGCGCGCGTATGATTTTGCGGCTGGGCTCTTTGCTGGCCATGTTGGTGCCCTCCGCTGCGAATCGCCGTTGGCACTGACCGAAATACAGGCATTACGCGCACTGGCACACAAACAGTCATTTTATTTTGATTACTTTGTGATGTCTGAGGAGGGTCGCGCAGATGCCAAGCTCATGGGGGCTCAAGACGCTAATACCATCGAGGCTATACGGTCGCACCTGCTCGATATCGAGGCGATGAATCGTCTGCCCCCTGAAGATCGTAAGGCTATTGCTACACGCAGTAGTAATTGGGCGAGGGCGCGTCTTGTGGCGCAGTTGGCGCAGGATCCGTCGACAGATGCAGCTTTTGTGTTGCCCGCCCGCATAGGTATTAACTATAGCCCTGATGTGCTACTTAAAAAGGCGGCGAACATTCGGGCATACCGTGATTTTTATCACAAGACAGAGACGTTGATTGCCGCCGAACCCGACGCTCGTTTGGCTGCGGCTGAGCGTGTTATTTTGGCGCTCCATGTTGGTCGCTTGCATTCGATGGCTGCGGTTGATGTGTTTCCGGGCCTTTTGTCTTTAGAAAATCAATTAACCTACAGTAAGTCTAGTACGCACACTGCAGGGTGGGCGGCCGAACTCGCACGCGTGGCGCCGGCGATTGGCGCCATACATCAGCTTGGCGGCGATGAGCGTATTGCGGCTCGCGACGCCTATGCGCGCCATTTGGATGCGATTCGCCAAGGTGCACCGTTTGAGCTTGATGTTGTGGACGAAAAAGAGGCTACATTTTTTACGCAGCAAACATTTGATGAGCTTTTGGGCTCGCTCGAAGTTTTTTCTGCCACCACCGAGGTAGCTCCGACCCAACTAGGTTACGAGCTTGAGCGGGTTCGGTGGGGAGCAGACGCCATAAAGCAGTTTGTGGAAGCTATTCTTGCGCGTTGGGGGATGCTCAGCGTTCAGGCGGTCATATGGGAGCAGGTTGATCAACGCGGTGGCTTTGCCGTGGATGGGAAGTTCCAGGTGGTTATTACGCCGTATCGCAAGAATATGTCTGTCGACAGCGTGCGCCGTGTTATTAATGTACCGGCGGATATCGATCGACCGCTCGCGGGTTTGTATCCGGCTGGCGCGCTACCGCTTATTGCGCACGAACTTACGCATGTTTTGCAGGCTTACGCCGACTATGAGCTGGGGCAACACATTCCTTTGGCGCGCATTAAGGGCAGGCGCTACCGTATTTTGCGCGAGGCTGGTGGCGTGTATCAAGAATATATGCTCGCTCGCGATTATTTTGGCATGGTCCGTGAGCCAAATAATCATTATGTACGCGCCTACCAGGCAAAGGCGGCGGGTAAAAATCGCGCCCAAGTTGCTCGAGCTTTTTACGACTCGCTGACAGCCGGCGCTTCGCTGAGCGCCAAAGACGATGCCGCGGCGCACGAACTGGCGGCTAATAGAACCGCGCGGTTATATCGTTATGGTGGTCATGCGTCGCAGGCCCTCGACTACGTTGAGCAGTCAGTTGTGTGTGATGTGCTTTTGCAGCGCATGGAGCCTGAGCAGGTTGGTGTATTTTTGCTTGGAGGTTCTAGTTTTAACCTAGAAGATAGCGCGGCGCTGCATCAATTTGGATTGTTTTCTTTGCCAGATGGTCCGGTACTGAGCCCAGCTAAAGAAGTTATGAATTTATTTTTGGATGAGCGGGCCGGGGCGGTCACAGTGACCACCTCCGACCCGCAGTAGCCCGTTTACCAGTTGTCGCCTTCGGGGGTGTGTCGTTGCTGTACCTCGACGTCTTCCGGCACGCGAATTGTCAGCACATTGTTTGTGCCGGGAGCGTGAAGGTTCATGGCGTCGAGCCGCAGTACATTGATCCCGCCCGGGCGGAACGTCAGGTTCTGGCCTTGCAGCTCGGTGAGAGCTACGGCGTAGCCGGGCGTATCGTGATGACGTGAATCCTTGACGACCGTGCCCGGCCAGCCGAAGACGTAGACCACCGTGGCATCGCCCAGTTGGTACTGGCTCATACTGCCCGAGGACTCCTTTGACATGTAGCTCGCTCTCTTGAAGCGTTGCAGTGACATGGGCGAATAAAATTATATCATCATCTATGTTCGTAGCAAATTAACAGGGGAAAGACTATTGACTTGTTATGTTTTTTGTAGTACTATAAGCCCACTAAAAACTGCTACAATAGGTGGTGAAGATTATGGTAGAAAAACCCAAGAAGATTATTGGCCGAGCTGACAAAATTGACCTGCCCGAGCAGGACATGTTTGCTATTCCCTCAAAAGTTGATACTGGCGCTAAGACGTCTGCTATTTGGGCAACCAATATTCATGAACAAGACGGCAAGCTGACATTTACGTTTTTTGGCCCTCAAAGTCCGCTTTATACCGGCAAAGAATATGTTTTTTCCAAGTTCGAGCGCGTTGTTGTGGCAAGCTCCATCGGTGCCGAGCAGCCTCGTTTTAAGATCAGCATGCTCGTAAAAATTCGTGGTAAAAAAATTCGAGCCAGTTTTACTCTTGCCGATCGCTCGCAACAAGCCTATCCTGTACTTATTGGGCGCAACGCGTTACGTGGCAAATTTGTGGTTGATGTACAGACCGGCCGTCCAGATCGCCAGGCCGAAAACAGCAGGCACATACAGCTGCAAAGTGAACAGGAGTAATCCCTTATGAAAATCGCAATCCTTTCTAAAGGTCCGGGTAATTACTCGACCAAGCGTCTCAAAGAAGAAGCAAAAAAGCGTGGCCACGAAGTTCGCGTTATTAACTATGCTAAATGCTATATCAAGGTAGAGCAGAGCAAGCCAGTTGTCCGTTACGAAGGCCAAGACCTCGATATATTCGATGCTATTATCCCACGTATTGCACAAAGCTACACTGGTTACGGATCGGCTATTTTGCGCCAGTTTGAAATGCAAGGCGCTTACAGCACGGCAACCTCAATTGCTATTACGCGCTCGCGCGATAAGCTTCGCACCATGCAGCTTTTGTCCCGTGCAGGTATTGGTATTCCAAAAACATTGCTCGCCAGCGAAACAAGCAGTTTTGACGACCTTATCGAGCAAGCCGGTGGCGCACCGCTCATTATCAAGGTAGCGCGCGGTACGCATGGCAATGGCGTTGTATTGGCCGAAACCAACAAAGCCGCCAAAGCAGTAATGCAGGCTTTTTATGTTGAGAATGTTAACTTTCTGGTGCAAGAATTTGTCAAAGAATCAGCCGGTACTGATATTCGCGCTCTTGTTGTAGGCAATAAGGTTGTGGGCAGCGTTATCCGCCAAAGCCTCGATGACGATTTTCGCTCAAACACCCACCAAGGTGGCGTGGGCAAGCCGGTTAAGCTGACCGAAGAAGAGCGCCGCACGGCTATTAAAGCCGCTCGTGCTATGGGGCTGCCTGTATGCGGTGTGGACATGATGCGCTCAGCGCGCGGGCCGCTCGTGCTCGAGGTTAACTCGTCTGCCAGTATCAAAACACCAGAGCTCATCACGGGCCGCAACATCGCCGAAAGAGTTATTGAATATATCGAACTCAACGCCAAGCGCCGCAATAAGAAAGATCGCGTGGGGGCCTAGCACTACATGCAGCGTGACAGGTGGGGTAAATGGGTAGTTGCGGGCGCGGTACTTGCGATTTGTATCTCTGGGGCGACGATGCTCCTTTCGATGACTAATCGCAAGACGGTTTTGACGATTGGTGCGCAAGTTGTACATGCCCGCATTGCCGACACCGAAGCGTCCCGGCGACAGGGGCTGTCAGACACAAAACCGTTGGGTGAAAACGAGGCCATGCTATTTGTGTACGACTCTCCAACCCGCCCAGGGATTTGGATGAAAGACATGAATTACAGCCTTGATATCGTGTGGCTGGACGAAACAAAAAAAGTTGTTTCTATAGAGCGAGATGTTTCCCCCGAGACATATCCACGTGTCTTTTTGCCGCAATCTGACGCGCAATATGTTATTGAATTGCCGGCAGGATTTGCAATGAAGCATGGATTAAGCTTGGGACAAGTAGTGAATTTCTCGGTTAGATAGCGCGGGTGTATGATGGGGGTATCATGAGTGCATTTTTAATCTTAGCAATCTTGTTTGGTGCATTATTTGCAATGAGCTACGTGGCTAAGCGACGCTTTGGCGTTTTGGGTTTGGCGTTGGCGGCGGGCTCGGTTTTAAATGCCGCGTGGGCGGCGTCGCTCACGCCTTGGGTGCAGGAGCAAGGATTAAGTATTTCTGCACCGCCTGTTAGTACTTTGGTTTCAACGGTACTTATTTTGGGCCCGGCGCTTCTTCTTTTGTTTGGCGGTCCAACATATTCGAGCTCTATGCAGCGCGTTGTGGGGTCGCTGGCTTTTGCTGCGCTCGCTTTGATGTTTTTAATTCAGCCAATTGGCGTAGCGCTTATTTTTGACGAAACAAGCGCGAGGCTCTACGCGATTGTCAGCCAGAGCAGTAGTGCTATTATCGCCGCCGGCATTATGTTGGCGCTAGGCGATCTTTTGATGACGCGAACGCCGCACAAAAGCAGCAAAAAATAGCGACCCACTCCGTAAAATCATTGACATTACCGCTAGAAAAGTGGTAAAATTTCGATGTTCTACCCATGAATGTTCATGGGCCCATAGCTCAGCTGGTTAGAGCAGTGGCCTTTTAAGCCACGTGTCCTGGGTTCGAGTCCCAGTGGGCCCTCCAAGGAAAGAAGATCTACAAGTTTGTAGGTCTTTTTTCTTTGGAGGGCTAATGCAACACGTGCGTGCAGGGGCAGAGCGTGGTATAGTCCCTGCGCATGAGGCATGTTTTGTTTCGTCAGGTTCGGCGGACAACACTTATTAGTATTGGGAGCGCATCGTGCTTGGCTGGTCTGGGCGTGGTTAAGGCTGGCTGGGCGGTGTCTGCGGGGCTTGCGCTTAGCTGTGTGCCGCTACTTTTGCTGTGCTGGCGAAAGGTATTCGTTTTGGCGGTGCCGGCGGTGATTATCGGTGGGCTTTTACTCGGTGTGTGGCGTGGTAGTGTGCTGGAGCAGCAGATGGCCTGGTATCGACAGTCGGTTAACCAAAAGGTGATTTTAACTGGCGAAGTTATGCAAGATTCGACTTACGGTACCAAAAAACAAATCGATTTTATGATAGGCAATGTGTATGCAGGGGAGCGCAGACTACCTGGCACGGTTCGCGTTACGACATTCAGCCCGGTCCAGCCAAAACAGGGCGACATTGTGCAGGCCAGCGCAAAGCTTAAGGGTGGGTTTGGCGGCTATCAAGCGGGTGTCTATTTTGCGGATGTGCAGGTGTTAGCTAAAGGCGAGTCGTGGCTCGCGCAGGTTCGTCATCAATTTAGCGCGGTTATTTTAAGTATTATTCCGGAGCCGCAGGCCAGTTTGGGGCTCGGGTTTTTGCTGGGCATAAAATCGCAGTTGCCAGATGAGCTAAATCAACAACTCAAGATTGTGGGGCTAACGCATATCGTGGTCGCATCTGGCTATAATCTGACTATTTTAGTGCGGGCCGCCCGGCGGCTCTTGGCTGAGCGGTCCAAATACCAAGCAACCCTGGCGGCGGTTGTGTTGATGATTGGATTTGTAGGGATTACTGGATTGAGTCCAAGTATGTCGCGTGCGGCCCTGGTTACATCGCTTGCGCTGGCGGCGTGGTATTATGGTCGGGCGATTCATCCGATACTTCTTTTATTATTGAGTGCGGCGGTAACGGCGCTGGCAAATCCGCTCTTTTTGTGGGGCGATGTCGGGTGGTATCTGTCGTTTTTGGCCTTCGGGGGTGTTATGCTTTTGGCGCCACTTTTATCGCGGCAGCTGTATGGCAAGCGTCAGCCGCCACAGCTTGTGCAAATTATTATCGAAACAGTTTCTGCCGAGGTCGCCACGCTACCGCTGATTCTTTGGGTTTTTGGGACCTTTTCGGCCGTGGGTTTGCTTGCGAATGTGCTCATTGCGCCGCTTGTGCCGCTGGCTATGCTGGCAACATTTACGGGTGGTATTGCAACGGTGCTTTTGCCTAATATAGGTTCGTGGCTGGCGCTGCCCGCACATTATATTTTGGGCTATATAACATGGGCGGTTGGGTGGCTGGCGGCAATTCCGTGGGCGCAACAACAGACGAGTATCTCTTTGGGGGTCATGCTGGGGTTGTATGGGTTCGTGGTTGGCGTGGGACTACTCATCTATCGCCGCACGCGGCATTCTTACCTCGGCGAAAGCCTGGTCGAGTAAAGAAAATATGGTAAAATAATAGTAACGATTTTATAGCAAATTTGACGAGGAACGAACTATGTCAGGACACTCCAAGTGGTCAACAATTAAGCGCGAAAAAGGCGCTAAGGATGCAGCGCGCGGCGCGGTATTCACCAAACTCGGTAATGCAATTGCCGTTGCAGCTAAGGCTGGTGCCGACCCAGATATGAACTTTGCACTGCGACTTGCTGTCGATAAAGCACGCGCCTCAAACATGCCTGCTGCCAATATCCAGCGCTCCATTGATCGTGGTAGTGGCAAGCTCGGCGGTGATCAAATCGAAGAAGTCACCTACGAAGGCTACGGTCCGGGTGGTATGGCGGTGATTGTTGAATGTGCGACAGACAACAAAAACCGTACATACCCAGATGTTCGCCTGGCATTTAGCAAAAACGGTGGCAACATGGCAGAGCCGGGCGCTGTGGCGTTTCAGTTTAATCGCAAGGGCGTGATTCGTGCAGGCTATTTGGGTGATACCGACGAAGCCATGCTGAACGTTATTGATGCTGGCGCCGAAGACGCAGATGATATCGGTGATCAAGAACTTATTGTGTACACCGATCCCAAGCAGTTGCGCGCCATCCGTGAAGACCTTGCGGCGCGCGGTTTTGACGTTAAAGAAGCAGAACTGACGTTTGTGTCCGATAACGCTGTCGAGATTACCGATTCAGAAACTGCGCGCAAGGCAACCAATTTGCTTAACGCACTCGAAGATCTCGACGACGTCACGAACGTACACACCAACGCTGAAATTAAGGATTAGTATGCGCATACTGGGCATCGACCCTGGTACTGGGATTTTGGGATTTGGGGTGATAGAGCAAGGTAAACGCGATGCTAAGTTGGTTGACGCAGGTGTTATCCGTACGCCAGTACATCAGCCGCTTGCCGAGCGATTGGTGACGATTCATGATGAGCTCGCGGAGCTTATGGATATGCACAAGCCTGATGCGATGTCTGTGGAGAAGCTTTTTTTTGCGCGTAATGTGACCACGGCAATCTCGGTCAGTCACGCCCGGGGTGTTGTGCTCCTTTTGGGCCAGCAGCGCGGCATTCCTATTTTTGAATATACGCCGATGCAAATTAAACAGGCGGTTACAGGGTACGGCAAGGCTGACAAAAAACAGGTTCAAGAAATGGTACGGATAATGTTGGGGCTTACCGAAGTGCCAAAGCCCGACGACTGCGCCGATGCTATTGCTGCGGCTCTCACTCACGGTACGCAGCCAATATATAATAACAGTTCTGCAACGGTGTAGGTGTTTGTTCGAGGTCTTGGGCGAGTGTATGTACTCGCCCAAGACCTCTTGAGCGTCTGGCTTACGCCAGGTCGTAACCCCATTTCTTCAGGAACGCGATGGTGTCCGGGTACCGGTTGACGCCAGGGAGGGTGTAGAAGATGTTGGGTACCGGGCCGACGACGTGCAGGCGCTTGCTCATCGCAATCGCCATACCGAATTCGACGTGGTAGCCGCCGGTGGTACTGGGCTCGTGGGTGAAGACCGCGAACGCGTCGGCGCGACGTATGTCCCTTTGGCAGATTTGGGCTGGGCCCTGGCCCAAATGCTCTTGGCCTTTCAGCTCCTCGCTGTCCAGAACGGTTGCATTAGCCGCTTGCCGCACCCAGTTGGAGGTGACATGGTGGCCCGCTGCAACCAGCGGCTGGATAACTTCCTTGATGAGCTGCGCGTGGAGATCGAACCGAGCAGCAATGTAGACGGATGTCACGAGATTCTCTTTCTACGGGGCGACTTCCACGGAGTGTGGAATTATTGCAAATCATGACAGATAGAGGCTAGCAAGTCAATTAGCGTATGTAAAACAGGCAAACTGTGCCATAATTGTAATCAGTATGATTGCGCATGTATCAGGGGAAGTGGTAGAGAAATTTGAAGGCACGCTAATTATTGATGTTGGCGGGCTTGGCTATGAAGTTTTAGTTGCAAACGATGATTTTGAATCAGCCAAACTCCACGACAAAGTAAAACTCTACACCCATGACCATTTGCGCGAAAACGCTCACGATCTATTTGGCTTTACGAGCCTCGCTGCGAAGAAACTATTTCAAATGCTAACCAGCGTGAGCGGTGTTGGGCCGCGTATGGCGCTGAGTATTTTGAGCGTTGGCTCGGCGGAGCAAGTCCGCAGTGCCATTGCCAATAACGATGCTAATTATATTCAGCAGGCGAGCGGTGTTGGCAAGCGCATTGCCGAGCGTGTCACAAACGAACTGCGCGACAAGGTTGGTCTGCCAAGCCTGCAAGTTTCGGGCACACCTGCCAAGCTGATGGGCGCTGATGACGCGCTGGATGCGCTTGTTGCGCTGGGCTATTCTTTGCAGCATGCGACGCAGGCGTTGAGCAAAGTCGACGCTGGCCTTGACGCCCAAGGCCGCATTAAGCAGGCACTTAAAAATCTCGCAACAGTATGATTGAGCGAATTGTTGATACAGCCCAGACTGACGATGACGATCAGCAGGAAGTGCAGCTAGAGAATGCACTGCGACCACGTGATTTTAGCAATTACATTGGGCAGCCTCGCCTGAAGCAGCAGCTGCAGCTAGCTATTGCTGCTGCCAAAAAGCGCGGCGAGCCAATTGACCACGTGCTTTTATTTGGTCCTCCGGGACTTGGTAAAACAACCATGGCAACAGTGATTGCCAACGAAATGGGCGCCAATATTCGTGTAACAAGTGGTCCTGCAATTGAGCGAGCAGGAGATTTGGCGAGTATTTTGACTAATCTGGCCGACGGCGACATTTTGTTTATCGACGAGATTCACCGTCTCGGCCGTACGGTCGAAGAGGTTTTGTATAGTGCCATGGAAGATTTTAAGCTCGACATTATGCTTGGCAAAGGGCCATCCGCTCGTAGCCTCCGTCTTGATTTGCCCAAGTTTACGGTTATTGGCGCAACCACACGTACCGGCAACTTGGCGGCGCCGCTTCGTGACCGGTTTGGAATTATGCATCGCCTGGAATTTTATAGCCCTGATGAAGTTACACAAATTATCGTGCGTGCTGCAGATATTTTAAATGTTCGCATTAAACCAGAGGCTGCGGCCGAAATCGCCAAGCGCGCTCGCCTGACGCCGCGTATTGCTAACCGTTTACTTAAACGCGTGCGAGACTATGCCGAGGTACATGGCGATGGACTAATTACGAGCGACATCGCTGCGCAGGCACTCAAGCTACTTGAGGTAGACGATGCAGGCCTTGATCCTGCTGACCGCCAGTTGCTACTTGCTATCATCGAAAACTATAAAGGCGGTCCAGTTGGCGTAGAGACCCTCGCCGCAATGACCGGTGACGAACGTATAACCATCGAAGACATGTACGAGCCATTTTTGATGCAGATTGGTTTTTTGGAGCGTACAGCGCGCGGCCGCAAGGTGACGCCAAAAGCATATGCGCACTTGGGTAAAACGCCGCATCCAGAGACAAATCAGTCAGAACTGTTATAATGAGATCGTACTAAATAGGAGAGCGGACGTGGGTTTGTTTCCGGGAAACAAGCAAAATGTAACACCAGAGGCTGAACGACCAGTCTCTATTCCTCCTGCGCCAGGGGCACATTCGAATATTTCGAGCCGCACAGAAATGCAAATATCGGACGATCTGATGCGTAAACACGAGGAGTCTCGGCGTAAATACCCACGCATTCACCTGTCTCGCGGTGAATACGTTGTTGTTGAGGTGCGCCGTCACCCAATCGGGCTGCTTTCTATCTGGATCACGACTATCTTACTTGTGGCGGGGTGTCTGGCATTGATTCCTTTTTACGGGGCAAACGTAGACACGCTCGCCTCGGCCTTTATGCTGAAGGCTAGCGTAATGCCAACGGCAGCAGACATAGCTATGCCTCTTATTGCTTTGGCTGTACTCTTTGGGTTTGGCGGTTTGCTTGCGGTGTACGTGTATAACGGCAACCTGTTTTATCTGACCAATGAAAGCATTATTCAGTATATTCAGACAAGCATTTTTGCCACACAGCAGCAGCAAATCAACCTCGTTAACATTGACGACGTAAGCAATCAGCAGAGCGGCGTGCTGCAGCAAGTGCTAAATTATGGGACCCTCCACGTTACCACCGAGGGCGATGGGCACAGTAGCTACACGTTTCCGTTTGTTGCCAATCCGCAAAATATTACGCGCATGGTGAACGACGCCATGGAAGAAGCGACCGGTTTTGCGGTCCGATATCGCCACCATAACGTCGAAGAAGAAGCGCCGAAGCATTATTAATTAAAAGGAAGGGGCCCCTGACAGGTAGTCCGCCCCCACCTGCCACCCCATCTTTTGTTCTATTGGTTGCGACTAGCTTTGACGTAGTCTGCTTCGTGCTCAAGATCAGCGCGGAGCGTGTAGCTTTTGCACTGGCCGTTGGTGCAGTCTTTGGCTTCGTAGCTATAGTCTGAGTTTTGATCGCCAATGGCGACGCCTTCAGGATCTTTTAGAATGCTCGGGTCAAGGCCTTTCATCTGTTCTGCGGTCAATGCTTGTGGATATGATTTATGCGCTTGATAGTACACATCCTCAAGGTTGTAATACATTGTGTTGATGGCGGTTTTGCGTGCTGAATCACGTGATTGTACTTCGAGGTCGCGTTTTTGAACGTAAAAAATCGTCCCAGCTGCGATAAGGAACACAACAACAATGATCAGTTCTAAGATAGTAAAGCCGCTTTGCTTCGAGTTTGAACTCATTTTTAGGGATACTCCTTTAGCCTTGTTTATTATTATACTCATAAACTGCGTTCTTCGCGCCAGTTTGTTCTATAATGGGTTTATGTTACTACTCCGGGATCGATTACTTGATGTGCCAATTATGAGCTTGCAGACTGGCACGCGTGTTGGCACTGCTGCTGCGCATATTATCGACCCCCGGCGATTGACGATTGTGGCGTTTTACTGCGAAGGTCCGCTTATCGATTTTAGCCCCGCAATTTTGCATGTTAGTGATATTCGCGAGTTTAGTAGTATTGGTTTTATTGTAGACAGCGCCGACAATGTAATGCCCGAGGATGACTTGGTCCGGCTCAAAGAAATACTCGAATTTAAGTTCGATATTATGGGTAAGCAAGTGGTTGAGCAAGGCGGGCGCAAGCTGGGCAAGGTATCGAATTACACTGTTGATAGCGAATCATTTTATATTGTGAAGCTCCATGTGCAGCCGGGATTTTTGAAGAGTTTTGCGCAGACCGAGCTGATGGTAGACCGTACGCAAATTATTGAAATTAACGACAAGCATGTTGTTGTACGCCGAGCCACCGCAGAAGACGTAAATGTTGCGACCGTGCCGGTTATCGACAACCCCTTCCGCAAACAAACGGGAATGCCTCGTGCTCATGGGGCATCAAAAAAGAGCGAAACCGCTCACAATGCTAACTAGCTAACAAGCGCGCAGACCGGGTAGGACATGGGCAGTTCGTCGACCACCCGGCCTGGCGCATTACCGAGGCATTTTAAAAACGCCTCGGTATATTATGTATATCGGTTTTCGTCGGATTCGGCTAGGGAATTTTTAATGCTTTCAAAGCTAAAACCTTGGCGAGCTAGGTAAGCGATAAGTTTTTGGTCGTCTTGGTAGCGGGCAAGTTTGCGTTTTTTTGTGATCATTTCGCGCAAGGCGATTGTTTCGTCGTAGCCTTCATCGTCTTGATTGGCTAGGGTGGCGGTGATGATTTCTTGGGCGACGCCTTTTTGACGCAATTCGGCAATAAGGCGTTTTTTGCTGACAGGTTTTGTGAGCTGTCGGGCGCGAATCCAACTTTTTGTAAACGATTCGTCGTTGACGTATTTTTTACTTTGCACGTAGCTCAAAATGCGATCGCTTATCTGTGGCTCTGCCTTCTTGCGCCATAGGTAATCGCGAACTTCGCGTACAGAACGTGGCCGGATCATAACATAGTTCATAACGCGCTCCAGGAGCTTGCCGTAATCACTGGCCTCTTGCAAGGTGCGTAGCTCCGCCTCGGTTACTTCTTTGCCAGTAAAGATTTTGTGCTCAAGAAGCTGGGAGTGAGTGAGCGAAAAAGAATACTTGCCATCAACAAATATCGAAACCCGTTCGGCATTCTTGATTTGTGCTTTAATGGCCGTAATTTTCATAGTAAAGGCATGCAGCCAGGTGCCGGCAAATAGCTAAGCCCTATTTGCCGGCAACGTATGGCTGCTAAAGTGCGTTTTCTGCAGCAACTTTTTCGCGGACTTGTTTGTCGATTTCGTCCATTACATCAGCGTGTTC
>Ga0075364_10000136_pt1 | contig 31432 bp, 21 predicted proteins | sample EndMetdeltDD1764_FD_71517 | JGI IMG/M metagenome (GOLD analysis project Ga0075364, IMG submission 71517) | Populus endosphere microbial communities from Tennessee, USA - Endosphere MetaG P. deltoides DD176-4 | ecosystem: Host-associated > Plants > Roots > Endosphere | place: USA: Tennessee... | reverse complement strand
GCCACGGCGGCCACGCCCGCGGTCTCGGGCCCGGCGGCGCCCGCGCAGCCGGGCCCGAGACCGCGGGCGTGGCCGCGTTCACCGCGGCTTCGGCATCGCTGCCGGGTTCGACCACCGGCGCGTCGCGGCCGCAGGCGGCGAGCACCGGAACCAGCAGCGCGGACAGCAGGAGCAGGCGGTGACGGGTCATGACGGCTCTCCTTCGACGGATGGCCCCGATCCTGCGGGCGCCTGCGTGGCCTGCCGGTGAACGCACCGGACTCAGCCGGTGGCGTGGGCCTGGTCGTGACGCAGGCGCGCCAGCGCGGTACGTGCGTCGCCGACGACCAGCGGTGCGGGCACCGACAGCATCAGGTTGAGCGGCAGGCCGAACTCTTCGAAGCACCAGCCACGCGTGTCGAGCATGCCGTCGGGCCCGATCGCCTCGGGATGCCGCAACCGGATCCGCTGGGCGAAACTGCCGTGCTCGGGGATGTAGCCGTAGACCGGCTTGCCCTTGGCCACCGCGTAGCCGACCTCGAAACAGGTGCCGCTGTCCGGCTCCGGGCCGCGGAAGAAGTCGAGGTTGGCCAGCACCGCGTCGGCGCGTTCGATCAGGCCGATGTTGGCGCGGTAGATCCAGGCGGCCTGCTCGTCGGGCCGCGCGATCGTCGCCGGCACGTGCTGGTCGAGCGGAAACAGGCCGTCGAAACCGAACGCGGCGCAGTCGGCCTTGAGCTGGGCGCCACGCTGCAGCGCATCGGGGCGGAACACGTCGGGGCCGGCGAGGTAGAGGGTGCGGATCATCGGGACGCAGCGGGAAGGCCAGGCGCGATGGTGGCCCGCGCCTGCTGCCATCGCCATGATCACGATCATGGAACCCGGTGCCGGCGGCTCCCGGCCCCATCGCGCCCATCACGCCCGGGCGAGGGATGCACGGGCCGTCACGTGCACCGGCCACCGACGCCGCGACGCGACGCGACGCTAGGGCAGCCACTCCATCCGCATCCACGCCTGCGCGGTCTCGCCGGGCTGCAGGATGCGCGGCGCCAGCGTGGGCGCGTCCGGCGGTCCGCTCTGCGGCTCCACGCAGGTGGTGTGCGCCAGTTCGTCGAACACCACCCAGTGCTCGCAGTCCGAGTCCAGGCGCAGGCGCATGCCATCGCCGTGCAGCACCACCGGCCGGCGGTTGACGAAGCAGTCGTCCCACGGGCCCGGCGGCGGCGGCGCGAGCGGCAGCACCGCGATGCCGTCGGCGTCGCGCGGATAGATCGCCTCGGGATGGAACTCCAGCCGGTGCGGCTTGCGGAACCACGGATGCCAGCCCAGCGTGACCGGCATCGCCTGCGCGCCGGCGGTCACTTCCAGCCGCTGGTGCAGCACGGCGCCGTCGAGCACGAGCTGCTGGCGGACCTGGCCGCCGAACGGCCAGCGCGCGTCCTGCGGCAAGGCCAGGACCAGGGTGGCCGCCTCGGCCGTGGCCTGCTCCACCGTCCACGGCAGTGCGAACGCCACGCCATGGATCGCGTGCCCGCCGAAATTGGCCGGCAGCCGGTAGTCGCGCCCGGCGAAGTGGAAGCGGCCGTGACGGATGCGCCCGGCCCACGGCGCCATCGGGAAGCTGCCCCAGGCGATCGTCGCCGGATTGCCGTCCTCCGGGCCGAGCAGCTGGGCCACGCCGCGGTGATGGATCTGGGCGATGCGGCCGCCGGCCTGCGCGGCGACATCGACCCGCAGCAACGCGTTCGACAGCGTTGTCAGCGGGCCGCACGCCAACGCCGCCAGCGCGCCGTCCGGCGCGATGACCACGGCCGGATCAGCCGCCATAGGGATGGATGGTCCGGATGCTGCCGTCGGCTTCGTGCTGCAGCCGGGTCACCTTCGCCGAGCGCAGGTGGGTCACCCCGCCCGAGCGCAGCGCGTCGTGGTAGTACAGGTACCACTGGTCGCCGAAGGCGAGGATCGAGTGGTGCGTGGTCCAGCCGACCACCGGCGTCATGAGCACGCCCTGGTAGGTGAACGGCCCGTACGGGTCGTCGCCGACCGCGTAGCACAGCAGGTGCGTGTTGCCGGTCGAGTACGACAGGTAGTAGCGCCCCGCGTGCTTGTGCACCCAGGGCCCCTCGAAGTAGCGCCGGTCGTGGTCGTCGGCGCGCAGCGGCTGGCCGTGCTCGTCCAGGATCAGCACCTCGCGGGTCGGCTCGGCGAAGCCGTGCATGTCCTCGCGCAGGCGCGCCACGCGCGGACCCAGCGCCGGTGCGTCGCCGGTCGGTTCCTCGTTGGCCGCGTCGTAGACGTTGTCGCGGTACTTCTGCAGCTGCCCGCCCCAGATCCCGCCGACGTACAGGTACTGCTCGCCGTCATCGTCGACGAACACCGCCGGGTCGATCGAGTAGCTGCCGGCGATCGGCTCCGGGTCGGCCACGAACGGGCCCTCGGGCCGGTCCGAGGACGCGACGCCGATCTGGAAGATGCCGTCGGCCCGCTTGGCCGGGAAGTACAGGAAATAGCGCCCGTCGCGCGAGGCGGCGGTCGGCGCCCACATCTGCCGCTGCGCCCACGGCACGTCGCGCACGTGCAGGACCATGCCGCAGTCCTCGGCCTCGCCTTCCGGCGAGTCCTGGCGCAGCACGTGGTAGTCCTCCATGCAGAAGTGGCCGCCGTCGTCATCGAACGCCGCCCCGCCATCGATGTCGTGCGAGGGATAGACGTAGACCTTGCCCTCGAACACGTGCGCGGACGGGTCGGCGGTGTAGATGTGCGTCACCAGCGGCTGCGAGATGGCCGTGGCGGCCAGCGCCGCGAGTTCGTCGGCGGCGATCGTGGGTTCGCTCATGGGTCGGGGCTTCCGGGAAAAAGGGGATCGGGAATCAGGTGCCGGCCGGCGCCGGCGCCTGGCGGCGGCGCGCGTCGAGGTCGCGCTCGATGCGCGTCTCCATCGACTTGTCGATCCGGTACAGGAACAGCAGCGCCACGCAGGCCAGGAACGGCAGCGAGCAGTACAGGCTGACCGCCAGGCGGATGCCGGACACGGTCTCGGGCGCCTGCACCGGCTGCGCGGCCACGTAGCCGTAGTGCGCGAGGATGCCGGCGACCAGCGCGCCGCCCACGCTCAGGCCGACCTTCAGGCCGCACAGGATCGCCGAGAAGATGATCGCGGTGGCGCGGCGGTTGTTCTTCCACTCCGAGTAGTCGGCCACGTCGGCCACCATCGCCCACAGCAGCGGGATGGTGATGCCGTAGAAGAAGCCGTGCAGCATCTGCGAGACGAACACGATGCCGATCGCATCCGGCGGATACAGGTAGAACGCCAGCATGAACAGCGTGGACACGAACAGCGCAACACCGAACACGTCGCGCTTGCCGAAACGGTCGGCCAGGCGCCGGGAGAAGCCGATGCCCACGATCATGCAGATGATGCCGCCGCCGTTGAACAGGCCGAACGCGGAGGTCGGCGCGTCGTCGGGCCAGCGGAACTCGGTCAGGCCCATGCCGGTCAGCGCGCCGTTGAGGCCGGCGATGGCCGCATTGAAGCCGATGCCGTCCAGGAAGCCGGCCAGCGCACCGGCGTCCAGGTAGTACTGGAAGTAGTAGATGTACATGCCCCCCTTCAGCGCCAGGGTCACGAACACCAGGATGGTCAGCGCCAGCATCACCAGCCACGGCCTGTTGCGGACCAGGTCGCCCACGTCCTGGCCGATGCTGGATTTCTGCTCGGGCGCCGGCACCACGCGCTCGCGGGTGGTGAAGAAGGTGATCAGGAAGAACACGGTACCGACGATCGCGAAGATCATCATCGCGTTGTGGAAGCCGCGCACCTTGTCGCCGTCGCCGAGGATCAGCACCAGCGGCAGCAGCAGCGCCTGGATGATGAACTGGGCCACCATCACCGCCACGAAACGGTAGGCCGACAGGCTGTTGCGCTGGGCCATGCTGCCGGTGAGCACGCCGCTGAGCGCGGCGTACGGCAGGTTGTTGGCGGCGTAGACGAACACCAGCAGGGTGTAGGTGGTCAACGCGTAGAAGACCTTGCCGCGCTCGCCCAGGTCGGGCGTGCTGAAGGCCAGCAGCGCGAGCACGCCGAACGGCACGGCGGTCCACAGGATCCACGGCCGGAACTTGCCCCAGCGCGTCTGCGTGCGGTCGGCCAGCAGCGCGATGGTCGGGGTGAACACGAAGGCGCCGAGCAGGCCGACCACGAAGATGATCTTCGCGGCGGTCGCCGGCGGCAGCCGGTACACGTCGGTATAGAAGAACGCCAGGAACGTCACCAGCGTCTGGAAGATCAGGTTGGCGGCCAGGTCGCCCAGGCTGTAGCCGATCTTCTCCCTGACCGAGAGGATCTCCGATGTGCTGCTCATCCGTCGCGTCATCCCCTCCTCCCTGTCCGGCGCCAGGCAGGCGCCGGAGTTTCCATCGGTGGCGAATGGCACCTCCGCGCCGGCGTCCGGGAGGACGACGCCGGCGCGGAGGGCCCGCCGTTGCTCAGAACGTACCGCGGATGCCGACCGTGAAGGTGGTCCCCGGGTCGTACATGTCGTTCACCGCGTTCGGGAAGGCGAAGTTGGAACGACGCTCCTCACCGGTGATGTTGAGCACGTTGAAGGTCAGCTGCGGCTCGGAGCGGATGCCCTTGAGCGTGTAGCTGGCCGACAGGTCGAGCTGGCCGCGGTCCTCGCCGAAGATCTGCGCAAACGGAATGCCCTGCTGGTTCGGACCGGTGCCCACCGCGCCTTCGGCCCAGGTGTAGGACAGGCGCACCGAGGCGACGTCGTTCTCCCAGTAGGTGGTCGCGTTCCACATCGACGGAGCCACGCCGTAGACGTTGCCGGCCAGCGCGCGCGCATCCTTGCCCAGCGTCTTGATGTCGATGCTGGTGTAGTTGGCCATGAAGCCCAGGCCGTCGAACACGAAGCCCAGCGGCTGCACCCAGATCGCTTCCCAGCCGCGGATCTCGAGCTCGGCGTCGGCGTTGACCTGCTGGTTGACGTTGACGGTGGCCACGTTCGGGCCGCCGCGCGAGTTGATCGCCTGCTGCTGCGCGTCCACCAGCGTGTCGAACGGAATGCCCAGCTGGGTGAAGGGCATCGTGGTCACGCCCTGGTAGGTGTAGCCCTCGATGCGCTTGTTGAACAGGGTCAGGCCGACGAAGCCTTCCGCACCGGTGTACCACTCGCCGCCGATGTCGAAGTTGGTCGAGATGTACGGGGTGAGGTTCGGATTGCCCTGGTTGGCCACCTGCGCCGAGATGTCGGTGAAGGTGGTCGCCGGCAGCATCGAGCTCGGGTTCGGGCGGGTCATGGTGCGCGAGGCCGAGGTGCGCAGCACCACGTTGTCGGCCACGTCCCACGCCGCGCTGAACGACGGCAGCCACTCGGCGTAGTCGCCGCCCAGGGTCTGCCACTGGCGCACGCCGCCGATGGTCACCGGGCCGCTGATCTCCTGGTCGGTGGTCGCGTAACGCACGCCCATGTTGAAGCGCAGGTTGCGGTTCCAGATCTCCGACTCGCCGTTGACCATCACGTAGGCGGCCTTGGTGGTCTCGTCGAAGCCACCGGTGGCGCCACCGGTGTTGGGGCCACCGGCTTCCGGTGCCGCGTCGCGGTACTGGGCGTAGTTGGTGTCGCGCATGAACCGGTCGAAGTCCACCGTCACGAACCCGGTCGGGCCCGGCAGGATGTAGCCGGCCAGCTGCGCATCGCTGATCTGCGACAGCGCGTACGGCTGCCAGCTGGTGCCGGTGTCGCCGAAGCCCTGGATGCGGCGCTGGTTGTTGTCCCACGACACGCCGAAGGTCACGTTGTTGCGGTCGTCGCCGAGCTGCAGGTCGGCACGGAAGCCGCTGGTCTCGGTCACGCGCTTCTCGTTCTGCGCCCAGACGCGGCCGCCGGTCCAGGTCCAGCCCAGGTTCGGGTCGTTCAGGTCCAGGTTGCTGGTCCAGGTCGGGACGTCGCCGGTGTTGGTGTACTGCAGCGTGGTGAACGGCGAGTTGAAGCCGATCGTCGGCGAATCGCGGAACATCCAGCTGCGGCTCATGCTGCCCTGCACGTCCAGCTTCACGTTCTGGTCCTCGCCGAACCAGAAGGTGCCGCCCGGGGTCACGTGCCAGTACTGCACGTCCTCGGTGTACGGGCGCGCTTCCATGAAGAACTGCGCGTTGGTGAAGGTGGCGCTGGTGACGACGTTGTTGGCATCCAGCTGCATGTCCAGCGGGATGATGTTGCCGTTGCGGCCGATCAGGTTGATGTCGATGCGGTCGTTGGTGCGGCGCGCCTTGGTGTACAGCACGTCGACGAACAGCTCGGTGTTGTCGTTCGGACGCCACTGCATCGAGCCCAGGAAGGCGTCGCGGTCGCGGTCGCCGCCCATGTGCACCGGACGGCCCAGACGGGGGATCAGCGCTTCGCCGATCTGCGCGGTGGTCAGGCCGGGGTTGTTGGCCTGCAGCCATGCCGCGTCGATGGCCTGGCCGGGAGTCAGGCCGGCGGCGATCGTGGACGGGTTATTGGGCACAACGTCCGGGATGCGCCAGCCGTTGCCGCCGGTGACGTTGCAGGGCTGGCCCAGCGACGGGAAGCCGGCCGGCGCGCCGCCGTTGCCGCACTGCGCATTGGTCAGGTTCGGGTTGGTCCAGCCGATGGTCTCGTAGCCTTCCACACCGATCTTGCCGCGCTGGGACGTGATGCCCGCCAGCACGCCGAAGGTGCCGGCGTCGTTGGTCCAGCTGCCGATCACGGTGCCGCGCGGCGCGGCCTTGTCGCTGACGTCGTTGTAGTCGGCCTGCAGCGAGTAGGTGACCTGCGAGCCCTTGACGTCGAACGGGCGCATGTTGCGCATGTCGACCACGCCCGACGCGCCGCCCTCGGCGAGCCTGGCGGTCGGCGACTTGTAGACGGTGAGCTGGTTGAAGAACTCGGTCGGGAAGATGTTGAGATCGACCTCGCGGTTCTGGTTGGTCGCATCCAGGCCGATCGAGGCCGTGGCCACCGAGGCACCATTGATGGTGGTCTTGGTGAAGCTGCTGGGCAGGCCGCGGATCGCGATGTTCAGGCCTTCGCCGTTGACGTCGCGGTTGAGCTGGATGCCCGGAATGCGGCTCAGCGACTCGGCGATGTTGGTGTCCGGGAACTTGCCGATGTCCTCGGCGAAGATCGAATCGGTGAACCCGGTCGAATCACGCTTGGCGTCGGTCGCGTACTGCAGGCTCTGGCGGTAGCCGGTGACGACCACCTGGTCCAGTTCGGTCACCTGCTGGCTGGCCGGCTGCGCCGGCGCGGCGTCCTGCGCCATGGCCGGCATCGCCGCCATGCCCAGCAGCGCCACGCCCAATGCGCACGACAACCTCGTTCTTGCGATATGCACTTGCACCGTACTCCCCTCCCGTTTCTGGTGACTGGCTGCCGCCTGGCGGCAGCGCTCGTTGGTTTGGTTTTTGAGACGAACCGTCGACTCCTGAGGGGTCACCTGTCTGGACAGACGGCCGACTCCTGACGACGCGACGGATGGTAGCGCTACCAGATTTTGACATGCACGCTGCGGAGCAACATGGATGTCAGGCCGCTCCTGGGCAGTGCCTTTTCGATCCGGAAACCGGTTCATTTCCAGCTGATTTCCCGCGCATTCCCGGTGTCGTGCTGCACTGCGGTGGGCATCCCGCGGAGCGCTGTGATAATGATAGCGCTATCACCAAATCAGCCTTGCGCGGCTTCCGGAGGGGGAATGACGCAGCAGCACCAGCCGGGGCGATCCTGCCGCGGCCAGATCCCGGCAGGCGTGTGCCCATGAGCGCCGAAGCCCCACCGGTCCCGGCCGGAGAGACCCGCAAGGTCGGCATGTACCGCTGGCGCATCTGCGCGATGCTGCTGGCGGCCACCACCATCAACTACATCGACCGCCAGGTGCTCGGCGTGCTCGCGCCGTTCCTGCAGGACGAGATCGGCTGGAGCGAGATCCAGTACGGCTACATCGTCACCGCCTTCCAGGCGGCGTATGCGATCGGCCTGCTGTGCACCGGCGCGATCGTCGACCGCTTCGGCACCCGCATCGGCTATGCGCTGGCGATCAGCGTCTGGAGCCTGGCCGCGATGGGCCACGCGCTGGCGGCCGGCGTGGTCGGCTTCATCATCGCCCGCTTCTTCCTGGGCCTGGGCGAATCGGGCAACTTCCCGGCGGCGATCAAGACCGTCGCCGAGTGGTTCCCGCGACGCGAGCGTGCGCTGGCCACCGGCATCTTCAACTCCGGCTCGAACATCGGTGCGATCGTCGCGCCGATGATGGTGCCCGTGGTCGCGCTGGCCTGGGGCTGGCAGGCGGCGTTCCTGGTGACCGGCGTGCTCAGCGCGACCTGGCTGGTGGTCTGGCTGCTCTGGTACCGCGCGCCAGAGCAGCATCCGAAGCTGAGCCAGGCCGAGCTCGCGCACATCCGCAGCGATCCGCCCGAACCGTCGGTCAAGGTGCCGTGGGCGCGGATCCTGCGGCATCGCCAGGCCTGGGCCTTCGTCGCCGCCAAGTTCATCACCGATCCGATCTGGTGGTTCTTCCTGTTCTGGCTGCCCAAGTTCCTGCACGCCGAGTACGGGCTGACCCTGCTCGGCCTGGGCCTGCCGCTGATCGTGATCTTCGTGCTGGCCGACGTCGGCAGCATCGCCGGCGGCTGGCTGGCTGGCCGTTTCATCAGGCGCGGCTGGAGCGTCAACAAGGCGCGCAAGGGGGCGATGCTGATCTGCGCGCTGTGCGTGGTGCCGATCGTGTTCGCGGTGAAGGCCGACAACCTGTGGATCGCGGTCGGCCTGATCGGCCTGGCCACGGCCGGCCACCAGGGCTGGTCGGCGAACGTGTTCACCCTGACCTCGGACATGTTCCCGCGTCGGGCGGTGGCCTCGGTGGTCGGCATCGGCGGCTTCGCCGGTGCGGTCGGTGGCATGATGATCGCCACCTTCACCGGCTTCCTGCTCGAAACCACCGGCAGCTACGTGCCGCTGTTCATGATGGCCGGCTCGGCCTACCTGATCGCCCTGGTGGTGGTGCACCTGCTCGCTCCGCGACTGGAGCCGGCACGCCTGGACGGCGGCAGCGCCGCGTCCTGATGCGTCGCGGCTGCACCGGCGCACGCACCGGTGCCGCCCTCGCCGCGCTGCGGCCGGCGACGCATCCACCACGATCAAGCACTGTTCCTGGGAGGGACGCATGCACATCATCCGGACCGCGTTGTCCGCCTGCCTGCTCGCCGCGCTGCCGCTGGCCGCGCTGGCCCAGACCGCACCGCTGGCAGCCGGCCAGTCCAAATTTCTGGGCGGCGCCCACGGGCCCTTGCAGGCCCAGGGTTTCGCCGGCTACTGGAACAAGGTCACGCCGGAAAACGGCGGCAAGTGGGGCGAGGTCGAGGCCGAGCGCGACGTGATGGACTGGACCGCGCTGGACGCGGCCTACAAGGTCGCCCGGGACAACGGCTTCCCGTTCCAGATGCATGTGATGGTCTGGGGCAACCAGCAGCCGGAGTGGATCAAGCACCTGCCGCCGGCCGAGCAGCGCGCCGAGATCGAGGAATGGTTCGCCGCGGTCGCCGCACGCTATCCGACGCTGGACTTCGTCGAGGTGGTCAACGAGCCGCTGAACGACCCGCCGACGAAGGACGACGAGGGCGGCGGAAACTACGCGGAAGCGCTGGGCGGCGCCGGTGCCAGCGGCTGGGACTGGATCGTCGAATCCTACCGGCTGGCGCGCAAGCACTTCCCGCGCTCGACGCTGATGCTCAACGACTACAGCATCACCAACAGCGACGCCGCCACCACCCGCTATCTGGAGATCATCGCCCTGCTCCAGCGCGAATCGCTGCTCGACGCGATCGGCGTGCAGGGTCATGCGTTCTCGACCACCACCGAAACGCCGATGTCGGTGCACACCGCGAACCTGGACCGCCTCTCCGCTACCGGCCTGCCGGTGTACGTGACCGAGCTGGACATCGACGGGCCGACCGACGCGCAGCAGCTGGCCGACTACAAGCGCATCTTCCCGGTGTTCTGGGAACACCCCGGCGTGCATGGCATCACCCTGTGGGGCTTCCGCCGCGGCCTGTGGCGCGACGAGCAGGGCGCCTACCTGGTCCGCGAGGACGGCAGCGAGCGGCCGGCGCTGCAATGGCTGCGCGGCTACGTGCAGGGCACCGCGGGGACGACGCCATGAGCATGCGCCATGCCCTGGCCCTGTTCGCCCTGCTGCTGGCCGCGCCGGCCTGGGCGGAATCGTCCTGCACCGCACCGGCCGCGGTCTGCGAGAAACCGGTCCGCGGCGCGCTGCCGCTGATCGACAAAGGCCGGCCCGCCGGCCTGCTGCTCGATGCCGGCGACCATGCCGGCGTGCTGCGCGCCGCCGCCGACCTGCAGGCCGACCTGGCAGCGGTGTCCGGTCGCGACGTCGCGCTCGAGACCGCCCCGGGCGCGCGCATGCCGGTGGCGATCATCGCCGGCACGCTCGGCCACAGCCCGCGCGTGGACGCCATCGTCCGCGACAGGAACATCGACGTGACCGGCGTGGCCGGCCGCTGGGAAGGCTATCTGCTGCAGGTGGTGGACGCACCCGAACCGGGCGTCGATCGCGCCCTGCTGGTCGCCGGCGCCGACATGCGCGGCACCATCTTCGGCCTGTACGAGCTGTCGCGCCGGATCGGCGTGTCGCCGTGGCAGTGGTGGGCCGACGTGCCCGCACCGACGCGCAGCGCGCTGCACGTGGCGCCGGGCCGCTTCGTCGATGCACCCGCGGTGCGCTACCGCGGCATCTTCATCAACGACGAGGATCCGGCTCTGGGCGGCTGGATGCGCGCCACCTATGGCGGGCCCAACCACCGGTTCTACGAGCGCGTGTTCCAGCTGCTGCTGCGGCACAAGGCCAACTACCTGTGGCCGGCGATGTGGGGCCGCGCGTTCTACGACGACGACCCGAAGAACGCCGACATGGCCGCCCTGTACGGCGTGGTCATCGGCACCAGCCACCACGAGCCGATGATGCGCGCGCACGTGGAATGGAAGCGGCACGGAAGCGGCGCCTGGGACTACGCGCGCAACAAGGACGCGCTGCAGGCGTTCTGGCGCGACGGCATCGAACGGCTGCAGGGCCGCGAGGCCGTGGTCACGCTGGGCATGCGCGGCGACGGCGACGAGCCGATGAGCGAGGACACCGCGACCAGGCTGCTGGAAGGCATCGTCGCCGACCAGCGCCGGATCCTGTCCGAGGTCACCGGCCGGCCGGCCGAGGACACGCCGCAGGTGTGGGCGCTGTACAAGGAAGTGCAGGACTACTTCGACGCCGGCATGCGCGTGCCGGACGACGTCACCCTGCTGTTCGCCGACGACAACTGGGGCAACATCCGCCGCCTGCCCAGGGCCGGCGAACGGCGCGCCGGCGGCTACGGCGTGTACTACCACTTCGACTACGTCGGCGGCCCGCGCAACTACAAGTGGCTCAACACCACCCAGATCGAGCGCGCCTGGGAGCAGATGCGGCTGGCCTACGCGCACGGCGTGGACCGGCTGTGGGTGGTCAACGTCGGCGACATCAAACCGATGGAACTGCCGATCAGCGCCTTCCTCGACCAGGCCTGGAACCCGGACGCGTTCACCGTCGAGCGCCTGGCGCGCTACCCGGCCGACTGGGCCGCCGAGCAGTTCGGCCCGGCGCACGCCCGCGAGATCGGCGAGATCGTCACCCGCTACACGCAGTACAACGCGCGCCGCAAGCCCGAGCTGATCACCGCCGACACCTGGAGCCTGCTCAACCACGGCGAGGCCGAGCGCGTGCTCGGCGACTGGCAGGCGCTGGCCGAGCGCACCACCGCGCTTGGCGCGCGGCTTCCCGCCAGCCAGCGCGACGCCTGGTACCAGCTGGTCGAGTACCCGGTACTGGCCAGCGCCAACCTCAACGCGCTGTACATCGCCATCGCCCGCAACCGGCTGCACGCCGACCAGGGCCGCGCCGACACCAATGCCTGGGCCGACGAAGCCGAGCGCCTGTTCGCCCGCGATGCGGAACTGGCCCGCGTCTACGAACAGGACATCGCCGACGGCAAGTGGATCCACATGATGTCGCAGCCGCGCATCGGCTATACCCACTGGCAGATGCCGGACCGCAACGTGCTGCCTGCGCTGGCCCGCATCGACGTGCGCGAGCGCGGCACGATGGGCGTGGCGGTCGAGGGCGACGCCCGTGGCTGGCCGCTGCCGGTCGAACGCGCGCGCCTGCCGCAGGTCGATCCCTACGCCACCCGCATGCCCGGGGTGACCGTGTTCAACCGCGGCGCCAAGCCGTTCCGCTTCACCGCCTCCAGCTCGCAGCCGTGGCTGACCGTGTCGCCGAAGGAGAGCGAAGTCGGCGACCAGCAGCCGTTGACGCTGGAGATCGACTGGAACGCCGTGCCCGAAGGCCGCCACAGCGCGGTGATCGAACTGCTCGGCAGCGAACGCACCGAGGTGCGCGTGCAGCTGCCGGTGTTCAAGCCGGCCGCCGGCCGCGTGCGCGGTTTCGTCGAGAGCGAGGGCCAGGTCGTGATCGAGGCCGCGCACCACGCCCGCGCCGTCGCCGCGCCCGGCATCGCCTGGCAGATGATCCCGCACCTGGGCCGCACCGACGCCGCGCTCACCGTCTGGCCGGCCACCGGCGCCGCGCTGACGCCCGGCGGCGACGGCATGCGCCTGGAGTATCCGCTGCACCTGCACGAGGACGGCGAGGTCCAGGTCCGCGTGATCGTCTCGCCGACGCTGGACATCCAGCACCGCGGCGGCCTGCGTTACGCGGTGTCCTTCGACGACGCCCCGCCGCAGATCGTCAACGTGCGCCTGGACCCCACCCCGGGCGACCGCGACTTCCAGGCCTGGGAGCGCGCGGTGGCCGACAGCGTCCATGTCGCCACCTCGCAGCACGTGGTGGGTGCCGGCAACCGCACGCTGAAGCTGTGGGCGGTGGACCCGGGCCTGGTGTTCCAGCGGATCGAAGTGGCGCGCGGCGAGCAGCGGCCGAGCTATCTCGGGCCGCCGGAGAGCATGCGGCGATGAACGCGCCGGCTGTTGCCCCGGCTGTTGCCCCGGCTGTTGCCCCGGCTGTTGCCCCGGCTGTTGCCCCGGCTGTTGCCGTGGATGGTGCTCTGCTTTTGATCTCCCCCGCCGTGAAGCGAGCCGAGCATCGCAGCAGACGTGGGGGCGAAGAGGCCCACGTGTCTGAGCGCAGCGAGTTGTGGGCCGACCCCACGTCTGCGAGACGCGCAGGGCACCGGGTCGGCACAGCCGGCCCGGCGAGTGGACCGGCTGTGCTTTCTTTTGGTTACTTTTCTTTGCACAGGCAAAGAAAAGTGACTCGCTCCCCCCGCGGCAGCGGGAGAGCGAAAGCTCTTGCCGTTGCTTCGGCTCCAGCGGTTGCCGTTGCCCTGGCTGTCGCATTGGCTCCTGCCTTGGCCTGTGCTTCGCCCTTGACCTCCCCCGCCGTGAAGCGAGCCGAGCATCGCAGCAGGCGTGGGGGCGAAGAGGCCCACGTGTCTGAGCGCAGCGAGTTGTGGGCCGACCCCACGTTTGCGAGAAGCGCAGGGCACCGGGACGGCGCAGCCGGCACGGCGAGTGGACCGGCTGTGCTTTCTTTTGGTTACTTTTCTTTGCACAGGCAAAGAAAAGTGACTCGCTCCCCCCGCGGCAGCGGGAGAGTGAAAGCTCCTGCGGTTGCTTCGGCATTCGCTGCTGTTCTGGCTTTCAACGTCAGAGCCACCGCTGAAGCAGAAGCGTCAGGGCAACAGCTTCCGCACTGGCGTGCGGGTTACTTTTGTCTTGGCAAAAGTAACCAAAACCGTAGGCGCCGACGCATGCCGCTGCTACGCAGCGGTCCCCTGCGCTTCTCGGCCGACGGGGCATTCATCCCTTTTTTGGGACGCTGCCCAAACTCGCTACGCTCAGACAAGGGCAGCTCTTCGGCCCCGCAGTCCTGCGATGCTCGGCACGCTTTAAGGCGCAGAAGAGCGGGCAGCAAGTGCCAAAGCAACGGCAACGGCAACGGCAACGGCAACGGCGGAGCGTCGCGCTGGCCCGATGGGCATGCGATGAACACGCATCGCCGGATGCAAGCCATCTCATCCACCTTCACCGCGCACACGCTACAGGCACACCCATGAACACCTCCTCCAAGCCCCTGCATCTCCACGAGGACCGTCTGTTCTCCTCCGATCCGGTCCAGCGCGCGATCGCGCGGCGGCTGTATGCGGAAGTCGCACGCCTGCCGATCATCAGCCCGCACGGACATACCGACCCGGCCTGGTTCGCCGGCAACGCGCCGTTCGCCAATGCGACCGAGCTGCTGCTGGTACCGGACCACTACGTGTTCCGCATGCTCTACAGCCAGGGCGTTCCGCTGGATGCGCTGGGCATCCCGCGCAGCGATGGCGGTGGGAAACCTGTCGACCCGCGCGCGGCGTGGCGGGTGTTCGCGCAGCACTTCCACCTGTTCCGCGGCACGCCCTCGTCGATGTGGCTGAACCATGTCTTCCACGAGGTGTTCGGGCTGCGCACCCGGCTCGATGCCGGCAGCGCGGACGACTACTACGACACCATCACCGGCGCGCTGCAGACCGATGCGTTCCGGCCGCGGGCGCTGTTCGAACGCTTCGACATCGAGGTGATCGCGACCACCGAAGGCCCGCTGGATCCGCTCACCCACCACCAGACCATCCGCGACAGCGGCTGGGGCGGCCGGGTGCTCACCGCGTACCGTCCCGACGAGGTCGTCGATCCCGAGCACGAAGCCTTCGGCACCGCACTGCAGCGCTTCGGCGAGATCACGGGCGAGGACGTGCACAGCTGGGACGGCTACCTGCGTGCGCACCGCAACCGGCGCGCGTTCTTCGCCTCGCTGGGCGCGACCTCCACCGACCACGGCCACGAGTCCGCGCTGACCGCCAACCTGTCCGACGCCGAGGCGCGGACGCTGTTCGAGACCATCCTGCGCGGCGACTTCACCCCGGCGCAGGCGGCGCTGTTCCGCGGCCAGGTGCTGACCGAGATGGCGGCGATGAGCCTGGACGACGGGCTGGTGATGCAGCTGCATCCGGGCTGCTACCGCAACCACAACCCGCTGCTGTTCGCGCGCCATGGCCGCAACGTCGGCGCCGACCTGCCGCTGGTCACCGAGTACGTGCATGCGCTGAAGCCGCTGCTGGACCGTTTCGGCAACGAGCGCGACTTCCGGCTGATCCTGTTCACCCTGGACGAGAGCACCTACGCGCGCGAGCTGGGGCCGATGGCCGGCCACTATCCGAGCCTGTTCCTCGGCCCGGCCTGGTGGTTCCACGACGCGCCGGAAGGCATGTGGCGCTTCCGCGAGCAGACCCTGTCCACGGCAGGCTTCTACAACACGGTCGGCTTCAACGACGATACCCGGGCCTTCCTGTCGATCCCCGCCCGCCACGATGTCGCGCGCCGCATCGACTGCGCGGTGCTGGCCAAGCTGGTGGCCGAGCACCGGATCGAGGAGGACGAGGCCGCGGAGGTCGCGGTCGACCTCGCCTATCGCCTGCCCAAGGCGGCCTACCGGCTGTGACCGCAGCAGCCGCGACCGGGCCGGGCGCCGCGCTGGAGACCGCGCGCCGGCGATGGACCGGCCGCTGGCTGCTGGCCGGCGCGCTGCTTGCGGGCGTCGCCGCCTGCAGCACCGGCCGCGCCGGCACCGATCCGGGCACCCCGCCACGCGAGCGCGTGCTGCTCGATACCGGCTGGCGTTTCCACCAGGGCGAGCCGGAAGGGCTGGCCCCGCTGGACTACGACGTGCGTCCGGAGAGCGGCGGCCATGTCGATGGCAAGGATGCCGACGCACGCCCGACCGAAGCGGCGCGGCTCGACGCCGGCGAACGGCAGCTGCTCAAACCGTGGATCCTGCCCAGCGGCAACGCCTTCATCGCCGATCCTTCACGCCGCCACACCCGCCCCGACGGCGATCCCGGCAGCGACCACCCCTTCGTGCAGGCCGGGTTCGACGACAGCGGCTGGCAGGCCGTCGAGGTGCCGCACGACTGGGCCATCGCCGGCCCCTTCATCGTCGACGGCCCGTACGGCGGCATGGGCCGGCTGCCCAGCTGGGGCGTCGGCTGGTACCGGCGCACGCTGGACATCGACGCGTCCGACCTCGGCCAGCCGCATTACCTCGACATCGATGGTGCGATGTCCTACAGCGCGGTCTGGCTCAACGGCCGCCTGGTCGGCGGCTGGCCTTACGGCTACAACAGCTGGCGGCTGGACCTCAGCCCGTACCTGGTCGAAGGCCGCAACCAGCTGGCGATCCGCCTGGACAACCCGCCCGAGTCGGCACGCTGGTACCCGGGCGGCGGCCTGTACCGCAACGTCTGGCTGACCCGCACCGGCCCCGTGCACGTCGCTCACTGGGGCACCTTCGTGACCACGCCGGAGGTCTCGGCCGAACACGCCACCGTGCAGTTGGCGGTGCGCGTGGACAACACCGGCGATGCGCCGGTCGAGGTGCAGGTCGCCACCACGATCCATGCGCTGGATGCGCGCGGGCGCCCGGACGGCTGCGCCATCGCCCGCATCGCGCCGGCCACGCTGCGGATCGAGGCGAACGCCAGCGCCAGCAGCATCGGCAGCGTCGCCATCGCCAACCCGCGGCTGTGGGGCCCGCCGCCGACCCAGACCCCGCACCGCCATGTCGCGGTGACCACGGTCCGCCGCGACGGCAAGGTGATCGACCGCTACGAGACCACGTTCGGCATCCGCAGCCTGCGCTTCGCCGGCGACGGCCTGTACGTCAACGGCGAGCGCATCGTCATCCAGGGCGTCAACAACCACCACGACCTCGGCGCGCTGGGTGCCGCCTTCAACCGGCGTGCGGCCGAGCGGCAGCTCGAGATCCTGCGCGAGATGGGCGCCAACGCGATCCGCATGGCGCACAACCCGCCCGATCCGCAGCTGCTGGAACTGACCGACCGGATGGGCTTCCTGGTGGTCGACGAGGTGTTCGATTCCTGGGAACGGAAGAAAACCCCGCTCGACTTCCACCTGGTCTTCCCCGACTGGCACGAGCAGGACCTGCGCGCGATGCTGCGCCGCGACCGCAACCACCCGTCGGTGGTGCTGTGGAGCGTCGGCAACGAGGTCGGCGAGCAGTACACCGGTGCCGAAGGCGCGGCGATCGGCCGGCGCCTGCACGCCATCGTCCGCGAGGAAGACCCGACCCGACCGACCACCGCTTCGATGAACTGGGCCAAGCCGGACATGCCGTTCGGCGCGGTGTTCGACGTGGTCAACCTGAACTACCAGGGCGAGGGCATCCGCCAGGATCCGGTGTTCGACGGTACCGACCGGATCCGCACGCCGCCGCTGTACCCGGCCTTCCATGCCGCGTTCCCGGACAAGGCGATCATGGGCAGCGAAACCGCGTCGGCGGTCAGCAGCCGCGGCGTCTACCTGTTCCCGGTGACGGCCAAGACCAGTGCGCCGGTGCGCGCCGGCAGCGGCGGCGACGAGGCCATCGCCCAGGTCAGCGCTTACGAACTGCATGCGGTGGATTTCGGCTCCAGCGCCGACACCGTGTTCGCCGCGCAGGACCGCAACCCGTTCGTCGCCGGCGAGTTCGTCTGGACCGGCTTCGACTACCTGGGCGAGCCGACCCCGTACTACAGCGCGCGCAGTTCCTACACCGGCATCGTCGACCTGGCCGGCTTCCCCAAGGACCGCTACTGGCTGTACCAGGCGCGCTGGCGCCCGGACCTGGCGATGGCCCACATCCTGCCGCACTGGACCTGGCCCGGCCGCGAGGGCCAGGTCACGCCGGTGCACGTGTTCACCAGCGGAGACGAGGCCGAACTGTTCGTCAACGGCGTGTCCCAGGGCCGGAAGAAGAAGGCGCCGTTCGAGTACCGGCTGCGCTGGGACGAGGTGGTCTACCAGCCCGGCAGCGTGCGCGTGCAGGCCTGGCGCGACGGAACGCCCTGGGCGCAGGCCGAGGTCCACACCACCGGCGCGGCCACCGCGCTGGCGCTCGAGGTGGACCGCGACCGCATCGCCGGCGACGGCCGCGACCTGGCTTACGTCACCGTGCGCGTGCGCGACGCCGAAGGCCGCGCGGTGCCGACCGCCGCCATGCCGGTGCGCTTCCGCATCGATGGCCCGGGCGAGATCGTGGCCACCGACAACGGCGACCCGACCGACATGGTCGCCTTCCCCTCGCACGAACGCCGCCTGTTCAGCGGCCTGGCCCTGGCCATCGTGCGTGGCCTTCCCGGCAGGACAGGCACCATCACCGTCCATGCCGACAGCGACGGCCTGCCGGCCGCCAGCACCACTCTCACGCTCCAGCAGGAAACCGCCCCATGAACCAGCGCCGCCGTCGTTCCCTCGTCCGTCCCGCCGCCCTGCTGCTCGCCGTCGCGGCCAGCCTGGCGCTGCCCGCCTTCGCCGCCGACACGGCGCCGGCCACGCTGAAGGACGCCTACGCGGAGTCCTTCCTGCTCGGCACCGCGGTCAACGACGACATCGTCGCCGGCCGCGACACGCGCGCGCAGGCGCTGGTGCCACGCCACTTCAACGCGCTCACCGCCGAGAACGTGATGAAGGTGGAGGAACTGCATCCCACCCCGGACAGCTGGAACTTCGGCCCGGCCGATGCGTTCGTCGCCTTCGGCCAGAAGCACGACATGTTCCTGATCGGGCACACCCTGGTCTGGCACAACCAGACCCCGGCGTGGTTCTTCCAGGACGCCGCCGGCAATGCGCTGGCCAAGGACGCGCTGGCCGAACGGCTGCGCGCCTACATCAAGGTGGTCGCCGGCCGCTACGCCGGCAAGGTCCAGGCCTGGGACGTGGTCAACGAGCAGATCGGCGAGGACGGCACGTACCGCGATACCACCTGGGTGCGCGGCATCGGCGACGGCGACGAGCTGATGCGGCTGGCCTTCACCTACGCCAGCCGCTACGCGCCGGACACCGAGCTGTACTACAACGATTTCAACACCTGGCGCCCGGAGAAGCGCGACGGCATCGTGCGCATGGTCAAGCAGCTGCAGGCCGCCGGCGTGCGCATCGACGGCATCGGCATGCAGGGCCACTGGGGCCTGGACTACCCGGCCATCGCCGACATCGAGGCGGCGATCGACGCCTACGCCGCGCTCGGGGTCAAGGTGATGATCACCGAGCTGGACATCGACGTGCTTCCGTTGACGAAGGAAGGCCAGATCATCGGCCAGGGCATGACCCATCCGCAGTTCCAGCTGCCGGAGTTCAAGCGCTTCCTCGACCCGTACCGCGCCGGCCTGCCGGCCGACGTGCAGCAGCGCCTGGCCGACCGCTACGCCGAGCTGTTCGCGCTGTTCCACCGCAAGCGCGACGTGATCTCGCGGGTCAGCGTGTGGGGCGTGCACGACACGATGTCGTGGAAGAACGACTACCCGATCCCGGGCCGCATCAACTATCCCTTGCTGTTCGACCGCCAGTACCAGCCCAAGCCGGCGCTGGACGCGGTGCTGCGGGTGCCGGCGCAGCGCTGAGCCCGCCGTCGCCGGCCGTGCGGCCCGGCGGACGCGCGCGCGTCGGGACATGCGGACAGGGGCGCTGCGCATGTGCCGATGCGATGCGGCCCCTTCCGCGGTACGTGGCGCGGTCGCAGGCTGGCACGCCGCCCGCTCCAGCGCGGACGGTCCAGCGCCCGCACCACGCGTGCGTGCACGTCGGCCCCGGCGCCCCGCCCACATCGCTCTCTCCATGGAACGTGAGCCGGCACGCCGGGACAGGAGGCCGGGGCGGACGACCTTCCCTGCGCCGGCGGCGGACGTGTGGCCACGGACGGAGGGATGCAGGCCGGTCCCTGCGGCCGCTGGACCGCGGCAGGCGCGTGCCGGTTGCGCCATCGCGCAGCCGCTGCGCGTCCATGCCCTGTCAGAAGTCGCGCGCCTGCAGCATTTCCGAGGACAGCGCCTCGAGCAGGAAATCGACCACCTCGCCGCCACGTCCGTGCCCGACCAGCTCGCGTGCGGTCAGGCCACCGAGCCGGTCGATCGCGTCGTCGTCGTACCAGGCGCTCACCGCCTGCGCCTGCGGGACCAGCCAGCTGGCGATCCGGAAGATCGTCTCCTCCTGCACCGTCGTGTCGCTGCTGCTCATCGCCGGGGTCCTCCTTCGCGGCCGGTGTCGGGGATATCCACGACGAAACGCGTGCCGGGGCCGGCATGCGTCTGGTCCAGTTCGACCTGCCAGCCATGGGCCAGGCAGATCTCGCGGCAGATCGCCAGGCCGAGGCCGGCGCCGCCGCCCCTGCCATCGGCGCCGCGGTTGAAACGCTGGAACAGCCGCGCGCGCCGGGCCTCGTCGATGCCCGGGCCCGCATCGACGACGGCGAAACCGGCCGGGGAGACGCACAGCAGCACCTCGCTGCCCGCCGGCGCGTGGTGCACCGCGTTCTCCAGCAGGTTCTTGAGCAGCATGAACAGCGCGCCGCTGTCGGCCTCGAGCGTGCGCTCGGCGCCCTGGGCCTCCACCCGCAGACGTACGCCGCGCCGGGCCGCCAGCCGCGCCAGGTAGTCGACCGCATCGAATGCCGCCGCCTGCATCGGCACCGGGCCGAAGCGGTAGTTGTGGTCCTCGCTGGCCTCGGCCAGGTGCAGCAGCTGGTTGACCTGGCGCGCCATCAGCGCGGTGTCGCGCAGCAGGACCTCGCGATCCGCCGCGCCGCCCAGTTCGATCTCGCCGCGCAGCAGCGCCAGCGGCGTCTTCAGTTCGTGCGCGGCGGTGGCCAGGAACTCCTGCTGCACGCGGTAGCCCTGCTCCAGCCGATCCAGCGCGTTGTTGAAGGCTTCGATCAGCGGTACCAGTTCGGTCGGCAGGCCCTCGACCTGCAGCCGCGTGGACAGATGCCGCGGGCCGATCCTGGCGGCCTGCTGCGAGGCCTCGCGCAGCGGCCGCAGCGAGCGCCGCACGATCAGGAATACCACCAGCGCGAACACCGCCAGCGCCATCAGCGCGGTGCGCGCGCCGCCGCGCGCGTAGAGCTTGCCGGCGAATTCGTCCATCGCCATGACCAGGCGCTCGCTGCGCGCCACGCTGATCGTGTAGGTGCCGCCACCGCGCTCGACGGTGCGCCGCAGTGCATGCAGCACGATCGGCTGGCCGCGGTTGACGACCTCGAACCGGTCCGCGTCCGGCGCCAGCCGTTCCAGCGCCTCCAGCGCCGGGCCGTGGTCGCTGCGCGCCACCACCGCGCCCTGCGCGTCCACCACCAGGAACGCCGCGTCGTTGGGCATCGCGTCGTACATGCTGGTCTCCAGCGGTTTGAGCCACACCGTGGCCGTGCCGGAGGCGTCCACGCGCAGGCCATGGGAGAGGTCCTTGAGCGCATCGGCCAGCTCGGTGCACAGCATCGTCTCCAGCGAAGGCCGCCAGGTGCGCAGCACGACGATGGCCACCACCGTGGCCGCCAGCACGCCGACGAAGGCCGCCAGCATCAGCCGGCCGGCGAGGCTACGCGGCCGCATCGATGCCCCTCGCCGCGAAGCCGTGGCCGCGCACGTTGACCAGTTCGATGCCGGCGTCCACTGCCGCCAGCTTGCGTCGCAGCCGGTGCAGGGCCACGTCCAGCGCGTTCGGCGTCACCGCGGTGCCCAGGCCCCAGGCGGCCGATTCCAGCGCGGTGCGCCGCACCGTGCCGCCCTGCGCCTGCAGCAGGCAGACCAGGATCTGCAGCTCGGCCGGGGCCAGGGTGATGGTGTCCTCGCCGCAGACCATGCAGCCGGCATCGGGCACCACGCGCACGCCCAGGTACTCGACCTGCAGCGTGCGCACCAGCGCCGGCCGCCGCATCAGCGCGCGCACCCGGGCGACCAGTTCCTCCATCTCGAACGGCTTGGCCAGGTAGTCGTCGGCGCCGGCCTCGAGCCCGTCCACGCGGTCGCGCAGCGCATCGCGCGCGGTCAGCATCAGGCAGGGGATGCGGTTGCCGGCCGTACGCAGCCGCCGGACCAGATCCAGCCCGTCGCCGTCGGGCAGGCCGCGATCGACCACCAGCGCCGCGTACGGCTCGCGTTCGAGCGCGGCCCAGGCGTGCTCGGCGCGCGCGAACGCGTCCACCGCGATGCCGGCCGCCGCCAGCCCACGCTGGATCAGCGACACCAGGCGCTCGTGGTCCTCGACCAGGGCGATGCGATGCATGGGGCCGGACGCTGCCGGTCAGAACCGGCGGCTGATGCCGATCATCAGGCGCGCGGCGCCATCGGTATCGGCCTGGATCAACGGGCTGTCGGCGATCTCGTCGGGCAGGAACTGGTACTCCAGCGCGCCGAACGCGGTCCAGGCGCCGAACAGCGGCCGCATCACGTCCAGGCTGGCCTGCGGGATCAGCACCGCACCGGGCCGGTAGGCGCGTACGCCGCGCGCGACCTCGCGGTCCAGCGTGCCGTAGTAGTAGTCGGCCATGTCCTCCGACAGCAGCCGCACGCCGACCCCCGGCACCAGCCGGGTGCGCCCGGCCTGGATCGGATAGCCGTAGTCGGCGCTGAGTTCGTAGCCCTCGCTGGTGCCGGTGATGTCGGCCAGCGCACGCAGGCGCAGGCTGCCGGCCGCACCGCGCCAGGTCGCGGCGACACCGGCGTCGGCCGCGTCGTGACGGTCCGACAGCAGGGTCGCATCGATGCCGTTGGCGGCCAGCTCGCGCCGGCCCAGGTCCTTGATGTCGACGCCGTCGAAGCGGCCGGCCAGCAGCACGTCGAAGGTGAAGCGCTCGCCCTTGACCACGTGCATGCCGCCGGTCAGGCCCTGCCAGAAGAAGCGCTCGCCCTGCCAGGCCACCAGCGGGAACGGCCGGATCCGGGTGCCCTCGCCCACATACGGGCTGTCGCGGACCGCCGCGCCCACGCCGAAGGTCCAGCTGTCGCCGCGCGGCTCGATGCTGCTGCCGACGCGGTCGGTGGTCTGCTGGGCGAAGGCCAGCGCGGGGGAAGCCAGCAGCAGGAGCAGGGACAGGCGGCGCATGGGGATCCGGGTTCGCGTGGGGAAACGCAGGCTAAGCGCGGCAACCTTACCGCCGACTTACACCTCGAGGCTGCCGCAGCGTCATGCGTGCACCACTTGCACCGCATGCGACACATGTCGCACACTCGCGACACACGTCACCGAGACCATGCCATGACCGCAGTTGCGACTCCCTCGAACGCCGAGCTGGAACTGCTCAAGTGCCTGTGGCGTCACGGCACCTGCAGTGCGCGCGAGCTGCATGACGCGGTGGCACCGGCACTGCAGTGGTCGTACTCGTCCACCCGCAAGACGCTGGAGCGGATGGTCGACAAGGGTCTGGTAGCCGAAGGCAGCGAACATGGTCTCAACGTCTATCGCGCCGCGGTCGGGAAGGTACAGACGCTGGCCGCGCTGAGCGCGGATTTCGCCCGCCGCGTGCTGGAGATCGACGGCCCGCTGCCAGCGCAGGCCTTCGCCGACAGCCGCCTGCTCGGCGAGGGGGAGCTCGAACAGCTCGAAGCCCTGCTGCGCGAGGATGCCGACCGGAACGGTCGCACATGAGCCTGCCTCCGGCCATGTTCTGGATCGTGCATGCGATGGCCAGCATCGTCGTGGCAGGCCTTGCCCTCGCCATCGGCCACTGGCTGCATGCGCGGCTGCGCCTGTCGCACGCCAACGACCGCTACTGGCGCGTGGTCTGGCTGCTGGCGGCGCTGCCTCCGCTGCTGGCGGCCGTGCTGCAGTGGTGGCGGCCGCACTCCGCAGCGGCCTTGCCCGACGCATTGCCTTTACCGGTCGCACTCGATCCGGGAGATGCGCAGCAGGTGATCGGCACGATGCTGCCGGCTGCGTTCGACTCCCCCCTGCCGGCCAGCGCCCTGCTGGCGTCGCTCTACGCGCTTGGCGCCGGGATCGCGTTGCTGCGCCACCTGCGCGGCAGCCGCGTGGTCGCGACCATCGTCCGTGCTGCGGCACCTGTCGATCGCGGCCGCTGGCCCGGTGCGCGCAGCGCGACGGAAGCCGCGCGGCTGACCGCGGCTGGCATCGGCCTGCGCATCACTGCACGTGCGATGACGCCGTTCGCGGTGCGCTGGCCGCGCGCGACCATCGTGCTCCCGGCCGGGATGCTGGAGCAGCTGGACGACGACCAGCTGCATCTGATCGTCCGCCACGAGGCCGCCCACCTGCATCATCGCGACCCGCAGCGCGCGGCGCTGATGACGCTGGCCGGCATCCTGCTCTGGTTCAATCCGCTGCTGCGTCGGATCGGAACGCGCGTGCAGCTGGCGACGGAACTGCGCTGCGACGCCTGGGCCCTGGCTGTCGACGATGCCACCGGCCGCAGCCTGGCCACCGCCTACCTGCATACGCTGCGTGCCTATGCGGCGATGCCGGCAGCCGCCAGTGCACTCAACCACCGCGACCTCGCCGGCCATGCGCTGCGGATCCAGCACATGCTGCACGGCGATGGCGGGCGCACCCTGCCGCGCATGGCCGGCATCGGCCTGCTGGCCGGCACGCTGCCGGTGCTGGCCGCGCTGTCGCTGCTGCAGCTGGCCCTCGCCGCACCATCGCTCCCCACCGCAGCCGACGCGGCCTCCACGTCGGCGACCGCGGCGGTGGCCACAGCGCCATCGGCGGTGTTCGGGCTGGACGCGCCGCTAGGGACGCTGCGCATCACCGGCCGGTTCGGCGATACCGGCGGCGTCCGCGCACGCCCGCACCACGGGACCGACTTCGGCGCCCGCGTCGGCACACCCGTGCTCGCGCCGGCTGCGGGCATCGTGACCGCAGCCACCACGCGCTATCCGGATGGTCCCGACTACGGCACCGTCGTCGTGCTCGACCATGGCGATGGCTGGCAGACGCTGTACGCCCATCTGGACGGCATCGATGTCGACGTCGGCCAGCGCGTGGCGGCCGGCGAGCAGATCGCGCGGGTCGGCCGCAGTGGCCGGGTGACCGGACCGCACCTGCATCTGGAAGCCCTGCACCACGGCCAGCGCGTGGATCCCGAACGCCTGCTGCAGTAGGTCCGCGCCTCCGCTTCACCCTTTCCCATGGCGACAGCGAGCCCGGCTCCGGGAGGGCCGCCTGCTGCCTGCGCCCCGCTCCGGAGCCACCCAATGACGCCCATGCCTCCCGTTCCGCGCCGCCTCGCCCTTGCCCTGCTGGTCGCCACCGCGCCAGCAACGGCGCAGACCGTGGAGAGCCGTGCGAGCACCACCGGCACGATCGATCTGGACGCAGTGTCGGTCCAGGCCGCCCGCCATGATGCCCGGCGCGACGACACCGCCTCACGGATCGTGTTCGATCAGGACGCGTTGCGCAGGCATGGCGACACCACGCTGACCGATGCACTGAAGCGGCTGCCCGGGATCACCGTCGGCACGCCGGCACCGGGGCGCAGCGGCGCGATCGCGCTGCGTGGCATGGGCTCCGGCTACACCCAGATCCTCGTCGACGGCCGCCAGCCGCCCGCCGGTTTCGACATCGAATCGCTGACGCCCGACATGGTGGAACGTGTCGAGATCCTGCGCGCACCGACCGCCGACCAGCGCGGGGACGCCATCGCCGGCACGATCAACATCGTGCTCGCCGGCAGGCGCAGCCAGGACGGCGACGCGCTCACACTGGTTCTTGCCGGCACCTCCAACGGGCGCCAGCTGCCGTCGGCCAGCTGGCGGCACAGCCGTCAGCACGACGACCGCAGCGATGCGCTGGTCGCGACCGCCTCAAGGCGCGCATTCCTGGTCGAGGAGCAGGCTCTGGAGCGCGGATCGACCGCTGACGGCGTGCAGAACGTGCTGCGGACGTCACGGCTGCGCGCGGAAGGCAGCCGTCAGGCGCTGTCGCTGGCACCGACCCTCGACCTGCAGCTGGACGACGTCACCACCCTGCGTCTGCAGGGCAACGCCGAGATCAGCCGCTTCCGGCGCAGCACCGACATCGCCTGGGAGACACTGCTCGGGCCGATGCTGCAGCACGCCACCTATCTGCAGCGCACCGGCATCGACGTCGATCAGCTGCAGGGCAACGCCCGCTGGATCCGGGAGCTGGAGGACGGTGCGCGGATCGAGGCCGGCGTCCATGCCGGCGGCAACCGCGAACGCTATGTGTTCCGCGAGTACGGCCGCGACGTCGATGGCCAGCCCAGCCTGGAGGAACGCACCGACAGTGCGCTGCGGGTGCATGGCGTCGGCAGCAGCGGCCGATACACGCGGCAGGCGGGGACGCGGCATGGACTGGCACTGGGCTGGGAAGCCAGCCTGGACCGGCGTCGGGACGCCCGCCTGCAGGCCATCCACTTCTTCGGCCAGGCCCCAGACAGCAGCAGCGACCTGGACTTCGATGCATCGGTGCGGCGCCTGGCACTGTACGCGCAGGACGAGATCGCGATCGGACCGACGTGGTCGCTGTACCTCGGCGCCCGTGGCGAGCGGCTGGAGACGCGCAGCGACGGCAACGGCTTCTCCGCCATCCATCACCGGCACCAGGTGCTGTCGCCGGTGCTGCAGTCGCTGTGGAAGCCGGGCGGCGACGACGGCGACCGGTTCCGGCTGGCGCTGGGCAGGAGTTTCAAGGCCCCGTCGCTGGCGTCGCTGATCCCCCGGCCGTACACCACCACCAACAACCGTCCGACGAATCCGGACGAGATCGGCAATCCAGCGCTGCGCCCGGAGCTTGCGACCGGCGTGGACCTGGCATGGGAGCGCGGCAGCGGCGAAGGCCTGCGTCTCAACGCGGGCGGCTATCTGCGCCGGATCGAGGGCGTGGTGCGCACAGCCCTGCACCAGGGGGATGACGGGCGCTGGCGGGCCACGCCCGTCAATGGCGGCGATGCCACCGCGTGGGGACTGGAGGTGGATGGCGGCCTGCCGCTGTCGGTGCTGTTCGACGATGCGCCGGCGATCGACCTGCGTTTCAATGCCACCCGCGCCTGGTCGCGGGTCGACGATGTACCCGGCCCCGACAACCACCTGCCCGACCAGACCGCTTTCAGCGCGACCGTCGCTGCCGACTGGCGCATCGATGCGCGCTGGAGCGGTGGCGCCAGCTACAGCCATCGCAGCGGCGGCACGACCCGGATCACCGCGGCCCGGTTCGACCTGGCATCGACGGCAAGCGAACTCGATCTGTACCTGCTATGGCGCACCGGCGACCGCGCCCGGTTGCGGCTGAGCGCCAGCAACCTGCTCGCACGCGACATCGGAAGCGGAGAGCGTCATGTCGATGCGGGTGGCAGCCTGGAGCTGCTGCGTCTGCGCCGCGCAAGCGCCACCTTCCGTGCCCAGCTCGAGATCCCGTTGCGATGACCGCGCCCCGCCTGCTGCCCCTGCTGCTCTGGATCCTGCCCGGCGTCGCGGCTGCGCAACCGGTCCCGGCGCGCACGCTGGATGTCCTGCACTACAGCGTGCAGCTGACGCCCGACATCCAGCGGCGCGCGCTCGCCGGACGGGTCGACATCACCGTGCAGGCGCTCGCCGACGGCGCCGACGCGCTGCTGCTGGATGTGGGCACGCTGCGGATCGACAGGGTCGGCAGCTCAGGTGCAGCGCTCTCCCACACCGACGTCGATGGCCGGTTGCGCGTCGCACTGCCTGCGCTGCGCCGCGGGCAGCAGCGCAGGATCAGGATCGACTATCACGGCCGGCCCCGCTTCGGGCTGGAGTTCGCCCCGGCACGCGACGAGGTCTACACGGTCTTTTCGACCAGCCAGTGGATGCCCACGGTCGACGCACCGGACGAACGGGCAACGCTCGATCTCAGCGTGCGCCTGCCGGCGGGGCTGCTCGCGGCAGGCACCGGCCGGCCGATGCCGTCCTCGGACCCGACCGTGCACCGCTGGCGGCTGGACACACCGATGCCGAGCTACGTCTACGGCTTTGCCGCCGGGCGCTACAACGCGCACGAGAGTGTCGTCGACGGCATCGCCCTGCGTGCCCTGTCCATGGACCGCAGCCCGGCCGAGCTGGAAGCGATCGTTGCCGGGACCGACGACATGCTGCGCTTCTTCGGCGACCGCGCCGGTGTGCCCTGGCGCGGAACCTACACGCAGGTGCTCGTCGAACGCACCATCGGCCAGGAACTGGCCGGCCTGTCGCTGCTGTCGGAGGCCTACGGCGCGGGCGTGCTTGCCGACCCGTCGAACATCGCCCTGATCGCCCACGAAGCCGCACATCAGTGGTGGGGCAACCTGGTCACATGCCGCGACTGGCGTCACTTCTGGCTCAACGAGGGCTTCGCCAACTTCATGGCCGCAGCCTGGATCGAGCGCCGCTTCGGTGGCCAGGCCTACGCACGCCAGGTCGCGCGCTGGCAGGCGCGCGTCGAGCGCCTGCGCGCGGAAGGCAAGGATCGTGCGCTGGTGTTTCCGGACTGGGATGCCCCCGGCGCCGACGACCGCGCGGTGGTCTACCAGAAGGGCGCCTACGTGCTGCATCTGCTACGCCAGGAGCTGGGCGAGGATGCGTTCTGGCGCGGCGTGCGGCGGTACACGCGGCGACATGCCGGCCAGGCGGTGGACAGCACCGATCTGCGCCGCGCGATGGAACACGCCAGCCGACGCGACCTGGGCGACTTCTTCGCACGCTGGGTGGACGGAACCTGAGCGGAGGCCGCGACCGCCCGGGCGTCACCAGCGCCGGTAGCGCCGCCGGGTCAGCAGGCTGGCCACGCTGTAGTTGATCGCCATCGCCACCGTGATCGCCAGGACCTTGACCAGGAAGAAGTTGCCCGGCACGCGGTCCAGCCAAAGGGTCCACGGCATGCCCAGCGCGATCGCATAGACACCGGCCAGCGGATCGGAGACGCCGAACCAGCCGCTGCCGCGCCACATCAGCCAGCTCAGCGCGGCGATGCAGCACAGCCCGTAGATCACGACGACGATGCGCAGCAGGAACCGCATGGATACTCCCGGGTCTTGGTCGATGACCGGGCGAGTATAGGCAGCGCGGGTTCAGGCGCCGTCGACGCGGGCAACAGCCGCGCGCGGCGGCGGGCCGGCGACGGCGGGGTTAACGCTGCTCTCACCGCGGCCGGACTACATAGAATGGCCACGGCGCACGCCGACGCCCCTGCCAGCGTCGGCGGCACGCGCCGGATCATGCAACCGGGATTGAAGTTCGATGGACGTCGCCACCGCGGTACCCGACTGCGCCGCAGGGACGCTCCCGATGGCCGAGCGCATCCGTGCCTTCGACTGGGCCGCCACCGGACTCGGACCGATGGAAGACTGGCCGGCGCACCTGCGCGCCTCGGTCGACCTGATGCTGGCGCATGGCTTCCCGATGATCGTGCTGTGGGGGCCGTCGCTGATCCAGCTCTACAACGACGGCTATGCCGAGATCATGCAGGACAAGCATCCTGCCGGCCTGGGCCAACCGACCTCGGTCTGCTGGCCGGAGGTGTGGCACATCAACGGCCCGATCTACGACCGCGTGCTGCTGGGCGAGACGGTCACCTACCGCGACAAGCTGTATCCGCTGGCACGCCCGACCGGGCTGCAGGACACCTGGTTCACGATCACCTACAGCCCGATCCGCGGCAGCGACGGCGCCATCGGCGGCGTGCTGGTGACCATGTTCGACACCAGCGCCGGCCAGCTGGCGTCGCGCGAGCGGGACCTGAAGGAGGCCGAACTGCGCGCGAGCGAGCAGCGTCTGGCGCTGGCCTTCAAGCTGCTGCCGGTCGGTGCGGCGGTGGTGGACCGGTCGGGCCGGGCGGTGATGTCCAACGACATGATGCGGACCTACATGCCCAGCGACCGCATTCCCTCGCGCGACGACGCGAACGTGGCGCGCTGGCGCGGCTGGCATGCCGACGGCCGGCCGATCGCGCGCGAGGACTTCTCCACCGCGCGCGCGCTGCGCGGCGAGACCGTGGTGCCGGGCCTCGAGTTCCTGTTCACCCACGACGACGGGCGCGAATGCTGGACCCGCATCACCTCGGCACCGATCCTCGGCTCCGACGGCGAGGTCACCGGCGCGTTCTCGATCGTGGTCGACATCGACGAACTCAAGCGCGCGTCCGAAGCGCTGCGGGTCAAGGAGGAACGCTTCCGCCAGTTCGCCGCGGCCTCGTTGAACGTGCTGTGGATCCGTTCGGCAGACACCCTGCGGATGGAATTCGTCAGCCCGGCCTTCGACAGCATCTACGGCGTCGCCGGCGAAGAAGGGCAGGCGCTGCGCGACTGGGCCGCGCTGGTGGTGCCCGACGACCGCGCCGCGGTGCTCGACGCGGTCGAGCGCGTGCGCGCCGGGCAGTCGGTCTCGCATGCGTTCCGGATCCGGCGTCCGGACGACGGCGGCTTCCGCTGGATCCAGGCCACCGACTTTCCGCTGTTCGATGCCGACGGCCGGGTCGGCCGCATCGCCGGCATCGCCACCGACGTCACCGAATCGCATCTGGCCAGCGAGCACCAGCAGGTGCTGCTGGCCGAACTGCAGCACCGGGTCCGCAACACCATGGCGATGATCAGCTCGCTGGTGACCCGCAGCCGCGGATCTACCGCCAGCGTGGACGAGTACGCCGAACTGCTGGCCGGGCGCCTGCGCTCGCTCGCGCGCACCCAGGCGCTGCTGACCCGCGCCGCCAACGCCGGCGTCGACATCCGCACCATCGTCGACGACGAACTGAAGGCGCAGGCGCATCGCGACTCCCAGTACGCCATCGACGGGCCCCCGGTGCTGCTGTCGCCCAAGGCGACCGAGGTGCTGTCGCTGGCGATCCACGAACTCACCACCAACGCGCTCAAGTACGGCGCGCTGGCCTGCACCGAGGGGCGGGTCGCGGTGCGCTGGGAGACCGGCGAAGAGAACGGCCAGGCCTGGGTCCGCCTGCACTGGCAGGAACGGTGCGGCGCGGCCACCCGCCCTGCCGTACCGGAGCGGCAGGGCTTCGGCACCATGCTGATCGAGAAGCGGGTGCCGTACGAGCTCGGCGGCCGTGGCCGGCTGGAGATCGGCAGCGACGGCGCGAGCGCGCTGATCGAGTTTCCGCTGACCGAGCGGTCCAGCGCATTCGAGACGCTGCCCCCGGTGGCCACCGACATGAGCGGCGGCGGCATCGACCTGCGTGGCGAAGCCGGGCTGGAGGGCATCCCGGTCCTGCTGATGGAGGACGAGTTCTACCTGGCGCACGACCTGGCCGCCGCGTTCGAGAGCGCCGGCGCGATCGTGCAGGGACCGTTCTCCGAAGCCGCCGTTGCGGCGACGGCGATCTGCGAACGTCCGCCGGCCTGCGCGGTGATCGACATCAACCTCGGTACCGGCGCGGATTTCAGTGTGGCCGCGGCGCTGGACGATGCACGGATCCCGTTCGTGTTCCTGACCGGCTACGACGCGGCGGCGATCCCGGCACGCTACCTGGACGTTCCACGGCTGGAGAAGCCGGCGCGTCCGCTGGAGGTCCTGCGCGCGGTGCGCCTGGCGCTGGCGCGCAGGCCAGCGGACGACGGCGGCGCCTGACACGGCAGGGGT
>Ga0075364_10000134_pt1 | contig 31434 bp, 26 predicted proteins | sample EndMetdeltDD1764_FD_71517 | JGI IMG/M metagenome (GOLD analysis project Ga0075364, IMG submission 71517) | Populus endosphere microbial communities from Tennessee, USA - Endosphere MetaG P. deltoides DD176-4 | ecosystem: Host-associated > Plants > Roots > Endosphere | place: USA: Tennessee... | reverse complement strand
CGAGCCGTTAGCACTCTAATGGGTCGAGTGCTAACGCAACAACCGCGTCTCGTCGGAACTGGCCTCCGTGGGGAGGCCTTCGGCCGCGAGACTTTGGCCGCTTCCTCCTGCCGCTGCTCGCTGGCGCTCCTGGCGCCGCGAGTCGCGGCTTCTGTTGTCCACGTGTTGGGAACGTGCTTCCGCTTGGCATGCCGGTTGTCACGCTCTGCTGCCACCCATCGCGTCGCCCCCTGTGGTCTCATGGGTTCTGCGGGCTGAAGGCAATGGAACCGGGACACGAACATGACGACTCCGAAACTGGCCCTGCTCACGGTCGGCCTGACTGGCGTGGCGGTGCTGGTGCTCCATCTGGCCACCCGCCGCAACGCCCGCTCGCTGAGCCTCGCCGCTCGCCGTCGTACCGGCATCATGCAGCTGGCCCGCTCCGGCGTGGCCGCACTCGGTGTGCTGTTGCTGGTCGGCGAAGGCGCGGCGGCGCTCGGTCTGCCGAAGGCGTGGACCGGCGCGGCCGCGCTCGCGTTCGTGTCGTGCATGGCGTTGGCCGTGCGCGAACCGCTCGGCGACTTCATCGCCGCGTTCTCGTTCATCGTCGAACGGACGGCAGCGATCGGCGACGAGGTCGAGCTGAACGGCGAGGTGACAGGAACCCTCGTCGGTTTCGGCCTGCGCTCGGTGGTCGTGCGCACGTGGGACGGTGACGTCGTCTACCAGACCGCCTCGGCGATCCGCACCTTTCGCAACATGTCGAAGCACGATTCTCGCGCCACGGTCGACATCGAGATCCCGGCCCACGTCCGCGTCGCCCGCTCGACAGCGGTCCTCCAGGCGGTGTGCCGGAGTGCGCACGACCACACCTTCCGGTCGGTGCCAGAGGTGCTCGGCGTGATCGACCAGCAACTCGATCACTACGTGGTGCGCGTTTCGTGCTTCGTCGATCCGGCCCACCATCGCCAGGCGCAGTACCGGCTCAAGGCCGCCGCGGTGGACGCCGTGGCGCAACTCGTCGACGGCGAAGGCCTCGTGCGTGACACCGCGCAGGTCCTCGCGATCGTCGGCCCACCCCAGTTCCCGGCGCCCGTTCAGTCTTACGGCTGAGCCGGACACCTCGCTTGGCGCCTCTGCTGCCCTTTGGCGCCCGCTCGCGGATGGCCTGCTTGTCGGGGCTTCGCCGCCTCCGTCGCTACTGGCTCGGCGAACCAACAATTCGATGGAATCACCGTTGTTGCACACACCACAATGGCCGCCATGCACACGCCAGAACACCCCGCTGACCGATCCGTCGATCACCTCGTGGTTCTGGCCGACCAGATCGCGACGGGGTTGCTCGACCGCACGCTGCCCAAGCCCGAATGGACGCACGAGGGTCACATCCTCGCGTGCGTCTCGTTGGTCCGCCGGCTCGGCCCGGCCGAGGCGCTGGCGGTGCTTCGAGCGGCGATACCTCCGTACAACGAAGCGACCGGCGTGGCCAACACCCCGACCGGCGGCTACCACGACACGATCACGGTGTACTACGTGTGGGCGATCGACCTGTTGCTCGCCGCCGGCCTCACCGTCGCCGAGTTGCTCGCCGACCCGTTGGTCGAGCGCACGGCGCTCCTCGCGTGGTGGGACCGAGACGTCCTGATGTCTCCCGGGGCCCGAGCCTCCTGGCTGCCACCGACCAGACGAGACGGCTTCGGCCGGCTCCCGATGGAGTACCTTCAGCCCGCTGACGTGAGCTGAAGCTCGGCTGCCGCCTGCCTCAGGGACGCGTGACCACGTACGGCTGCAAAGCTAGGGCGATGGCACCCAGCGAGGACGGCGAGCGGGCATTGGTTGCCGCCGAGGAGGCGTTCGCCCGCTTCGACATCAACGACCTCGTCGCCCAGCTGTCCGCTGCCATCCGCAGCTTCACGACGGCAGGTGAACCGCGCCGCGCCGCGATGGCGTGCATCCGCCTCGGCGAGGTGTACGCCAACTTCATGGGGAACCTCACCGCAGCACGCGCGTGGTTCGCCCGCGCTCGCAGGTCGGTCGAGTCGGAACCGCCGTGCATCGAACAGGGTTGGGCCGCGATCGCGGCCATGGGATGCGACGTCGATGATCCGGCAGTGCTGCTCGCGGGAGCGCAGTTCGCGCTCGAGCGGGCACGCCAGTTCGGTGACCTGAACCTGGAGACCAAAGCCTTGGCCGACGCAGGGCTCGCCCACGTACAGGCCGGAAGGCTCGTCGACGGCATGACCCTGCTCGACGAAGCAATGGCGTTGGCGTGTGGTCCGGCCGATGATTCGGAAACGGCGGCCAAGTCGGTCTGCTCGTTCTTCACCGCCTGCTACTTCGCGGCCGACTTCGAACGTGCTGCATCGTGGGCCGACGCGTTGCGGAGCCACGGACTGATCGGGCTCACACCGGGCGGGCCGATCTTCCTCTCCAATCATTGCGACAGCGTCCGCGCGACGCTGCTCGTCGAGCTCGGCCGCTGGTCGGAGGCGGAAGCGATCCTCACCAGGGCCAAGGCCGAGTTCGAGGACCTGATGTTCGGCCCCAGCTGGCATCCCGACATCGCCCTCGCCGATCTGCGCGTCAGGCAGGGTCGTCTCGCCGAAGCGGAAGCTCTGCTGCTCGGCAAAGACCAGGCGATGCAAGCGCTGCTGCCCGCCGCGCACCTCCATCAGGCCCGCGGCGACCACGACCTCGCCCGGGCAACCGCACAGCGCGGGCTGAAAGCGTTGGGCGACGATCGACTGCGCACGATCGAGCTGCTGACGGTTCTGGTCGATGTCGAGGTCGCGTCCGGCAACCTGGATGCTGCCGCCGCGTCGTGTGCGCGCCTGCGTGACCTCGTCGGCGACCTTGCCGTTGAATCGCTGCGGGTCCGGTCGGCTGCCACCTGCGCACGATTGATGATCGCGACCGGCGACAGCGCCGGCGCGATCGCCACGCTGGAGGCCACCGCGCTGCACGCGGACCGCCTGCCATTCGCCCGGGCGCGGTTGTTGATCGAGCTGGCCCGCGCTCGGGAACCGGTTGACCGGGTCGCGGCAGCGATCGATGCGCGCATGGCATCGGCCGCGCTGGACACGCTCGATGTCATCGTCGACGCGGCCGACACCGAGTTGCTGGAGCGGCTGTGTCCGACCCGAACTGCATCGACAGTCGCTCCAGTCGTGTGCCTGCGCCGCGACGGCAACTGGTGGGTCGTCTCCCACGAGTCCGAGCGGGTTCGTCTGCAGAACACGAAAGGGTTGCAGTACCTGGCCGAGCTGATCGCCCGTCCCGGCGTCGAGCAGCATGTGCTCGATCTCGTCGACCGGATCGAAGGCGTCGCACCCGCGGGCGGGGTCGATCGCCGCCAGCTCGGCGGAGCTGGGCCGGCGATCGACAGCCAGGCCCGCCTCGCCTATCGGCATCGCATCGAGGAGCTCCGTGCGCAGGCCGACGACGCGCTCGCCGCCGACATGATCGGCACCGTGGAGCGGTGCCAGGCGGAGATCGACGAGCTGGTGTCGCAGCTGTCGGCCGCCTTCGGGCTGGGTGGACGAGACCGACCGACGGCGTCGGCGGCCGAACGAGCCCGCCTCAATGTGACGAGGGCGATGCGGGCAGCCATCGTGCGGCTGGCCGAGGTCGTGCCGGGCCCGGGTGCCGTCCTCGATCGGCGCCTTCGCACCGGCACGTTCTGCGCCTACGACGGCGATGACGATGACGATGACGAGTTTCGCTGGAAAGTTGTTCAGTCCTGACTGAACGGATCAGCGGTGACTTGAACGACATGTGGGCATGGAACCATTTCAGCCCACAGTGTCCGAAATCGCCGATGGCATTTACCGCATCTCCACTTGGATACCCGATGTCAGCCCCGAAGGCTTCACGTTCAACCAGTTCCTCGTGACGGGGGAAGAGAGCCTCCTCTTCCACACCGGTATGCGCGGACTGTTCCCGCTCGTGGCCGAAGCGGTCGCGACGGTACGACCCGTCGAATCGCTGCGCTGGATCACCTTCGGGCACGTCGAAGCCGATGAATGCGGGGCGATGAATATGTGGTTGGCCGCCGCTCCGCACAGCCAGGTCGCCCACGGGGCGTTGGGGTGCGACGTGTCGCTGAACGACCTGTGCGACCGGCCCCCACGAGCGCTCGCCGAGGGTGAGGTCATCGACCTCGGCGGCAAGCGGCTGCGGCAGATCTCGACGCCGCACGTGCCCCACGGCTGGGAGGCCCAGGCGTTGTACGAGGAGACCACCCGCACGTTGCTCTGCGGCGACCTGTTCAGCCAGGTCGGAGCCGGTCCGGCGATCACCACCGACGACATCACCGAGGCCGCCTTCCAGGCCGAGGAGATGTTCCATGCCTCCTGCCTCGCGCCGCAGACCGCGACCACGTTGCGCCAACTCGGTGCGCTCGAGCCGAGCACGCTGGCGGTCATGCACGGCTCGTCGTTCCACGGCGATTGCCGGCGAGCGCTCGACGATCTGGCGGGAGGGTACGAGCGGATCGTCTACGAGATGGCCGGCAGCTAGCAAGCACTCTTCCGGCAACACCAGACTGGTCGCAGGACCATGTCTGGGTCACTGCGAACCCGTTCCGTGATCTATGGTCAGCGCCCATGCATGTGACCGTGATCGGAGGAGGGGTCTCCGGGCTTGGAACGGCACTCGCCCTCGCTCGCCGTGGCCACGAGATCACCGTCGTCGAACGCGACCACACCCCGATGCCGACCTCGGCCGACGAGGCGTTCGACTGGGATCGCCGCGGCGCGCCGCAGGTCCGGCACAGCCACGCGTTCCTCGCCCGCCTTCATGGACTGTTGTCGAACGACTATCCGGACGTGCTCGCGGCGCTGGTTGCGGAGGGCGCGACAGAGATCCGTTTCGGCGACGACCTGCCGCCCGAGATCCACGACTTTCAGCGCCAACCCGGCGACGACGACCTGGTGATGTTGGCGTGCCGCCGCACCACCTTCGAGTGGGTTGTCCGTCGCGCCGCGCTGGCCGAAGGTCGCGTTCGCTTGCGCACCGGTGTTGCCGCGACCGGCCTGTGCACCGCGGGTTCCGTCGATTCAGCCGCGGGTGGGCAGCGCCCGATCGTGAGCGGGGTGCGGCTCAGCGACGGTACCGAGCTGTCCGGCGATCTCGTGGTCGTCGCTGCCGGGCGGCGCAGTGTCGTGCCCGAGTGGCTGGTCGAAATCGGCGCGGTGGAGATTCCGGAGGAGGTCGAAGACACAGGCATCGTGTACTTCAGTCGCTTCTACAAGCTGCGTGACGGATGCGAGTACCCGGGCTCTTCGGGGCTGATCGGCGGCGACCTCGGCTACCTCAAGTACGGCGTGTTCGTCGGCGACAACCGCACGTTCAGCGTCACCCTCGCCGTGTCGACCGAAGATGGCGAACTGCGGCGAGCACTCGGCGTCCCCGCCACATTCGAGACCGCCGCCCGTCACCTCACCGTCACCGCACCATGGCTCGACGGTCGTGCCGAGCCGATCACACCCACCGTCCATGTGATGGCCGGCCTGCTCAACCGGTGGCGCGACTACGTCATCGACGGCGAGCCGGTCGCGGTCGGAATCGTGCCCGTCGGTGATGCGATCCTGTGCACCAACCCGCTCTACGGCCGCGGATGCACGACCGCATTTTGGGGTGCGCATCTCCTGGCCGAGGCCATCGACGCATCCCCGGACGATGTCGAAGAGATCGCCCGCAGCTACGACGCCGCGGTGCGCGCCGAGATTCGGCCGTGGTACGAGGCGTCGGTCGAGCAGGACGGCGAAGCCCGCCGAGTTGCCGCGGCGCTGCTCGCCGGCGAGGATCCCGATGCCGACTCCGATGACCCGCGCACCTTCGTGCGGATGCTGCTGCGCGACGGCCTGGCTCCAGCGCTGCGACGTGACCCGGTCGTGCTGCGTTCGTTCATGCGCACGCTGAACATGCTGGCCCCGCCCAACGCGATGGCGACCGACCCCGATGTCGGAGCGCGGATCCTGGCGGTCTGGGAGGACCGGGACAACCGCGAGCCGGAGCCCGCACTCGGGCCGAAGCAACGCGCTGACTTCGTCGAGCTGCTGCCCGCGTAGCGAAATGGGCTGGTCAGCCGCCGGCGACAGCGGGGATGATCGACACCGTCTCGCCCTCGGGCACTGCGGTGTCGAGCCCGTCGAGGTAGCGCACGTCGTCGTCGGCCACGAACACGTTGACGAACTTGCGCAGCGCGCCCGTCTCGTCGAACAGCCGGTCGTCGAATCCGGGAAACTCGCTGTTCAGGTTGGCCAGCACCTCGGAGAGCTTCGAGCCCTCGACTTGCACGGATGAGCTGCCTCCCGCGAGCGGGCGCATGGTTGTGGGGATTCGGACGGTGACGGACATGCTCGAAACACTACCGAGCCGGTCGGGATTCGCGACGACGATCCTCGCCCCGCGAACAGGCACGGCTTCGGCCCGGTGGCTCCCGATAGCCTCCGGCCCATGCGGGTGCTGGCTGCTGTCGACAAGTTCAGGGGAACTGCGACGGCCGCCGAGGTCGCGACGGCGATCGGCCATGCCTGCTGGCAGCTCGGCCACGACTGCGACGAGGTCGGCGTCGCCGATGGCGGGGAAGGCACGCTCGAGGTTCTCGGCGGCGCGAATCGCACCTCGAGAGTGACCGGGCCGCTCGGCGAACCGGTCGAGGCCCGCTGGCGGCTGAGTCGGGATGTCGCCGTGATCGAGATGGCCACTGCCTCGGGGTTGCTCCTCGCGGGCGGACCCGAGCACAACGACGCCCTCGCCGCGTCCACGACGGGCACCGGCGAGCTGATCGACCAAGCACTCGACGCGGGCGTGCGCAAGATCATCGTCTGCCTCGGCGGTTCCGCGACCACCGACGGCGGCCTGGGTGCGCTGCGTGCGATCCGCGCCCCCCAACGCCTGCGTGGCGTGGAGCTGCTCGTCGCCTGCGACGTGACGACCACCTTCGTCGATGCCGCCACCGTGTTCGGCCCGCAGAAGGGTGCTACGCCGGCCCAGGTGGCGATGCTGGTCGGGCGGCTCGAGCGTCTGGCCCAGATGTACCTGCAGGACTACGGCCTCGACGTGCGCGAGATTCCCGGCAGCGGTGCTGCGGGCGGGCTGGCCGGAGCCCTGGTCGCGCTGGGCGGCAAGTTGATGCCCGGGTTCGATCTGGTGGCCGACGAGCTCGACCTCCATGACCGCACCGACGCCGCCGACCTGGTGATCACTGGCGAGGGCTTCCTCGACGAGCAGAGCTTCCGAGGCAAGGTCGTGGGTGGGATGCAGACCATCGCCAAGCGGGCGCGCAAGCCGATCGTGGCTGTCGTCGGCGACGCGGATCCGCCGGTCGTCGACCGGATCGAGCACGTGTCACTCGTGGTCGCCTTCGGGCGCCAGAAGGCGATGGCCGACACAAAGTCGTGCATCGAGCAGGCAGCGATGCAGTTGCTGCGCCGCCACGCGCCAGCCTGATCAGGTCAGGGGACGCTTGTCGCCGTTGTGGGCACGGTGGTCGCGTCCTGGCCGGCCGGCGTGGCGGCAGCGATCGCCGGGAGCGGCTTGTTGGCCAGATCGGTGCCGACCATGACGAGCACGGTCGCGTCGCCGAGGGAGGCGCCCTTGACAGGCACCGGGTTCGGGACCTCCGCGACGGCGATGGTGCTCGTCGGCGTGCTGAACATCTGCGCGACCGAGGCGGCGGTCGCCTCGGATCCGAGCACGTAGTACACCTTCGTCGTCGCGATGATCTTCTCGGCGCCGAAGGCGTCGGTGGGCTCACCCATGGTGAACCCGACCTGCTGCAACGCGGTGGTCGCGAAGGCGGCCGCGCCCTTCATGCCCGAAGCGTTGGCGACGAGCACCTTGGCGGTCATGTTGGGCACTGCGGTCGTGGGCGGCCCCGGTGCCAACGTTGTTGCAGTGCTCGGCACCGTCGACTCCGTCGAGTCGATCGTGTCCGGCGACGTGAGATCGGGCGTCGACGGGCCGCCGGCATCGCCCGTGTCGTTGATGTTGCGCAGGATGACGAACCCGACGACGACGGCCACCACGGCGATGACGATGCTGATCGTCGATCCCATCGGGGCCCCGCCGCCGCTCGATTTCGCCGGCGGGCGGCGAGCGGGTTGATCGTTGCTCATCTGTGCGTTCCTCCGCGGGCGTCATCTGTTTTGGCCGGCGCGTCCGAGCGGGCACGGCGACGTCGATCACGCAGACGGATCAGGCGGCGAACCACCAGAGGGTCATAGATGAGCGCCGCAGGAACGTCGACGAGCCGATTGAGTTCCTGATAGTACTCGTCGAGGCTGCACGAGAAGATCGCGCGGACCAGGGTGTCCTTGGCGTCGTCGCGGGTCCACCAGTTGCCCTCGAAATCCAACAGGGCGCGCTCGCGTTCGGTCAGCTCAATCGTCTCTGGCACCCACACAGCCTGCCTGGCCGGAGGGTCCGATACAAGTACCCCGGTCGCCGGTGGTTGGTAGCGTCTGGCGGCGATGACCGCAGAGACGCAGATCAGGCCGGTTCCGATGCAGCGGCCGTTCCTGATCGGCGTGGCCGGCGGCACGTGCTCGGGCAAGACGACGATTTCGGAAAAGCTGGCCGAGCTCGCCGGGGACGAGAACGTCTCGCTGATCAAGCTCGATTCGTACTACGTCTCCCGCACCCACCAGGCGCTGGCCGAACGGGCCCTCTCCAACTACGACCACCCGGACGCGTTCGACTGGGCGTTGCTCAACGACCACCTTGCCGCGCTCTCGGCCGGTGCCACCGTCCCGGTACCCGTCTACGACTATGCGATGCACACCCGTTCCGCCGACGTGCGCATGGTCCGCCCGTCGCGGATCGTCGTGGTCGAGGGCATCCTCGTCCTGTACGACCCGCCACTGCGCGACCGGTTCGACCTCAAGGTGTTCGTCGACACGGATGCCGACATCCGCCTGATCCGGCGTCTGGCCCGCGACGTCGCTGAGCGCGGGCGGACCCCCGAGAGCATCGTCGCCCAGTACCTGGCCACCGTGCGTCCCAGCCACGAGCAGTTCATCGAGCCGAGCAAACGTCACGCCGACGTGATCCTCCCGGACGGCGGGATGAACGAACCCGCGCTCGACGTGCTCCTCGCCCGAGTACGCGAACTAGTGCGCGTCAGCTGAAACACCTCGCTTGGCGCCTCCGGTCGCGAGCGACCTTTGGCGCCTGCTCGCGGATGGCCCGCTCGTCGGGGCTTCGCCGCCTCCATCGCTACTCGATGAGGCGACGGTTCATCCGTTCTTCAGGCGGGGCGGCGTCTTGCCGGCGAGATCCTTGCCGAGCATGACGAGCACGGATGCGTCACCGAGCCCGGCCGTCGCATCGGTGATCGGCGCGGGGGTCGGCATGTAGTTCACCGGCACCCCGTCGAGCAGGATCCCGATCGAGCCGGCGACGGCCTCACTACCGGGCAGGCAGTAGATCTGAGTGGTGTCGCGGAACTCCTCGTTGCCGGCCGCGTCGGTCGGCTCGGCCATCTGGAAGCCGAAGTCGGCCATCAGCTTGGTGAGCTTCGACGCGCCGCCAGGCACCTTGGTGGCATTGGCCACCTTCACGATCGCACCCTGGACGACGATCGTCGTGGTGGTCGTCGGCGGCTCGGTCGTCGTCGTGGTCGTGCTCGACGTGGTGGTCGGTGCCTCGGTCGTCGTGGTCGTCTCTTCCACCGTTGTGGTTGTTGCCACCGCGGTGGTGGTCGGCGCGGAGCTCGTGGAATCACCGATCGACGCCGCGCTCGCGGCGGTGCCCCCTCGCGCGCCATCGGTCGAGGCCGCGCTCTGCGACCTGCCACTGGTGCAACCGGCCAGCAGCCCGCCGACGACAATCAGCGCCGCGGCGAGCCCGATCATGGACGCGGCTGCGGCGCGACTGCCAATTGTGCTGTGGTGCATCCGGATTGCGTTCCCCTTCGAAGTGCCTTCACCCTGCCCGACGCGCAGGCACGAAACAAGTCACGCAACCAAACCGAAACACCGAGCTCGTTCAGAGCCGGTTCTGCGCTAGTTCAGCCCGTAATGGTGCGCCAGCTCGGTCTCTTCGCTGGTGGTTAGGACGTGGTCGCCCTGGGCCTTGGCGGATTGCTGGACCGTCTCCTTGCTGAACGGCACGACGATCTCGCCCTCTTCGGTTCTCACCAACCCGGTGATCGGGACGTAGTGGGAGGCGCGCAGCAATCCGGTGTCGACCACCAACCAGCGCGGCTCGAGCGTGGTTGCATCGGACACAACGTCGCTGACTGTGCCGACCTTGTGACCGGCCGGGTCCATCACGATGCAATGGTTGAACGACGTGTTGCTTTCCTCCATGAGAGTCCTCCTGAGTGCCGAGAACAGCGAACGAGATCGCTGCGCGTCTGTACCCGCCGTCCATACCCGGTTCACAGCGCGGCCACACCCCCGAGACTGCCATCCGGCGGGCCCGGACGAGGCGTGTGGACCTGGCCTGCCGCGGGTACACGCACCTGCATGGATCTCAGCGACATCCTCCGCGACCTGTTCGACCGGATCGGCGAACACATCCATGAGGCAGTCGACGGCCTCGACCCGGCGGAACTGACCTGGACACCGGCTGACGGGGCAAACCCGATCGGATGGCTGGTCTGGCACTTGACGCGAGTGCAGGACGTTCACATCGCGGAGATTCTCGATGTTGAACAGCTCTGGGCCACCGGCGATTGGGCGACGCATTTCGGCGTGCCCCCCGACCCCGGCAACGACGGCTACGGGCACTCCCCGAAGGAGGTTGCGGCCATCCGCCCGGACAGCGCTCGGGCGCTGATCGACTACTACGAGGCCGTTGCCGCCCGGACCGACGAACTGCTCGACGGGCTGACCGGCGACGCGCTCGCGCGCATCGTCGACGACCGCTTCGATCCTCCGGTCACGCTCGGGGTGCGGTTGATCAGCATCGCCGACGACGACATCCAGCACGGTGGACAAGCCTGCTACGTGCGCGGCCTGTTCGACCGGAAGTGAGGTCCCGGGCCCGATCGTGAGGGCCGCTAATGTTCGGGCATGGGCAAGGGTGCGGGAGCCAGGAGATGACGCCGGCCGGCTGGTACATCGACCCTGAGGGCAGCGGGCAGTTGCGATGGTGGGATGGCACGGCCTGGACCCAGCATCGCCAGTCGCCGACGCAGATGCAGATGCCCCAACAGCCGATGCAGCAGCAGCCGTTCCAAGCCAGGACCGTGATCCAGCCGGGTCAGGTGATGCAACCGGGTCGGCCTCGGAACCCGTTGGGCTCGATCGGCACAACGATTCCGAACTCGGAGAGCCCTCCGCAGTCGCCGCTGTTCATCCTCATCTGGCTCGGACTTGCGGGCATGGCCGTCGGGCCGTTCCTGAACTGGTTCACCATCCGCATCGGTGGGGGTGATTTCGGGGAGTTCGAGCAGAGTCTCACAGGCGTGAAGTCGGTCCGTGACACGTGGATCATCGGCAGCGTCCCTGACGGATACGTCATGCTCGCCGCGGCAGCGCTCGTCCTCGTCGCGGCGATCGCGTACAACGGCAAGAACTCGCCGAGCGCGGCCGGGTGGACCGTCGTCTTCGGCATCGCCGGCGTGGCATGGGCCGTGGCGTCGTTCCTGGCGTACAAGACCGAGCTCGACGATGAAGATCTCGGTTTCGACGCGTCGCTGAGCCTGCGGCCTGCGATTGGGATGTGGATCGCCGGCATCGGCGCGATCCTGGTTGTCGTCGGCGGTCTGGCCACCAAGGCAACCGCGACGTCGAGCCGCACCGCGGGAACGCCGTGGCAGTCCGGTCCGTCGTTCTGATCAGCAAAGGTCGGATGAGCGTCCCGGGTCATGCGGATCCCACTGCAAGTCGTGCCGTCTTCCTGCTCGTCGCCATGGTGGGTGCGGCCGGCTGCAGCTCCGACAGTTCGTCCGGTGCCACATCGGCCCCGGCGGCGACATCGGTGACCGCGCCCGCAACGACTGAGGCGACCAGCGCGCCGGTCACGACGGCTGCTCCGGAGACGACCGAGACCGCAGCCGCCGAGACCACCGACCTCGAGACGACTGCGGTCGAGACCAGCACGGTCGACACGGGCACCGAAACGAGCACGTCGACGTCGGCAAGCGCCACCGAGCCCGGATCCGACGAACCGCTGGCCGGCATGCAAGCGGTCGTCGAGATGTTGTCATCCGACACGCTCAACGGGCGCAACAACCTCACCGCCGAGTCGCTGCAGGCCCAGGACTTCCTGATCGGCCGGCTGTCCGAGTTCGCCCAGCCGCTCACAGCGGGCGCGACCGGACCGGATGCGTACCGCCAGGTGTTCGCTGATGGAACAAATCTCCTCGGCGTGATCCCCGGCACCGATCTCGCCGACCAGTACGTGCTCGTCGGCGCGGGGATCCCGAGCGTGTTCTTCACCGACGCCACTCCGCCGTGTCGTCACACCGTCGGCGACGAGATCTCGATCGTCGACTACCCCAAGCTCGTCCAGCAGGAGCGCACCGCGCAGGCACTGGTGGAGGATCTCGCCAACACCGACTCGGTGCCGACGTTCGACGGCGCCGCGCCGCCGGCGTCGTATGCCGACGCGGCCGCGATGCACGACATCGTGGTGCAGGCCCAGCCTGACTTCGTCCGCTTCAGCGAAGCCGACCGAGCGATCGCAGACCAGTAGGTCACTGACCTCGGAACGATGGTCGCGGCTGGTGCCGAGGCCTTCGACGATGCCGCAGTTGGCACGCTGCTCGGCGGAGCCGTCGCGATCGTCGCCGCGTGGTCGAACGGCGTGTGCGACGGCTTCCTCGCCACATCCCCGTGAGAACGGTTTCAGCGCCCAGCGAGCGAAGGGTGCACGTACCTGAGGAGGGTGTCGATGACCGCTGCTGGCGACGACTTCGATGGCTGAGGTCCGCTGAGGTGATCCGCAAGGGCGTCGGCATCGAAGTCGCCGTCGACGAGGAAGACGTCAGTGGCCACGCCACGTTCGGTCGCGATGTCTGCGGCCTCGATCGACACGCCGGAGTCGGCGAACCAGCGGCACACCGCTGACAGCAGACCGAGCCGATCGGGCGCGGTCACCCGCACGATCGAACGCACCGAACCCTCGCCAGACTCTTCGCCCGTCCGCGACACGCGCGCCCTGCCCGTCGGCATGAACGGAAAGGTCGGCAGCGATCCGCTGGCCATCTCGCGGAGGCGGTCGCCGATGGCAGACCAGCGCCGGCTGTCGAACTCGGCATCGGACTCCACCGTGATCGCATGGAGGGCGAGGCGCTGCGCGGGCCACGTCATCACCGAGGCCGCGACGATCGAGACGCCTTCGCGTGCGAGCGTGGCCGCCGTGTCGGCGAGCAGACCCGGCCGATCGGTGGCAACAACAGTGAGCCGAAAGCGAGTTGACGACGGCACGTGCCGGGCCACGGCGCGAACCTCGCCGGGTCGCAGCCGCGGATGGCAGAGCGCGAGGTCCGCGGCGAGGACGTCTGGAGCCTCGCTGAGCACCCACAGCGGTGACACACCGTCGAGCAAGCGGTCGCGAGTTCGGCGTGGCACGGTCGTCTGCTCGAGCAGCATGCGCAGCTGCGAGACGCTTGTTGCGGCCGCGCGCACACCGCGCTGCGTGCTCTCGAGGTTGATGACGTTGTCGAGCACCTCGCCGAACACATCGGGGTTGGCGAGCAGCCACGAGTGTCCGCCGCGCACCACATGGCCGTCGGTGCCGAACGTCGAGCAGAACGTATCGAACGCGGTGAGCGGAATGACGCCGTCTTGGTCGCTCCAGAGCACGAGTGCAGGGAGGCCGCGCTCGGCGAGCGCGGCCATCTCGCGGTTGAGGTTGGTCGACATCGCGATCAGTCCGGCCTGCAGCACGGCCAGCGGACTGCGGACGATGTTCTCGGCGATCACCGTGGTCGAGGCCAGGCCGTCGCTGGAGAGGCGCACCGCGGCGAGCAGCGTTGACAGGAGGTCGTTGGCGCGCACGTTGCGGGCCTTGCCGATCAGGTTGCCAGCGAACGAGCGCGGGTCGCCGACCGAGTTGAGGAGCACGAGGTAGCGGACGCGCTCTGGGTGATCGTGGGCCAGCTTGGTCGCGATTCCGCCACCGAGGCTGTGGCCGAGGACGAGCATCGGTTCGTCCAACCCGACCGCGTCGAGGAACCGATCGACCCACGCCGCGTAACCGGTGACGTTTCGCTGCGCGCACGGCAGGTCGGCGGTGCGGCCGAACCCGGGGAGCGATGGCGCGATCACGCGGCAGCCGCGCGCCGTCAGGCGGCGCAGCGACTGCTCGTACGCGCGATGGTCGAGACCCCAACCGTGCAGGAACAACACGGGAAGTCCGCGTCCACCGCTCGCGTACCGCGCCGCTCGTCCGTCGACCATTGTCTGGGTGGTGACGAGGTCGTCGACGTGCCACCTCGCGCGTGCAGCGGCTGGGATGTCGGTGATGACACGCGCCTCGACGGCGGCGGCAGTGGATCCCATGGCTCGACCGTAGTGATGGCGCCGCGCCGGCGAATGAATCGTCTGTGAAGATCGCGAGATTTCGCCTACGTCTCGCGTGTGCCATCAGTCGTCGTTCTGCGCTGATTCCCAGCCACTGCCCGGCCGGTCTGGAGGGTTCAGCATCAGGCTGTCGGCATGAGATCTGGGACGCGGTGCACCAACGGCACCTCGTCCCTCGAACATGTGGAGACCACGATGAGCAACGAAGAAGTGCACGATCACGACAGAGGTTTGACGTTCGATCTGTCGACCATGCTCGACCGGCGCCGGATCCTGTTCGGCGCCGCCGGTGCCGGGGCGCTGGCGCTGCTGGCTGCGTGTGGCAGCAGCAGCAAGACCGCGTCGACCGCTTCGACCGGCACGACAACTGCTTCGACCACGGCTTCAACCACGGCGTCGACATCCGCGTCATCGACGGCCGATCTCACTGCGGTGCCGGAGGAAACTGCCGGCCCGTATCCGGGCGACGGCAGCAATGGCGTGCAGGTCCTCACCGAGAGCGGCATCGTGCGCAGCAACATCCGCACCAGCTTCGGTTCGTCGACCACCGATCCGGGAGGCGTCGCGACCACGATCCAGCTGACGTTGCTCGATGTCGCGACCGGCCAGCCGCTGCAGGGTGCCGCGGTCTACCTGTGGCACTGCGACGCGACGGGCAATTACTCGCTGTACTCGCAGGGCGTCACCGGCGAGAACTACCTGCGCGGCGTGCAGGAGAGCGACGCCGACGGGCTCGTCACGTTCCTCAGCTACTACCCGGCGTGCTACTCGGGCCGCTGGCCGCACATCCACTACGAGGTCTACCCCAGCCTCGATTCGATCACGAGCTCGTCGAACAAGATCGCGACATCACAACTGGCGCTCACCGACGAGGCGAACATGGCCGTGTTCGCCGACAGTCGCTACACGGCGAGCGTGTCGAACTACGCCCGGGTGTCGCTCGCCACCGACAACGTGTTCAGTGACGGTACGACGAACGAGACACCGACGATCACAGGCAGCGTCGCCGACGGCTACACGATCGCGATGAACGTGCCGGTCTCGGCCTGAACCGAGACGTGCCTCCGCATCATCGTGATGCGGAGGCACGTCCGTTCAATCAGCCATCCTGGTCGGCGCCGATGGAACCATCGACACCACCGACGTCGAGTGCCGGGTCGACATAGCCGTTGCCGGCGTCAGCGACACCTTCGACCGATGCCGCCAGTTCCGGCGCGTCCTCCGGCCTGATGGGTGGGTTGACCTCGTCGTTGGTCAGCGCCAACCCGGTGTCGGCAGCCTGTCTGGTCGGCAGCGGGTTGGTCTCCTCGTTGGCCAGTTCCTGGCCATCGGGGGTCAGCGTCTCGACGACGTCGCCATCCGGCGGACGAGGCTCGGACCCCGCTCTCGCCACGGCGGACCCGGCGATCACCGCAGCGATCGCGGCCGCACCGACGGCGGTACGAAGCAAATGACGTCTCCTCATCAGCACACCACGATGATGTTGAACGCCCGGTTTGCCAGAGCGCCGGCCGAGTTCGCGGTCCAGATGACGACATCCTCGACGTCCGCGGCGCGGGGAGTGGCTCCGGTGATGGAGGGGAGCGGGTTGTCGTTTTCGTCGGCTGAGCCCTGAGTCACCGAATAGGCGCAGTTGCGCACGTTGTGCCCGAAGTCGACTCGGTACTCACCAGGGTCCGCAGTCCGGATCGAGGCGACGCCACCACTGGAGCCTGCCAAAGTGCCGTCGGGGTTCACCCTCGCGAAGAGCACGCCGATGTCCTGGTTGGTCAGGCTGAAGTCGGCGACCTCGCCGGAGTCGATCGAGTTGTTGGCGATCTGCAGCGTCCCGATCGAGTTGTCCTTGATGTCGGTTGCGCCATCGATCGTCTTGTCGAGGATGTCGGCACTGGTGATCGGGAGGTTGGCCTTCAGGGCGAGGGCCGCGTCGACCTCGGCGATCGTGTAGTACCGATCGTCGTGGTTGTGGTCGACGTAGTAGCCGACGATGTCAGCGATGACGTTCACCGTTCCACCGTTGTTGTAGAACGAGATCTTGCCGTCAGTCCCGATGTCGGCTTCGACCGCGTTGGGAGTCGGAGGCGAGCCGGCGACCATGTTGAGGTTCGAAGCTGTGGGACGCGGAGCCCCGAATGGGAACACCGTCAGGAACGAGTCGGCGGTCGCGTTGACCGTTGTCACGTTCATGCTCAGTCCGACTGCGTCGGCAGGGATCGTGCAGTTGCCGTTGGCACCGAGTACCACGATCGAATGGGTCTCGCCGGCCGTCAAGGGTGTCCCTCGGCCCCCGACCTGGCTGCTCGCCCGGGTATCCATCACGCGGCAAGGCGTGATCGGAACGTAGACCGCACGCTCGCCTGATTCGAGTCCGGCTGACGCGGACATCAATCCTCCGGCGCCGACGGTGACTGCCAGCATCGCGCCGGCGCCCATCCATCTCGTCCGCTTGAACATTGTCGTGAGTTGCATGTTCTTCCCTTTCGTGATGTGACGAGTCCCATCGTCCCCCTCGTCAGTGTTTGGATTCGCCTCCCCTGATGACGCGGGGGCAGGCGCCCCCGCGTCGCCGTGGACGGCGATCGGTGCCGTCTGTTGCGGCGCGCCGAGGCGCGCCCAACAGCGACGGTCTGATGACTGTGGTCGAGTGCATCCGGATACAAAACCGGCGCGACGAAAACTGCTGATTCATCGGGCAGGTCCCTGGTGATGACGCCGCGTGCGCAGGACGACCAACAGGGCCCCGCCGAACAGTGTCAGCACGGCGAGCAACACGATGCTCGTGGTGTCGGTTCCGGTCGCGGGCAACGGCGTGGCGGCCGGCCGCGACGCCGTCGTCGGCGTGGCGGGAGTCGTCGGCAGCGGCGGCAGCGTCGGCACGGTCGATGTCGTTGGTGTCACGGGGTCGGCCGCGACAACCACACCTGCGCTGTGTGCACCGGCGATCGCCGAGTTGCCCGAGTCGACCGCCGAGACACTGTGCGTCCCAACGGTGTGGAAGATGACCGTGAAGGTCCCGACACCATTGGTGAGCGTCGAGTCGACCGGCAGCTCCGCGGTCGGGTCGTCGGAGGTGAAGTGGACCACGCCGCTGTAGCCCGTCGCCGTGTTGTTGAACTGGTCGAGCGCGGTGACCGAGAAGCTGTACGGCTGGCCACCGGCCGCTGCAGTGCGCAGTGTTGGGTTGAACGTCGTCACCTGCAGCGGCACGAGCGTCGAGATCTGCAGCTTGGACACCAGCGCAGCTGCGACTGCGATCGTGTTGCTCGTTCCGGTGATCGAGGACGAGACCGTGTCGGTCGCGGTGATCGTCTGGTTGCCCGACGCGGTCAGGGTCGCCGACACGACTCCGACACCGTTGACCAACGAGATGTCGGCGGGCAGCGTGCCGGCCGACGTCGACGTGAAGTGCACGGTGCCCGAGTAGCTGTTGGCCGTGCCGTTGCCCACGTCGAGCGCGGTCACCGTGACGCTGAACGATGTGCCCGCGATCGCCGATGCCGGGGCACTCACCGAGAAGTGGGTCGCCGGCAGCGGGGGCAGGTTGCTGACGGTGATCGAGCCGCTGGTGCCCGTGATCGAGTTGGTGACGGTGTCCGTCGCGGTCACCGTCTGGCTGCCGAGGGTGTTCAGCGTGACCTGGAACGAACGGACGCCGTTGGTCAACGTGTTCGCGGCCGGCAGCGTCGCCGCGCCGTCGGTCGATGTGAGCTGCACGGTGCCGGCGTAGCCGGTAGCGGTGTTGTCGTAGACGTCCTTGGCAGTGACGACGACGCTGATCGGAACCGCGATCGTTGCCGCCGCTTGCGTCGAGACCGTGAGGTGGTCAGCCGCTGCGGCCGACACCGTCGTACCAGCGGTGGTGCCGGTGATCGATGCCGTCACCGTGTCCGTCGCGGTCACGGTCTGGACGCCCGCCGTGAACAGCGTGACCGAGAACATGCCGACGCCGTTGACGAGCGTTGCGTCAGCGGGCAACGTCGCTGCGGCGTCGCTCGACGTGAAGTGGACCGTGCCCGAGTAGCCGGTGGTGGCCGCGTTGCCCGCGTCCAGCGCGGTGACTGTGACCGTGAACGCGGCGCCCGCAGTTGACGATGCCGCGCCCGTCACCGAGAAGTGGGTGGCGGGTGGTGGCGGTGCGTTGCTGACACTGATCGTGCCGCTCGTGCCCGTGATCGATGCCGTCACGGTGTCGGTCGCTGTCACCGTCTGGTTGCCGTTGGTGTTCAGCGTTGCCTGTGGCGCGCCGACGCCGTTAACCAGCGTCATATCGCCCGGAAGTGTCGCCGCGCCGTCGGTGGACGTGAAGTGGACAGTCCCCGCGTAGCTCGTGTCGGTGTTGCCGAACTGGTCGAGGGCGGTGACCGTGACGGTGATCGCCGAACCGTTGGTCGCCGATCCCGGGGCTGCGACACTGAGGTGGCTCGCAGCTGCGGCGGACACGGCCACGCTGGTGTTACCGGTGATCGATGCCGTCACGGTGTCGGTCGCGGTGATCGTGTCGTTGCCTGCCGTCTTCAGCGTCACGCTGAACGTGCCCGAGCCGTTGACCAGCGTCGCATTCGCCGGCAGCACCGCTTGGCCGTCGCTCGACGTGAAGTGGACTGTGCCCGAGTAGTTGGTCGTCGCCGCATTGCCCGCGTCACGAGCCTGAACGGTGACCATGAACGACGTGCCGGCGGTCGCCGAAACCGGAGCGCTGACCGTGAAGTGCGTGGCCGGAGCCGCGAGGACGGTGACGGAGTTGCTCGTGCCGGTGATCGCCGCGATGTTGAAGTCGGTCGCGGTCACGGTCTGGGCGCCGAGCGTGTTGAAGGTCACCGGGAAGGTGCCGACTCCGTTGGTGAGCGTGGTGTTCCCGGGGACCACAGCGGCGCCGTCGGTTGACGTGAACTTGACCGTCCCGCCGTACGCGGGGGTCAGGTTGTTGTATGTGTCCTTGGCGGTCACCGTCACGTTGGTCGGCGTGCCGATGGAAGGCGACGCGGGGATCGCCACCGTGTACTTGGACGTTGCTGCCGGGTTGACGGTGATGTTGGACGTCGTGCCGGTGATGCTGGCCATCACGGTGTCAGTCGCGGTGGCGGTCTGTGCTCCGGCGGTCTTCAGGATGACGTTGAACGTCCCGACGCCGTTGGTCAGCGTGGCATTGGCGGGCAGCTGTGCGGCGCCGTCACTGGAGGTGATGTGAACGGTTCCGGCGTACGACGTCACCGTTGCGTTGGTGAAGTCCTTGGCCGTGACCGTCACCGTCTTCACGGTGCCGGCCACGGTCGAGGCCGCGGCGGTGACGGTGAAGTGATCGGTCACCCCTGCGACTCCATTCGCCCAGGTGACGGTGTTGTCGCTGGACGTCGAGGCGGCGCTCGGGTTCGTCCCGTCGGTCGCGGCCGCGGCGGGGATCGAGGCGGTGATCGGTCCGTTCACGGTCATACCGGTGACCGACACGGTGTAGACGGCGGGTCCGCCGCTGACGCTCGCTGTTGCGCCGGTGCTTCCCATGCCGGTGAGGTCGACATCGCCGGACGTGAAGCCGACGACCGGCTCGGAGAAGGTCGCGGTGAACTGCACCGGCTCGGTCGATGTCGGGTCGGCCTGGCCGGCTGCCTGATCGATGGTCACCGTCGGCGTTGTTGGGTCAGCGATGCTGTTGGTCCAGGTGACGGTCGCGGTGCCCGATGCGGTGTTGCCGTTGCCGGCGAGGTCGTCGACGCCCCCACCACTGACCGACGCCGTGACCGAACCGGACGTGCTCATACCGAAGACAGCGACATCGAACGTCGTTGCATTCACGGGAGTGACGAAGCCGGTCAGTGCACCGCCTGCGCTGCTGCCGGCGAAGCTGATGTCGCTGCTGTCGAAGGTGAACGGATCGACGGCCTCGTCGAACTGAACCCTGAAGTTGATCGGCGCGACCGACGTCGGATCGGGTTGACCCGGTGCCAGTGTGATCGTCGCCGAGGGGCCGGTGGTGTCGACCGTGATGCTGTTGTCGGTCGAGGTAGACGCCTTGTTGGTCGTCGTGCTGTCCATTGGGCCCGCGTTTGCATGGACCTCATCGGCCGGGATGGAGACAGTCACCGTGCCGTCGGAGCCGGGAGTCACAGTGATCGTGTAGGTGTCAGACGGCCCGGACGGCTGCACATCGATGTTGCCGCCACTCGCGCCGGTGACCGTCAGGTTCCCCGCGGTCAGGCCGTCGACGGCTTCGCTGAACGTTGCGGTGAAGACTGCTGGTCCGTTGGTCGGGTCGGAGCCCGGCCCCTGCGTGGCCTGCTCGACGGTGACGTGCGGGTGGGTGTCCTTGACGTTGAACTGGATGACCTTCTCGTCCGACTTCGCGTCGGGCACTTCGTAGCCGGGCTGGGGCATGTCCGCCCCGCCGATCGGCGAGCCGACGTAGCCGTTCAGAGCGGGCATGCCGCTGTTCCCGAGGTCGCTGACCGCCAGGTTGAGGTCGCACGTACCGAGATCAGACGGGCTCTTGTAGGTGATCTGCGAGAGCGCGTATCGAACCTCGTCGATGTCGCCCACGCCGGCCCAGGCGTTGGTCAGATCGGTCACGTTGGACGACTGGAGAGTGAGGTCGACGGTCTGGGCCTGCAGGCTGAGGTTCGTCTGGATGGCGGCCGCCTGATCGGGTTCGAGACCGAGGCCGCTCGGGTCGTTCGTCAGCAGGAGGGGAACGTTGTGGTTCATCGCGTTCCCCATCGTCGAGAACGCTCCGCCTCGGAGATGGAACTGGCCGCACGAAGGATCGAGCCACGCGACGAGCAGCATCTTGTCGTCGCTCTCGATGTGGCCGGGGTTCTGGAACGGGGCACCGCACAGGGTCAGGTTGCACATCTCCGGGTCCACGGCGTCGGCGAGTCGGTTCGTGGGGTCGTTCGAGTTTCCGGAGAGCATCGACGGATACTGCTGTTCGGTGTCGACCGGCGCGTCCGTCGCCGTGGCCGGCACTGTCAAGGTCGGAGCATCGTTGTCGCCTTCGACCTTGATCTCGACGTACCTCTCGGCCGGGCTGCCGACGTACATCGGGTCGCCGTCGATCGCGAGGATGTGCATGCTCGGCGGCGTGTTCACGTCGGCAGTGTCCTCGAAGTCTTGCGTTGGCTGGAAGAGCATCGTCTTCAGCGTGTTGTTGATCTGTGTCTTCGTTCCGGCCAGGTGGTAGACCAACGCTCCATCGCTCGGCAGCGGCCCGGTGTACTGGTCGATGACTGCATCGTCGGGGGAGACGACGACGTCGATGTTCAATTGCGCGTTGTGAACGACGGTGAGACCCGGGATGAACATCAGGCCGGCGCCGCCGGGAGACAGATCCAGCTGCACGCGCGCGCAGTCATCCAAGTCGTACATGGACATTGACGGATCGTTCTGACAGGGCCCGGGCCCGAGGCCGATATCGGCCGTGATGAGGCGGTTGTCGCCGGAGATCGGATCGACCGTGTTGGTGAAGGCCAGATCCTGGTTGATCCCGGTGTAGACGCGCTCCGGGGCGGTCAGTCCCGGCGCGGCGGCCACTGCCGGCGAGTTCGAGACCGCGGCGTACACGCCGACGGACAGCGCCATCAGCGCGATGACCGTGGCGATCCCCCGTGCGTTGCTCCCCTTGCTGGTCGTGTGAAGGGATTCGGACAAGGGGGTACGAAGGCGGCGTTGACGCATCGTCGCAATATGACAGGACGGTTGGCGGCCTTCATGAGTAACGGATACTCATATTCAGCGGCCGGGAATGGCCGTTACTCACTCGCATCCCCGTTGAACTCTCTGGGATTTGTCTGGTTGTTCCGGCAATCCGGGCCGACTGCGACGCGTTCGTTTGATACCTTCCGGCGGTGAGCGACCAACTGCTGCTGGACGACATCCGGTTGCTCGGGCGACTCCTCGGAGACGTCGTCCGCGATCAGGCCGGCGACGAGGTCTACGAGTTGGTCGAGGGAGTGCGCCGGGCGTCGGTGGATGCCCGCCGCGACGAGGCCGCAAGCAGGCAGCCGGCGCTGAGCCGTCTCGATCCGCTCCTGACCGGTGTGCCGATCGAGCACGGCCTCGATGTGATCCGCGCCTTCTCATGGTTCTCGCTGCTCGCCAACATCGCCGAGGACGTCCGCCAGCGTCTCGGCCGCCACGAGCGTCCGGTGCGCGGGACGCTGGCCGACACCGTCGCGCGTGTCGCCGCCGAGCACGACGCCGCCGCGATCGGGCCGGTGCTCGACTCGCTGTGGGTCAGCCCCGTCATCACCGCGCACCCGACCGAGGTGCGCCGCAAGACGGTGCTCTCGATCCGTCACAACATCGTCGAGCTGCTCGTCGCCCATGACCGCGCGACCGCCGAGGACCGCGACGAGTTGATCGAACAGCTGCGGATCGAGGTGTTGCTGCTGTGGCAGACGGCGATCCTGCGGATGTCGAAGCTCCGCGTGCGCGACGAAGCCAACGAGGCGCTCGGCTACTACCCGCTGTCGCTGTTCGACGCGATCGGCGGCCTGCAGTCGATGGCGACGGCGCTGTTCGAGCGCACATGGCCGACTGCGATGCGGGGACGCACGCCCCATCCGTATGTCGCGATGGGCTCGTGGATCGGCGGCGACCGCGACGGCAACCCGTTCGTCACCGCTGGCGAGTTGCGCTTCTCGCTGCGCCGTCAGGCCGAGGTCGCGATCGCGCATCACCTCGACGGGCTCGCTCGTCTCGGTCGAGATCTCAGCATGTCGTCGCGCCTCGTGAGGCCGACCGACACGGTGCTTGCGCTCGCCGAGGCGTCGGGTGACGATTCGCCGTTCCGGTCGGACGAACCGTACCGGCGAGCTCTGCGTGGGATGTACGCGCGGCTGGCGGCGACTGCGCTCGACCTGGTCGGCGGCGTGCCCGGGCCGGCCCCCCACGCGATCCTCGCACCGTACGCCGACCCCGGCGAGCTGCTGGCCGACCTCGACGCCGTCATCGCATCGCTCAACTCCCACGGCGCTTCGGCGCTTGCTGTTGCGCGTGTCGCGCCTGTGCGTCGCGACGTCCACCTGTTCGGGTTCCACCTGTGCTCACTCGATCTCCGGCAGAACTCGGCAGTGCACGAAGCGGTCGTTGCCGAGCTGCTCGACATCGCCCGGGTGCACGTCGACTACCTCGGTCTGAACGAGTCGGATCGAACGGCATTGTTGATCGACGAGCTGCAGTCGCCGCGACCGTTGCGCCTCCCCAACGCGCCCTACTCGGCGGCGACGATGGCCGAGCTCGAGATCTTCGTCGCGGCCGCGGAGGGCATTGCTCGGCTCGGCCCACGCTCGATCCGCCAGTACGTCATCTCCAAGGCGGAGTCCGTCAGCGACGTGCTCGAGGTTGCGGTCCTCCTCCGCGAGGTCGGCTTGAACGGCGCGGTCGACATCGTGCCGCTGTTCGAGACGATCGAGGACCTCCGTGGCGGTGGCGACACGTTGCGGGCGATGGTCGACACGGAGGTCTACAGGCAGCTCGTCGACGGTCGCGGTCAACAGGAGGTCATGCTCGGCTACTCCGACAGCAACAAGGATGGCGGCTACCTCACTGCCAACTGGGCGCTGTACCGCGCCGAGCAAGAGCTCGTCTCCGCGGCCGCCGACGCGGGTGTGCCGCTGCGCCTGTTCCACGGCCGCGGCGGCACGGTTGGCCGCGGCGGTGGGCCGAGCTTCGACGCGATCGTCGCCCAGCCGGTCGGCACGGTGCAGGGCGCGCTGCGCCTCACCGAACAGGGCGAGATGGTGGCCGCCCATTTCGCCGATCAGGTCATCGCCGGTGATCATCTCGAAGCGCTCCTCGCGGCGACGTTGGAAGCCTCGGCGGCATCGGTCGGCGGTCGGCGCAGCACACCACTGGCCGGCGACGCCGCGATGGAGGAGCTGTCGACGTTGGCGTTCGGCGCGTACCGGGACCTCGTCTACGAGACACCGCGCTTCGCCGAGTTCTTCCGCGAGATGACTCCGCTGCGCGAGATCGCCGAGCTCAACGTCGGCAGCCGGCCGGCGGCGCGCTCGGGATCGGGGCGGATCGAGGACCTGCGTGCGATCCCGTGGGTGTTCAGTTGGAGCCAGTGCCGGCTGATGATCCCCGGTTGGTACGGCGCCGGAACCGCCTTCGACACCTGGGCCGGCTCCGACTCGGGTCGGCTGGCGACCCTCCGCGCCATGTACGGCGGGTGGCCGATGTTCCGCACGACGATCTCGAACATGGCGATGGTGCTGTCGAAGACGGACCTGTCGATCGCGGAGCGGTACGCGAGTCTGGTCACCGACGCCCAGCTGCGCGACGCGATCTTCGGCCGCATCCGTGACGAGCACGAGTTGACGATGGGCTGGGTCGGTGCGATCACCGAGACCGAGCTGTTGGCCGACAACCCGATGCTGCAACGCAGCGTTCGGTACCGCTTCCCGTACCTCGATCCGCTGCACCACCTGCAGATCGAACTGCTGCGCCGCCATCGCGCGGCCAAGCCCGCTGATGAAGGAGATGATGCCGACGAGGATCTGGTCCGCCGCGGCATCCAGCTCACCATCAACGGCATCGCCACCGCGCTGCGCAACAGCGGCTGACACGCGGCTTGGGCGCCGGTCCGATGGAAGAATGCTGGCCGTGCCCGTGACTGTCCCCGCTGCGTCGAACTTCGTCGGCCGCGGCGTGGAGTTGACTCGGCTCGTCGAACTCGCAACGACGAGCCGACTGACCACCGTCATCGGCCCCGGCGGCGTCGGCAAGTCGCGGTTGGTGGCCGAGGCCAGTCGAGCGCTACGCGAGCACTTTCCGAGCGGCATCGCTCACCATTCGTTGGCCGGTCTCGACGCGCGCGCCTCGGCGGAGCGCGTCAGCGCGCAGTTGGGGAAGGACTCGCCGGAGAGTGTCGCGGTCGCGAGCACGGATGGCCCGACGCTGCTCATCCTCGATGACTGCGAGCACGTCGGCGAGGGGCTGCGCCAGTTCATCTCGCGGTTGCTGGCGGCCAACGATGACGCGGCAGTCATCGTCACCAGCCGCGAGCCGCTCGGCACGGTCACGGAGCGAACGCTCGTCATCGCGCCGTTCGACCTTCCCCAGCCGGGTGATCCGAACGTTCGTCGATCCGCGGCGGTCACCATGTTCTTCGATCGAGTGGCAGCCAGCGGGGCGACGTGGGAAGACTCGGAGCCGACGCTCAACGCGGTGATCGAGCTCTGCCGGCGGGTCGACGCACTACCGCTCGCGATCGAGCTTGCCGCCGGACGGGCTCGATCTGTCGCGCCGTTGGAGCTGGTCGAGCTGATGAGCAATCGCCTGCAGGTGCTACGCGCGCGGAGCCGCAGTGACACAGATCGGCATCGCAGTGTGCGTGTCGCGATCGATGTCTCCGTCGCCGGCTTGGACGCGGAGTCACGCGCGTTGTTCCAACGGCTCTCGGTGTTCCGCGGGCCGTTCGATCTCGCCTCGGCGCGTGCGGTGGTGCCGGACGAGATGGACCCGATCGATGTCGTCGACGTGATCGCCGAGCTTGTCGACCGGTCGCTGCTGGTCGCCGCCGCGAGCGTCGAGACCAGCCGGTTCAGGATGCTCGAGCTGGTGCGCGAGTTCGCCGAAGACGAGCTGACGACCGTCGGCAGGTTGGTGGAGACGCGCGAACGGTTGACGTCGCTGATGGTGGTGCAGGCCGACGAGATGGTCCGGGAAGGTATGGCGAAGTGGTCGCAAGGGTTGATCTCGCGGATCGTGTCGCAGAACGACAACCTCATCGCCGCGATCGAATGGTGCGTGGCCAACGACACCGAGCCGGGTCGGGCGTTTCGGTTGTTCACGCCGTTGCTGGGCGGCATCCACTCCAGCCGCTCGCCCGACATCTGCGCGGCCGGCACGCACGTCGTCGAGCGTTGGCCGACCACGGCCGCGCCGTTCCGGGCGGAGACGTTCGGATTGCTCGCGATCGGCATGGCGATGACGCGCAACACTGAGCGAGCAACGACATACGCGCGGGTCGCACTCGAGGACCCCACCTCGACCGGCATCGGGCGCACCTACGCCCACCGGGCGCAGATGTTGGCCGCGATCTCCGAGGGTGACATCGAGCGCGCGCTCGTCCATGCAACGAGCGGGCGGATCGAAGCCGATCGCGCCAACCTGCCACCGTTCGAGCGCGAGTTGCTCGCCTTCGAGGCGCTGTTGGCCCATCAGGTCGGCGACGACGAATTGTCAGCGGTCGCGTTGGCACGGGCGAAGCTTGAGTCCGACGAAGCGCACGACCCGATCACCGAGATCTGGGCATTCCTCGTCGAGGCGACGATTGCCGGTCGGCAGGAGCGCTGGGACGACGTTCGGCGCATCGTCTCCGGTGCCTACGCCCTCACCCGGCAACTCGCAGATGGCTGGTGGCGAGGGACGATCTTTCGATCGAGCGCGTTCCTCGCCGCGTACGAGGCGGTCGCGACGGCGATGATCGACGGCTGGCACGCGTCGGGCGAGCTGTGGACCGTCGCGATCGAACAGGCTGCGGCGAGCGGGGAGACACCGGAGTTGGCGTTGACGGTTGGAACGGCGGCGATCACCGCGATGCGCCTCGGCCACGCGGCGACCGCCGCCGCGCTTGCCGCGGCGCGGCCCGCGACGAACGAGCTGTTCGTGGTGCCCCCGATGTTCGCGGCCGATCCCATCACGTTGGCGAGGGACCGTCCCTCGGAGCGACCGGCGTTGGCTCGTGCGCTTCGTGTCGCGCTGGAGGCCCTGACAGAGGCACGCCGCGCCGATGGCGCGCCGGAGGGAGGCGCTGCTGTTGCGGCTGCGCCACCCTCGACCGAGGCCGCGGCGAACGCGATCGTGCGCGAGGCCGGGGTCTGGAGTGTGACGTTCAGCGGAGCATCGACGAACGTCCGTGACCTGAAGGGAATCGGAGACCTCGCGGTGCTGCTCGGCCGGCCGCGCACCGAAGTCCATTGTCTGGAGCTGATGGGAGCGACCGACGTCGGGGATACGGCCGGCCCGGTCCTCGACAACCGCGCCCGCGCGGACTACAAGCAGCGGATCCTCGATCTGCAGGCCGACATCGACGAGGCGCACGCCAACAACGATTCGGGTCGGGCCGTTCGTGCGGAACACGAGTTGGACGTGCTCGTCAAGCAGCTCAGCGAGGCATTCGGGCTGGGCGGCCGCGACCGCAACGGTGGGTCGAGCGTGCAACGGGCTCGCAGCGCCGTCACCTACCGGGTCCGCGCCGCGATCAAGCAGATCGCGGCCGCCGATCCGGTCCTCGGTCGCCACCTCGACAACTCCGTGCGCACGGGCGTGTGGTGCTCGTATCACCCCGAGACCGACGTGACCTGGTCGATCACCCCCTGACCCCGTCGCTCATGGTCGTGCGCCCGCCAACGACGAACACGCGGGTTCTCGCCCCTCGGGGCGATCTACGGCGGACAGGTCGCGGACTTTCGCCCCGTGGGGTCATAACCCGCGGGCCCGGCGGGCGAGCACTGTCGCGACTTTGGCAACGCTGACCGGCAGGCCACGGTTGACATCGAGGTCGGTGATCCGCATCGTCTGCCATCCAACGGTGGCCATCTCCAGATCGCGGATCTTGTCCCGATGAGATTCTTCGGCACCCGCGTGCCAGAACGGGTGATCGACCTCCAACAACGCCGTGTGCGCCGGCCACGCAAAATCGAAACGGACCGGCTTGCCGCTCGGGAGCCGGAACCAGAACTGCACCTCCGGCGTGGGTAGCCCCTGGCGTTCGATCTCGTTCAACACCAGCAACTCCAACTCGGACTGCACCGCCGCCCGCCACGCCGGGCGAGATTCGAGGACGAGCCGCATCGTGCGCGTCCCCGCCCGCCCCGGACTCCCGAGACGTGCGACCGTCCCGGCGTGGGTGGCGTAGGTGAGCTTGTGGTCGTTCAACAACTGTTCGAAGATCGACCCCGTCCGCCGGCGCCCGAAACCGTCGGCGCAGTCGAACAGGGTCCGGCTCGGACTCGTGAACCGTCGCCCGTCGTTCCACGCGACGATGTCGACCGGGTCGATCAGGCGGCACTTCTCGATCGTCACACCCGGCATCCGCATCGATGTCCCGTGCGGGATCAACACCTTCACCTCGCCGTCATCGGCCGGAAGGCCACGCCAACTCCACGCCCGCGCCGCGGCCGGCCCGGCGATCACCGCCTTGTCGTTGCGCAGACACGCAGCCATCATCAACTGCTCCGGGCCACACGGCCAATGCGTGCTGCGCAGCACACCGGGAGCGATCGTGGCGAACTCGCCAGCCGCAACCAGTCGATACGCGTCTCGCTCCGGGCACCCGAACCCGATCAACGTCGGAATCGGCACCACCCCGAGATGCACATGCAACCACGCCTGCAACGCAGGCCTCCACGGCTCCGCCATCCAGCAGCCTCCTCCACAGTCGAACCGATCGACGGGGAAGCCGGAAACCCGACGTTACCGACACCCACCACCATCACCAACGACGAACACGCGGGTTCTCGCCCCTCGGGGCGATCTACGGCGGACAGGTCGCAGACTTTCGCCCCGTGGGGTCATAACCCGCGGGCCCGGCGGGCGATTAGCGCCTACGGGGTGCGGACTTACATTGAAAGGTCGTTCCTCGCGCCCCTGTTGATGAATGACGCAGAACGTCTGCGTCACCGACAGGAGGCGTTGCGATGCACCCGAGCTCACCCATCACCATCATCGACGGTGTCACCGGCGCCGCCGACCCTCACCCCGATCCGAATCTGACCGAGCTGATCCGCAGCAGGATGCCGTTCGCGGCGATGCTCGGTCTCGAAACCATCATCGCGACCGCGGAACGGGTCGTCCTGCGCGGCGGGTGGGAGCCCGGTGTCTGCACCGACAGCGGGATGATGCACGGCGGATACATCATGTCGCTCGCCGACTCCGCCGGTGCCGTCTGCGCCGCGCTGAACATGCCGGCGGCGGCGCGCACGCTCACCATCGAGTCGAAGACCAACTTCCTCAGGGCCGTCAGCGCCGGCCCGGTCATCGCGACCGCAACGCCGCTCCACCTCGGCTCGAACATGATCGTCGTCCAGACCGACATCGAGCGCAATGACGGCCGCTTGATCTCGCGCACGCTGCAGACCCACGCGATCGTGCCCGTACGAGACCGGCCGACGGCGCAGGAGGCGGAGTGATGCAGCAACTCACCCGCCGCGAGCTCCGCATCGGTGCGACAGCGCTGGTCCTCTCGATCGCCACGGTGGTCGGCCTCGTGGTCACCGCCGAGACGGGACCACCAACACCATCGAACGAGATCCGATCGAACCACATCCAAGCAACAGGAGAGAAGCCATGAACATCACCAAGCATCTTCCACTCGGCTTCCTCGGCGCGATCGCCGTGACCAGCGCGGCTGTGCTCGCCGGTGGGCGCGTCGCGGAGGCGTCCAACGAGTTCCCACCCAACCCGTCAGTCGTGATCACGATGGCGTGCAAGCCGACGCTGGTCGGCGATTTGCACGTCACATACAAGAACGACGGTGGGTTGTCCGATGCCGAGTTCACCACGGTGATCGACGGCGTCACCCAACCGCACGTCTCGTTGGACGCGGCCATCTGGGGTGAAGTGCACTACCCCCTCGGGGAAGGGTCGGCGGGGGTGGTCACGATCAGCGCGCCGGGCATGACGACGGTCAATGCAACGGTCGGTCCGGTCGACTGCTTCGCCGCAACGATGCACACCGAGGTCGTCTGCATCAGTGGGACACCGACCATGTCGGTTACGGCGACGAACACGGGAAAGCTCGACGACTCGTTCGGCGTCGAGCTGCTGAACTCGCCGTCGCCCGTCGTGAAGGCGGCGCTCGCCGTCGGTGCGAGCTACACCTGGACGGTGACCCTGGCCGACGGTGCCGAAGACGTCGCGTCGCTGCTCTCGATGCACACAGGGCTGGTTGCCAGCCAATCCGGCTCGGCTTCGTGCGTCTTACCGACCACGACAGTCGTCGAGACGACGGCCCCCGCAGCCACCACAGCGCCGACAGTGCCGGAGACCACCGTCGAGCCGGCTCCGTCCACAACGGCCGCCGTGATCGTCGACCCACCAGCGACGTCTTCGGCGGCCGTCGGTGTTCCTGAGCCGGCGCAGCTGCCCGAGACCGGCACATCGACCACGATGATGCTCCTCACCGCGGCCGGCTTCGTCGTGACCGGCTGGTTGCTGAGGCGGTCGACATCCGTCTGACGATCACGGCGCCCCTCCACGAGCGTGGCATCGACTTCGGTCGATGCCACGCTCGTTCGCGTTCAGGCCGGTTTGCGCGCGGCGAAGCGCATCTCGTACTCGGTGACCTCGAGATCGACGTCGCCGTAGCCGAGCGCCCTCAGGCGGCTCACGACGGTGTCGGCCGAGAGCGGAACGAACGTGTCGTCCTCGTGGACGGCGCGGAGCAGCTCAGTGTCGCGGGCGTCAGTGGCGAACAACGCGGCGCCGGGCCGGAGCACGCGCAGGATCTCGGTTAACACCCGGTCCTGCTCTTCGGCGGATGGCACGTGGTGCAGCATGTTGAAACAGGTCGCCGCCGAGAAGCGGTCGCTCGGAAGATCGAGGCACGTCGCGTCGCCGTGGACAACATCGACGTTGGTGCCCGACATGCGTTCGCGGAGGGCGGCGGCGAGATCATCGTCGATTTCGACGGCGGTCACCCGTTCGGTCCGCAGGCGGATGATGTCGGTGGTCAGTCCCGGCCCCGGACCGACTTCGATCACGTCGTCGCCGAGCGCCGCGACCCGTTCGATCCACGGCAGCAGATCGGTCTCCAGCCGCTTGGCCCACTCCGGGCTGACGAGGTAATCCAAGTGCAGTTGGTTCATGGGCCATGTCTACAGTGAGTCCCTGTGGCCGTCTCATCGCATTCGGCCGTTGATGTGACTGCAGCGGCCACCAGAGGGTTCGTCGATCTGCGCACGTGCGCGGACGTGCGGGCGGGTGCCTGGCCGTACGAGGGGCCCGACGTCGTGACCGGCTGGCACCA
>Ga0075364_10000133_pt1 | contig 31518 bp, 34 predicted proteins | sample EndMetdeltDD1764_FD_71517 | JGI IMG/M metagenome (GOLD analysis project Ga0075364, IMG submission 71517) | Populus endosphere microbial communities from Tennessee, USA - Endosphere MetaG P. deltoides DD176-4 | ecosystem: Host-associated > Plants > Roots > Endosphere | place: USA: Tennessee... | reverse complement strand
TTGTTTTACTTCTTCTTTTTTGTCTTCTTTTTTATCCATAGGTTAACTTTTTTTAAATGCTCCGATTACATCTCGCAGTGATCGTTGTGTCTTCGGGGTAATGACGTTTTTAAAACCCAACTTCTGAGCTTCTTTAACTCGCTTCTCAATTCCAGGAACGTTTCGTAGTTCTCCAAGCAATCCAACTTCAGCAATACCAACCGTTTTGCTCATCGGGACATTACGTAGGCTCGAGTATACTGCAAGGCATATCCCCAGGTCAATTCCAGGATCTGCTAATTTAAGCCCACCCGCGACATTCACAAATACATCCATCGTCTCAACCGGAAGTTGACAATGTTTTTGCAGGACGGCAAGCAATAATTCGACACGTCGTGGATCAATCCCTGAGACAACTCTGCGAGGCATTGGAAGCTTTGAGGAGATAACCAATGCTTGTAACTCCACGAGGAATGCTCGTGAGCCCTCTAATGTCGAGACAAGGACACTGCCCGGAACATCAGCTCGATCATTTGAGAGAAAGAGCTGTTCGGGGTTGGTAACTTCTTGCATCCCATCTTCTTCCATCAAAAAGATTCCAACTTCATCAACCGGCCCAAACCGATTTTTGAGACTTCGCAAAATTCTCGTCTTGGCAAATTTTTCTCCTTCCAAAAATAAAACCGTATCGACCATGTGAGACAACACCATCGGTCCGGCAACCATTCCTTCTTTCGTAACATGACCAACAATGACAACAGGAATGTTTGTTTGCTTGGCAATACGAACAAATTGCAGTGCACCGTAACGCACCTGACCAACCGAACCAGACAAGCCTGATACATTTTGTGACTCAATGGTTTGGATGGAATCAATGATTACGAGTTCTGGTTTGATTTCCTCGATTTGCTTAACTATAAGATCTGTATTCGTCAATGAAATTAACAGTAAATTCTCTTGAGTAGCTATAGGCCCCTTCTTTTGAGGCTGTTTTGCGTCAATTCGTAATGCCCGCATTTTGATTTGCTCGACTGATTCTTCTCCACTGACATACAAGACTTTCTTTCCTTCTCGTGCAAGTGAGAGACAGAGTTGTAACAGCAGTGTCGATTTTCCGACCCCCGGATCCCCTGCCATTAGTAACGCACCACCTTGTACGATTCCCCCACCCAAAACTGTATTCAGTTCTTCATATTCTGTTTGAATTCTCAGCGTTTTTGAGTAGACAATTTCTTTAAGAGTTTGGGCTTTTACGGTAGAAGAGCCGAGGGTAATTCCATTACTCGTTTCGACAGGAGCACTAACATTGCGGATTTCTTTTAAGCTGTTCCATGTCCCACATTCAGGACATTTACCAAACCAGGAAGGAGTATCGTAACCGCATTCTTGACAGACAAAACTAGTCGTTGATTTTATCTTCTTCATATCTTTATTATACGCCAAGAGCAGAAACGAATGAAAATCGAGGAACAATGCGTAATCGTTTATCGATACCCAATTGGTTTTTCAAGAAGTACAGGAACGAGGACAATGCGGTGTCTCTTTTTATCATGCTCAGACACAGTAGCAGTGATTGATTGTCCTTCTTTAAAGGTAACCGTTGGAGGAATCTTTTCTTTTCGGATAATACCTTCAACTTCATCTGATAACGTCACAGTTACGCCAGCATCTTCAACCTTAGCAACAGTCCCGGTAACCTTTTTTTCAAGAGGAAATTGAGCAATAAGATCTTCAAATGGATCTTGTGTTAATCGTTTAATTGAGAAGTTTACTTTTCTGGTCTCAGGATCAAATCTCGTGATCGCAGCTTCAATCTTTTGTCCTGCACTAAACATACTGCCAAGATCATTGACCTTATCCCAAGCAACTTCTGAGATATGGATAAACCCTTCAACACCCTCTTTAGCTGCTGTAGGGAAAGAAACAAATAATCCAAATGGCGTTGTATTAAGAACAGTCACTTCAACCTTTTGTCCAGGCTTAAATTCTTTGGTTACCTTTGCAAAGTCCTCTTCTGAGAGTGCTGATTTTTGTGAGAAGATAATTTTGTTATCTTTACGATTCAACTCAAGCACAGATGCCTTTACTTTTTGTCCTGTAGTGACCTCTTGTGATGTGTGTGATTGTGGAAGGAAACCAGAGATACCAAAGTCAGTTGCGACTAAGTAGCCTGCTTTTGTGGTATCGGTTACTTTTACTTCGATCTGATCTTTACTTTTTTGTAATGCTTCAAGCTTGGTCCATGACAGATTACCAAGATATCTTCGGAGTGACACAACTGGCTGTCCACTCTCTGATTCAGGATTTAAGACATTGACCTCAACGGTATCACCCAATTTAAACATCGAGAGAATCATCCGAACGATTGATTTTTCTCGTTCAAGCACAAGTGCATCTGTTTTTGCACCAATATTAACATTGATTTCATTTAAAGAAAGTTTCGTGAGTTTTCCTTTTACGGACTCACCTTTTTTAATCGTCACGACTTTATTTTTATTTGCCGCAAGAAGAAGCGCCATTGCGCTTTGTGGTTTAGTAGTTGAAGTATTTGTTGCCATTCATCATTTTACCTTTCAAAAAGATAACGTAAGTATATCACTATCACTGCCTACCTGCAAGGTGAAGATTAAGGGATGGAGTCATCTTACTGTACACATACCGATATCATCATCAGCCGGAAACAGATAATCTAAGAAAGGAGTTATTCCGTTTTGCATTCTCATATGAACGTGTCTTCCACTGTCATAGAGTGAACTTGTTCTCTCATAAGTCTCACGATCTAATGAAGCATTATGCAATATTTGAAACGCATAGTTAACCCATATCACTTCGAGAGCTGTTCGAGCTCTTACATCGATCGCTGTTGCTCCTTTATTTTTTAAATATGCAGCATATTTTGGTAATTCTTGTTGTTGCTGCTCCCATGTCTTACTTTTTGTACCCTCTAAAATAGTATTGCTTGATAATGCCCACCCCAAGGTGATTTGATTAGGGTCTGACATATAAGGCTCATCAATGCCATGAAGTTCAGCACCAAAAAGATGCATAAAGCTTCCAACAGTTAATTGTTCCTCAACACCCAATTCTCCAATGTATAATTGTGGATGAAGTACCAACGATTCACCTCGTTCTTTTGCAATTTCTAAATCTCTTTCTGTATAAGGAATTGGTGGCACAGGATCGATAAGAAAGTTAATATCCTTCCCTCTCCTCTTAAGAGCCGCTTCGACGGCCTTCACAGCTTCTACACCAAGAAAATTCCTTCCAAGAAGCTCGCGTGCTTTTTCTTCAATCGTCGGTGCAGTTTTTCTTTCAAGAACAGCAGCGAATAAGGATCGTGTTGATTCCTCAGCAGCCAATCGAGTCCGCCGTGCTGTTCGTTTTTCTTCCAAACCAGTAAGAGCCGACTCATAGCTTGTCTTAAGGATTTCACTATTGCCTCCTGGTTCATTAGAGGTGACCAGGGAATAATGAGGACTATGGATTGAACTTACTAAAGCTTCTGGGGAGTCAATTTCAAGCTCTTTAGTATCAGAACGATAAGCCCCTGCTACTCGTGAATCGTCAGGGACATCCACAACAAAAACTTTCCCATCATCCTTTAAGAGGATCAGTTTTCGGGTTGTTTCATTTACAGTCTCGTTTTCCTCAAAAGGGACAGGAAGAACATATCCCACAACACTACCATCACCTTTAAGAACAAATGCTTTCCCCAACCGCTCTTCGGCTAATGCATCAATCGCTGTCGCCATTTCGGTCTTTATTCGTTCATCTGCTTCAGCTAATGCCTTGCTGTCTGCTTCCTGTGGGACGACAGCGTGGAGTAGTTCAATCGTCTCTTGCTGACTGGCGCGATGCTGATCGATAAGTTCCTCCATGATAATCAGCGCAGTCTTAAATTCTTTTTTATGAGAACGATTTGTATTGGTAATGACATTTTCTCTTACAGCTCTTCTGTCATAGGTCAACACGAATTCACCTGCTTCTTCAGCCGTATCAAAACTAGTATTTTCTTGCGTTGCTGCTATCCTTGAAAAAGGATATTGCCTATTAAGGCCTTCACTTTCAGCTGTTCTTAATTGCATAATTCCGTTATTCATGCAAATAAGGTCAGTCACCGGATCAAGTGGAACGACGTGACCAATTCTTTCTAACACTCCGTTATTAGAAAACGTTATTGGATATCCAATACGTAGTACGTGTAGCTGATCAAGCACTGGAGAAATATCAACCTTCGGATATAACCGCTCTTTTCGAGGCTTACCAAAACGTTCTCGCAAAGATCTGTGTCCTTCTCTTTCCATGAGCGCATTATACTATAAGACAATCACGCGGTCAATTTACTCTGATTATTTCTCAAAAGAAATGTCATATTGTGGGCTCTGACAGGTTTTACTTCTCTTTCCCAAAGAGGAGATGAAATCATACCATTTTTTTCTTTTTGTTTCGTTTTTTTAGCTTTTTTTTCACGTCTCTCAGCTGCTTCTTCTCTTTCAATTTGCGCAAGTGTACCATCTGCTCGGGCTTTCTTAAGTATCAAACGGATAAGTCCAGCATGCGCTTTATCAGTTAATGCTTGTTGATATTTACGATAAATATCTCCTTTGGGCTTCTGACATAATGACGTGGCTCGAAAATCTGATGTTAAGTCATAAACGAAAAGTAACACTCTTAAGCGAGAAACTTTCCCTTTTCGTAAGTATGAAGCGTATTCATGATAATAAGTCGCAAAAACTTGTTGTCTAATAGCAGTAGGATTTAAATCTGCCATGAGTTCCTTTGTCATGTCCTCCATTTGCTTTTTTCTTTCTTCTGGATCTTCAATATGTGCTGTGGCTTTCCGTGCCCGATACTGCGCAGCTCTTCCCGCAAAGTTTTCATCTTGTAAGACACCAAGTGGATTAAACATGACCTTCACCTCTCGCCGAATCGCTGCCCCAATTTCAGCCCGGAGGTGCGCACGATTAGCCGCTTTCATTGCTCTTTTTTGTGCAACATCATTTTTAAAGACTGCTTCACCAAGCGGTTGTTTATACCCACCGACTTCCGTTGGTCCAGCCAAAGAAGTATTTTTGCCCATTTCAAAACAAGTAATTGGCCTCGCTAGTGATAGTACGCTTTCCATAATATTTCCTTCCTGTGTTCAGTACTATACCAATCCGGCACGTTTTTTTCTTGATATTGTCCTTATATTATCTTTTTAGAAGGCTTTTATTTCCAATAAAAAACCGCCCCTAACTGGCGGTTTTGTTCCACGGTAAGCAACGCATAACTTTATCCTTTTACAGAAACTCCTTTGAGCCATTGTTCTCTGTCTTTATCATAGGTGTAGCGTGATGGAGCACTTTTATCTGTCAAATTATAGTGTGCATAAGCAAATCGTGTCTTGTTTGCCGCCAAAGTTGGATTCTTAAGATAATTGAGAAAGCCTTCACTATGAAAAGAGCCTTCAAACATGGGAACCACAGCATTCTCAGGGATTTCTGAACCGATCTCGTGAAGCGCTTCTGTTAATCGCAATGACGATGATGCATCTCGCCAATCAATATAATTCCATCGCCATGGGTCTGCACTTTCTTTGCTATCTCCTACCCAAGAAGCAATATTATATGCAGCAGCAGCATATCCTGCCGTTCGCAAAGCGTTTCGTCGAGACACGAGTGGTTTTTTACGCGCTCTTCGCCATAACTGTGCTAGATCTGTTACTACCAACGCCGGGAGAATAACCCCATCAAGCACGGCATCAGGCACCTGTGAAAGACCATAATCTGCTTCAGGATTCACAACAAGGATATCTTTCCCCTCTTCAGCACAAATGCTGGCAATTCCCGCAAAAAAATTTCGAGTATATTCTTCATATATTTGAGGAGGATATTTTTTTGAGAGATGATTACTCACACGTTTTTTATTTTTTCCTTTTACAGGATGTGCGATTTCTTGTATTGCTGGACTAAATGCCTCAAGCACAATAAAAGGAGAATGAGAAGCTTTAATCCGTTTTCGAATATCTACTTCGTGTTCTGCAAAAACAGATGGTATATGAGAAACTCCAACCAAATCTACCATTTTTCCACTTACTTCAACGGGGTTATGAGGAACGTAGCTATCCTTTGCTTCACCAAGCTCGCGCTCTGCATTTTTAATATCGCTTTCTACCGCAGCTGTTAATCCTATAGAGAATGCAACAGATGCCCCAAGAGCAACACCACCAAACCGCAATGAATCGGCAAAAAAGCCTCTTCGTGGCTTAACGTTGCCTTTTGGAATCCCCTCACTATGACTATAACCCGTATATTTTTCACTCACGGTGAGAATTATAGCATATTATAGGACTTTATCAAAGCGATACAAAGTCCTATTAGATTATGATTGGGCCAACTGTTATGCCTAATCACCAAAAAACCGCCCTTACTGGCGGTTTTGTTGGATAAAATTTTCTATGCCCCTTGATAGGAAAAATATCCTGGTGATGACCTATTGTCCCACAAAAAATGCAGTATCGTAGGCGCTAACACGTTTCACTTCTCTGTTCGGAATGGGAAAAGGTGGGACCATGTCGCTCGAATCACCAGAAAATTTTTCCTATCAAAGAGTGATTAACTCCTTAATAAGTGAAGAGAACGTCTAAAAAATGTACCAATCGACCATTAGTAAGGGTAAGCTTAACACATTACTGCGCTTCTACTGCCCTCCTATCAACCTAGTAGTCTTCTAGGGGTCTTTCGTCCTTGCGGACATCGAAATCTAATCTTGGAGGCGGCTTCCCACTTAGATGCTTTCAGCGGTTATCCGTTGGGAATCTAGCTACCCGGCGGTGCCCACTTTCATGGAACAACCGGCACACCAGGGATTCCCTCATCCCAGTCCTCTCGTACTAGGGACGAATCTCCTCAAATTTCAAACGGGTATACAGGATAGAGACCGAACTGTCTTACGACGTTCTGAACCCAGCTCGCGTACCGCTTTAACCGGCGAACAGCCGGACCCTTGGGACCTTCTCCAGCCCCAGGATGCGATGAGCCGACATCGCTGTCGATCACTTGTTACCAAGTGTTTTGACTATACCTTCATCCTTTATCGCTAAAGGAGCTAGTCGTATTATAAAAGTCATAAATTTGCTTGGAACCAACCAAACAGAAACTTCTATCTCTCGCCTAAGGCGAGAAGTCGATACAGAATCCATCAAAGATGAACCCCTCGGTATTGACCAGTATGTGTTCATGACACTGGCGTCCACCGATTTGAACTAGTATTTTTTATTCAGCGCACTCTCTAAATGCGTTTGTGAATAATCAGACTTTAGAGATTACTCTCTAGGCGCCCCAATGTTTAGTTAAGGTGCCAAACCGCATCGTCGCTGTGGACGCTTGGATGCGATCAGCCTGTTATCCCCGGGGTAGCTTTTATCCGTTAAGCTGTGTGAATACCACTATCCATCACAGGATCACTATGACCTACTTTCGTACCTGCTCGACGTGTAAGTCTCGCAGTCAAGCTGGCTTTTGCCATTATGCTATCACTCTGATTTCCATCCAGAGCTAGCCAACCATTGTACGGCTCCGTTGCGTTGTAGGAGCCTACCTCCCCAGTAAAACTGCCCACCAGACACTGTCCCCCGCCCGTATTTTTATGCGGGTCGGAGTTATGCTCACTCATTCCAAAGAGAGGTCTTTCATTGTTGACGAATCTCCCTCCTATTACTAAACAATTAGAGTAAGCTTGCAAATGTCAAGCTACAGTAAAGCTCCCGGGGTCTTTTTGTCCATGTATACCTAGGCCGCGTCTTCACAGCCATCTCAATTTCGCCGGGTAAATGATTAAGACAGTTACTTGGTCGTTCTACCTTTCGTGCGGGTCGGAACTTGCCCGACAAGGAACTTCGCTACCATAGAACAGTTATAGTTACTGCTGCCGTTTACTGGAGCTTTGAAAACAAGCTCATCTCTTGCGAGAATCACTCACCATCATTGACTTACCAGCACTGGGCAGGTGTCAGCCCCTATACGTTGCCTTTCGGCTTTGCAGGGACCTGTGTTTTAGATAAACAGTCGCCAAGTAAACTTTTGTTGTAGCCATGTTCATACTTGCGTATGAAATGGCGAGGCATCTCCCATAGGTTACGCCTAGCTTTTTTGCCGAGTTCCTTAATCATCTGTCTCCCGATCACCTTAGTCTACTCGACCTACCCACCTGTGTCGGTTTGCGGTACGGAAAAACATGCATTTTGACAACCTTGCGGTGTCCTAGTGAGGCTTTTCTGGGAAACTGAAAGGGATCAAATTATCCCCAATTACTTGGGAACTCTCATTCATAACTCGAATAAACGCGATAACGGATTTGCCAATTATCACTGTCTCGTTATTTAGACCCGCCTTAACGGGCTTGAACCTTCCAACTCCGTCACCCCCTTAGAATTCACATATTATGTAGTTGAATGTTAACAACTTGTCCATCGGGCTAATCCCCTTTAACGAGGAATACCCTTAGGGCCGACTCACCCTCCGCTGATGTACATTGCGGAGGAAACCTTGGGTTTTCGGTGTGCGACTATCTCAGTCGCATTGCGCTACTCATGCCGGCATTCTCACTTCTGTCCGCTCCACCACGGTTTACACCATGACTTCACTGCTGACAGAACGCTCCCCTACCAAATTATAAATAAATATAAAGTTTCCAATTTCGGCAAAGAACTTGATCCTCGATAAATTTTCGGCGCCACAAACCATCCGCCAGTGAGCTGTTACGCTATCTTTAAAGGGTGGCTGCTTCTAAGCCAACCTCCTGGGTGTCTCTGGATCGTGACTTCCTTCAAAACTTAGTTCTTATTTAGAGGCCTTAATTGGGAATCTGGGCTGTTTCCCTTTCGACTCATCAGCTTAGCCCGACGAGTCTGACTACTGGAATAAACAATACAGGTATTCGGAGTTTGATTGACTGCGAGAAGTTGCCCCCCCACGAATCATTCAGTGCTCTACCCCCTGACGTAATTAACCAGCGCTATACCTTAATATATTTCGGGGAGAACCAGCTATCTCCGGGTTCGTTTGGCATATTGCCCCTAACCTCAGGTCATCTCAACCCATTGCTACGGATACGAGTTCGGGCCTCCTCCTCCATTTCTGAAGGACTCACCCTGCCCAAGGTTAGCTCACCCGGTTTCGGGTTTTATGATTACTACTATGTCGCCCAGTTAGGGCTTGCTTTCACTATGTCTTCCCAATGAAAATTGGTTAAACTAACGCAGTAATCAAAAACTCACCGGCTCATTCTTCAATAGGCACGACATCACCCCAATAAATTGGAGCTCTGTCTGCTTGTTAGCCAACAATTTCAGTTCTATTTCATCCCCCTTCCGGGGTGCTTTTCACCTTTCCCTCACGGTACTAGTTCACTATCGGTAGATTTTGGTATTTAGGCTTGGATCGTGGTCGACCCTGATTCCCACAAAGTTTATCGTGCTCCATGGTACTTAGGAACAAACTATCGGTATTAACAATTTCGTATACGAGCCTTTCACTCTCTTTGGAAGACCATTCCGGATCTTTCTACTATCGTTAACACATCGAATATCGCTTGCCCTGCAACCCCGTAATAAATTACGGTTTAGCCTGTTCCGCTTTCGCTCACCGCTACTGACGGAATCTCATATGATTTATATTCCTGGCGTTACTAAGATGTTTCAGTTCACGCCGTTCCCAGCCAAACGCTAATATAGCCATTACTGACTAACTTCACGCGTGGTTCTCGCCTAAGCGAGGGGTTCCCCCATTCGGAAACCGCCGGATCAAAAGTTAATGGCACTTCCCCGACGAATATCGCTGCCGTTTGCGTCCTTCTTCGGCCAAAATCTCCAAGGCATCCATTGTTGGCATAAGTAGTAAATTTTTTAAAAAGACGTTATTTTATCCCGTATTCATTCCACCCGGTTGAGCGGAGTAAACGCGGGATATTCTCTTCACTTGTTAAAGAGCCAATCTTATTCAGCTATTTCAGGTAAACCCTCTCTTACTAGAGGGTTTGCCTCAAACAGCGAAGTTTGAAAGACAAACTATTTTTTATCTCAGCTAAACGAAGTGGACCGGAAGAGATTCGAACTCTCGACCTCGTCTGTGCAAAAGACGCGCTCTACCAACTAAGCTACCGGCCCATGTAAATTTTAGTCACCTGCCATGAATCATTAGCTAAACTAATGACTTCTTAGCCAAAGACCAAAGGGCCTGTAACCTATTAGAGCTACTATAAAAAAGAGCAAAAATTTTATGATAAATCCGAAGAGGAACTAGTGTATTTTAAGCGGGCAAAAGATCTCCAATTGAAAAAGAAAAATGAGATACAAGTCTTATCATACAAAACGAATTTCTTCGGTTTACAAAAGCTATCTTAACATAGCCTCCAGAGGCTGTCAATAGGAGGTTACAACTACTAATTATTCTTTACTTGCTAGCCACCATTCCGTCTCAAGAGCGGCAGCACAACCAAATCCTGCGGCAGTGACGGCTTGACGATAAACATGATCGTGAACATCCCCTGCAACAAAGATGCCTTCGACATTAGTTGCAAACTTTTCATATTTTTTCACGTAACCTTTTTCATCAAGATCAATTCCTTCATAAAATTTCGTGTTTGGAATATGGCCGATAGCAACGAACACACCATCAATTGGCATTTCAGTTACTTCATTCGTTTCATTATTCTTTAACTTCACTCCTTTTACTGTCGGCTCGCCTACTATTTCAGTAATTTGGGTATTGAGCAAAAATTTAATCTTTGGATTTTCTTTTGCCTTTTTAATCATCGCTTGCGACGCACGTAACTCGTCTCTTCGATGAATGATGGTCACCTCGGATGCAAAACGTGTTAGGACACATGCTTCCTCCATCGCGCTATCTCCGCCCCCGGCAACGATTACCTTCTTGTTACGAAAGAATGGTGCATCACAAGGAGCACATGAGGAAATCCCTCGACCGATTTTTTCTAGCTCACCAGGGATCCCCAACCATTTGGTGTCTTCACCAGTTGCGATGATGACTGATTTGGTTTCATACGTCTTCTCTGCTGTCTTAACAGTAAACGGTCCTTTGCCCATATCGCCGCCTTCAAATTTGAGATCAACAATTTCGGCACCATGATGTTCAGCTTGTTTGCGCATACTTGCCATCAGATCGGGTCCTTGAATTCCTTCTGGAAATCCTGGGTAGTTTTCAACATCGGTTGTGAGCATCAATTGCCCACCCCATTTTTCGCCAGCAAGGACCAAGGTCTTGAGTGCTGCGCGGGTGGTATAAATAGCGGCTGTTAGTCCTGCCGGACCTGAACCTAAGATGATTACGTCGTACATAAATAGAGGCTAAGCAAGCGCTTCGTTAATGGCTTTTTTGTAGCTTTCTTTTCCTTGAGCACCTACCATTGACTTGAGAGGTTTGCCATCTTTAAAGATCATAACGGTTGGGATACTCATCACACCAAACTCGCCTGCTGTTTGATTCTCATCAACATTCATTTTACCAATAACAATCTTTCCTTCATATTCTTTTGCCAGTTCTTCAATGATCGGAGAAACCATTTTGCAAGGTCCACACCAAGGAGCCCAGAAATCAACAATGACAGGTAATTTATTTTCGGTGACTTGTTCTTTGAAGTTTTGATCTGTGAAGGTTACATCTGCCATAAGTGTCTATCCAATATACCAGGACACAATATCCTGTGTCAACGGGAAAGTTTATGAGACTAGTCCACCCCTGTTACAATAATTTCCATGTTCTTTGGCTACTTCTTTCCTTACTGCTACTGCCTCCTCAACAGGAACTGAGTTATAGAATGAATTCAACTCCCAGCTACATTGCGTGAGTTTGTTATAATGCTTTATCAAATGAGCGAAAGACCACTTCCACCGTTTCGAGAAACATATGATGTAAAATTTGCCACCGATCCGGAACAGGCAGCGAGATTACTTTTTCAAGAACGGGAACAGTTTGGACATATTCTTAATGATGCATTAATTGCCAGCAGCTATCCCCTTCCGACAGGCCCAATTAAGATTTTGAATGTTGCTTGTGGCATGGGGGTCGAAACGCCAGTGTTGGTTAATCAATTTGGCCAATCTCCCAATACACCCGAACAAGTAAGCATTATTGGGATCGACCCGCTCGAACGACGCATACAAATTGCACAAGAGCTTGCAGATACGACCCCCGGACAACATACTTTTATTGTTGGTGATGCGACACGACTTGGTGATTATCCAGAGATTCCCCAAGAGGTAGATGTTGCATTAGTGAGAAGACAAAATGTTGCAGGCCATCCGAGATGGAGCATGCTCTTTGAACAAACCATGGAGAAACTTCGACCAGGTGGAATAGCTCTCGTTACTTCAATAGGCCAGTTTGAACATAGTGAGATGATTAAAATATTTGAGGATTTAGGATATACCCCAGAAGAAAGTGTTCCTAACACAACGCGTTATTATCAAAAAATAATAAGAAGATATCCAGAAACGGTCACAATGCCCATAGATAGCCATATTGCTGTTTTTACCAAACCTCTATAATGGTATTTATGAGATAAGTCCTCTCATTTTTTCTAATAACAAACCTTTTCTTAAACCAAGCTCTCTTTCCGCTTTTGTTCGTTTATGAGAATCCGTAAACCCGCTTAATCCTTTTGCGATTCGTTCTTCTCCTCGTTGGATACTGGGAAGCTCAAGGATAATCTGGTTTGCAAAAAGACGTCTGGTATCTAATCTCTCCTCGCCTGTCGTTTCAAGATAAGCAGAGACTAATGAACGAACATATCGTTCCTCTTGAAGATAGGCTTTTTTCGCTAGCTCATCTTCTCGATTAGATTCATAAACTGCTTTTCGGATCTCACCTCCACGAACAACAAACGCCAAATCCCAATAATGATCGAGCACTTGTGGGTTTGGATCAATCACTTTACTTGAAGCAATATCGCCAGGGACGAGAATATTTGGTAGCCCAAAATCTCCATGAACATACGTCCCCTGTTCAGGAAAGTTGATCTCCCTAAAACTCGCACGTAATGCATCTGTATCCGCAAGAGTTAGACCCATGGTCTGAAGATATGGAAGGGCGGCATCGAGTTTATGACTATAATAAGTAGAGAGCGTCTCATCAGAATTGGTATTCCCATCTAATGGCCCAAAAGCCTTTGTCGTTTTTGCTCGATGCATTATCCCCAACTCTCTCCCCATCTTGTGAGCAATTGCTTCGATTGCACCGGGATTTTCTGCCACATATGAAGCACCATCAAGAGCTGGATTGCCTGACGAGTTAAGAATCGCTTCGCTGACGCTAAATCGGACAGGTTCCCCATCTTGCTCCGTAAGGGGAACAATACCTGTAGCAAATTGATCAGGAACTGCTGCGCCTTGTAACTGCCATGCGCCCATCGCTTCATCTTCAGCACCACCTCCATAACGAAACTTCACTACTCGTGGCTGTTCATTATTGGTAAGGAAATACACCGCTGACATTTTGCCACCTGGTAATAAGGACATATCGTTCTTATCGAGTTCAGCTAAGGAATCCACATTCTCAAGCATCCCATGTTCAATAAGCGAAACGAGATAGTCAGGAGCATTGTTACGCAACTTCTTAATTGATTCAGACTGAGAGACTTCAGCCGCTGGATGTATTGGAATATCTCTCCTTTCCATAAGTAGATTATAGAGATTGTCTCTCAAGGAATCTTTATATTAACCTTTTAAGAAAGTAGACAAACAATGCTTTCACTTTCTTTCTTTTTCAAGAATGAAGTTTACAATAGTTGTTAATCTTTCCCTTCTTTGTTCCCCTCTGCCCATATTGTGTCTTTTCCAACCTAAGTCAGCAACTGGGATTCCCCTTTTCTCCAACCGTTTCTTTAAAGGACCTCGAGGAAAAGTCCAATCACCTGCTCCATTTATTACCTGGAGATTAACAGCGTCTTTTACCTCTGGCAAAAGTAAATAAAGCCGACGAGAACGTCCTGTCGCGATAATAGTCGAGACCAATCTTGTTAACTGATCACGACGGGAAGGTTGATCAAGAGCAATTTCTTCTTGTTCAGGAGAATCCTGTTTTTTCTCAAATAACCCTTTTATCGTATCTTTAGCTCCTCCCAAGATCACTCGCCCTGTGGTTCGTACAATACCTTTATTATCCATACCGCCAGAATGAATTGGTACTACCATATCAAAAGGATTATCTCCCTCTGTATGTGCTTGATGAGCTGCTAATGTTACAACCATTCCTCCCGCAGAAAGACCCGCTAAATGTGCTTGCTTGATTTTCTTTTCTTTGAGGATCTTTACGATATCATCTGCTCTTGATAAAGACTCCCGAGATGCTCTTACGGTACCACCCGGAACTTTTATCTTTTCCAAATTGCGACGCCATCCAAGCTTCCGTTTTCCTGGAACAAAGCCAATAAATTCTCTCGCTTGTCCAGCAGAAGCAGTAACATCGGCCATAGTCAGCAAATCCGTTCTAATCTTTTTGAGGTTGTCTCCGAGTCCTTGATGCCAAACAATTGGAGTGCCAACAGGCTCAGTGTCTTTAGGAGCTACTTGTAGGAAGATTACTTCTCTCCCCGACACCTTTAGGGTCTCTTGCGTTATCTTAAAAGAAGAAGATTCAGTTTGTCTCATAGAGAGACGCATTATACACTACTCTAATTCTTCCGTCTTGGCGTGAAGATAATAGAACCATTGATCGAAGAAGGCAAACATCGATTTGAATGGCGCTTCGATGAGGAAGTCAAAGAGCATCAGGAAGATATTTACTTGTGCGATACTTTGAGTGAGCTTGCGTCCTACTCTGATGACGGGCATGAAGAGGAAATCGACAACGAAAGTCGTTAAGCCTTGTCGCTCTCCCACTCGATAAACGTTGGCAAGTAAACTGATGCGATAAGATAAGAACGAAACAATGGCTAAGAAGAAGATGAAGATAGCTTGGCTGACAATATTAAATTGCAGATGAGACAAAATAATCACCATACCACCAAATGAAATACCGAAGGCGACAAACCACAAGATATTAAAGATGACATTAAACGTACCGTTTCGCTTCTCATCTTTTGCGACAGTTAAGCGCTCACCAAGACGCGGCTTTTCTTCATACAACAGTTGTGAGATGTAAGACAAAATCCGCTTGGAGTTATTTTGACTTGGAGGCCTAATAAAGAAGCTAACAATGATCATCAATAGCGGTGGGATGCTGGTATTCATTATAATAGAGGGCCAAATGATGTGACCGTATACGATTCGCTCATAAGTCCCCTCAACCGAAAAGGCAAAGGCGACTTTGGTCAACAGAATAAAGATGACTGATCGGATAATCGCTCGCTGAACTTTGGAAGCTACTCCTTTATACCGAGTATCACACGCTTCAAAAACGACCTTCTCGAGCTCTTCTTTACTTTCAAGAATTGTCTTCAAATTTTCGTTGTTGGACAAGAGCACATCTTCAAAAATGAAAAAGGCAGCAGTTCGTCTTTTGACATACCCATAAATCTTATCTTTGGCTGGATAATTAAATTCTTTCTGTATCTCTTTATACCCATTAAGAAAGTTCTTCGCTGTATAGTCCAACGTGCTATGCGTTAATTTGCCAAAGAACTGACAGAACAGATGATACCGAAGAAACGCTAAGTCGTCTCGAGCATATGCCTTACGAATGGCAAGAAACACTTGTGCTGCTTTTGTTTCTTGCGTGTCATCAACTATCGTCACATCATCTTTCAGCACATGAAACATAAAATTGGCGAGGAGTTCTTTTTCTCGTTTAGCATTGAGGATATATTGAATGTCACTGGACATAAGATCATAAATCCATTCATTCATTACTGCTTCAGGCAGCAGATGTTCTTCCAACACTTTCAAACGAAGTGATAAATGCAGATCAATAGACTCAGCGACTTTATGTACCGTTGATTCAGTTACCTCTCCTTCAGGTAGATAGCGCGCCCATAACAGCTCTTTGATAAGCGGTTCGGCGGTTAGCTTACCATTACCACCAAGCAGAAGCCGACGTTTGAGGATTCGCTCAATCGTCGCTCGCAACACAACTTCATCTTCTCGAAACTCCATCGTATTCCGAAGGCGTTCATACCAGGATGCAAATTTGGAGACGATCGGATTAACGGTAATCTTGCGTTCTTCGTGGTGATCGGTTTGTTTTTCGTCAAATGAGGAAAGCAGAGCACGAGCGAGTGGCGACAATGGTTTGAAGGTATACATAAGATGTGTGGTAATTATTATATAACATTAATCGTCCCCTCGTACATGCCCATACTACACATGAAAGAGAGTTTGCCTGGCTTAGCAGGAGCAGTAAATGTTAGATCATCTGAGGTATTTGGCCGAACAATCTTTTGTACATTTAAGGAAGGAATGGTAAATGCTTGCGTACAACCCGCTCCATCTTTATTTACTAAATGAAGTTTTACCTGAGAACCAGCTTTTACGGCAAGGGAGTTTGGTGTGTAGCCAGTAGCGTTAATGGTAATCGTTGCATCGTCTACGGGAGCACTTCGCAGAGCAAAGGATTCGTCACAATAAGTAAAGACACAAACTACTGGTTTCAAAACGCCTTTGAAGGTAAAGGGACTTCCGGTCAAAGATAAGACATTGTCAAAGTTAAACAGAGCCAATAACAGAATTGCAATCGCTGCGATTTTCATAAAACGATTCCGTAGGACATCGCCAAGTTTCATCGTGAGATAACCAAGTACGAAAAAGACTGGTGAAGTACCTAAGATAAAGGTAAAGAGAATAACTGCTCCCCAAACGGCATCCCCTGAAGCCACGGCAAGTGCCATCATTGCTTGGGTCGTACCACATGGAATCAAAACAGTGAGTGCGCCGAGCAACGCCGGAGCAAACACCCGCTGAGCAAGAACGCCACGATGAGGATGCTTTGATTGCTGCCGAATCCAACGAGTGAGAAAGCGAGGCGGTTGAATAATAAAATAGCGAAAGACAGGATGAACATCCAAAAGGCTTAATGCCGTCCCTACCATAAAGATAACTACTGCAACTTGCAGTGCAATCTGGACCTGTAGTGAAAGGTTAAGGAATGACCCAAGCCACCCTAAGAAAAATCCAAACAAGGTGTAGGCAATCAGTTTGGCGATAATAAAAGTGAGGATGGGAAGCGCATTTCGGTGTTTTGATTTATCTTGTAGTTCTTCCTCTTTTTGTTGTGCAAGCAGAGCAGTGAGTAACCCACCTTGCACAGCGATACACGTTAGCCCACCAGTAAGCAGACCGGTAGTAAAGATGGTGAGCAGATTTACATTATCCATTAATACGTTTATTATATCTCTTCATTGACAAATATCAACCCAATCAATAGAATAAGTGCATGGCAAAAGAAACCCCTGCTGCATCAGAAACTCCAAAAAAGGCTAAAGAATATTTTGAACTTCGTGTTCCTAAATTGTCATTTACCAATACACCAATCAATGCCTACCTCGTCTTATCCCTTGTCATCTTTGCCTTCTTGCTCGGGATGCTTACCAATAAAGTTATCTTCCTTGAGAAAGCAGCAAAAGGAACAACGAATACAGCACCTACTCCTGATCCTCAAGCTGCCGCACAAGCAGCACCTACGGCACCTGAATTTGTTGATGTTACTGAGGGCAAACTCCCTATCTTGGGTGAGGCAAATGCAAAAGTTACCATCGTCGAATTTAGTGACTTCCAATGCCCTTTCTGTGAACAATACTTCACAAATACCCATAAACAACTCGAAGACACGTATGTCAAAACAGGAAAAGTACGATTTGCGTTTCGTCACTATCCACTGACATCGATTCATCCAAACGCGCAAAAAGCTGGCGAAGCTGCTGAATGTGCAAATGAACAAGATAAATTCTGGGGCTATCATGATAGTCTCTTCACCAACCAAACCACATGGTCACCACTCACAGGAACAGCTCTTGTTGATGCCTTCACTGGCTATGCAACTGACCTAGGCTTGGATGCTGATCAATTCCGCTCGTGTCTTGAGACTGACAAATACAAAAAGAATGTCGAAGACGATATGGCCGACGGAAGTAAAGCCCAAGTTGATGGCACACCATCATTCTTCATCAATGGTCATCGAGTAACCGGTGCTGTCCCCTTTGCTGATCTCCAAAAAGTAATTGACGAAGAATTAAAGAAATAATCTTCAAGGAGTGCGCATTCTGTCAAACGATACTTCTGTTGCCTGCGGATCATCATCATAAATAACTCCGGTAAACTTCATAAATGTGGGATTAGGTCCATACGTACTTCTTTCGGCATGAACCGCATGAGAGTCTTGATACAACGTGAGTGAATATTGTTGTATTTCACCCTTAGTCTTTATCGTATATTGCACACTTTCTGCATGAGGGAGTTCATCATGATAACCCACCGTGATGCGAGTTGTCCCATCATGAATGTCGATTAGCATCCCATTACGATCAAACTCAGCACTACGCCTCATACTGCCGAAGTTTTCTCCGTGAAAGCCACGTGTGTTGATGGGATCTTCTGACACATGTTTGTCCCACATTTTTCTAAACCCATCCCGCTGAAAACTTACATGAAAAAGACCGATTAAATGGTCACGAGATAATTCGGGAGGTACCGTTATTTCGTCATCTATTCCGAAGGAAGCAAGCCGCTTAAAAGGAGGATAAAGGACATCCCACAAATGATCTGTTTGCGGAATTGTTTCTTTTGGATTGAGGCGATTAAGAGCATCGGCTTTGATAATTTCATGTGACATATGCCGCGACAGTATACCACACCTGTTAGAGGACTTTGAATTCGTTTTGTGTATCTTCTGGTTCTTCCCAATCAACACCAATTTGCTTTACTTCTGCCATGAAAGGTCCTTGCTTACAAATACCAAGCATTTGTTCAATGACAGCTCTGCCCTCTTGATCTGAGCTTGCCGAAGATTGAAAGACTGCTTCGACTCCTCCATCTTCAGTATTTTGTACCCAGCCAGTAAGACCTAATTGCTTGGCATTGCTTTTGACAAAATACCGATAGCCAACACCTTGCACTGCTCCTGAGATAAAGACATGTGCTTGTTTCATTTACTCTTTGGCTCCTTCTTCTCCCCTTTTCGTAACTCTTTTAATTTCCACATAAAAAGCGCGCCTTTATTCTTGGCGTTACTGTCGGAAACAAAACTAAGCGCTTGTTCTAAGATCGAACGATGGACTGTTTTTGAGAGTTTAATATAGAGGCTTTTATGTTTGTAATCATCCAGGACGTCAGCTAAATGTAAACCAAAATCTTGGAACTCACGCGAGATATATTTATCGGTTGTAGGATTAAATTTACTGAGGACATTCTTGATGGACTGCATCGTTATTTTGAGTTGTATCGATTCATCGATGCTTCGATGCCTTTTTCTAGCGCCATTTGCAGGGCGTCTGAGCCATGTTTGATGAGCTCTCGAATCTTTCCGTGTTCAGAAGAACCAAAGGTACTCAAGACAAATGTTTCTGCATGATTAATTTGTTGTTTGCTAATTGCATGTTCTTTATCATGAGACAACCCAATCCCAAGTCTAAAGCGCCAAAACTTGTCTGTACCAATGCTCTCCATCACTGATTCGACACCATGATGTCCGGCCGCTGCTCCGCCAATTTTAATCTTCATCGAACCAACTGGTAAATCGAGTTCATCATACACGACCCAGATATCTTCTGGATCAACTTTATAATACGACGCAAGCAAACTGACACCCAAACCAGAATTGTTCATATAAGTTTGTGGCTTAGCAAGGATGACTCTTTCGGATTTGCCTACCTTTGGTTGCCAATCAAGAAGCACAGTTTCACTTTTCAGCTTGTCATTGAGCGTCCATCCTTCTGCTGATGCTGATTGAAAATCTTTTAAAAATTGATCAACGACAGCAAAGCCTAAGTTGTGGCGCGTGTGTAGATATTTTTCTCCGGGGTTACCAAGTCCAACGATTAATTTCATGTCTCTATTTACTATACCACATCAAACTTGATTTTCAACCACGTCTCCGATATGCGGTACTTTGTAATAGCTCCCCTGCATCGCTTTACTGATCAAAAAGAGACCATATACTCCTGAGAAAAGAAAGACAATTGATCCAGCAATGGGGCCAACAATCGGAATCAATTCAAGAACCACAGTCACCAAAAAGAAAAAGAGAAACGTGAAGATCGATTGCATTGCATGAAATCGAACGAAATGATTATGCTTCTCAAGCAAGAGCACACAGAAGCCAGAAATAAAGCCAAAAAGATACGCAATCGCAGCAAGTCGTTTTTCTTTGTCGGTAATCGGTTGATTCATATTAAAAATCTAAACTTAGTTGCGGTACCAAAGCTGGTCTCCCGCGCATTGCTTCCTTTTCTTCCTCGCTCCAAATCTTCACCTTACCAAATTCTCCATCAAAACCGGGCGTAATTGCAATAGTACCTTCACGTACTTTCTTAATTGCTTCCGTAATCTTCCACCCTGCTACTCGCTCTATTTCATCTAACGGTGCTCGTAATAACACTTCAATCTCTGACGTCAACTCAGAACAAAGCTTGGCAAACATATTCTTTGATTTCTGACTGTTGACGGTTGAACTCAATCCTTCAGCAACAACTTCCAACAAAGGTACGAGTTTGACGTACGGCGGTTGGAGTTGTTCTTTATCAGTGTACCACTTTAATCCATACTCGTTGTACTGTGACTGCGCCCGTCCACTCAGATCGCTTGACGAGAGCTGCTCGACACGCATAAAGACCCCCTCTGTAAGTCGTCGTCGACAGACAGGACATGTTGTTCCCTTTTGCGCAACATCCTCAGGATTAAACATCACCTTGCAGTTCCGATGTCCTGAAAAATGATACTTCCCTTCTTCCGGATAAAACTCTAAGGTGTGCGCAATCTTATTCTTTTCATCTTTCAATGAGTAGTACATAATCGCGCGACGAATGTTTTCATAGGTCGGGGCTTCAAGATCAAATACCGTTGCCTCCCGTGCCATCTTTGGAGCGCTGTGCGCATCTGAAAAAGACAAGATGGTACGATTCTTCAGCTCTGTCACTTGCCAGTTCATATCGGGGTCACTGGACAGTCCTGTCTCAATGCCATAAATCTGCGGAGCCAGTTCACCAAATGCTTCCTCAAGTGAATCAAACCCCGATGCACTCCCGTAGATACCAAAATGCGGCGTCCAAATATGACATGGAATTAGGAAACAACGAGCATCAATGGAAAGGATCAATTCTAATAAGGCTTTGGATGTTAAACCAATAATCGGCCGCCCATCTGCACTCAGATTACAGCCGCGACGAATTAACTCTTTACTAATCTTTTCTGCAACGGCAAGACTGGGGACAAAGACCAAATTATGAATCCGGCGCAATTTATCTCCTTGCTTATAAATACTGGAGATCTCTGTTGAAAGAATAAACAAAGGTTTTTTTTCACCTCGCAATGAATAAACTCCTTCCCCTGCTTCCTCCAATTGCTCTTGGATTTCTTTAAACCACAAAGGATGCGTGAAATCTGAAGCAGTGAGTATATCGATTCCTTTTTGTACAGCATACTGCGCCATTACGGAGAGGGTCATTTGGGGAGAAACAGCTCGAGAATATTTGGAATGCAAATGAAGATCAGAAACGAAATGCATACGGATTATTCTAACATACTGTTGTTAGATGGTTTTTCTTTGCAGGAGTTTGGTAATAATATCAACCACTTCTGGATCGACAGATGAACCAAGGGTGTAACGAGGATCAATCTCAGCATCGCCTAATAACTTTTGTGCAATAAACATAGCGACGTCCCCCGTCCCTCTTCCAATGGCATTACCATGATAAGAAAATCGGTAGATAGGATGCAGCTGGGTTTGGCTATCAGTAATGACTTCAACAGTACCCAGTGGTTCATTGTCTAAAGAAATGATTTCAATACTTTTTAAACGAGAGATGGAACCAATAGAAAGATTTTCAGTATGAAAATTAAGCGTTCCTTCTTTTGCTAAAATCTCAGTTCGTTCAAGCTTTTTTGTTTCATCTTCGTAGACTTTCATTTGGCCATTAAGCATGGTTCTTTTTAAGATGTTTGCTCTCCCATGTTCTTTATCACCAAGCCCACCGAACCGTGAAGAATATCCTACTTTTTGATCAAAACCCATATACCTATAATACCGTTTGTGCGCATATTTGACAAGCGCTTCTTACTTCTTCCCTTGTTGTTGAAACATCTCAATTAATTCATCAACACTTGTCGCGTCTTCTGCTTTTTTGTCTTTATCTCGGAAAGAAACAAGTCGTGGGAATCTCAGCGCGTAACCGGGTTCTTTATTACCATCCTTCTCTACCGCACCTGCGGAGTGAAGAGGGCTTCTCGTGATCTCATCTGCTAAGACTTCAATCACAATCTCCGGCTTAACCCATACACTTGGAGTGATCAATGATTCAACACGAGCTGGCTTGTGATCAAGTTCGAGGCCATGCGTCCGTTCTTTGATACTTCGCCATTCATCATCAGACAAACCTGTGCCAATACGAGAAACTGTTACAAAAGAATCTGCCTTTTTGTCATAGAGACCAACCAACAATGCACCCGCACCAAAAGCAGTTCGTTTGCCTTTGCCAAAGATATAACCCAAGATGACACAATCAATCGTGTCGTGCAGTTCCCCATTGGAGTGACGTTTGAGTTTGACCCAATTAAAGTTTCGTCCCCCGGCTTCGTATTTCGAATCAAGTTTTTTAATAACAACTCCTTCAAGTCCCCGTGAAATCGCATCATCAAGCATCAACTGCAAATCTTTCGCTTCCGTAATGACTTTGCCTGGCGCTGGCAACAAAACATCTCCTGGCTCAACAACTTTCTGCAGCACTTTCATTCGTTCACTCTGTGGTTCATCGATCAAGGACTTCCCGTCAGCATAAAGAATGTCAAAGACAAATGCCTTCAGTGGCAAAGTCTTTGCAACGGTATCGATGTTATGTTTGCGACGCCTCTTTGTCGTCTCTTGAAATGGTAAAAACTCTTCTGACTCCGGTTGATACGCAAGTGCTTCGGTATCAAGGATGACTGTTTTTGCTTTTACTTGTTTGCGTGCTCCCTCAATCAGCTCAGGAAACATATCACTCATGTCTTCCAAATTTCTTGAAAACATACGGATGTCATCGCCATTTTTATGGATCTGGACCCGAAAGCCATCATACTTAAACTGCGCATCAACTGCTCCCATCTTCTCAATTACCTTTTCAGGATTGGGCAATCGCTCACACAGTTCTGATCGAATCGGAAAACCAACGCGAACTTTAAGTTTTTTTACCTCTTCAATGCCAGTATCTTTAAGAGTTCTCCCCACAAGGCCAAGAGCAGATGTTCGATTGTATGCGCCTTCCAACACTTTTCGTTGTGTTCGATCGTCAAGAATTGCGAGAGCCAAGGCATCAAGAATCGTTGGATCCCCAATCCCCAAGCGTAATTTACCAAGCACAATTCGCACCACATACTTCACTGAAACGGGATCGAGCTTTTCAAGCAGTTCGCTTTTGAAGAAGGCAATCTTTTGTTCAACCGATCCAGCACCAGAGATGTGAGCAATTTCTTTTAATGCTGCAAACACTTGATCGACGGACATGTCTGAGCCATGAGAATGTTTCTTCGCCAACTCATAAGCGACAAGACTAATATCTCCCAATAAACCATACTGCTTCAGCACGGCTTCTTTTTCTTCACCATACGTTGCGGCCAAACCTTGTGCAATCATTTTATCTGCCATCCCGAATTCAATCGGTTCAAAAAATGGCGCGACTCGTCCCTGCACGAGATAACAAATCTTCTCGATTTGCTCCCCTGTCTTGACTGACTTAAACAGCTCAGAGAGGATATCGATAAGAGCAAGACGAGAAGAAGTTTCTTCAAGTTTGTCAAAATAAGTTGCGAGTGTTGAAAACGTCATAGAGGATTAGCTCATTATATACTTGGCGCCTTTGGTTTTGCCAGCTTTTTTAATGATTCCAGCTGACATCAGTCCTTTGAGTTCATTCAGAACAGTATCTTCTGAGACCATAGGAAAAATCGTTTTGAATGCTTGGTTTTGTAAGAAGCCGGTCTTTTGAATATACTCGACAATCTTTAGCTGTCGTTCACTTAAGAGCAATGGTTCTCCTCCAAGTCGTTCTTTGAGTTTGCCATCAACGGAAATCTTTTCAATGCGCTCTTTGATCTTGGATAATTCAATGGCAAGTCCTTCAGTGAAATATTCAAGCCAGGTCGTGAGATCTCCATGCCTTCGTTCAACACTTTGCAACGAATCGTAATATCGCGCAGCATCTCGATCAAAATATTCCTCTAACGAGAAAAAGCGTCGAATGTCATAACCTTCTTGGAAGAGAATAAACGTTGAGAGTGCTCTCCCCACGCGGCCATTACCATCAAGGAAAGGATGGATTCGCACAAACTCATAATGCACTGCGCCACTCTTGATGACTGGATGGATTTGATCTTCTTTTTCCTCATTGATGAAAGAAACTAACTCCTGAATCTGAAACGGTACGGCAATTGCTTGGGGTGGCGTAAATGTCACTTCCCCGCTCAAACTATTTCGTACTACTACTTGTGTCGAACGATAAATACCACGTCGCTCAAATGACAAGAGTTTATCGACCGTCATCTTATGCAATTCCTTAATGAAATCTTCGGACAGTTGTCGTTTGAGATCTTCACTTTGCGATTCGACATATTCCATTACCTTTCGATAATTAATGACTTCCTGAATATCTCGTTCGCGTCCGACAACCGCTTGTCCCATCATAACTTTCTCAGCTTGGGTGAAATTCAATTCGTTTCCTTCAATGTGGGTTCCGTGATGGATACTTCTGACCAACGCGTCTTTCTTAAATTCCTTTTCGTAGTATGGCAACAATGGTGCATGATCAATCACTTCACGACAGGCTTCAACGAGGCCGATGTTTTTGAGAATCTTGTTGGTGATGGTGAATCGAGGTGTATACATAGAACAGCATTATTCTTGCACATTTCCCGATAAAAGGCAATGATGTGGTAAAATACGATTGTGAGCAACAAAAAACAAACAGAAGCAGATAAAAGACTCCATACCGAAATCCTGAAGCAGATGGTTACCCTTTCAAGTAGTGGCTTTGGATTAGTAGCAGCGCTTGCGTGGAACAATGTGATTCAAGAATTCGTCAAAGTCTATATCAACAAATGGCTTCCTCCAGGTGGTGGTTTGTTATCGCTGAGTATCTATGCAGTAGCAATTACGATTGTCGCGGTCTTTGTCACGTATCAACTGACGAAACTGCTCAAGACAGTAAGCAAATTATAATCACTTCCCTCTCTCGCGCAATTTCTTCAACACATAGAGAACAATCGCCGTTAACGCAATAAATCCAAAGTAGTCCAAGAAGAGTTCAATAAAACTCATACCAAACAAATATGCCAATCCACCAAGGAGCAAGCTCCAAAATGCTTGAGTCAGCAGACTCTGGATAACAAATTTTCGAAACGGCATCTTCATCACTCCAGCAGCGGTCGACAGTAATGATCCAGTACTTGGCATTAAGTATCCATAAAAGATAGCTTTGTCCTCATATTTCCTGAGCTTCTCTGTCGCTGCCTTTATTCCTTTATCAAACCCAAACCCCGACAAGATGCGATACCAGCCAAATCTGCCTAAAGCATAATTAAACATATACCCAAGACTCAAACCCAACGTGCCAAACAAAACGACAAGCGGAAATGAAACAACTCCCGAGCGAGATAAGGCCGCTCCCAAAAGAACAATAAACGATCCCGGCACATAAAACCCAACAAGAAATGTCCCTTCAAGTAATGCTCCCAGAAAGATAAGATCATATCCATACACGCCATAGACATGCTTAATTTGTTGAATCAACATGGGAGCGTTTGGGATATGATTCCTTACGACAAGAAGGATAAGCGTATAAATGAGGAAGCAAACAATAACCTCTATCGTGAGAATAAATCGTTGGCGAGCCACTGATTTTGTGTGGGCAGTCTTTGTAGCAGTGGGCTTCATAAATGTAATTCTTTTGCCATCACCTCAGGGATTTCATTGGCAAGATCTGAGGCATTAAAATAATAACCAACTCGTTTAAAGAGCGACTCTCCGGCTTTTTTGTTAAAGTAAGAACCAGCTTGAGCTGCCAAGAGAAGATCATTGTTACAGGCAAGTGCTGCGATCAAACCAGCTAGCACGTCTCCTGTTCCCCCCTTGGTCATCCCGGCATTCCCGCCAGGAATTTCAAAGCATTGCTCCGGCGAACAAAGCATATCGGTTTCACCTTTCAAAAGGATAAGACACTGATGTTTCTTTGCAAGCGAAGCTACTTCATTACTGTGATCATTTTTAATGCCAAAGACACGCTCAAGCTCCAACGCATGTGGCGTGAGCAGCACGTTTCCTTTCAAAGGCACGAGCCATTCTGGCTGCATCATTTGCAGAGCGCCAGCATCAATGATCCATTTCTTATGAGGATATTTAGCAAGCAAATATTTCGTCAAATAATAACTCTGTTCACCTTCGTCTTTCAAATGATTAATCTCTTCAAGATTATTTATGTCTAACCCCTCATTTTTCACTTTCGTCCGCATCATCCCTGGACCAATAAGGACAGCATCTGCTTCTTCAAGATACGATTCGATGTCATCACGTCTAACAATAATGCCATTGCGAAATTCTTTTTTGAGATCTTCCACTAAGAGATTGTTTTCTGAAACGGAAGAATAAAACACCATATCCACGACGCGAGAAGCAATTGTCAGTGCCCACAGAGAGGCAGCATGAAAAAGATGAGAGCCACCAATAATAAGGAGCTTCCCATTCATCCCTTTGTGTGAGGATTTAGGCGGTAGATACAGTTGTTGCAATAATTGTTTATCAAACGATTCCATCGGCTATTTTTTTAACTCTATCACATTTTCTCCCATGTCGGCTACAAATTCTTTATGTGTCGTCGTAATCACTGTTTGAGTATCACGCATAATATTTAAAACATGCTGAATGTTTGTGCTATCGAGTTCTGAAAAGATATCATCAAGTAAAAGTAATGGCTTGTTCTCTGTTTGGTGTTTGAGATACGCAATCTGGGCAAGTTTTAGTTCAAAGACCACAAGCCGTTGTTGCCCACGAGAAGAAAAGTATTTTACTTCTTCAAGTTCCTTGGACACCGGATGATAGGCTTGAATCATCACATCATCTCGCTGCGGTCCAACTAATGTCACCCCAGCTCCTACTTCTGCTTGCTTGTATTTTTGCAATCGCTCCTCGGAGATTACACTTTTGTCATACTCCAATGTAAAGGGAAAAAGATCTTTCTCTTGCCGATTAATAAAAGCAATTAAGGCTTCGCGCTTCTCTGTAATCTTTTGCCCATGGGCTATCAACAGGTTATCCCAATAGCTAAAAAGCTTTTCATTTCTCACGCCCGTTTGTTGCGCTTGCTCAAGCAAAGCATTGCGCTGCCGAAGCGCTTTGGTATATGTCGTGTGCGCGACGCGGTATTCAAAATCAACTTGATCAAGCACCTCATCCAAGAACTTCCGCCTTGTCCCTGGCTGTCCTGAGACAAGATCAATATCAGTCGGCGTAAAAAGCACCACCGTCAGATTGCCCGCAAAATCCACTCGCCTTTTCCCTACGCCATTCACCAAGTAACGCTTGCGCAAAATCTGCCCGGGGATATCCGAAACGACAACTTCAAGTTTTTCTTCACCATCTTCCCCATCCACCATGCCACTCAGTCGACAGACTTCTTCGTCAAACTGAATGAGCTGATGATCTTTTTCTGAACGAAAACTTTTGCCGGTAGCAAGCAGATAGAGGGATTCAATGAGGTTGGTTTTCCCGGCGGCATTATTGCCGACGATGACGGTTTTCTGTGGCGAGAAGGCAAAGCTTGCTTGTTTGTAGTTACGGAAATGCTGCAGTGTGAGGTTTCGTAAAATCATTGGTCTATTGTACAGGGAGACAATGCGTTACTCAATAATCGTTCCGAGGAATTCTTCACCTTTAAGGTACTTCTCTACGTTCTCCAATTTAGCCCCATTGATGACGAGTACTTTAAGGCCAAGTTCTCCAGCCTTCTTTGCAGCAATTGGATCAAAAGGCGCATGCATTCCAGGAACCCACGTGTCTCCGACGAGGGGTTGGAAATCTTCCCAGGTGATTTGTGAAATTGGTTTGGCGTCGGAGAATTTGTTGGGGTCTTTGTCGTAGAGTTTGTCGATGTTACTTAAATTGATGACGGTCTTAGCATGATAGTCTTCACAGAGTAAGGTTGCACAGTAATCTGTCGACCAACCAGGTTTGTACCCTGCTGCGACGACGACTGGTTCTGAAACTTTTTGGATTATATCGTAATTGGTAATGATGCTGGTGTGGGCGATGTCTCGGAAGATGGTGCGGACTAAGTGGGCGTTTAAACGAGTGGCGTGAATACCGAGCCAATCAAGATCTTGGGGACTAAGTTCATGACCGACAACTTCTCGTCCTGCGTCACGGTAATGACGGGCTGTCGCTCCCCCCCCAATGACCAAAAAAAATTGGCGCTTATTATTTTGCGCCAACTGGTCTCGAATGAAAGTATTTAACTTTCTGAGGAACGTAATGTTAATTCCTCCATTAGGAACAATTAGGGAACCGCCTACTGAAATTACAATTCTTTCGTGTTCACTATTGCCCATAGTAACTGTTTTACCTTATCTAGATTATCATACTGATCTATATAGTACAAGCCGTTACTCAGCTATAATAATCAGGTAAATTTTCTTAATTCTAACGGCTTCCCTCTCTATTGTCAATATAGTCGTCATAAATCGACAACTTTCTTACATTCACCCAATCTTCCCCCATTAAATTAGGATCCATGTTATAATTGTTGATTAAGTAATCTAAGCGATAAATATAAAATTAAATAGGCATTAAATCTATGGACCACATTATTGCATATCTTAAGCAGCTGGAACTCTCAGATGTCGAAGCCAAAATGTATCTTACCCTCTTAAAAACCGGTCCGATCAATGTCCGCGAATTGGCTGAATCCACAGCAATCAAACGAACCACCGCCTATCTGTATATTGACCAGCTTGTGGAGAAAGGTTTGGTAATGAAAGTCGTAAAAGGCGCACAAAAACTCATCGCCGCCAATCCCCCACAGAGCATTCAACATCTCGTTGAGAACAAACTTGCAGCTGCCAAAAAAGCACAAGAAGCACTTCCCGAAGTGCTAAAAACAATCACGACCACCTTTCCTAAATTTACAGAGATCGATACCTTTGATATCAAGCATTATAAAAGCATGACTGGTATCAATAAGATCTACGATGAAATCTTAATGAGCAAAGACCTCTGCTCGTATATCAAACTGATTGGCTCAGGATCTCTCTTCGAAGACAATATGGTGATGCTCGATGAAGCCTTCAAAAAAAATCCCAAGCTCAAAGTAAGAGAACTCATCGACGACTCCCCACTCTCCAGATATGAAACAGGAATAAATCTCAAAAGGCATCCCGGCAAATATTTCCGTAAATTTTTACCCAAGGAAATGGAGCTCACAGCCGAGGATGTCCACATCTATGATGGTAAAGTCGCAATCATCCATTTCGTCAATAAAATAAACGCTGTTGTGTTACAGGACGCAGACTATTATAATAACGCCAAGGCAATCTTTGAATATCTTTGGAAATCATTGCCTGAGGTGAAATAAATATTATGAGTAACAAAACTATTCTGGACTATCTCGAACAGCTTGATCTATCAGACATTGAAGCGAAATTATACCTTACCTTGCTCGAGACGGGACCAATCAGTGTTCGAGAGCTTGCGGCAAAAATCGATATCAAAAGAACAACTGCTTACTTGCCTATTGACCAACTGATAGAAAAAGGACTTATTATGAAAATAGTCAAAGGCGCGAATAAATTGATTGCCGCTAATGCTCCAAGCGACAGCCTTGAGCACTTAGTAAAGAAAAAAGTCCAATCAGCACAAGCTATTGAGAAAGATCTCCCTAATATATTAGGTTCAATTAACAATACACTCCCACAGATCAAAGATGTCGGGGAAGCAGAGATTAAGTACTACAAAGGTGTAATGGGCGTAAGAAAAATTTATGAAGAAGCATTACAATCAAAAGAGCTCCGTTCATACGTGAACGTGTCAGGTATAGATGACGTTTTTCCAGAAAACTATAAGTTATTCGATAATGCATTGAAAAATAATCCTGACATTAAAATGTTTGAAATCGCTGAGAACTCTCCACAATCAAAAAAGCTGATTGAACTTTCAAATAAGTCCGATCGATATAAATTTAAGCTTTTACCTGATGATATGACATTAACTGCTCAAGACATACTTATTTATGATGGCAATGTAGGAATTATTAACCTTAAAAATAATGTTTATGGAGTTATCCTCCGCAACTCGGATCTTTATAATAATATGAAATTGTTATTTAATTTTACTTGGAAAGTTATCTCATAATGGAATACAATGGCAATAAAAAATCAATTTTATAATAAGCTATCCTTTATAGATAACAAGAAGCAAATAGAATCACCTTCTTATATTTCTGCAATTGTTCAAAGCGATAAAGAGTTATTGCAGAAAGCCGTTCTTAAATTCCGATCACACTCAATTAATTATGAAGACTCATGGGGATATGTTATTCAAGCAACGAGGTACGGACAATTTAAATGGTACGACAAGAGTACCGGTTCACTCATTTTTTTTGGTAGGAAATCTGACACAGACAATACTCTCGTTGTCGCTACGTTCTTTTGTGAATTAGCCTATTTAAAAGATGCTCTTGATAGGATTCTTCGTATTGAGAATGGGTCAAAAGCAATCATTAAAAACGTGACTCCTCAAGATGTGGTTAAATTTGTTGCTTATGGTTTCAGACCTTACAAAGAAGATGAGCAATGGCTAGAAGAAGCACCTTATGACGACCAAACATATCCACAGCTTGTTATCGGCTTACAAGAGCTTACTGAAATGAAAAGAAAACCTTATCGAAACTTAAGAACATGCCTACGAAAAGCTAATCAATTAAATTTTAGAGAATATATGGAGTCGGACAAAAATCAAGTATTAGATATATTCGCCTTAAGAGACAATATTATTTCTAAAGATTTAAACCTTAGGTTAAAAGGAATGTATTATGCAAGCCATGAGATGTATCCCTCTTCTAATATTGATAAGTATGTAATTACAGATAACCAAACAAATGAAGTACTGGGATTTACTGCAGCTTCGGATATTTCTCCTATAAGTACCGCTCTTGTAGCCTCCATTTTCAGACCCAGTTCTAAAATTGAAAGCATTTGGGGCATGTATCAATCTATGCTAGTAAAATATAATCAAGGCTTTCCAAAGATAAATATTGGTGGATGTGAGACAGAAGGAACATTCAATTTTCTGCGACGAACATTTAGGCCTATCGAAAAACTTGAAAAAACCCACTTAATATATGACTAACTTAAATATCAACCAAGAAATAATACTAGAA
>Ga0075364_10000132_pt1 | contig 31618 bp, 29 predicted proteins | sample EndMetdeltDD1764_FD_71517 | JGI IMG/M metagenome (GOLD analysis project Ga0075364, IMG submission 71517) | Populus endosphere microbial communities from Tennessee, USA - Endosphere MetaG P. deltoides DD176-4 | ecosystem: Host-associated > Plants > Roots > Endosphere | place: USA: Tennessee... | reverse complement strand
CCGGTTTCCAGCGCGGCGCCAGCGCCGATCCACTGGACTACGGCTACCTCGATGTCGGCGGCGACGATCCCGAGCCGGTGCACCAGCGGCGGCCACTGGCCTCGCTGCGGTGGCCGCTGTTCCCCGATCCGGCCGGCTTCGGCCAGACCCGCTCGCTGCGGATCACCGATACCGGAGACGGCCAGCGGCAGGTCCTGGTCCGTCGCGAGGGCAGCAGCGACCAGCAGGTCTACCGCTTCCGGCAGCAGCCGTGCTGGACCCTGGTCGGGATGTTCGACGAGTCGATCTGAGCCGGCTGCGTCCGGACCAGTCGCTGGCGTATGCTGGGCAACGCAGCGCATGACCGCGCCCGGGTCTGGGAGGGCCTGATGGACACCACCGTGATGCGGCCGATCGACCGCTACTTCGCCAGCTACTCGGATGACCACCGCAACCGGCTCAACCAGCGCATCCATGTGATCGCGGTGCCGGCCATCCTGTGGTCGGTCATCGCCCTGCTCTGGTGCATCCCGGTGGTCGGCACCCTGCTGCGCACCGGCATCTGGGCGGCGCTGGCGATGTTCTTCGCCTGGATGTTCTATTACCGGATGTCGCGCCCGCTGGGCCTGGGCATGCTGGCGATCTTCTTCGTCGGCGCCTGCCTGTGCAGGCTGATCGAAGCCCGGCTGGGCCTGGGCGTGCTGTTCTGGTCGGCGGTCGCCGTGTTCGTCGTCGCCTGGGTGGCCCAGTTCATCGGCCACAGGTTCGAGGGCCGCAAGCCCAGCTTTCTGACCGACCTGGTCTATCTGCTGATCGGCCCGGCCTGGGTGCTGGCCAAGTTCTACCGGCTGATGGGCTGGAAGTACTGAGCGCGCGCACCGCCGCGCGCGAGCGGCGGGCCGGCCTGCCCACCACGGGCGCCCTGCACCGACGAACGTGGGTGCCGCGGGCGACATCGCCACAGCCCATTCCGCATCGCTTCATCACGCGGTGGAGGCGGCGATGCTGGTCTCATGATGCGTTTGTCGCCCTGATCGACGCCATGCACTGTCGCAGCGCGACAGAGCGCGTTTAACTGAATACGCGTACAGGACACCTGTACAGCTGCTGTTAAACTCGGATCGATTACCGCCAGACGCATCGACGGATGATCCCATTCCTCGAAATCCTGCTCGCCCTGCCGTTCCTGGCGGCCCTCGTGCTGGCCGTGTGGCGCACGATGCCGCGTACCACGGCTGCCTGGATCGCAGCCGGCGCCCCCCTGCTCGGACTGCTCCTGCTGGCCTGGATGACGCCTGCGGTCATGCAGGGCTGGGCGCCGCGCGCCGACCACGCCTGGATGCCGCAGCTCGGGCTGGCCTTCACCCTGCGTCTGGACGGACTGGCGTGGATGTTCGCCGGCATGGTCCTGGCGATCGGTGCGCTGGTGGTGATGTATGCGCACTACTACCTGAGCGAGAAGGACAGCGCCTCGCGCTTCTTCTGCTATCTGATGCTGTTCATGGGCTCGATGCTCGGCGTCGTGCTCTCCGGCAACCTGCTGCTGATGCTGGTGTTCTGGGAGCTGACCAGCATCAGTTCGTTCCTGCTGATCGGCTTCTGGTCGCACCGCCAGGATGCGCGCGAAGGTGCGCGCATGGCGCTTGCGATCACCGGCGGCGGCGGCCTGGCGATGCTCGGCGGCGTGCTGCTGATCGGCCGCATCCTCGGCAGCCATGGGCTGGAGTCGGTGTACGACCTCGACACCGTGCTGGCCAACGGCGAGCTGATCCGCGCCAGCGCGCTGTATCCGTGGGCGCTGGGCCTGATCCTGGCCGGCGTGTTCACCAAGAGCGCGCAGTTCCCGTTCCACTTCTGGCTGCCGCACGCGATGGCCGCGCCGACCCCGGTCTCGGCCTACCTGCATTCGGCGACGATGGTGAAGGCCGGCGTGTTCGTGCTGGCGCGGCTGCATCCGGCACTGGCCGGCAGCGACCTGTTCTTCTACGTGGTCACCGGCATCGGCGCCCTGACGCTGCTGGTCGGCGCCTGGCACGCGATCTTCCAGCACGACCTGAAAGGCATGCTGGCGTACTCGACGATCTCGCACCTGGGCCTGATCACCCTGCTGTTCGGGCTGTCCACGCCGATGGCGGTGGTCGCCGGTGTGTTCCACATCCTCAACCACGCCACGTTCAAGGCCTCGCTGTTCATGGCCGCGGGCATCATCGACCATGAAACCGGCACCCGCGACATCCGCCGCCTGGGCGGTTTGCGCAGGCTGATGCCGTGGACCAGCGCCCTGGCGATCATCGCCTCGCTGGCCATGGCAGGCATCCCGCTGCTCAACGGCTTCCTGTCCAAGGAGATGTTCTTCACCGAGGCGCTGGAGATTTCCGGCCACCAGTGGATGCGCAACGCGATCGCCGTGGCTGCGCTGCTGTACGGCATCTTCGGCGTGGCCTACAGCCTGCGCTTCGTCTACGAGACTTTCTTCGGCCACGGCCCGCGCGACCTGGATGTGACCCCGCACGAGCCGCCGCGCTGGATGAAGATCCCGGTCGAGGTGCTGGTGGTGCTGTGCGTGGCGGTCGGCGTGTTCCCGGCGCTGACCGTCGCCCCGGTGCTGCATGCCGGCGCCGCCGCGATCCTCGGCCCGGCGATGCCCGCCTACAGCCTGGCGGTCTGGCACGGGATCAACCTGCCGCTGCTGATGAGCCTGGCCGGCATCGCCGGCGGCATCGCGCTGTACTTCGGTCTGCGCCGGCTGCTGGACCTGCATGCGATCGTGCGCCGCTCGCTGGGCCGGCACCTGTTCAAGACGCAGATGGAAGGCCTGTACGCGACCGCGCGCCGCTTCACCAACGCCATCGCCAACGGCAGCCTGCAGCGCAGCCTGCTGTGCCTGGTGCTGGCCGCGATCGTCGCCGGCGCCGCGCCGTTCTTCGGTGGCGAGTCAGCCACCCTGCAGCTGCGTCCCTCGCAGCCGATGCCGCTGCTGGGCTGGGCGCTGTGGCTGATCCTGATCGCCTGCACCCTGTACACGCTCAAGCTGTTCCGGCAGCGCCTGCTGGCGCTGGTGGTGCTCGGTGGCGCCGGCCTGGTGGTCAGCATCACCTTCGTGTTCCTGTCCGCGCCCGACCTGGCCCTGACCCAGCTGCTGGTCGAGATGGTCAGCCTGCCGCTGCTGCTGCTCGGCCTGCACTACCTGCCGCCGCGCTCGCCACCGGAGCGTGCGCCACGGCGGCGCTGGCGCGACATCGTCGTGGCCGCGATCGCCGGCCTGGGGGTCGGGCTGCTGGCCTACGCGGTGATGACCCGCGCCGGCGGCGACCCGGTCAGCGCCGAGATGCTGACCCGCTCGCTGCCGGAGGCCTATGGCCGCAACGTGGTCAACGTGATCCTGGTCGACTTCCGCGGCTTCGACACCTTCGGTGAGATCACCGTGTTCGGCATCGCCGCGCTGATCGTGCATGCGCTGCTGCGGCGGGCCCGCCTGGCGCCGGAGAAGGTGATCGAGGGACCGCCGATCCAGCTGCCGGTCCCGGCCGACCTGGCCCAGCTGATGTTCCCGCTGACCCTGACCGTGTCGGTGTTCCTGTTCCTGCGCGGCCACAACGCGCCCGGCGGCGGCTTCATCGCCGGCCTGGTGCTGGCGGTGCCGCTGCTGATCCAGTACGTGATCCAGGGCGCGGCGTCGGTCGAATCGCGGTTCGGCTTCGACTACATCCGCTGCATCGGTGTCGGCCTGGTCGTGGCCGGCATCGGTGGCGTCGGCTCGATGGCCTTCGGTTATCCGTTCCTGACCAGCGGCCATGCCGACCTGCACCTGCCGCTGATCGGCGAGGTGCCGCTGGCCAGCGCGATCGTGTTCGACACCGGCGTCTACCTGGTGGTGTTCGGCGGCGCGATGCTGATCCTGTCGATGATGGGCACCATCCGCCCGTCGCGTACCCGCGTGTCGCACCTGGGCGTGGTCGCGCCCGGCGACCGCTCCACCCGTACCGCGGAACTGAGGACCTGATGGAATTCGCACTCGCCAGCGCCATCGGCATCCTCACCGCCGCCGGCGTCTACCTGCTGCTGCGCGCGCGCAGTTTCGACGTGATCCTGGGCCTGACCCTGCTGTCGTACGCGACCAACCTGCTGATCTTCGGCAGCGGCCGCCTGGTCTCGGGCCGGCCGCCGGTACTGCGCGACGGCGTGGCAGAGGATCTCAGCCACTACACCGACCCGCTGCCGCAGGCCCTGGTGCTGACCGCGATCGTGATCGCGTTCGCGATGACCGCGGTCAGCATCGTGGTCGCGATCCGCAGCCGCGCCGACAACGACAGCGACCACGTCGACGGCAGCAAGGCCGAGCGCGAGTTCATCGAGGCCGAGCAGCGCCGCCACGAGGAGGCGCGCGAGGCGGCGCATGCGCACGACGAGGCGCAGCCCGCCGCGCAGGCCGGTGCCGATGGAGACGCCCGCGCATGACCCATCTGGCGATCTTTCCGATCCTGATCCCGCTGTTCGCCGCGGCGATCGCGCTGTTCTTCGAACACCGCCGCTTCGGCATGGCGCCGCAGCGGACCGTGGCCTGGCTGTCGATGGCGGCGATGCTGGTCTGCGCGGTGCTGCTGGCGGTCGACGCCGGCGACGGCAGCATCCGGGTCTACCTGCTCGGCGACTGGCCGTCGCGGCTGGGCATCGTGCTGATGGCCGACCGGCTGTCGGCGCTGATGCTGGTGCTGGCCTCGCTGCTGGGCAGCGCCTGCCTGCTGCACGCCTGTGCCGGCTGGGACAAGCGCGCACCGCATTTCCATGCGTTCTTCCAGTTCCAGCTGATGGGCCTGAACGGCGCCTTCCTGACCGGCGACGTGTTCAACCTGTTCGTGTTCTTCGAGGTGATGCTGATCGCCTCCTACGGCCTGCTGCTCAGTGGCGGCCGCGGCGAGCGGATGCGTGCCGGCCTGCACTACGTGGCCTTCAACGTCGCCGCCTCGACCCTGTTCCTGATCGCGCTGGGTCTGCTGTACGGCCTGCTGGGCTCGCTCAACATGGCCGAACTGGCGGTGCGCGTGGCCGAGGCGCCGGCGCAGGACCGCGCGCTGATCCAGGCCGCGGGCGGCCTGCTGCTGGTGGTGTTCTGCTCCAAGGCCGCGCTGCTGCCGCTGTACCTGTGGCTGCCGCAGGCCTACACGCACGCCCCGGCAGCGGTGGCGGCGCTGTTCGCGATCATGACCAAGGTCGGCCTGTACGCGCTGCTGCGGGTCAGCAGCCTGGTGTTCGGCGTCGATGCCGGCGCGCTGGCCGGCTTCGCCTGGCCGTGGCTGCTGCCGCTGGGCGTGGCCGGGCTGATGCTGGCCGGCCTCGGCGTGCTGGCCGCCGACCGCCTGCGCCTGCTGGCCGCCTACCTGGTGCTCGGCTCGGCCTCGACCCTATTCATCGCCTTCGCGCTGGACACCGTCGACAGCGTCTCGGCCGGCATCTACTACCTGGCGCACAGCACCTTCGCCGGCGCGGCCATGTTCCTGATCGCCGACCTGGTCCGCCGCCGCCGCGGCGCCGCCGGCGACCGCAAGGACCTGATCGCCGCGCTGCCGGGCAAGACCGTGCCGGCGCTGCTGTTCTTCGCGGCCGCCATCTCGCTGGCCGGCCTGCCGCCGCTGTCGGGGTTCTTCGGCAAACTGCTGCTGCTGTCGGCGGTGCCGGCCGGCGGCACCACGTTCTGGGTCTGGCTGGCGGTGCTGCTGAGCAGCTTCATGATGCTGGTCGGCCTGGCCCGTGCCGGCACCCGGCTGTTCTGGCGGGTCGAGCCATGGCCCGACGCGAGCCCTGCGCGGCTGGCGGCCTACGTGCCGGCCGACCGGGTCCGCGCGGCACCGGCGCGCCCGCTAGAAACCGGCGCCGCACTGCTGCTTCTGGGCTACGGCGTGGCGATGGTGCTGTGCGCCGCCCCGCTGCTCGACTACACCCGTGCCACCGCCGACCAGCTGAAGGCGCCGGGCACCTACGTCGAGCAGATCCGCGCCGCGACCCCGCTGCTGAGGGAGCCCTGATGAATCGACTGCGCAAACGCCTGATCCCGTCGCTGCCGCTGAGCCTGTCGGTGTTCTGCTTCTGGCTGCTGATGAACGACGGCGTCACCAGCGGCCAGGTCGCCCTGGCCACGCTGCTGGCGCTGGTGATCCCGCTGTTCGCCGCACGCCTGGACCGCGAGTTCGCGCGGATCGGAAAGATCAGTGGCATTCCGCGCATGATCGCGGTGCTGGCGGTGGACATCGTGCTGTCCAACATCACCGTCGCCCGCCAGGTGCTGGGCGACGAAGCCGAGATCACGCCCGGCTTCATCTGGCTGCCGCTGGACATCGGCAACATCCACGGCATCGCCGCGCTCACCAGCGTGATCACCCTGACCCCCGGCACGGTCTCGGCCGTGCTCTCGGACGATCGCCGCCACCTGCTGATCCACGTGCTGAACCTGAAGGATCCGGAGGCGGTGATCCGCGACATCAAGACCCGTTACGAGGCCCCGCTGATGGAGATCTTCCCGTGACCCCGCAGGCGCTGGTCGGCCTGGCGATCGTCGCTGCGATGCATGCGGTCGGGCTGGCGATGCTGATGGCGCTGTGGCGCCTGCTCAAGGGCCCGAGCGTGCCGGACCGGATCCTGGCGCTGGACACGCTGTTCGTGGCCACCATCGCCCAGCTGATGCTGCTGGGCATGCACATGGACACGCCGATCTACTTCGAGGTCGCGCTGATCATCGCGATGCTGGGCTTCGTCGGCACCGTGGTGCTGAGCAAGTACGTGCTGCGCAGGGACATCGTCGAATGAGCTGGATCGTCGCCGCCCTGCTGGTCCTGCTGCTGGCTGCCGGCAGCTTCTTCATCCTGGTCGGCTCCTACAGCCTGACCAAGCTGTCGGACTTCTTCAAACGGCTGCACGGCCCGACCAAGGCCAGCACGCTGGGCGTGGGCTGCGTACTGCTGGCCTCGGTCGGCTACCACGCGTTGAGCGGGCTCGATCCGCAGCCGCGCGAACTGCTGATCACCGCGTTCCTGTTCATCACCGCGCCGATCAGCGCGCATCTGATGGCCAAGGCGGCCCTGGCGCTGAAGATGGCCGAGCGGCCACCCGCACCGGGCAGCGACGAGGTGCCCGCGGTGTCGGCGGTCGAGGGCGACAGTGGCAAGGACGAGAGCGGCAGCGACCAGCGCTGAGCCGGAGCTGCTGTGCGGCAACGGGTCCCGCCCCCATCAGCCTGCGACGGACAGCGCGTGGCGCGTTCGTCGCCAAGGGGAACGGGAACCCGCGCCGCGGCCGCCAGCTGTGGTGCCGTTCAAATGCGCCTTCCGACCCCCATGCAGCGCGGACGATAGCGCGTTGCATCGCGGTCAGGAGGCTGACAGGCACCAGCCGCTCGAATGACAGCCTGGTCGCGTCGATGCCGCGTCCGAACGGACCGCAGACCAGGCCGGCAGGTCGGTGCATACTGCGCGATTGCGTGGGCATGCTCGACACCGAAGGCGCGGATGGCGATACGCAGCCGAGGATGACGGCCGCGCAAGGCTGCAGGACCGGACGCCAGGACGCGGCATGCCGATGGCTGCCATCGCGCGCCGCGCGTCCCCAAGACGTCGTCGCTCGACGGCAGCACGGCTGCTACCGACAGCCATCGCGCCACGCGCGGGCATCGAAGCCCCGCGACGCAGGCTAGAGCAGCAGCAGTTCCAGCAGCACCCAGCCCACGAAGGCAGCCAGCAGCACCACGCCCTCGCCGCGGCTGATCCGCGCACCGCTGCGCAGCATCGGATAGAGCACCAGCGACAGCGCGACGATCGCCGGCAGCTCCAGCCGCACGAACGAAGCCGGCAACGCGATCGGCTGCAGCGCGGCCATGCCGCCGACGATGAACAGCAGGTTGAACAGGCTGGAGCCGACCACGTGGCCGGCGACCATGTCGCCCTGCCCGCGGCGGGCGGCGATCACCGCGGCCGCCACCTCGGGCAGCGCGGTGGCGATCGCCACCGGCAGCAGGCCGACCAGCAACGGACTCAGGCCCCAGGCCTGGCCGAGCGCCATGCCACCATCGACCACCCAGCGCGCGCCGAACCAGAGCAGCGCCGAAGCGATCGCCAGGCGCAGCAGGTTCAGCGGCAGGCCGGTACGGGTGGCGGCGAACGCCACCACGCTGGCCTGCGCCTCGGCATCCTCGCGCCCGGTGCGGGTCAGCAGCCAGGCACAGACCGCGGCGAAGCCCACCAGCAGCAATGCGCCCTCGCCCCGTCCCAGCACGCCGTCCAGGCCGAACGCCAGCAACGCGAAGGCGGCCACGGCCAGCAGCACCAGCAGCGGAGCCAGCCGGCGCACGTGCAGCAGCAGCGGCGCGGCGAGCGCCGCAACGCCGAGGGTCAGACCGAGATTGGCCAGGGTGCTGCCGACCGCATTGCCCAGCGCCAGATGGGGCTGCCCACGGACGACGGCGGCAACGTTGACCGCCAGCTCCGGCAGCGAGGTGCCGAAGGCCACCAGCAGCATGCCGGCCACGAACGGACGCACGCCCAGCGTCTGCGCCAGTCCGGACACGCCCTTGACCAGCGAGTCGCTGGCCAGCGCGAGCAGGAGCACGCCGCCAGCCAGTCCGAGCAGTCCTTCGAGCATCGCCGCCACCTCCGTCCGGTTGCGGCGATTCTATGCGCAACGCCACGCCTTCGCGGCGTGAGGGTTGGCCTCAGCCGCAGCGCTCCACGTAATCCACCTGCGGCGGCAGGCCGATCCGCCAGGCGTCGACCCGGCCCTCGGCATCGGTCTCGAACAGCAGGACCGCCTCGGCGCCTTCCTGGCGGACCCGCAGGTACCTGGCGCCCTCGACATACTTGTGCGCCTGCTCCTCGACCCGGCCCGGATAGAGCGTGCCGATGTCGCCGGCCTCCATGCCGACCCGGCCGCCGCCCGGTGCGACGGTGGCCGCGTCCTCGACGTCGGCGCGGACGAAGCGCCCGCCCTCGATCATGAAGCCGATGCCGAACCCGGCCGCGTCGCGCGGTTCCGGCCGCAGGTAGTAGCAGGCGTCGGGATCGGACTGGTCGGCCTGGCCCTGCATCGGCCCGCCCCATGCCATGCGCACCGCTTCGGCCTCGGTGCCGAACGGCGCGGCGCCGAATCCCGCGAAATCCAGCGCACCCGGTGCGGCCGGACGCGGCGCGGTGGCCGGCGGCACGTCCTCGGCCGGCTCGTGCAGGTCCTCGTCGGCGCCGGCCTCCTGCGCGGCAGCGTGACCGGACGACACCGGTTCCTCGGGCGAGGGCGAACAGGCGGCCAGCAGCAGGCAGGCGGCAAGTGCCGGGGCGAGCGGATTGGACTTCATGGCGACTCCGACGACGTGAACCGGCTCAGGATTGCATCGGCCCCGTCAACGACGGGCGAAAGCGCTGCCGCTGCGTCGGGGTGAGGCACGGGCGGAAGGTCGCGCCGTGTCGGCGGCGGCCATCGACACGTCCGCAGTTCCGGTCACGACGATGGAACGGGCGCGGACGCGATGCGGAAGGCGGCACCGGGCTGGCAGTGACGGCGGCAGTGGCGACGATGCCGGTCTGGCAGGAGCTTCCGGCAGCCCGCAATCCCCGCCACGACAGCCACTGGCCGCGCCGGCACCACTGCCGGTGCGGTCACACCTGGAAGTGGCGGCGCAGCCCGGCCCAGCACTGCTGGTAGTCGCGCTGGCGATGATCGGCCTCCAGCGCCTGCGCGGTCGGCCGGATCACGCCACGGGTCTCGAACATGAAGGCCATGGTTTCGGTGATCACGTCGGGCGAGGACAGGTCGGCGGCGCTGGCCTTCTCGAAGGTCGCCGCATCCGGCCCGTGGCCGGTCATGCAGTTGTGCAGCGAGCAGCCGCCGGGCACGAAGCCCTCGGCCTTGGCGTCGTAGGCGCCGTGCAGCAGGCCCATGAACTCGCTGGCAATGTTGCGGTGGAACCACGGCGGACGGAACGTGTCCTGCGCCACCAGCCAGCGCGGCGGGAAGATCGCGAAGTCCAGATTGGCCGTGCCGGGCGTGTCGCTGGGCGAGGTCAGCACGGTGAAGATCGACGGATCGGGATGGTCGAAGCTGATCGAACCGATCGTGTTGAAGCGGCGCAGGTCGTAGCGGTACGGCGCGTAGTTGCCGTGCCAGGCGACCACGTCCAGCGGGCTGTGGCCGATGTCGGCACGCCACAGGTGGCCCTGGAACTTGGCGACCAGTTCGAAGTCGCCTTCGGCATCCTCGTAGGCGGCGACCGGCGTTTCGAAATCGCGCGGATTGGCCAGGCCGTTGGAGCCGATCGGCCCGAGGTCGGGCAGCCTCAACAGTGCGCCGAAATTCTCGAGCACATAGCCGCGCGACGGGCCATCGGGCAGCGCGACGCTGAAGCGCACGCCACGCGGGATCACCGCGATCTGCTGCGGCTCGACCTCGATCACGCCGAGCTCGGTCGCGATCCTCAGCCGACCCAGCTGCGGCAGCAGCATCAGTTCGGCGTCGGCGTCGTAGAACCAGCGGCCCTGCATGTCGCGATCCGCCGCGTACAGGTGGATGCCGACGCCGGCCTGCGCGGCGGCCGAGCCGTTGCCGGCCATCGTGTACAGGCCTTCGACGAAATCGGTCGCCGTGGCGGGCAGCGGCAGGGGATTCCAGCGCAGCTGGTCCGGCGTGAGCGGGCCATCGCCGAAGTCGTTGTGGAAGCGCGGCGCACCGGCGAACGGCGAGAACGCGCCATGCATCGCCGCCGGACGGATCCGGTACAACCAGCTGCGCCGGTTCTCGCTGCGCGGCGCGGTGAACGCGGTGCCGCTCAGCTGCTCGGCGTACAGCCCGTGCGCGACCCGCTGCGGCGAGTTGCGCCCGACCGGCAGCGCACCCGGCACCGCCTCGGTGGCGAAGCCGTTGCCGAAGCCGGTCATGTAGTCCGAACGCTGGTTGTTCATCGCTGCCTCGCAGATGGACGCTGTGCGCCCGGCGCGCGCCTGGCCCTCCCGCCGTCGCGCACCGGGCACACAACCTGGGTCAGAGCACGCCGCGACGCATCTGGTCGCGTTCGATGCTCTCGAACAGGGCCTGGAAGTTGCCTTCGCCGAAGCCTTCGTTGCCCTTGCGCTGGATGATCTCGAAGAAGATCGGGCCCAGCGCGTTCTGGGTGAAGATCTGCAGCAGCTTGCGCTGCTTGGTCTCCACGTCGGCGTCGATCAGGATCTTGTTGCGGCGCAGCCGCTCCACGTCCTCGCCATGCGCCGGGATGCGCTGGTCGATCACGTCGAAGTAGGTATCGGGCGTATCCAGGAAATCGATGCCGGCCTCGCGCATCTTCTCCACCGTGGCGTAGATGTCGTCGGTGAAGCAGGCGATGTGCTGGATGCCTTCGCCGTGGTAGCTGTCCAGGTACTCGTTGATCTGCGACTTGGGGTCGGACGATTCGTTGAGCGGGATGCGGACCATGCCGTCCGGCGCGGTCATCGCCTTGGACAGCAGGCCGGTCTTGGCGCCCTTGATGTCGAAGTAGCGGATCTCGCGGAAGTTGAACAGGCGCTCGTAGTAGTCCGACCACGTCGCCATGTTGCCCTGGTAGAGGTTGTGGGTGAGGTGGTCGATGAAGGTCAGGCCGAAGCCGGCGGGCTTCTTCTCGGCGCCCTCGATCCATTCGTAGTCCGGGTCGAAGATCTCGCCGTCGTCGTTGTAGCGGTCGACCAGGTACAGCATGCAGTCGCCGATGCCCTTGATCACCGGCGCGGCCACCGCCTTGGTCAGCTCCTCCTCCGGCGCGAACGAAGCCGCGCCGTTGCGCAGCGCCTGCACGCGCACCCACTCGGCGAGCTTGTTGAAGCGGATCGCGAAGCCGCAGGCGCTCGGGCCGTGCTCGGCCGCGAACCGGGCCGCGAACGAATCCGGATCCTCGTTGACCAGGAAGGTGCAGTCGCCCTGCCGGTAGGTGGTGATCCGGCGGCTGCGATGGCGCGCGACCGCGGTGAAACCGAGCTTGCGGAAGTAGTCGTGCAACAGGTCTCCCTGCCCGGCCGGCGCGGCGAACTCGACGAATTCGAACCCGTCGATGCCCATCGGATTCTCGAAACGGGTGACGTCCATGCCGGCGGCGTTGGCGGACTGCTGCGAGGGGGCTTGCGGTTGCGCGCTCATGATGGCTTCCTGACACCCAGTCGGGGCGGGTGCGATACGCCCTTTATAGTTTCCATTGAAACCACAAGCAAGGTGCCGTGCAGCAATGACCGAGCCGTCCGCTCCTGCCGTTCCCGATGCCACGTCCGTTCCGGGCCGCGAGGGCCATGCCCAGCTGGTCCTCGAGAACTTCCTGCCGTACCGGCTCAGCGTGCTGTCCAACCGGGTCAGCCAGACCATCGCCGACCTGTACAACCAGCGCTTCGGCCTGGCCATCACCGAATGGCGGGTGATGGCGGTACTGGGCCGCTTCCCGGGCCTGTCGGCCAACGAGGTCGCCGAGCGCACCGCGATGGACAAGGTCGCGGTCAGCCGCGCCGTGGCCCGGCTGCTGGAGCGCAACCTGCTGATGCGGGACATCCACAGCGACGACCGCCGCCGCTCGGTGCTGGCGCTGTCCGAGGTCGGCTACACCGTCTACGACGAGGTCGCGCCGATGGCGCTGGCCTGCGAGCAGCGGCTGCTGGCCACGCTGGACGACGAAGAACGCGCGATCCTGGACCGGCTGCTGTCCAAGCTGGCCGGGCCGGGCCTGGCCGCGCTCGCCGCCGGCGACTGACACCGCGCCGGCCCGGATGCAGAACGCCCGGCCATGGCCGGGCGTTTCGCGTTGAGGCAGATCACCGCCGCCGCTGGCGTGCGGCCGGCCGCCTCAGGGGGCCGGCGTGGCGGGCGTTGCCCACTGGGCGACGAAGGCCTCGATCGCCTTGCGGTCGGGCGTGCCGTCCGGCACCAGCGGCAGGCCTTCCTGCGCGTGCAGCACCTGGCCCTCCGCGTCGAGCACCAGCAGGAACGGCGCCGGCGCGTCGACGCCCGGGTAGGCCGACAGCAGGTCGGCATTGCCGGCTTCGGCGCTGCGGTCGATCCGGACCCAGACCAGGCCGGCGTCGCGCTGGCGGCGCAGTGCGTCGTTGCCTTCCAGGTAGGTGTCCAGCGTCTCGCAGGCCGCGCAGGCCGCGTCGCCCAGTTCCAGCACGATCCGCTTCCCGCCGCGACGCGCCTCGACCTTGGCCGTCTCCAGGTCGGCCCGGGCATCGCGCTGCGGGTCGAAGCCGGCCCCCAGCGCGGCGATCGCGGCCACGTCGGCGGCCGCGCGGGTATTGCCGGAAGCGACCGGCTGGCTCGCGTCGGCCACCACCGGCGGCTGCGGCGAGTCGTCGACCGGCCTGGGCGGTTCCGCCGTGCCCTCTCCCCCTGCACAGGCCGCCAGCAGGCCGACCAGAACGACGCACGCGGAACGCGGGACACGGCGGATCGTCATCACTTCACTCCATGCATCAGGCGGTTGACCAGCGGCGCGACCACGAACAGCAGCACGCCCGAGCCGACCAGGGCCCAGAACCCGAAGGTATAGCCGGACTGCGCCGAGGCCACGGTCATGCCGCCCTCGCCGCTGACCCGCCCGGCGAAGATGCCGGCCAGGTTGTTGCCGATCGCGATCGACAGGAACCAGCAGCCCATCGCCATGCCGGCCAGGCGCGTCGGCGCCAGCTTGGTGGTCATCGACAGGCCGATCGGCGACAGGCACAGCTCGCCGATCGACTGGATCACGTAGACCGCGAACAGCGTCCAGAACGGGATCTTGCCGCTGCCGTCGACCATGCTCGACAGCGCGATCATCAGCAGCAGGAACGCCAGGCCGTTGAAGATCAGGCCCAGGCCGAACTTGCGCGGGATCGACGGATTGGCCTTGCCCATCTTGACCCACATCCACGCCATGATCGGCGCGAAGGTGATGATCGCGATGGAGTTCACCGACTGGAACCACTCGAGCGGGAAGGTCCAGTCGCCGAACTCGCGGTTGACGATGCGGTCGGCGAGGAAGGTGAACGAGCTGCCGGCCTGTTCGAAGAACATCCAGAACAGCACGTTGAACACGAAGATCACCAGCATCGCGAAGACCTTGTCGCGGGCCACGTGGCCCTCGCGCACGCCTTCGACGATCAGCATCACCGCCGGGATCACGAACAGCGCCATCAGGATCGCCTGCAGCGCGTTGGCGTCGATGGTCAGCAGGAAATAGAACAGCGGGATGCCGATCACCGCGCCGAGCAGCGCGACCAGGCCGACCCGGCCCAGGCTCTCCTGCCCCGGCGCCGGCAGGCCGATGCCCTTGAGCTGGCCACGGCCGACCCAGAACCAGATCAGGCTCAGCACCATGCCGATGCCGGCCGAGATGAACACCCACTGGTAATGCGGATCGTCGTTGGTGCCGAACACCTTGCGCGCCAGCCAGCCGGTGATGACCGGGGCGATCATCGCGCCGATGTTGATGCCCATGTAGAAGATGGTGAAACCGGCATCGCGGCGGGCGTCGCCCTGCGCGTACAGCTTGCCGACCATGGTCGAGATGATCGGCTTGAACAGGCCGTTGCCGACGATGATCGTGGCCAGACCGAGCTTGAACAGCAGCTCGGTCGGCGAGGCCAGCAGGAACAGGCCCAGCGCCATGAACACCGCGCCGATCAGGATCGAGCGCTGGAAGCCGACCAGCTTGTCGGCCACGTAGCCGCCGAAGATCGCGCCGGCGTAGACCAGCGCCAGGTACGCGCCGTAGAGCTCGGCCGCCGGCTTCTCGCCGGCCGCGTTGCCGCCGTGGAACTGCGCCACGATGTACAGCACCATCGCCCAGCGGATGCCGTAGAACGCGAAGCGCTCCCAGAACTCCGACATGAACAGCATCCACAGCGGCTTGGGATGCCCGAGGAACTGGGCGAATTCGGGTGGTGCGGGTGGCTGCGGCGGAATGGCAGCGACTTTGGGCTCGACGACGTCGGCGCTCATGGAATCCCCTGGGGAATGCGGTGCAGGACGGATGGGCCGGAGCCCGAAGTGCGGCGAGGATCACCGACGCCGGCGCCGCACGTCAATGCGAAGGCCGCCCGGAGGCGGCCTTCGTCATGCTCCCTCCGCGGCCGCCGGCCGCTGGAACGGGGCCTGGAAACGGCGTCGGATCCGCGCTGGCCTGCCGGTCAGCCCGGCACGTACTCGTAGCTGGCGCCGATGCCCAGCGGGATGCCCAGGCCCCAGAACGCCAGCAGGAACAGCGTCCACAGCACCGACAGCGCGATCGAATACGGCACCATCAGCGAGACCAGGGTGCCGATGCCGGCGCTGGTCACGTAGCGCTGGCAGAACACCACGATCAGCGGGAAGTACGGCATCAGCGGGGTCAGGATGGTGGTCATCGAGTCGCCGACCCGGTACGCGGCCTGGGTCAGGTCCGGCGACACGCCCAGCTGCATCATCAGCGGCACCATGATCGGCGCCAGCAGTGCCCACTTGGCCGAGGCCGAACCGATGAACAGGTTCACGATGCTGGTCATCAGGATCAGGCCGATGATGGTCAGCCACATCGGCAGGCCCAGCGCCTTCAGGAAATCCGCGCCCTCCACCGCCATCAGCGTGCCCAGGCCCGAGCCGTTGAAGCCGGCCAGGAACTGGGCGATGAAGAAGGCGATGACGATGTAGTACGCCATGCCGCTCATCGACTTGGTCATCGCCGCGATGATGTCGCGGTGGGTCCTGACCGTGCCGGCGACGTAGCCGTAGACCACGCCCGGCAGCAGGAACAGCACGAAGATCAGCGCCACGATCGACTGCATCACCGGCGCGGCGGCGACCAGCAGCGGATGGCTGCCCTCGGGCACGGCCGCGGGCGGTGCACGCCACGGCGAGGTCTCCGGCACCAGGCTCAGCGCGAACAGCAGCGCGGCGACCAGCATCGCCACCACCGCCCACAGCAGGCCGCGCTTCTCGGCTGCGCTCAGCGGCTCCATCTTCGGCAGGCTGGCCACGTCGCCGTCGATCGCGGTGCGGCGCAGGCGCGGCTCGACGATGCGGTCGGTGACGAACCAGCCGATCGCCACGATCAGCAGGGTCGAGGCGGTGGTGAAATACCAGTTGTTCAGCGGATTGACGATCAGCGCCGGGTCGAGGATGCGCCCGCCTTCCTGGGTCAGGCCGGCCAGCAGCGGATCGAGCGAGGACGGCACCACCAGCGTGGCCGAGAAGCCGCCGGACACGCCGCAGAACGCGGCCGCGATGCCGGCCAGCGGATGCCGCCCGGCCGCGTAGAAGATCACCCCGCCCAGCGGGATCACCAGCACGTAGCCGGCGTCGACCGCGACATGGCTCAGTACCGCCACTGCGACCAGCGCCGGGGTCAGCAGCATCTTCGGCGTCACCGACAGGATCGCGCGCAGGCCGGCGTTGATGAAGCCGGTGTGCTCGGCCACGCCCAGGCCCAGCATCGCCACCAGCACCACGCCCAGCGGCGCGAACGCCAGGAACACCTTGACCATGTTGGCCATGAACGCGGTCAGCGACGCGCCCGACAGCAGGTTCACGATCTGGATCGGCTCGCCGTTGCGCGGGTCGATCGCGTCGAACTGCACGCTCGACAGGCCCCAGGACAGGGCCCAGACCGCCAGCATCAGCAGCAGGAACAGCATCGCCGGATCGGGAAGACGGTTGCCGATGCGCTCGATGCCGTCGAGAAGGCGGCCGGCCAGGCCGGTGGGCGCACCGGCGCCGGATGCGGGTTGATTCATGCGGAGGGGGCCCCTGGTTGCGATGGAAGCGGACGGCCACGCAATGCGCGTGCGTCCCAGGCCCGGACCATAACCGCGCCGGCGTGCCGGCGCCAACCCGTCGGCGCGTCGCCGGCCTGCCTCAGCGCGGGGAGATCGTGGTGCGGATCTCGAACAGTTCCGGGAAGAAGGTCAGCTCCAGCGCGCTCTTCAGGAAATCCACGCCACTGGATCCGCCGGTGCCGCGCTTGAAGCCGATGATCCGCATCACCGTGCGCATGTGGCGGAAGCGCCAGGTCTGGAACTGCGTCTCCAGGTCGACCAGGTCCTCGCACAGCGAGTACTCGCGCCAGTAGCGGTCGGTGTCCTCGTAGATCCGCTCGAACACCGGCAGCAGCGCCGGATCGGACACGTGCGCCCGGGTCCAGTCGCGGTCCGGCTGCGTGTAGGCGGCGGGCACGGCATGGCCGAAGCGCGCCAGGTAGCGCAGGAACTCGCCGTACAGGCTGGGCGTCTCCAGCTCGCGCTGCAGCACCTGCTGGCCGGCCGGATCGTGGTCGAACACGCGCACCATCTGCGCGTTCTTGTTGCCCAGCAGGAACTCGATGCCGCGGTACTGCAGCGACTGGAAGCCGGACGAAGGCCCGAGCAGGTCGCGGAAACCCATGTACTCGGACGGCGTCATCGTCTCCAGCACCGACCACTGCTCGATCAGCTGGCGCAGCACCTGCTTGCCACGCGCCATCACCTTGCGGCACTGGCCGACCTGGTCGTCGCGCAGGAACGCGCGCGCGGCCTGCAGCTCGTGCGCCAGCAGCTTCAGCCACAGCTCCGAGACCTGGTGCTGGACGATGAACAGCATCTCGTCGTGGTGCGGCGGGTTCGACAGCGGCTGCTGGGCGGCCAGCAGCTGGTCAAGCCGCAGGTAGCCGGCATAGGTGAGCCTGCCCTGCAGGTCGGTGTGGATGCCCGGTTCCAGCGGACGCTGGTTGTTGTCGAGGCTCATGCGGTGACGGCGTTGGACTGGGGCGGCAAGCGTACCGCAGGCGCGCCGGCGTGCCGGTCCGGAACCTTCCGCCTGCCACCGGTATCAAAGCCGGGCGCACATTTGCAGCGCTGCGTGCAAGTCACTGGAAACAAAGACTTGTTGCGACGCAGAGCGGCAAAACGTTGCGGTCTGCTTAACATGGCCCGCTTATCCTTCACCCTTTCAACGACAGGTGACGCACGCGATGACGCTCGCCGCGACCTTCGAAATCCAGTACCTGCAGTACCTCGGTGCGGACGGCACGCCGGTCCGTGAACTCCCCTCCCATTTCGCCGATCCGGCCAGCCTGGTGCCGCTGTTCAAGCGGATGCTGTTCGTGCGCACCTTCGACACCAAGTCGATCGCGCTGCAGCGCACCGGCAAGCTCGGCACCTACGCGCCCTGCCTGGGCCACGAAGCCACCCATGTCGGCATCGGCGCCGCCCTGCGCGAGGGCGACGTCTATGGCCCCAGCTACCGCGAGTACGGCGTGCTGTTCGAGCGCGGCGTCCGCCCGCGCGACATCCTGCTGTACTGGGGCGGCGACGAGCGCGGCAACGATTTCCCGCGCGACACACCGGCCGGCATCGACTTCCCGTTCTGCGTGCCGATCTCCACCCAGTGTCTGCATGCGGCCGGTGCGGCGCTGGCGTTCAAGCTGCGCGGCCAGGCCCAGGTGGCCGCGGCCACCTGCGGCGACGGCGGCACCTCCAAGACCGACTTCTACGCCGCACTGAACTCGGCCGGCGCCTACACGCTTCCGCTGATCCTGTGCGTGGTCAACAACGGCTGGGCGATCTCGGTCCCGCGCTCGGCGCAGACCGGCGCGCAGACCCTGGCGCAGAAGGGCATCGCCGGCGGCCTGCACTGCCTGCAGGTGGACGGCAACGACCTGATCGCGGTGCTCGAGGCCATGCGCCAGGCGCGCGAACGCGCCCTGGCCGGCGACGGCGGCACCGTCCTGGAGTTCATGACCTACCGGCTGTCCGACCACACCACCGCCGACGACGCCCGCCGCTACCGCGACGAGGCCGAGGTCAAGGACGCCTGGGCGCTGGAGCCGATCGCGCGCCTGCGCACCTGGCTGACCGCCAGCGGCGTCTGGAGCCAGGAGCAGGAAGACGCCTGGAAGCTGGAGTGCGAGCAGCGCATGGCCGAGGAGGTCGACGCCTACCTGTCCACGCCGGTGCAGCCGCTGGAGGCGATGTTCGACCACCTCTACGCCGACCCGCCGGCCGACCTGCTGGCCCAGCGTGCCGCCGCGCTGGCCTGGGAGCAGCGCCATGGATGAGGTCCGACTTGCCACACCGGCGCCCGCGCCGGCCACTGCCAGCGATGCCGCCGCATCGCAGGCCGCCGCCACGGGAGCAGCGCCGATGACCACGCAGCCGATCACCCTGATCGAAGCCATCACCCAGGCGCTGGCCTGGGAACTGGAACACGACCCGTCCGTGCTGGTGCTCGGCGAGGACGTGGGCGTCAACGGCGGCGTGTTCCGCGCCACCGCCGGCCTGCTGCAGCGCTTCGGCGACCAGCGCGTGCTCGACACGCCGCTGGACGAGACCACAATCGCCGGCCTCGCGGTCGGCATGGCCGCGCAGGGCATGAAGCCGGTGGCCGAGGCCCAGTTCGACGGCTTCGTCTACCCGATGGTCGACCACATCGTCTCGCACGCCGCGCGCCTGCGTACCCGTACCCGTGGGCGCCTGCACTGCCCGATGGTGCTGCGCGTGCCGTGGGGCGGCGGCATCCGCGCGCCGGAGCACCACAGCGAGGCCAACGAGGCCATCTTCACCAACGTGCCCGGCCTGCGCGTGGTGCTGCCGTCCTCGCCGCAGCGCGCCTACGGGCTGCTGCTGGCCGCGATCCGCGACCCGGATCCGGTGATCTACATGGAGCCCAAGCGGATCTACCGCCAGTACAAGGAAGTGGTCGCCAACGACGGCGAGGCGCTGCCGCTGGACGTGTGCTTCGTGCTGCGCGACGGCACCGACGTGACCCTGGTGACCTGGGGCGCGCAGGTGAAGGAAGCTCTGGAGGCGGCCGATGCGCTGGCTGGCGAAGGCATCAGCGCCGAGGTGATCGACGTGGCCACGCTGCGTCCGCTGGACTTCGACACCATCGCCGAATCGGTGGCCCGCACCGGCCGCTGCGTGATCGTGCAGGAGGCGCCGCGCACCGCGGGCTTCGGCGCCGAGATCGCCGCGCGCCTGGCCGAGCATTCGATGTACGACCTGGTCGCGCCGGTCGAACGCGTCACCGGCTACGACATCCACATCCCGCTGTTCCGGCAGGAAATGAAGTACCTGCCGAGCGTGGACAAGATCGTCGCGGCGGCCAGGCGCGCCGTGGCGGCGGGCTGAGATGCGGGCCCGTCTTCTCGGCCCGCACCGCAGCCAGTACCCGGATCCGGTCCGCTTCCGCCGCGGCGAGGTCGTCGGCCTCGGCGCGCGCGACGAGGAATGGCCGGCCTTCGCCTGGGTCACCTGCGGCCAGGGCCGCGCCGGCTGGGCGCCGGTCGACTGGCTGCAGCCGCTGGACGACGGACGCGCGCGGGCGCTGCACGACTACGACGCCCGCGAGCTGGATGCCGACGACGGCGACATGGTGACGCTGCATCACGAACATGGTGGCTGGTGGTGGTCCGAGCGCGCCGACGGCGCGCTGGGCTGGCTGCCGGCACGCAACCTCGAACTGCTGGACGGGACCACACGATGAGCACGACCTCGATGAGCACGACCAAGAGCTTCCACCTGCCCGACCTGGGCGAAGGCCTGCCGGACGCCACCATCGTCGAATGGTTCGTCAAGGAAGGCGACACGATCCGCCTGGACGATCCGCTGGTGTCGATGGAGACCGCCAAGGCCGTGGTCGAGGTGCCCTCGCCGGTCTCGGGCAAGGTGACGAAACTGGCCGGCGCGGCCGGCGACGTGGTGATCACCGGCGCGGTGCTGGCCCAGTTCGAGCTCGACCGGTCGGCACCGCAGCGCGCCGAGGGCCAGGACACCGGCCATCACCATGGCCCGACGGCGACGAAGAGCGCGGCGGCGAGCGACGACGGCGGCCGGGTGCCGACCGCGCCGGCGCCGTCGCAGGCGGATGGCGGCACCGGCAGCGGCGAGCGCGACGATGCCGGCACCGTGGTCGGCGCGATGCAGAGCTCGGACACCGTGCATGCCGAGCAGGCCTCCGCCGCCGGCGGCGTACGCGCGATGCCGGCGGTGCGGGCGATGGCGCGCAAGCTCAAGGTCGACATCAGCCGCGTGCGCGGCACCGGCGCCGATGGCGTGGTGACGATGGCCGACGTCAAACAGGCGGCGGCCGATGGCAGCGCAGGCAGCGCTCACGCATCCGCGCCGCGCGGTGCATCCACTGCGGGCGCGACGCAAACCGCACCGGCAGCGCGCGCCGGCCAGAGCGCGGATCCGGAGCGGCCGCGCACCGCGCTGTCGGCCTCCGGCAGGCCGATGCGGACCCAGCCGCCGGGCGTGCAGGCCAGCGGCCAGCCCGAACAACTGAAGGGCGTGCGCCGCAACATGGCGCGGGTGATGGCGGACGCGCATGCGCAGGTCGTGCCGACCACCCTCAACGACGATGCAGACATCCAGGCCTGGGCACCGGGCAACGACGTCACCGCGCGCCTGATCCGGGCGATCTGCACGGCGGCCAGGGCCGTGCCCGCGCTCAACGCCTGGTTCGATGGCAAGGCGCTGACCCGCACCCTGCATCCGCACGTGGACGTGGGCATCGCGGTCGACACCGACGACGGCCTGTTCGTGCCCGCCCTGCGCAATGCCGACCTGCTCGACGCCGCCGGCGTGCGCTCCTCGATCGAGCGGCTGCGCGCCCAGGTCGCCGACCGCTCGATCCCGGCCAGTGAGCTGAGCGGCTACACGATCTCGCTGTCCAACTTCGGCATGTTCGCCGGTCGCTACGCGACGCCGGTGGTGGTGCCGCCCTGCGTGGCGATCGTCGCGGCCGGCCGCGCCCGCTTCCAGATGACGCCGGAGATGGGCGGCTTCGCCTCGCACAAGGTGATCCCGCTGTCGCTGACCTTCGACCACCGCGCCGCCACCGGTGGCGAGGCCGCGCGCTTCCTGAAGGCGCTGATCGACGACCTCGCGCTGCCGCAGTGAGGCCGTGAGGGGTGCAGGAACGCACTGATTGCTGATGCGATGTGCTGTGCCGGCCGTTGCTGTCTACATCAGTCAGCTCCGCGCCGTTCACCGCACGCTCCATCTGCCGACCTCTCCCGCCCGCGGGAGAGGTCAACGTGCAGCGCACATCGGGTGACGCCTGGATGCTGGCGGCGGCTGCGTGCTCAAGCTCAGCGATCTGCCTGGATCCGACGCTGCCCGGACATCTGCGCTGATCGACCGCAGCTCGCGTTGGACACGACCCGGCAGGCGGTCCTGGAACGTCCCGCGCGATAATGCGCGACGGTCGACCAGACACCTGGATCCTCATGTCCCAGCCCTCCTCCCATTCCGGTCTCCACGTCCTCGTCGCCGGCGCCAGCCGCGGCATCGGTTTCGCCATCGCCGATGCATTCGCACGCGAAGGCGCGTCGGTCTCGATCTGCGGGCGCGGCCTGCCCGGCGTGACCGACGCGGCCGTGCGCCTCTCCACGCATGGCGGAACGGTGCACCACCGGCAATGCGACCTCGGCGACATCGCGCAGATCCAGGCCTGGGTCGACGCGGCCGCCGATGCCCTCGGCGGCATCGACGTGGTGGTCAACAATGCCTCCGGCTACGGCAATGGCGAGGACGACGCGAGCTGGCAGGCCGGCTTCGACATCGACCTGATGGCCGCGGTGCGCACCAACCGCATCGCGATCCCGCACCTGCTCGCCAGCGCCTCGCCGGCGATCATCAACATCAGCTCGATCAACGCCCTGCGTCCCACCCCGCGGGCGACCGCGTATTCGGCCGCCAAGGCCGCATTGAACTACTACACGGTCACCCTGGCAGCCGACCTGGCCCGCAAGCAGATCCGCGTGAACGCGATCGCCCCCGGCTCGATCGAATTCCCCGGTGGCCTGTGGGACCGCCGCCGCACCGAGGCGCCCGAGTTGTACGCGCAGATCCGCGACCGCATTCCGTTCGGCGGTTTCGGCGCAGTCGAGGACGTCGCCCACGCGGCGCTGTTCCTGGCGTCGCCTCGGTCGCGCTGGATCACCGGCCAGGTGCTGGCGGTGGATGGGGGACAGACGCTGGGGGGCTGATCGGCGATCCTGTCCCCCGACCTGCCGACTCGCTCTTCGACTGCCGGCTGACTGTATCGGGATGGCGTCCAGCGCGCGCCCGATAGGTGGCACACGCCAGGTGCGAATGTTGTTGCCCGCCGCCGCCGCTCTGCTCTGTATCGCGATGCCCGATGCAACGCCGTTGCCGTTGCCGTTGCCGTTGCCGTTGCCGTTGCCGTTGCCGTTGCCGTGATTTTGCTTCAACTTCAGCTTTGGCTTTGGCTTTGGCTTTGGCTTTGGCCCCAGATCTTGACCCACCCGAGCCGTAAAGCGGGCCGAGCATCGCAGCGGTGATGGGGGCGAAGAGGCCCACGTGTCTGAGCGCAGCGAGTTGTGGGCCGTCACCCATCGACGCGAGAAGCGCAGGGGACCGTCGCGTAGCGACGGATCGCGTCCGGCGACAGCGGTTTTGGTTCCTTTTGCCAAGACAAAAGGAACCCGCGCAACAGCGCGGAAGCCGTTGCTTTGAAGCTTGGCGGTAGCTGTAGCGGTAGCAGTAGCTGTAGCTGTAGCTGTAGCTGTAGCAGTAGCAGTAGCAGTAGCAGTAGCTTCAGCATTTGCTGCCTTGCCTGGAAAGCAAGCCGGAGCAGAAGCGACAGCAGAGCTTTCGCTCTACCCGCTGCGCGGGCGGGAGCGAGTCACTTTTCTTTGCTTGTGCAAAGAAAAGTAACCAAAAGAAAGCACAGCCGGTCCGCGAGCCGCCGCGGCTGCGCTACGTCGGTGCCCTGCGCTTCTCGCAGGAACGGGGCCGGCCCACAACTCGCTGCGCTCAGACACGTGGGCCTCTTCGTCCCCGCTCCTGCTGCGATGCTCGGCTCGCTTCACGGCACCTGGAAGATCACATGCAAAAGCCAGGCAAAAAACGATGCAACAGCAAAAGCAACGGCAACGGCAACGGCAACAACTCGAGCATCGCTGCCGCAGGCGGGCTGCAGCAGCGATCAGGACTGGCTCAGCGGCGCGCCGCCTCGCTGCGGGCGCGTTCACCGGCGAATTCGGACTCCGCATCCCATTGCGGCCACGCCCTGCCATCGGCGATGCCGCGCCCCAGGTCGTACAGCAGGGTCACGTCGGCCACCTGGCCACGCATGTCCCAGTCCGCGCTCCAGTTGTCGCAGGCCTGGTGGTAGCAGCGGGCGAAGTAGGCATCGCGCAGGGCCTTGCCACTGTCGATGCCGCCGTCGACGCGGTCCAGGCCGGCACCGATGGTGATGCCCGGCACGCCCGCGCGGGCGAAGGCGAAGTGGTCGGCGCGGTAGAAGAAGCCGGCCTCCAGATTCGGGTCGGGCGAGTAGGTGCGGCCGCGGGCGCGGGCGACGCGTTCGAGATCGCGCTCCAGCGAGACACGGCCCTTGCCCCAGGACGCGATGTCGCGGGTCGGGCCGTCCGGGCTCAGCATCTCGATGTTGATCACCGCCGCGGTGGTTTCCAGCGGCGCCAGCGGATGCGCGGCGTAATGGGCCGCACCGAGCAGGCCCTTCTCCTCGGCGGTCAAGGCGATGAACAGCAGGCTGCGGGCCGGGCGCGGGCCGGCGGCATGGACGCGCGCCAGCTCGATCACCGCGGCGACTCCGGTGGCGTTGTCGATCGCGCCGTGTCGGATGCGGTCGCCGTCGGCGTCGGGTTCGCCGATGCCGAACGCATCCCAGTGCGCCGAATAGATCACCGTCTCGTCCGGACGCGACGCGCCGTCCAGCCGGCCGACCACGTTGTGCGTGACCACCCGCTCGCGCTGCGTGTCGAAGGCCACCGACAGCGTCGCGCCGGCCAGCGGCAGCGGCTGGAAATCGGCGCGCTGCGCCTTCTTCTTCTCGGCCTCGAAATCCAGGCCCGCGGCAGCGAACAGCTGCACCGCGCGCTCGCGCTGCAGCCAGCCACGCATCGGCGTGTGCACCCTGGCCGCGTCGTCGCGCTCGATGTCGAACACCGGCGACAGCCCGGACGCCCGCACCGTCGCCCAGCCGTAGGCGGCCGGTGCGGTCTCGTGCACGATCAGCACGCCGGCCGCCCCCTGGCGCGCGGCTTCCTCGTACTTGTAGGTCCAGCGGCCGTAGTAGGTCATGCCACGGCCGTCGAAGGCGCCCGGCGCGTCGGTTTCGAAGTCCGGGTCGTTGACCAGCACGACCATGATCTTGCCGCGCAGATCCACGCCCTTGTAGTCGTCCCAGTCGCGTTCCGGCGCGTTCACGCCGTAGCCGACGAACACCAGCGGCGCGTCCTTGATGTCCACGCGCGGATCGGGATGCAGGCTCTGCACGGTCAGATCATCGCCGTTGGCCAGCGGCGTGGACACGCCGGCCAGTGTCCACGACACCCGCGCGTCGCCGCGCAGCTGCGCGCGCACCAGCGGCACCGCCTGGGTCCAGCCGCCATCGTCGCCGCCCGGCTGCACACCGGCCTCGGCGAAGGCCTTGCTGAGATAGGCGATGGTCCTGTCCTCGCCCGGCGTCGCCGGTGCGCGCCCCTCGAACTCGTCCGAGGCAAGAATGCGCACGTGTCCGGACAGCGCCTCGCCAGAGATGCCACCGCCGGGCACGGCCGTCGGCACAGCGGCCTGCGCCGCACAGCACCACAGGATCGACGCCACCAGCGCCGGCACGGTCAATACACGCGGACTTGCCTTCACGACCACTCCAGTACGGCGCGCGGCCGATCCCGCGCAGGGATCGCCACCGTCGCAGTCGCGGACGGCGGATGCAAGTCCCGGTCTGATCAGTGTGCTGTTTCAGTTGCCGTTTCCCACATGCGCAGCGTCGGCCCCCGTGGGAGTGGCACCGTGCAGTCGAGGATCCGGCACGATCAGCAGCTCCGATGCGATCCGGTTTTCCGTGCGCATCGACCGACGCAGGACGCCTCGCGTTGGCTGCGATGCACGTCGCGACACCACCGGCATGTCCGCATGCGGGTACGTCAGCGGTGCCGCAATGTTGGAAGGAAACCTGATCTCGACCGCGCTGCCGTGATGCGACGGCAGCGGGATCGCTCAGCGACGCGCGCGGTCCAGCCAGGCCTCCAGCCCCTGCGCGTTGAGTTCGATGTCCATCTCCAGCACGCGCAGCACACCCGCATCGTCGAGCGGGCAGCCATGCGCCTGCGCGCGTTCCAGGTAGTAGCCGGACAACGCCGCGACCAGGCCGCGATGGCGGTCGGCGGTGCCGTCGCAGGCCTGGGCCAGCGACACCATCGCGTCGATCTGTTCGACCAGGTCGGCGGCCAGACGCGGCACACTCTCGACACGGCCGTAATGGGTCAGGTACATCGCGTCGGGAGCGTAGGCGGCCATCCGGGCGATCGAGGCCTGCAGCGCCTCCGGCTCGAACTGCACCGGCGAGGAGGTCGGCAGGATGAAGGCGCCCTGCGCGCTGTCCAGTTCGCGATAGGACAGGCCGAAGGTATCGCCGGTGAACCAGCTGCGGCTGCGCGCGTCCCACACGCACAGGTGATGACGCGCATGGCCGGGCGTGTCCAGGCACAGCAGCGGGCGGCCGGCCAGGTCGATCACGTGACCGTCGTGGGCGATCTCCACGCGCGCCGCGTCGACCGGCACGATGGTGCCGTAATGGCGGGCGAACGCGTCTTCGCCGTAGACCGCGGTCGCACCGGCGATCAGCCGGGTCGGGTCGATCAGGTGCGGCGCGGCGCGTGGATGCGCGACCAGACGCGCATTCGGCAGGTGCTGCAGCAGGGCGCCGGCACCGCCCGCGTGATCCAGATGGGCATGGGTGACGATCAGCCAGTCGACTGCGGACGGTGACAGGCCCTGCGCCTCCAGTGCGGCCAGCAGCGGTGCCTGCGTGTGGTTGGTGCCGCAGTCGATGAACGCGGCGCGGCCGTTCTCCACCACCAGGTAGGCCGCATCGAACCGCGGCCGCACGTAGCCGGTGTCGATGGTGGTGATGCCGTATCCGCCCATGCCGTCCATGCCCTGATCAGTCACCGGCATGCTAGCCACGCACGGTGTGCACGACGACCCGGCTTTGGTCGTAGGCGACGAGGCCACGCCTGCACGTGGCCGGACGACTCAGCGCTGCATGCGCCCGTGCAGCCAGCGCGCGCGCAGCGGAATGGCGAACGCGAGCACGATCAGGAACCCGCCGTACGCGTACAGCACGGCGAGCACATGCCGCCAGATCGACCGTTCGCCCGCTTCCGCACCGCCGTCCGCAAAGCCGAACAGCATGCCGGCGATGCTCAGCGCGAGCGCGACCAGCAGCGTGGCCGCATCGAACAGGCGCCGCGCGCGATCACGCGGCGTGCGTGGGTAGCACCAGTACAGCGTGCCGAGCAGGCCGAACCACGGAAGAAACAGCAGCAGCGTCAACCAGGCCATCAGCGTGCGACCTCCCCGGTCGTCGATCCCCGGCGTCCGGCCGGGCGGGCGCCGCGGGCAGCGCAGGTGCTGGCCGCGGCGGCAGTGCTCATTCGTCCGCCGCGTTCATCGCCTGCAGCGCGGCGATCACCGCATCGACGCCGGCCACGCCATCGGCCAGCGTGCCCACACGCTCGCCGAGCAGGCCGACCGTACGCTGCTCCATCTCGTGCAGCGCGTCGGCGCCCTCGCGCCGGAGGCGGGCGATCAGCTGGCCGGCCTCGCGCGGCGAGGCCTGGCCGTCGCCCTGCAGCAGCAGGCTGCCCTCGCCGTCGACCAGCTTGAAGAAGAAGCGGCCATCGGCCTCGCGGTACTGCTTGAACTGCGGCAGCTTCTGCGCCTGCGCGCGCGCCGGGCCGGCTGCGGCCTGCGCGGCGGTGAACGCGCCCAGGCCGACCGCCTGGCGCAGCTCGTCCAGCAGCGGCACGGTCAGGTCGCGCGCCTTGCGTGCGCCTTCCAGCAGGATCTCCTCGAGCTCGGCCGGGCGCGCGATCAGCACCTCGTACTGCTCGCGCATCGGTGCCACCGCGTCCTCGATGCGTGCGTACAGCCGCTGCTTGGCATCGCCCCAGCCGATGCCCTCGGCGAAGGCGTGGCGCATCTCGGCCGCCTGCTGCGGCGTGCTGAAGGCCTGGTAGAGCTGGAACAGGTTGGACGTATCGGCGTCCTTGGGCTCGCCGGGCGCGCGCGAGTCGGTGACGATCGACATCACCAGCTTCTTCAGCTCGGCCGGCGGCGCGAACAGCGGGATGGTGTTGTCGTAGCTCTTGGACATCTTGCGGCCGTCCAGGCCCGGCAGCGTCGCCACCTGCTCGTCGATGGTCACCTCCGGCAGCACCAGCGGCTCGCCGGCCTTGCCGGTCACCGCGCGCCAGCTGTCGCCGTACAGGTGGTTGAAGCGCTGGCCGATGTCGCGCGCCATCTCGATGTGCTGGATCTGGTCGCGGCCGACCGGCACCTTGTGCGCGCCGAAGGCGAGGATGTCGGCGGCCATCAGCACCGGATACATGTACAGGCCGGCGGTGACGCCGGCATCGGCGTCCTCGCCCGTCTCGGTGTTCCTGTCCACGGCCGCCTTGTAGGCATGCGCGCGGTTGAGCAGGCCCTTGGCGGCGACGCAGGTCAGCAGCCAGCTCAGCTGCGGGATCTCGGGAATGTCGGACTGGCGGTAGAACACCACCTTCTTCGGGTCCAGGCCGCAGGCGAGCCAGGTCGCGGCGATCTCCTGGCGCGAACGCGCCACGCGGGCCGGATCGTCGGCCTTGATCAGCGCGTGGTAGTCGGCCAGGAAGAAGAAGCTCTCCACGCCCTCGACGCGACTGGCATGGATCGCCGGCCGGATCGCGCCCGCGTAGTTGCCCAGGTGCGGGGTGCCGGTGGTGGTGATGCCGGTGAGGACGCGGGTGGTCATGGTGCGGGCCTGCTCTGTAGGGAATGCGGAAACAGGTCGATTCTAGCGCCGCCGGGTCGACCCCAGCGTGGGGACACGCGCGTTTGATGCTGCAGTCCCCACGGAGCATCGTCATGATCCAGCGAGTCCTGCCTGCCCTTCTCGTGCTGCTGTCGTTGCTCCACGGCGAGGACGCGGCCGCACGCACGCCTCCCGCGATTTCACCGGACACCGGCCCGGTGACGCTGTCGCTGGTCGCACGCGACAGCGGGCTGCCGCTGGCGCAGGCCCGCCACCGCGGCCAGACCTGGGTCGGTGGCTGGCCGGGCCAGGCGTACGCGGTACGGCTGCACAACCGCGGACCGGAGCGGGTGCTGGTGGTGCTGTCGGTCGACGGGGTCAATGCGATCAGTGGCCAGACCGCCGATCCGCGCCAGGCCGGTTACGTCCTCGAACCCGGACAACTGGCCGACATCACCGGCTGGCGCAAGTCGATGCAGACCGTGGCCGGTTTCGTGTTCGTCGACCCGCGCGACAGTTATGCCACCCGCACCGGACGCCCGGACAACATCGGCGTGGTCGGCATCGCGGTGCACCGCGAACGGGCGCCTCATCGGTCGCCATCGCCAGCCCCGGCGGTGGCTGGCGCCGCGGAGTCGGCCGCTGTGGGCGACCGGGTCGCACGCGCTGCGCGCAGCGGCCGTCAGGCGATCGGCACCGGACACGGCGACGTCACCGGCTCGCCCACCTGGAGCACCGTCTTCCAGCGCGACCCGCGTCCGATCCAGCTCACCGAGCTGCGTTACGACACGCCGGACGCACTTCGCGCACGCGGCGTGCCTCTGGCCGGCCTGCGGATCCCCCGGCATGCGGACCATCCGCGCGCATTCCCGGGCGGTTTCGTTCCCGATCCGCCGGCCCGCTGAGCGGATCATCGGTTTCGCCAACAAAAAACGGGAGCGCGATGCGCTCCCGTCCCCCGCATCCGCGGACGGACCCATCAGGCCCATCCGCGTGCTGCACCGGCTCAGTGGCGGTAGCGCTCGTCCAGGCCGGACTCGAAGTCGCGCACTTCCTTCTCGGCGCGGTCGCGCTCCCAGCCGTAGCGCTCCTGCAGCTTGCCGGCCAGATACTTGGAATTGCCCTCGGCGACGTCGAACACGTCGTCGGTCAGGTCGCCCCACTTGGCCTGGATCTGACCCTTCAGCTGCTTCCAGTTGCCACCGATGATGTCGCGATTCATGTGCTGCTCCTGCATGGTGTGGAGAGAGATGTGGCCGCCTCGTCCGGCCACGTGTGCAGGATCGCGCCATCTGCGTTCGGGGACGGTCCAGCGTGCGTCAACGCGAAGTTAGGCCGCTGAACGCAAGGCAAAAAAAGAGCCGGCATCCGCCGGCTCTTCTCATGCAGCCCTGGATCGATCAGTTGCGGCGCTCGGCGGCATCCTCGATCTTCTCGCCGGCCTTCTGGACGTCCTTGCCTGCACCGGACATGGTGTTGCAGGCGGTCAGCGTCGAGGCCGAGAACAGGGTCAGCAGAGTCAGGGTGATGATGCGCTTCATGATGGGCTCCTGGTGACGACAGCGCACGGGTCGTGCGTGCGGCGCCAATCTCCGCCTGACGCCGTCGAACCGGCGTGAACGGAACCCGGCCCCGTTCAGTCGCGCATCAAGGTGGACTTGCCGAACAGGCTCTCGACCAGATCCACCGCCAGTTCGGCGGTCTGGTTGCGCACGTCGATGCAGGGGTTGAGCTCGACGATGTCCAGCGAGCCCATCCTGCCGGTGTCGGCGATCATCTCCATCACCAGCTGCGCTTCGCGGTAGTTCGGCCCACCCGGGATCGTCGTGCCCACGCCCGGGGCGATGCTGGGGTCCAGGAAGTCCACGTCGAAGCTGACGTGCAGGTGGGTGTCGGCGTCGATGCCGGACAGCGCCTGCGCCATGACCCGCTTCATCCCGACCTCGTCGATGTAGCGCATGTCGTAGATGTCCAGGCCGTGCTGCTTGACCAGCCGCTTCTCCTCCGGATCGACCGAGCGGATCCCGATCTGCCGGATCTGGTGCGGCAGCATGGCCGGCACGTCGCCGGCCATGCCGGTCAGCGCATCGGGGCCCAGGCCGCACAGGCAGGCGACCGGCATGCCATGCACGTTGCCCGAGGGCGTGACCGCGCTGGTGTTGAAATCGGCGTGCGCGTCCAGCCACAGCACCCGCAGGCGCTTGCCGGTCTCCCGGCAATGGCGGGCCACCGCGCTGATCGACCCGATCGCCAGGCAATGGTCGCCGCCGAGCATCACCGGCATCCGTCCGGCGCGCAGTTCGGCCAGGCTGGCCTCCATGAGCGCGCGGTTCCAGGCCACGGCCTGATCGAGGTGGCGGTAGCCGTCCACCGGCGGCAGCCAGGGATTGGCCGGGCCGCCGAGGTTGCCGCGGTCGGCCACGTCCACGCCGCGCCCGCGCAGGGCTTCGGCGAGACCGGCGATCCGGAGCGCGTCGGGGCCGAGCGAGGCGCCGCGATGGCCTGCGCCGATGTCGGTCGGAACGCCGATCAGCGAGACCGGCGGGAACTGCGGGGGCATGCGTTCTTCGTGTGTCTTCATGCCGCCAGCCTAGCGGCTGGGCCACACTCTGGACCCGCTGCATTGCAGCAGCGTGGCAGCCCGCACGCCATGGAATGGTGCCGCTTATCCGAATCGAACGGATGACCTACCGCTTACAAGGCGGTTGCTCTACCAGCTGAGCTAAAGCGGCGAAGGGGGCGATTCTAGCGCAAGCGCGCGCAGTCACGGTCCTGTGCGCGCGGAACCCGCGCACGCACCGCGGCCGCATCGGTGCTTGCCACGTCCAGCCACCAGCGCGTGGGACCGGGCGTTCCGGACGGGCGCAGCTGCGCC
>Ga0075364_10000131_pt1 | contig 31641 bp, 26 predicted proteins | sample EndMetdeltDD1764_FD_71517 | JGI IMG/M metagenome (GOLD analysis project Ga0075364, IMG submission 71517) | Populus endosphere microbial communities from Tennessee, USA - Endosphere MetaG P. deltoides DD176-4 | ecosystem: Host-associated > Plants > Roots > Endosphere | place: USA: Tennessee... | reverse complement strand
GCGCTGGGGGTGCCTGCCGCTGGCGCGGGACTCGTGTTCGTGGCCGGGGCACGGGCGCCGGGTGCAGCCCCGGCGGCAGGGGCGTTGCCCTGCGGCAGGCCGGCGATCAGGGCGTCCAGATCACTGCCTGCACCCGAGTCGGGTGGTGTCGCGGGGGCCACGCCAGGCAGGGGCGAGGGCGAGGTGGCGGTCGGACCACTGGGCGCCGTGCCGGCCGCGCCGTCGCGACCGTACAGACCGCCATTGGGATCGGGTGCCTGACGCGGGTCGGGCAACCTGGCCTGCTGGCTGGGCGTGTCGTGCGAGGCTTTGTCCACGAAGGGCATGGGGGCGCGGGTGACGTAGAACGCCACGCCCGCGGCGACGATCAGCCCCAGTAGAAGTCCGGCAAGCACCCCGTACATGGTGCTGCCGCCCTGCGACGATCGTTTTGTTGTGCGTTTTGCCATAGGTGGCGATCTTACATCCGTTCGGGGGCTGAAACGCCCATCAGGGCCAATCCGTTGGCCAGCACCTGACGCGTGGCTGCTGCCAGGCGCAGGCGGGCCAGCTTCAGTGCCGGATCATCGACCAGCACGCGCTCGGCGTTATACCAGCCGTGGAAATCCGATGCGCAGTCGCGCAGCCAGAACGCGATGTGGTGAGGCGCCAGTTCCTGCGCAGCCTGCGCCACGATCGCGGCAAAGCCCGAAAGGCGCTGCATCAGCGCGAATTCGGACGGGGCGGTAAGCAGCGCGATGTCGGCACCTGCCAGCGCGTCGTCTGCCTGGCCGCTGGCGGCGATCATGGAGCAGATGCGGGCATGGGCGTATTGAATGTAATAGACCGGGTTTTCTTCGCTCTTGCTGCGCGCCAGGTCGACATCGAACACGAACTCGGTATCGGCACGGCGCTGGATGAGAAAAAAGCGCACGGCATCCTGGCCGACCCAGTCCACCAGATCGCGCAATGTGACATAGCTGCCGGCCCGCTTCGAAATCTTGACTTCCTCGCCGCCGCGCACCACCTTGACCATCTTGTGCAGCACGTAAGCCGGAAAATCCGCCGGAATGCCGAGATCGAGTGCCTGCAGGCCGGCGCGCACCCGCGCCACGGTGCCATGGTGATCACTGCCCTGAATGTTCACCGCATGGTGAAAGCCGCGTTCCCATTTGGCCACATGGTAGGCCACGTCCGGCACGAAATAGGTGTAGCCGCCTTCACGCTTGCGCATGACACGGTCCTTGTCGTCACCGGTGCCCAGTTCCGTCGTGCGCAGCCACAACGCATCGTCCAGTTCGTAGGTGTGGCCGGAGGCGACGAGCGCCTCGACGGTGCGCTGCACGCGACCGGAGGAATACAGCGAGCTTTCGAGGTAGTAGTTGTCGAAGACCAGACCGAAGGCCTGCAGGTCCAGATCCTGTTCGCGGCGCAGATAGGCCACGGCGAACGCCCGGATGGTATCGAGGTCTTCGATATCGCCCGAGCCGGTGACCGGCTGGCCATCCGAACACTGGACGGTCTTGCGATCGAGAAAGTCTTGCGCGATGTCGGCGATGTAGTCGCCGCGGTAGCCGTCTTGCGGATAGTCTTCCGAATCGGGGCCGATGCCCCGGCCTCGGGCCTGAACGCTGACGGCCAGCTTCTCGATCTGATTGCCCGCGTCGTTGTAATAGAACTCGCGTGTGACGTCATACCCGATGGCGTCATACAGACGGCACAGCGCATCGCCCAGGGCCGCCTGACGGGCGTGTCCGACATGCAGCGGGCCAGTGGGGTTGGCCGAGACGAACTCGACCAGAATGCTGTCGCCACGACGGGGCGCGCGGCCGAATTGCCCGCCTTCGGCGGTGATGGCGGTCAGCACGGCCTGGCGGGCCTGTGCGGTGATGCGGAAATTGATGAAGCCTGGGCCGGCGATCTCGGCGCTTTCGATCAGTTCACTTGCACCGGGTTGCGCCATCAGGGCGGTCACGATGGCCTGCGCGAGCTCGCGCGGGTTGCGTCGTGCCGGCTTGGCCAGTTGCATGGCGACGTTGCACGCCAGATCGCCGTGTGCCGCTACCTTTGGGCGTTCGAGCACGATGGCGGGGGCAGGGGCGTCGGGCAAGACCTGGGTGACGGCTTGCGAAATCAGGGAGGCGAGTTGGTTTTGTTGCTCGAGGAGCATGCGTGATGAACTGTATAGAAAGAGGGTCGAAGCGACTGTCAATCATAGCCCGAAACTGCTGTTATCGAGTTGGCAGACGCGCGGGGTTGGGGTAGTGTGGGAGCTCTTTCACTCCCAGGGGGCTCATTCGATGCTCGTGACGTTCAGTTCGAAAAATGCGGCCGACGTGCTGATGCTGTCGCACCACGCGCAACCATTGCTGCAGGCCGCCGGCAAGGACGTGGGCACATCGTTCCCGGAACGCGGTGTGTTCACCCCCGAGCAACTCGATGCGGCCATCGCGGGAATCGAAGCGGCGGTGGCGCAGGCCGAACCCGTGCCCGACGACGATCCCGATGACGATTTGCCGGTGCCGCCGATGGCTCGGGCGGTCGGCCTGGCGCAACGCGCCTTCCCGTTGCTGGAACTGCTGCGGCGTGCGCGCACCAATGGCGATACCGTCATGTGGGAAACCGGCAGGGGCTATTAGCGTGTGCGAACCGTCCCGGCGCGTGCCGTGCCATGGGGCGTGCGGGCGACGGGGCACATGACAAGACCAGGATACACAGGAGACAACATGCGAAGCGATATCACGGTAGTGTTCGACAGCCGTCGTTCGGTCAATCTGCAGGCCGATGTGACACCAGACGCCGAGTCGGCGAATGCCGCACGCGCCTGGTTCGATCACACCTGGGAGGCGCTGGGGTGTGAGCCTCTGCGTCCCAGCGGCAAGGTATTGCTGCTGGACAAAATCATGGGCGTGGCCGATGCCCTCGGGTATGAGGTGCTCTCGGGGCACGACGCGCGCGCACCCGATTTTGCGAACAACACGGCCCTCGCGCTGGGCAAACCCCGGATCACGGTGGATTTGCCCGGCTTGTCGGTCGGGTATTGAATGGCGGGTGGCCGGATCACGGTCACCGCCAATCGTGGGGTCAGCCCGTGCTGCACGGGCGTTGCAATCAGGCGGTCGCTTCTGACTCGATGTCGGCCTGTACGCCCGCTTTCAGGTGGCGGTTGACTGCGCTGAGAATCGCCTGGAACGATGCGGTCACGATATCGCGATCGATGCCTACGCCAAACCCGGTGGCCGAGTCGGCCAGGCGCAATTCGACATAGCTTGCAGCGCGCACGTCGGTGCCCGTGCCGATGGCGTGTTCGTGATAATCCATGATGCGCACGGGCATGCCCAGGGCATTGACGAATGCGGAAATGGCGCCATCACCCACGCCGTTCACCGTGCGGCGCTCCCCTTCATTCTCCAGCTCGACCTGAATCGCGAAGTGCTGACCTTCCTCTGCACTGGGGTTGCCTTCGATCCGGTGACGGATCAGCTTCCACGGCGTGGTCTGCTTCAGATACTCAGCATCGAAAATCTTGAAGACATCGTCTGCCGTGACTTCGCGGCCGGTCTCGTCAGTGACCCGCTGAATGGCGCGACTGAACTCGATCTGCAGGCGACGCGGCAATACCAGGCCGTGTTCCTGTTCGATCAAGTAAGACACGCCACCCTTGCCGGACTGGCTGTTCACACGAATGACGGCGTCATAGCTGCGGCCGAGGTCGGCGGGATCGATCGGCAAGTAGGGCACTTCCCACACGGCATCAGGCTTCTGCTGCGCCAGGCCTTTCTTGATGGCGTCCTGGTGCGAACCGGAGAACGCCGTGAACACGAGGTCGCCGGCGTAGGGGTGACGGGGGTGAACAGGCAACTGGTTGCAGTACTCAGCACAGCGACGCACTTCGTCGATATCCGAAAAGTCCAGGCCGGGATGCACGCCTTGCGTGTAGAGGTTCAGCGCCAGCGTCACAATGTCGACGTTGCCCGTGCGCTCACCACTGCCGAACAGGCATCCCTCGATGCGGTCGGCGCCGGCCATGACAGCCAGTTCTGCGGCTGCCACGGCGGTGCCGCGGTCGTTATGGGGATGCACGCTGAGGGTGATGCTGTCGCGGCGCGCCAGGTGGGTGTGCATCCACTCGATCTGGTCGGCATAGGCGTTGGGCGAGGTGGCCTCGATCGTGGCGGGCAGGTTCAAGATCATCTTGCGCTCGGGCGTAGGCTGCCAGACTGCCGATACCGCATCGGAGACTTCGAGCGCGAAGTCGGGTTCAGAGGTGCTGAAGACTTCGGGCGAATACTGGTAGTGCCAGTCGGTTTGCGGATACTGCGCCATGGTCTTCTTGATGAACGCGGTCGAGGAGACGGCGATCTCCTTGATTTCCTCACGGCTCATGTTGAAGACGATCTTGCGAAAGGCCGGTGCGATGGCGTTGTAGAGGTGAACGATGGCGCGCTTGGCACCCGCGGCCGATTCGATCGTGCGCGCCATGAGTTCTTCGCGAGCCTGGGTCAGCACGATGATGGTGACGTCATCAGGAATGCGGTTTTCATCGACCAGCTTGCGAACGAAATCGAAATCGGTCTGCGAGGCCGAGGGAAAGCCCACCTCGATTTCCTTGAAACCAATCTTGATCAACTGCTCGAAAAAGCGCAGCTTGCGCTCCACGCTCATGGGCTCGATCAGCGACTGGTTGCCGTCGCGCAGATCGGTGCTCATCCAGATCGGCGCTTTTGTGATGCGGCGGCTGGGCCACGTGCGTTGCGAGAAGTCCTGTTCGAAAGCGACGAAGGGGACGTATTTGGAAGCGGGATTGGCGATCATCATAGGTGCACCTGTTTGGGTCAGGGCCTGGCCAGGAGGTCGATCAACGCAAAGGCGCGCTCGGGATACCCAGGGCAGGCAGCAAACTGAAAAAAAGGGGAATGCGTGTGACTACTGTGGCGTACGCGGTTGCCGAGCTACCACGGGACTCTAGGCCCGGCGACCGATCGGTAGGCGTAGCGATAGCGCGCGAGCGGCGCTTGAGGAGAGGCAGGCAGACGCGGCGGGCGCGTGAACACCTTGCGCGCCAGAACGCACAAACCCGCCAGCAGCAGCGCTGTGGCGGATCGTTTGAGCGTTAGGGGCAGGTATGTGAGCCATGCGACTAGCAGAACATATTTTTCTTGGGCGCGCAAGCGGGCAGGCGATGCAGCGGCCGACCCGATCAGTTTTCGCCGATGTGCGGTTCGATCGGACGGCGGGGCACGGCAGCGCTGCGGGTTTCCCCTGCTATACGAACCTCGGGTTCGCTGCGCTGTGGCATGGTTGCTGGCTCGATGACGGTGGGGGCGGAAACGGGTGCCGCAGTGTGTACGGGCAACGCAGCGGTTTGAACGGCAGAGGGCTTCAGAATGGCCTCCTGCTCGCGTACTATGGCGATCTTGTCGATGCGACCATGACGTGTTTCGGCGAGGGTGCGACGCAGGTCACCGATCGTGAACGGTTCATCGCGGTTGAGCCAGCTCCAGCGCATGACGTCACGCACTTCGGGCGAGAGCTGGTTGCACAGCGTGCGGAATGCGTCAGGCTCCACCGGCTCGGCACGACCGGCCTCGACGCTGGAATTGAACCAGGCCCGCACGCTGAAGAAGACGATCAACGTCCACAGTGCCACCACCACCCACCACAGGTAGGGGTTGATAAGCACGAGCATGTCGATAATTTGTTGTCCGAAGGACGCCAGGCTTGCATAGGTGAGCCCTCGTCCGAACTGAAGCAGGAGCGAGCTGACCCACAGCCACAGGATTGCAGCTGCAACGATGACCACGAGTCGCATGAGGATGCGAGGAGTGGACAATTTACGCAACGTTTGAGAGATCAAACGGCAGTCGCCGCGTACGCGGTCGGTGGATGTGGGATTCGTCATGCAAAATATTGTACCTATGAGTCGTCCCGCTTTAGAACTCCGACCTGGTCAACATTTAACGTTGACGCCACAATTGCAACAGTCGATCCGACTGCTGCAGTTGTCGACGCTCGACCTCGAAATGGAGATTTCGCAGGCGTTGGCCGACAATCCGCTGCTGGAACGCACGGATGGGGGCGACGGCGCGAACGATGGCAGCGGCGAAAGTCTCGGCGGCGACGCCTCGGTCGACGCCCAGCGCGACGAGCCCGCCAACGAGGGCGACGGCCCTCACGACCTGTCGGGCGAGGCCATGGATCGCATGCCCGAGCTATCGACAGGGGCCGGGGGCAACGATTACAGCGATGACGATCCCGGCAGGCCTGAGTCGGCAGGCCGTCCTACCCTGCGCGAGCATCTGCTCAGCCAGCTGGGCGTCACGCGCGCCAGTGACCGCGACAAGATGCTGGCTGCGCTCCTGATCGACGAACTCGATCAGAATGGCTATCTGGCCTCGCCGCTGGACGAAATCCTGACCTGGTTCGACGCTGAACTCGCACCGGATCTGGACGAACTGCGCGCGGCACTGTCGCTTCTGCAGTCGTTCGACCCCCCGGGCGTGGGCGCGGCCGACCTGTCGGACTGTTTGTGTCTGCAGCTGCGCAACGTGGCGCCAGCGGTGCCTGCGAAAGTGGCCACGCTGGCGCGCGAGATCTGTCGCAACCATCTGCCGCTGCTGGCCACGGGCAACGCCACCCGCCTGCGCGACGCCCTGCAGTGCGACGAGTCGACCCTGAAAGCCGCCCATACGCTGATTCTGAAGCTCGACCCCCGCCCTGGGCGGGCCTGGACCGTGCCGGCTGCCGACTATGCCGTGCCCGATGTGGTGGTCAGGCGATTGCGCCAGGGCTGGCGCGTCAGCCTGAACAACGCCGCCGTGCCCAGGCTGCGGGTCAATGCACTGTACGCCCAGATGCTGGGCAATCAGCGTGCATCGCAGCATGCCGGACTGCAGTCGCAGTTGCAGCAGGCAAAGTGGATGATCCGCAACGTCGAGCAGCGCTTTGACACGATCCTGCGGGTTTCGCAGGCGATCGTCGACCGCCAGTCTGCCTTTTTCAGCGAAGGCCCGCAGGCCATGCGGCCCTTGATTCTGAAAGACATTGCCAGCGAGCTCGGCATGCATGAATCGACGATTTCGCGGGCCACCACGCAGAAGTACATGCTCACCCCATTCGGCACGCTGGAGCTGAAGTTCTTCTTCGGCTCCGGCGTTGCGACCGATTCGGGCGATTCGGCCTCGGCCACTGCCGTGCAGGCCTTCATTCGCAAGCTGGTCGAGGCAGAGAACCGGGCCAAGCCGCTGTCGGATAACCAGATCACAAAAAAGCTGGCGGAGCACGGCATCGTCATCGCCCGCCGCACGGTGGCCAAATACCGCGAGTCGCTGCGCATCGCCCCGGCCGCTTTGCGCCGGGCTCATGCTGCGGCCAAATAAGTCATAGCGTCAGCCTAATCTGGCTGTCCATCAGACAAAGAAATTCAATCGCCAGAGCCTTGCATGAGAATCGTTAATTATCGATAATTGTTCTCATGTACATTTGCATATGCAATGCGGTTACCGAGCGGCAAGTCCGCGCCAGCGTCGATGCTGGCGCCACCACCCTCGACGATCTGCACATCGACCTGGGTGTTGCGTCCTGCTGCGGACGCTGCGCCGACACGGCTGCCGAATATCTGCCCGGCGGGCGTTGTTCCAGCGTTTGCGCGCCACACGAGGTCGTCACGCAACCCTATGTGGCACCCGTGCGAGGTGCCCCTGCGGCCAATCCTTATCCCGTCATTCACATCGCTGCAGCCTGACCGGGTTAACGCGCGAGAGCTAGTTGTAGCGCTGTCGCCCGGCGTGCCAGCCCAACGAAGCCGCTCATCGCGTCCGATTTTCGCGCCACTTGCTTTTTGTTTCAATTTCGTTTCGCGGCGTTCCGGCGGCCTCTTTGGCGCCCAGCCGCGCTAACAAGGCTCTGTTGCGCCCGGGTTTGCGCACATCTCGGGCACCGTATTCCGCCCTGCGTTCGCTGCGCAGCCTTGCTGCTTCTCACCGCGCGTGTGAACGTTCGCACATCTATAGTCATTCTCATTCTCTGCACGGTTTCGGATCTCAGCGGTAACTGACTCTCGACCGCAACTCGCTCCCTATGGTGAAGTGTGGCGCTCCGATGTTAGTCTGCACGGGTTGCAGCGCGAGTTGCCGCTGCGAAGCCCGTCTTTCGGGCTGCACACCATTCGGAGTATGAAAAATGAAGGGCGATCCCAAAGTCATCCAGTTCCTGAACAAGCAATTGACCAACGAACTGACGGCAATCAATCAGTATTTTCTGCATGCGCGCATGTTGAACCACTGGGGCTTCGACAAGCTGGGCAAGCACGAATACGAAGAGTCGATTGGCGAGATGAAGCATGCTGACCGCCTGATTTCCCGCATTTTCATGCTCGATGGCCTGCCTAACCTGCAGGACCTGCACAAGCTGTTGATTGGCGAGAACGTGCCCGAATTGCTGGCCTGCGACCTGCAGGTCGAGCAGGGCGCTCAGGCCACGGTCAAGGAAGCGATGGCGTATTGTGAATCGGTGCGCGATTTCGTTTCGCGCGACCTGTTCCAGGACATCCTGAACGATACCGAAGAGCACATCGATTACCTGGAAACGCAGATTGGCCTGATCGATCAGATCGGCCTGCAGAACTATCTGCAATCCCAGATCACGGCGGGCGTCAGCGAATAAGCTGTCCGCATGACGTAAAAAAGGCTTCGATCAAGATATCGAAGCCTTTTTTTATGGCTGTGTGTAAAGCGCCAGCCGCTGCACAGTGCCTGGGACGCCTACGGGCGCTGGGGGCACTCGTTGACGCGACCCCAGGCCTGATTCGGGCCGCAATAGCGATTGCGGGCGTTCCAGGCGCATGTGGGACGCTCGAAGAACCCTGCATTGGCGCACTGCGCCAGCTCATTACGAAGCTCCGGCAGCCAATTGCCGCCGCCGCCCGCCTGCCCGTTGCCATTGTTTGCACCGGAGGACTGCGCCGAGGAGCGAATCATCGTGCCGCTGGAGAACGAGCTCGACGCCATGATGGCACCCTGGCCATAGGCCGGCGCCGTATCCAGCGCGCTGTCATTGTTGTCGCCATCTGGCAACGACGAGCGGGCCGCGCGGGCAATTTCAGCGGCTTGCCCGGCCGTCATGGAGGACCGCGAGAGCGTGACGTTGGGATCCTTCACGACCTCGAACAGCGAGACCGTCTGGATATTCCAGTTCGCGGCCGTGGGTTTGTCGGGCACGCCCAGCGTGCCATCGACACGCGGCTGCGGGGGCTGCGCCAGATAAGGCTTGCCGTTGGCATCGAGCACCGCTTGCGCGCCATCGTCGTCGGCACCGGGCGCGGGCGCGGCTTGCGGGGCATGCTGAACCAGCCAGTCGCCCAGCTGCACGCCTCCCCAGGCCGAGACGCCTAGCGCCACCAGCAGTGTCATCACCAAAATACGCCAGGACATGGCTACCTCGACTCCTCTTGTGTGCCAGATATCATGCTTTTGCACTGAATACCTGACCGCCGTGCTCGCGCATGGCGTGAAACCGTACATCCGGATAAAGTTCTTCGGCCACACGCAGTTGCGCGTGCGAGCTGACCAAGAAGGCCGCCGCGTCGACCACATCATAGGCGATATGGGCAGCGTTGGCATCCATGAACTTGCGCAAGGCCCTGGGGTCCTCAGAGGTGATCCAGCGCGCCATGTTGTAGCGCGACGGCATCAGTCTGGCATCCGCTCCATATTCGGTTTTCAGTCGGTGGGCCACCACTTCGAACTGCAACTGACCCACGGCACCCAGCAGCAGCGAACCGCCCGCTGCAACCGGCCTGAACACCTGAATGGCACCTTCTTCGCCCAACTGAGCAAGTCCCGTGCGCAACTGTTTGGTGCGCAGGGGATCCTTGACTTCCACCGCCTGGAACAGTTCGGGAGCAAAGAACGGCAGCCCGGTGAACTGCAGCGTTTCCCCCTCGGTGAGCACGTCGCCGAGCTGCAGCACGCCATGGTTCGGAATGCCGATCACGTCGCCAGCATAGGCTTCGTCGAGCAATTCGCGCCGCTGTGACAGGAACGACACGACGTTGTTCGGGCGCATTTCCTTGTTGGTACGGCACACCTTCAGGCGCATGCCACGATCGAAACGACCCGAGGCCACCCGCACGAACGCCACGCGATCACGGTGGGAGGGGTCCATATTGGCCTGCACCTTGAACACCACACCCGTGAATTTGGGCTCTTCGGGCAACACGGTGCGCTGCACGGCCTGCCGGGGGCCGGGGCTGGGCGCCATGTCCACCAGCGCGTCCAGCACTTCCTGCACGCCGAAGTTGTTGATGGCCGAACCGAAGAACACCGGGGCCTGCTTGCCCGCCAGAAAGGCCGGATGATCGAAGGCCGGTGCGGCCGCCTCGATCAGTTCGATTTCGCCTTCGGCCTGGGTGAATGCCGCGCCGAATCGTTTGAGGATCTCGGGGTTGTGGCGGCCTTCGATGAAATCGTCGTTATCCGAGCGTCGTTCCTGACCCGGGCGGAACACGCGCATGCGGTCCTGGCGGATATCGAACACACCGCCGAAGGACTTGCCCATGCCCACCGGCCAGGAAAAGGGAACGGCATCCATGCCCAGATGGGATTCGATTTCGGAGAGCAGCTCCAGCGGCTCCCGCACTTCGCGGTCCATCTTGTTGATGAAGACGATGATAGGTGTGTTGCGGGCGCGACAGACCTGCAGCAGCCGGATGGTCTGGGGTTCGACCCCGTTGGCGGCGTCGATCACCATCAGTGCGGCGTCCACGGCCGTCAGCACGCGATACGTGTCTTCGGAAAAGTCCTGGTGACCCGGGGTGTCGAGCAGGTTGATCACGCACTCGCGGTATTCCATCTGCATCACCGAGGATGCAACCGAAATCCCACGCTGCTTTTCGATCTCCATCCAGTCCGAAGACGCATGGCGAGAGGCCTTGCGGGCCTTCACGCTGCCGGCGATCTGGATCGCACCCGCGAACAGCAGAAGCTTTTCGGTCAGCGTGGTCTTACCCGCGTCGGGGTGGGAAATGATGGCGAAGGTGCGTCGCCGGGCGACTTCTTGGTTCAGATTCATGGTGCGAGATTTTACCGCCGGCGTCAGGCCGCGCGACGGAAGCTGGCCAGGAATACACCTGCCAGTATGAACAGGGCGCCGAATCCGCGGTTCATCCAGCGGATATGGCGGGCGCTTTTCAACAGGCGCAACACTTTGGCGGCCAGCAGGGCATAACACGACATGGCCACCAGGTCAGTCAGCGCCAGCGTGGCGGCCATGGCGGCGTACTGCGGCACGAGCGCGAGGGCCGGATCGACGAACTGCGGCACCACGGCCAGCAGGAACACCGTCCCCTTCGGGTTGCTCGCGTTGATCAGGAAGCCCCGTGTCACCAGCATGCGCGGGGTGTCGCGCTGGCCATCGTTCTTGTCTACGGCCACCGGGGTGGCGTCGGTGCGAAACTGGCGCACACCCAGGTAGATCAGATAGGCCACGCCAAGGTACTTGACCACGGCGAAGGCGGTTTCGGAGGTGGCCAGCAGCGCCCCCAGGCCCAGGCCCACGACGATGAACTGGAAGATGATGCCCATGATCAGGCCCAGCGTGTTCCAGTAAGTGCGGGCAAAGCCATACTTCAATCCGCAGGACATGGCCGAAATGGCCCCGGCCCCCGGAGAGAAGGAGATGGCCCACGAGGCCAGAAAGAACGTCAACCAGGTGGAAAGCGTCATGCTAGAACTCGCGTTGAAAACCAGGGCCTGTGTGTCGGACGGCTATTTTGACAGCAATGCGCCGCGACGCGGTGCGCTGCCTTCAGGGCGAGCGCTGGCCGGGCGGGGGGCGCGTGGCGCCTGGGCCGGGTTGCTGCTGCCGTGACCGCCATGGCGCGTGTCGCCGCCTTCACGCGGTGCACGTGCGGGTGCCGTGCCTTCACGTCCCCCTGCCGAACGGGCCGGCGCACTGCGGCCTTCCGTGGGCCTGCGGGCACCGCCCGAACCGGCACCACCGGAGGCCGGACGCGGGCCGCCCGTGGATGCGCCTGCCGGGCGGGCGCCGCTGCGCGGTGCGCTGTTGCGGTTGTTGCCGCCATTGCGTGCGTTGCCACCCGAACGATCGCCACCATGGCGGCGCTGTTCGCTGCGGGCCTCACGGGGGTCGACATCCACGACGCCACCCACGGGAGGCGTCCAGTCTTTCACGGGCACCCGCTCGATTTCACGGTTGATCAGGCGTTCGATGGCCTTGAGCAGCTTCATTTCGGTCGGATCGACCAGCGAGACCGCTGCGCCACTCGAACCCGCACGCCCGGTGCGGCCGATACGGTGCACATAATCTTCCGGTACGTTGGGCAGCTCGAAGTTCACCACCTGCGGCAGTTGGTCGATGTCCAGGCCTCGGGCAGCGATGTCGGTGGCCACCAGCACGGCCACATTGCCTTCCTTGAAGCCGGCAAGCGCCCGCGTGCGTGCGGCCTGGCTCTTGTTGCCGTGAATGGCGGCCGCGCTCAGGCCGTCCTTGACCAGTTTTTCGGCCAGGCGATTGGCGCCATGCTTGGTGCGGGTGAACACCAGCACCTGGTACCAGCCGCTTTCGCGGATGATGTGGCTGATCAGGTCACGCTTGTGGCTTTGTTCGACCAGGTGGACAGTCTGATGCACCAGTTCGGAGGCCGTGTTGCGGCGTGCGACCGACACTTCGCCCGGATTGTTCAGCACGCCTTTGGCCAGCGTGCGGATTTCGTCGGAGAAGGTGGCCGAGAACAGCAGGTTCTGCCGCTGACGCGGCAGCAGCGCGAGCACCTTGCGGATGTCGCGGATAAAGCCCATGTCGAGCATGCGATCGGCTTCGTCCAGCACCAGGATTTCAACACCTGACAGATCGACCGTGCGTTGACCGGCATGGTCCAGCAGGCGACCCGGCGTGGCCACCAGAATATCGAGGTTCTTGCGCAGTGCGCCGATCTGGGGGTTGATGTTCACCCCACCGAACATGACCATGGAGGACAGGCCGGCGTATTTGCCGTAGGTCTGTACTGACTCCTGGATCTGGGCGGCGAGTTCGCGGGTCGGGGTCAGAATCAGGCAGCGCGGCCGTCCCACTTTGCGCACTTCAGGCTTTTTGGCCAGCAGCATGTGCAGAATGGGCAAGGTGAAACCTGCGGTCTTGCCGGTACCGGTCTGCGCAGCGGCCAGCAGATCGCCGCCCTTGAGCACCTGGGGAATGGCTTGCGCCTGAATGGGCGTGGGCGTGGTGTAGCCGGTTTCGGCGATCGCACGCATGATGGGTTCTGCCAGACCGAGGTCGGCGAATTGAATAGGGGTCGTCAAGAACTGCTCCAGCAACCGGCCTGCTGCCTGGGAACCAGGCAACTCCAATCGAGGGCGGGTGCGCTAGGAGGTTGATCTGTGCGGTGCGAGTTGCACTGCACAAAGGGCGCGTTGAAAACGTGCCGCGATGCACACGGATTGGTACAGCGTGCGAGGTCATTGTATCCCAGCCAGGCATGAGACGTTGACGCAGGTGGGCGTACCGTAACGTATTGCACCAATTAAGGGCACTTGGTTGTAACAGCACTGCTGCATCGCAACCTATAATCCGGCGCAGAAACTGGAGAGGACAAAGTCATGAATAAAGCAGCAGGCACCGTTGTCGCCATTGTGGTTGTCGCAGGTGTAGCCTGGGCCGGCGCGTCCTGGTACACCGGCACCCGTGTCGAAGCCGAGATCGTCAAATCCATAGACAAGGCCAATGCGCAAATGCTGGCCGTGGCACCTGAATGGAAGGGCAAGCTAAGCCTGGCTTCCTTCGAAAAGGGCGTGTTCTCGTCCAACGCCCGCTACCGTCTGACCTTCCCTGACATGACCCCGCCTGCGGCTGGCACGCCGGCGCCAGAGGCTTCGGCCGCGCCTGGCACCCCTGCTGCGCCAGGCGCAGCGCCGGTGATGCAAGAGGTCATCATTGCCGATCATATCGAGCATGGTCCTTTCCCCCTGTCGCGCATTGCGGCAGGCGGGCTGACGCCCGTGATGGCCACGAGCAATTTCACGCTCGAGCGCACGCCCTCGGTCGAACAGTGGTTCGCACATACCAACGGCGCGGCCCCCCTGTCGGGTCAGGCCAGCCTGGCGTATGGGGGTGCTGTTGATGGCAATCTGAAAGTCGCGCCTGTCGCCTATGACGAAGGCCCCAATGGTGTGAATTTCAGCGGACTGGTTCTGAATTTTGATGTGAATGCCGACCGCACCGTGTCCAAGGTCGATGGCGATTTTGATACCTTGTCTTTCAAAACGTTGAACGCCGAAGGCGAGCCGACCACGTTCGAAGCCAAGACTGTGGTGCTCAACAGCGACATGCGCGGCATGTTCATCGGCCAGAATGAAGTCACGGCCAAGTCCCTGACCGTCACCATCCCGAACTCGAAAGTCGAGATTGCGGATTATGCGCAGCGCATGGACCTGAAAGAGAGTGACAACAAGGTATCGGGCACGGTGGGCTATGACGTCGGTCAGGTGCGTGTCAACGGTGCCGATCTGGCCAGCGGCCAGTTCGTGCTGCGGGTGAAGGATCTGGACGCTGCCGCTATCCAGCGCATGAGCGATCTGTACCGCGAATCTGCCCTGCGCGCGGCGCAAACGGGTTCGCAGGAAGGGGCCGAAGCCACGCCCGAAGAGCAGAAAGCCTTCATGGATGCGGTCATGCAATCGCTGGCTGGCAATCCCACGCTGGAGATCGATCCTTTCCTGGTGAAGACCGCCAAGGGTGAAGGGCGCTTCACGCTGAAACTCGATCTGAAAAAGCCCGTCGACCCAGCCATGACCATGGACGCCATCGCCGCTCAGATGGTCAATCAGATGGACGCTCGCCTGGTCGTCTCCAAGCCGATGATCGCCGATCTTCTGGCGTTCCAGGCAGTCAGCGCCGGCGCACCGGCTGATGCCGCCCGCGCTCAGGCCGAGCAGCAAAGCGAGATGATCGGCATGATGGGTCAGCAAATGGGTGCGGCGAAGGTCGACGGCCAGAACATCGTGGCGACGCTGAGCTACAGCAAGGGCCAGATCGATTTCAACGGCAAGAAGATGCCGGTGGAAGAGTTCGCCGGTGCGCTGCTGTCCATGGTGCTCGGTGGCGGCATGTCGATGCGCCCCTAATCGACTTCGTGCGCGCCTAGATCGACGCCGGCCGCGCCAGCGCGGCCACCAGATGATCGACGACTTTTCTGCGTCGATCATCTTCTTCATACGCATCCGATAGCGCCGACCACTCGGGTCGGCTTCGCGCTTCTTTCAGGGCATCGGGCAAGGGCCCCTTGCGCCAGACCGCAACGCCTGACTCGTCGTCTGCCGCCAGCACCAGCGGCTGGGTCGCGGCATGTCCGCGGCGGTCCAGGGCGGCAATCAGCGCCTGCCCGCGTACCGCCAGCAGGCGCAGCACGGCATCGTCCACGCTGATCTCCCGATGCCCGCGCAGTTTGCCCGCCATGCGCTTGCCCAGCCGTTCCAGGCCGGTCCAGGCACCACCGGCAGCCGCACCCACCAGCGTGCCGGTTCCCAGGCTCAGTCCTGCGGTCATGAGGTCGACTGCAGCGCCGGCTGCCGCACCGGCTGCCACGCCCGTTCCCACCTGAATACCCATATCCTTCAGCGCCTGCGGATGGAACAGATCCATGCCCCAGCGCTCGCCCGCCAGCGGCAGGTCGCTGGGCAGGTAATCGTCGTGACCGAAGCGGAAGTGCGTGAGCACGGCGTCCACGAACTGTTGCTCGCGCGTGCGGATTCGGGCGCGCAAATCGCTGGTTGCCGCAGCGACCGACGCGTCATCCGGCGCGCAGGACACATGCAGTGCGGCGGCGTCGATCAGCAGGTTGGCAAGCAGGCGCTGGGCATCGGTGCGCCGGGCCTCGCGCTGCCGCGCAAGGCCGGCCGACAACGCCCGCAGTGATGAGCCGTGTGCATCCAGCAGGACGGCCAGCCGATCGTAGAGCTGTGCTTCGCCGTCCAGCGGGGGCAGGACCGTGTCGAAATCGGCCTGAACGTGCAGGCCCAGGCGAGCCATGGCATCGCGCCAGGCCTGGGCCCGGTGTGCGGGTGCGCTGGTGAAGTTCAGCACGGGAAGAATGGGTTTGCCGCAGGCAGCCAGCAGCGCCAGTTCGTCGCGGTGTTTGGCCAGCACGGGATCGCGCGCATCAATGACATAAAGCGCAGCGTCGGTATGCAGCATCTTGTTCAGCACGCGGGCTTCCTGCTCGAATCGCCGCGCGGCCTCGGGCGCGTTCAGGAAGCGCCGGATCTGATCCGGCCCGTCCAGCCGTTCGCCCGCGCACAAGGTGTCGATATAGTCGCGCAGCGCCACGCTGTCTTCCATACCGGGGGTATCGAACCACTCGATCGCCTGCTCGCCTTCAATGGTCAGGCGTATGCCTTCGACATGGCGCGTGGTGCCGGGGCTGTCGTCTACGCGTCCGAACCGGGTGTCGCGGGCGAGCGTGCGCGCCAGCGACGTTTTTCCCGTGTTGGTGTGCCCGACGACTGCCAGTTGCAAGGCCTTGCTCATGCCGTGTCTCCCAGCCAGTGCTGACTTTGGGCAAGCGTGGCAAAAATCGAACCAGGCGCCACGCCGGCGCGTTCGAGCTGTTCGACCCAGCGCGCGCGGCGTGCGCCTTCGTCGAGCCACACGCCCAGCTCCGTGGCGTGGCCGGCCAGCTCGCTGATCAGGGCCAGGGCACCTCGATCAGGTGTCTGCTCGGCATCGCACACCACCAGCAGTCGCTGCGCCGGTTGCGCGGCCAGCGCGTCCAGGACCTGATGGCGTTGCTCGCGGGTTTCCACGCGGCCCAGGTCGACGATATCGTCCGGCAGCGCATACGGCGGCCAGGGTGTCTCCGGGGAGGGCTCCAGTGCAACGATCGCATGGCCGGCGCCGTTGGCGAGCCGGGCCTGCGCGTGCAGATGCGGTTCATGCAGCGCCACCACGGGCCGGTCGATCCCCAGCGATTGCTCGGTGGGCAAGAGCCGTTCGCGCAGCTCGATGAAACCCGGCAGGGTGGTGTCCAGCGTCAGACGCGCACGTGCACGGGTGATGCGCCAGCCGCACCACGCCAGGGCAAGCAGGCGGGGCACGAGGCCGAACACGACCACCACGCCCAGCAGCCATAGCGACCACTGCGTTTGCGCTACAGCCGGCAGGACCGTGCTGCCATCGCTGGCGCGCACCAGCGCCTCGTCGGGCACCGCAAACCCCAGCCACGCAGGCAGGGCACCCAGGGTTTGCGTCAGTGCGACGAAACGCTCCGGGGAGAGCAGGGTGGTCGCCCACACGAACTGGTATTGGGCGGTGCTCAGCACGAACACCATGGTGACCAGGGCGGCACCCAGCAGCAGTGACCAGAGCAGGTGGGAGATGGCACCGAACAGGCTGCGGCGCATGCCGGCCTGGGCCAGCAGGTTGACGAACGCCGATGGAATGAGTGCGGCGTGTGGTCCGCGCGCCACACGCCGCATGAGCCAGAGCCACAGTGCGCCCAGGCCGCGAGCGCTTTTTGCCTGTGGCCAGAGCATCGACGCCAGCCAGAACAGGAAGGTCAGCGCATGCAGGCCAAGCAGGGCCACCAGCGCCCAGACGATATTGACAGGCCGGGTACCATCGCCCAGGGCACCCAGCGCACTGGCGCCCCCGGCCAGAATCGCCGGCACGGCCAGCGCTGCCAGCGCCAGCCAGCCGCCCTGGCGCCATTGCGCCAGGTGCTGGGGTAATTGCTCGGCCTGGCCCAGCACCTGGGCGCGAAGCATGAGCCGCTCGGCGAAATCAGGCGGCCCCTGGCGCGCCATGCGCACGGCGCGCTGGTCCTCCAGCGCGCCCCAATGCGCTTCGCGCAGCCGGACGGCTTCGGCCAGCCACAGGCGCATCCAGGGTGAGGACGATGGGTTCGAAAGTTCGGGATCTGCGGACATACCGGATTGTAGTGCGGCCATATCCTGATATTGTGGTGGCCATCGTTCATTGATTGCCGCCACCCCATGTCCATTCTTCGCCTTGCCGCTGTGCTGCTGGTCACGCTGGTCTCGTTGGCACCTGCCCGCGCCCAGACGGTGCTGCACACTGAACCGTCTGCGTTCTCACCCGTGGTGGTGTATGAGGCCGACGGTGATCGCTGCATGACGTTCGGCAGCGTCCAGGCGCTGGGCCGGCAGACCTGTTATCGGCTCTCCGATCCGCAGCGCATGGTGTTCAATTACACCCGCATGATGATGTCCTCGCTCTTCGTCAAGCCCGATCCCCGACGCATTCTCGTGATCGGGCTGGGCGGCGGCACCCTGCCGGCCGCACTGGCCCATGTGCTGCCCCAGGCGCGCATCGATACCGTGGAAATCGATCCAGCGGTCGTGAAGGTCGCCAGTCGCTACTTCGGCTTTCGTACCTCGCCCCGCCAGCGCGTGCATCAGGCCGATGGGCGGGCCTTCGTCGAGCAGGCCGTGCGCGAGCGCCGCACCTACGATCTGGTCATGCTCGACGCGTTCGACTACACCTATATTCCCGCTCACCTCATGACGCGCGAGTTCCTGCAACAGGTCAAGGCCCTGCTGGCGCCCGGCGGCGTGCTGGCGGCCAACACCTTCTCGTCCAGCGACCTCTACAACCGTGAGTCGGCCACCTATGGCGAGGTCTTCGGCACGTATTTCAATCTGCGCGCCAATAATCGGGTGATCTTCGCGGTCAACGGCCCCCTGCCCGACGATGCGACGCTTGCCCGCGTGGCACGCGAATGGGCGCCCAAGCTCGCGCCCTACGATATCGACACCAATCGTCAGCTGGCAATGTTCGAGCGGGGCACCACCTGGCCGGCGGGCACCGAACCGCTCGTGGACGGCCGCAAGTGAAGGCGGCCGGCCCGACATCATCGCGCCCGCCCTCAGTTTGCCTTCATCTGCTTGCCGGCAACGGCTGAACGCCGTGTGTGACGGCAGTGGCATTACGCGTCAGGCGTGATGCGCCTGGCGTTTGCCGCCCTCCCGTTCAGGCGGGTCCCACCAGTTGCTGCATGTAGCGCTGCATGTGCGCAGCGCTGTCCAGTTCCAGCAGGCCGCGCGCCAGCGTCGATGCCCGCTCTGTCGAGCCGGGCACACCGGGTACTGCCAGGCTGCGCACGAACTTCTCGACAATGAAGCTGTTGGCGATGGGCCGTTCGACGGCCCCCAGGTTGACTGCGATGTGCTTGCTCAACGTGTGGCCATTCTTCAGCGTGAGGGTCAGGCCGCCAGGATAGACGCGAGGAAAGGCGGTGCCGGATTCGCCCACGCAACGCACGCGAGCCGCCAGGGCGACGATGGCCGGGTCGTCACGCGCGTCCGAATCCAGTTCAGCCAGGGTCAACTGGCGACGGGTGAGCCCGGCGGCCACCAGATAAGGCAGTGCGAACTGGGCCGCGGCACTGGTCATGGGGCGCTGTTTGGCTGCCAGCGGCTCGCCGATCTTGGGCAGCACCTGCTCCGGGATGTGCGCCGCAATGGCCTCGATGTCGTGCAGGTGCAGGTTGTCGTAGTGAGCCAGTTCGATCGCCGCTTCGACGCAGGCGTGTCCATAGTAGGCCGAGGGGAAAGGCTTGATTGCGATGTCCAGCGTCTCCCAGCGGTGACCGGTCTGTGCAAGCGAGTCGGCCAGCGCATCGCGGTCGATGGCCCGCCCGAGAAACGTGCGATACAGGCCGAATGAGCCTTCGAGTGCACCGGTGGGCGCTTCGACGCCCTGCATGGCCATCATGGCCGCACTCATGCCCGATTGCGCCGCCCAGCCGGGATGCAGCCGCTTCGTGGTGCCCCCGCCCTGCAGAAACTGCATGGCGCCGCTGGCAAAGGACAGCGCGATGCCAACCGTGCGCTGCAACTGCTCGGCACCCGCGCCCATCAGCAGGGCGCTGGTGCAGGCCGCTCCGAAAATGCCCACCACGCTGGTCGGATGAAAGCCTCGTGCCTGAAAGCCCGCGCCATCGGCCTTCCCCAGCCGCGCGGCGACTTCCATGCCTGCGATGTAGGCAAACAGCACATCGTGACCGGATCGTTCTGCATGCACGCCAGTGGCCATGGCGGCAGGCAGAATGGCGCAGGTCAGATGCATCACGCTGGCCATGTGCACGTCGTCGAATTCCAGGCAGTGCATCAGCGAACCGTTGGCCAGGGCGGCATCCCGGGCCGAGAGTCGCTTGCGTGCGCCGATCACCACGTGGTTGCCCGGGTCATGCCAGGCGTGCAGACCAGCCAGCAGCGGATTGGCCATGGCGCGCGCCTGTGCCGCCAGCCCGCAACCCAGGCCGTCGAGCACCAGATGACGCGCACGCTCGGCCACTTCGACCGTCACCGAGTCGCGTGCGCGCAGCACCGCCTGCGCCACCAGCGGGGCCAGGTCCTGCTGTTCAGTCGAGGTTGCGCTCATGGCGCAGGTGCCTGAACGGGCGCATCGATCGGTGAATCATCAGCAGGCGCGAAGTGTTCCGTGTAGAGATGACAGGCCACGCCGCGCGTGAGCGAGACGTCGCGCCACACTGGGTATTCCTTGCGGCAGATGTCCATGGCCTTGGGGCAGCGCGGATGGAAGTGGCAGCCCGACGGCGGCGACAGGGCCGAGGCCACGTCGCCTTCGATGCGTGCCACCGTGATCTTCTTGCGCGGGTCGGGGACGGGGGATGCCGCCCGCAATGCCTGTGTGTAGGGATGCAGGGGCTGATCGAACAGGCTGTCGACATTGCCTTTTTCAACGATGCGTCCCAGGTACATGACTGCCACGTTCTTGCAGAAGTGCCGGACCACGCCCAGATCGTGTGAAATGAAGACAAAGCTCAGGCTGCGTTTTTTCTGCAGGGACTCCATCAGCAGCAGCACCTGCGCCTGAATCGACACGTCCAGCGCCGACACCGGCTCATCGGCCACGATCAGCGTCGGGTTCAACGCCAGGGCACGTGCGATGCCGATACGCTGCCGCTGGCCACCGGAAAACTCGTGGGGGTACTTCGCCATGGCGGTCGGCGGCAAGCCCACCTCGGTCAATGCCGCTTCGATCTTTTCCTGCACATCGGCACGCGTGGCCACGCCGTGCAGCAACATGGGCTCGGCCAGTGTCTTGCCTATGGTCAGGCGCGGGTTCAACGAGGCATACGGATCCTGAAAAATGATCTGGATCTCGCGCCGCAGGGCCCGCATGCGCGCCCGATCGGCTTTCAGGATGTTCTCGCCCTTGTAGAACACCTCGCCCGAGGTCGGTTCGATCAGACGCAGCAGTGCGCGGCCGGCCGTGGATTTGCCGCAGCCGGATTCGCCGACGATGCCGAAGGCCTCGCCTTCTTCAACTGAGAACGACACATCGTGCAGCGCATGCAGTTTCGCTTTCTGCGAACCCATGAAGCCCTGGTCAACGGTGAAGGTCTTGTGTAAGTGCCGGACGTTCAGAAGTTCGGTCATGATGCGACGGCCTCGAGCATGGGAGATGGCGCGCGAACCCAGCAGCGCACGCGATGGCCCGTGGCGCCGGCCACAGGCGTGAGCGGGGGCACGGAGACATCGCAACGCGCCTCGCGCAACGGACAGCGGTCGGCATAGCGGCAGCCGGGCATGTCCGTCGTGATGGGCGGGACCTGGCCCGCAATCGGATGCAGCGCCGTGCGCGGTTGATCCACGCGTGGCATGGATTTGAGCAGGGCTTCGGTGTAGGGGTGGGTCGGGTGCTCGAACAGCGACACGACATCGGCCTCTTCGATGATGCGCCCGCCATACATGACTGCGACGCGATCGGCGATGGAGGCGACCACGCCCAGGTTGTGCGTGATGAACACCATGCCCATCTGCTTGGTCTCTTTCAGATCGGCTAGCAGGGCGAGAATCTGCACCTGGATGGTGACATCCAGCGCCGTGGTGGGCTCATCGGCCAGCAGCAGCTTGGGTTCGCAGGCCAGCGCCATGGCGATCATCACGCGCTGGCGCATGCCGCCACTGAACTGGTGCGGATAATCGTCGAAGCGGCGCGCTGCAGAGGGAATTTTCACCATCTCCAGCAGTTCGAGCGCGCGCTTGTTTGCCTCGCGTTTGGACACGGGGCGGTGATAGCGCACGGCCTCGGCGATCTGAAAGCCAATGGTCATGACCGGGTTCAGCGAAGTCATGGGCTCCTGAAAGATCATGGCCAGTGCGTCGCCGCGCACGGCTTCCATCTCGCGCTCGCTACAGGCCGTGAGATCGCGGCCGTCGAATTCGATGCGACCGTGGGCAATGCGCCCCTGCGATTTGTTGATCAGCTGCATGATCGACAGCGCGGTAATGCTTTTGCCGCAGCCCGATTCGCCCACGATGGCAAGCGTTTCGTTGGGCTGCACCTGGAAGCTGAGGTCACGGATGGCGGGATGCCACTGCCCGCTGATGCGAAACTCGGTCGTCAGGTTTTCGACCGAAAGAATGGGGCGCTGGGTCGGATTATTCATGGCGTAGTTTCGGATCGGTGGCATCGCGCAACCCGTCGCCGAGCAGGTTCAATGCGACCATGATGATCAGGATGGCGATGCTGGGGTAAATCACCAGGCCCGGTGCGTCCAGCATGTTTTCGAAACCGTCACGAATCATGCCGCCCCACGTGGCCGTAGGTGGGCGCACGCCCAGCCCGATGAAGCTGAGCGAGGCTTCCGTGCGGATGGCCGTCGCCAGCCAGAGCGAACCCAGCACCATGATTTCGTCCAGAATGTTCGGCAGCACATGGACCGCCATGATGCGCAGGTCGGAATATCCCAGCGCACGACCCGCTTCGATGAAGTCGCGCTGCTTGACGGCCATGGTGGGTGCACGTGCGATGCGGGCGAAAGGTGCGATGGCGGTGAACGCGATCGCGATGATCAGGTTCAGCGTGGTGGGGCCCAGCACCGCCACCACCAGCAGGCCCATCACCAGGCTGGGGAACGAAAGCAGCATATCCATCACGGCCATGATCAGCCGGTCGAGCTTGCCGCCGAAGTAGCCCGCCAGCACTCCCAGCATGCCGCCGATCAGCATGGCTGCACCGATCGAGGTCACGCCGATGAACAGCGACACCCGGGCACCCCAGATGATGCGCGAGAGGATGTCGCGCCCATAGGTGTCGTTACCCAGCAGATAGTCGGCCGAGGGGCCTGCCATGCGCGACAGGATGTCCTGCTCGTTGGGGTCGTGCGGCGCGATCCAGGGGGCGAAGATGGCGACCAGCAGCATCAGCAGCGTGATCAGTGCGCCGGCGCTTGCGGCCTTGCGGCGCCAGCACAGGCGTGCAAAGCGTGCGAGCCGGCCAGGAGGGTGCAGCGTCGATGTTGCGCTCATTGGTTTCTCACTTTGGGATCGATGACGCCATACAGCAGGTCGGTGAGCAGATTGGCCAGCACGATCACCATGGCATAAATGACCAGCATGGCCTGCAGGGTGGTGTAGTCCCGTGAATTCAGGGCAATGACGATGAGCTTGCCCAGCCCGGGCCGGTTGAACACCATTTCGGTCAGCACCGAGTTGCCGATCAGCACGCCCAGGTAAAGACCGATGACGGTGACGATGGGAATCAGCGCATTGCGCAGCGTGTGACGCCAGACCACCACGCGTGCCGGTACCCCCTTGGCGCGGGCCGTGCGGATGTAGTCCTCGCTGATGACCGTGAGCATGCTCGAGCGAGTCACCCGGGTGATGTAGGCCACCATGATCAGACCCAGATTCAGCGCGGGCAGCACCAGGGCGGACGCACGCTTCAAGGGATCGGCATAGCTGGCCTCGCCGATCACGGGAAACCACGGCAGTTCAATGGAAAACGCCAGCAGCAGCAGGATGGCCGAGATGAACGCCGGGAACGACAGCCCCAGCAATGAGAAGAAGCGAATCGAGAAGTCGATCCAGGTGTTGCGGTAGCGCGCAGCGATCACCCCCAGCGGCAGGCCCAGCACGATACCCACCAGAATGGCCGCCAGCGTCAGCTCGATGGTGTAGGGCAGCACGCGCCACACTTCCTGCAGCACGGGCTGGTTGCTGATCATCGAGCGGCCGAAGTCCCCCCGCAGAATCGACGTCATGAAATCGAAGTACTGGTTCAGCAGGGGCTGATCCAGGCCGAGTTGCTGGCGCAACTGTTCGATGGCCTGCTGACTCGCGCTTTCACCCAGGATGACGATGGCGGGGTCGCCCGGCGCCACGCGCACCAGGAAGAACACGATGGTCAGCACCCCCAGCAGGGTGGGAATGGCGACCAGAAGTCGCTTCAGAGCATAGATGAGCATGGCGTCAGCGTCCTGCCAGCGGCGTGCGGACCGCCGTGGCCACAGATCCGGTAGGCGGCATACAGGCTCGAAGGCCTGCAGCCGGGATGGGCGTATTCATGATTCCCCTTGAGCGTTTTTCTGGTGCGGTCGATGGTGCCGAACGACCCGACTCGGCTGCCGCGATTGAATACTGCCAGATTCCTGAAACGATCGTCAATATGAAATTTTCACTTGCGTGATCAAATCATTGATGGAAGAATCTGGCATCACGTCAATCAGTAGGCACGTTCATCATGAGTACCGAGAGCTACGAGGCCCGCAGCGTTGCCGATTTGTGGCTGGGCCAGCAAATCCGGCAAGTGCGCAAAAAACGTGGCCTTTCCATTTCCGAGCTGTCCAAGCAGTGTGGTATTTCGGTCGGCCTGATCAGCCAGGTCGAACGCGGCATCAGTTCGCCCTCGGTGCGCCTGTTGCGCTCGATCTCCGATGCGCTCGACATCTCGAGTTCCAGCCTGTTGCGCTTCGGTGATGCGCCGGCCTCGGACGAACGCGGCATCGTGTCGCGAGCCTCCAGTCACCCCTCGCTCAATGCGCCCGAGAAAGGCATCGAAAAAGTCATCGTCACGCCGCAGCCGTCCAATGGCATCAACGTCTACCGCGCGTTCATCGAGCCGGGTGGCTCCACGGGCGAGGAGCTCTTCACCATCGAGCGGGGCGAGCAGGTCGGCCTGGTGCTGGTGGGCACGCTGGAACTTTGGGTTGAAGACAAAAGCTTCACCCTGCAGGCTGGCGACAGCTTTCGTTATCACAGCAAGACGCCTCACCGGTGGCGCAATCCCGGGCAAATCAAAACCGAAGTGGTCTGGGTGGTGGCAGCGACACCGCTTTCGACCGAATAGCCACAGTTCGACAGTGCATCGACATCATGGGGAAAGAAATGAACGTCTCGACATATCGCAGTGCTTTGTTATCCGCCATTCTGGGCTGCGCCGCCCTCACCGCCACGCTGCCTGCTTCGGCGCAGGCGCCGGTGGTGCTCAACGTGGGCATGGCGGCGTCCGACCTGGGCACGCTCGATCCGCATCGGGGCGCCGCGACCCAGGAAAAAATCGTCATGGCCTGGCTGTACAACGGCCTGGTGCGCTTCAAGCCGGGCTCGACCTCGCTTGACGATATCGAGCCCGACCTGGCCGAGAAGTGGGAGACCTCCGAAGACAAAAAGACCTGGACGTTCACCCTGCGCGACAACGTGAAATTCCATGGCGGTTTCGGGGTGGTCACCGCCGATGACGTGGTGTATTCCATCGACCGGGCACGCGATGCCAAGCGCTCGTCGTTCTCATCCGATTTCGCCAATGTCGATAAGGTGGAAGCGCTGGACCCCCGCACCGTCAGGTTCACGCTGAAAGAGCCCTCGCTGGATTTGCTCTATGTGCTGGTGGGCTATCAGGGTGGGTTTATCCTGAGCAAGAAAGCGGTGGAGGAACGCGGCGACAACTATCGCGTGCAGCCCATTGGCACCGGCCCGTTCGAATTCCAGGCCTATCAGGCCAGCCAGTCGCTCACCTTCAAGGCCAACAAGGAATACTTCCGCGGTGCGCCCAAGATCGACGGCATTGTCTACCGCTATATCCGTTCCGACGCGAGTCGCGATCTGGCCTATGAATCGGGCGAGCTCGATCTGGTCTATGGCCGCCAGGATCAGCAATGGGCCGAGCGCATGCAAAAGCGCAACGACACCCAGCTCGACATCATCGAGCCGGCCTATCAGGGCACGGCCTACCTGAACACCTCGCACAAGCCACTGGACGATATTCGCGTTCGCCAGGCGATTGCGCATGCGATCAGCACCGACATGGTGGTCAGCTTCAAGGGCAAGCTCGTGGCGTTCAAGCCCACGACGATCTTTCCCGCTGCAACGCTGGGCGCCATCCAGGCTGATCTGCCCAAATACGATGTGGACCGGGCGCGCGCGCTGCTCAAGGAGGCCGGATTCGGCAACGGGCTGACCCTGAAAACCGTGCAGTCCCAGAACATCACCAGCCTGGGCCCGGCGCAGATCATGCAGGCACAGCTGAAGAAAGTGGGCGTGGACATGCAGATGGACGTGGTCGAACACGCCACCTATCACCAGCAGATTCGCCAGGATCTAAGCGACATCGTGGTCTATGGTGCGTCGCGCTTCCCGATCGCAGACAACTACCTGAAAGAGTTCTATCACTCGCGCAGCACGGTCGGCAAACCGACTGCGGTGACCAACTTTTCGCACTGCAGCGCAGCCGATACCGAAATCGATGCCGCAGCCCGTGAACTGGACCCCGCCCGTCGCCTGGCATTGTGGAAGACAGCGCAGGAAAAGATCGTTGCCGCCTTGTGCGCCGTGCCCCTGTTCGAGCAGAAACTGGTATGGGCACGACGCAACACGCTGGACTACGGCTACACGCTGAACGGTTCGCTGTCCTATGGTCCGCTCATCACGGAACTGACGACGCTGAAGAAGTAAGAGACGACCGGAGCCGATCATGCACGACAGCAAGCAGACGCCGCGTCCCGATCTGGACGCATTGGACCAGACGCATGTCGATGTGGTCGTGATCGGTGCCGGGATCAACGGCGCGGCGGCTGCCGAAGCCGCCGCGGCCGCAGGGCTGAAGGTGGCCCTGGTCGATAAGGGCGATTACGCCAGCGGGGCCAGCCGGCAGTCCACGCGGCTGCTGCATTGTGGCCTGCGCTATCTGATGCCGGGCGGGCCGATCACCATTTTCCTGCGCCACCCCGGGCGCTTTCTGGATGTCCTGAAAACCATCCGGCGCTCGATGGCCGTACGCAGCGAACTGGTGCGCACCGAGCCGCACAAGCTCAAGCCCATACGCATGCACTATCCGCTGTTCAAGGGCGGCCCTTATGCCCCCTGGATGGTGGATGTGGCCTTTGGCATTCTGGGCAGCCTGAGCGACGGCAAGGTGCCGCTGAACTACCGGCGCAGTGGCGGTGCACAAGCACGCGCGGAAAACCCTTTCGTGCCCTTTCTGCGTGATCCGGCCAGCCTCTCCAGTATCGCCTCCTACACCGAATACCAGTTCGACTGGCCCGAACGTGTGGTGATCGAGCGGGTCATGCAGGCCGCGCAGGATGGTGCGGTCGTGCGCAACTACACGCCCGTGACGGGACTGACCCACACCCCTGAAGGCTGGGCCGTCGACCTCACCGATGCGCACACGGGCGGCCAGGCCCGATTGTGGGCGCGTGCGGTGCTGAATCTGACCGGTGTGTGGGTGGACCGTGTTCATGCGCTGGTGAACCGGCCCATCACCCGCAAGGTGACCGGCACCAAAGGCGCCCATCTGGTGTTCCGCCTGCCCGAGCGCTGCCAGGGCCATGGCTTTGCCGCGATGTCCACGGCAGGGCGACCGTTCTATTGCATGCCCTGGCGCGATCTGCATTTCTTCGGTCCCACCGAAACCTTGTACGAAGGCGACCCGGACGACGTGTATGCCGACGACGCCGATATCGAATTTCTGATGCGCGAGACCACGCACCTGTTTCCGCAGCTCGGGCTCACGCGCGCCGATATCGTGTCGACCTGGGCGGGGGTGCGGCCGCTCACGCATGATGCGGCCATGCCCATGGGGCATCGATCCAGGCGAATCTACGATCTGGGCGCCGAAGGGCTGCCCGGTGGCTTCGCGCTGACCAACGGTTCCTTGGGCGCACACCGTCAGACCGCGCAGGATTTGCTGATGAAAGTGAAGGCATGGCTCGCCAACCCTTCATCAGGCAAGGCAGTGGGTTCCGCGTCGGTCAAGGCGGTCACGCCTGGGGCGGGTCACGCGGTCACGGCTGCTTCAGGTCACGCGGTCAATCCCGGGTCTGGTGAGCCGACTGTTTCCGTCACCCGCGACACGGGTGCGCTTGAACACGCCGTCACGCTTGAAGATATGATGGCCCGCCGGCTGGGGCATGTGTGGGATGCCGATCTGGGTCTGGCCGCAGTCTCCGGTGTTGCGCGTGACATGGGGGCGCGTCTGGGGTGGGACGATGCCCGCATTGCCGCCGAAATCGCGCAGTACACCCGCACGGTGCACCATCTTTATGGTGTGCGTGCCGCCTCGGACGGACGGTAGGTCTGCCATGCGCGGCCACGTTGCGCCGTCGTCGCCGGGTTCGCCTCACGTCGGCCGCAAGCGGGCCGCCCGGCCCGTCACCAGGTGTCATGGATCATGAGCGTCATCAATACTGAAGTCGCCATTCTGGGCGCGGGGCTGATCGGCGGCTCTGCTGCGCTGGCGCTGGCGCGCGCCGGCATCGCCTGTGTGCTGATCGAGCGCGGTGCGGCAGGCGCTGCCGCCAGCGGCGTGAACTTCGGTGGGGTCAGGCGTCAGGGTCGTGCGCCCGCACAACTCCATCTCGCCGCGCGAGCCCATGAGATCTGGCCGCGGCTGCGCGAGCTGATCGGCACCGACGGTGAGTATGTGCGCTCTGGTCACCTGAAACTGGCGCGAACCGACCGTGACCTCCAGGCATTGGCCGCCTATCGTGATCGCGTGGCCGGATTCGGGCTTGATCTGGAGATCATCGAAGGCGCGGATTTCCGTCGACGCTTCCCGTGTTTTGGTAAGGAAGTGATCGGCGGCTCGCTGTGTCCGGACGATGGCCAGGCCAATCCGCGTCTGGTGGCACCGGCCTTCACGCGCGCCGCGCAGCAGGCGGGTGCCACGCTTGTGGATCACTGTCATATCGTGGGCCTGGCCCGTGAGGGCGATGCCTTCGTGCTGACCAGTGCCGATGGGCGCGAAATCCGCAGCCACATGCTGATCAATGCCGCCGGGGCCTGGGGAGCGAAAGTCGCCAGCGCCTTCGGCGACGATTTTCCCCTGCGCGTCAAGCACCCCACCATGGCCGTGACCGAGCCCCTGCCGCCCGTGGTATCGGTTTCCGTGGGAATCGAGGGCGGCGGCTTTTATGCGCGTCAGGTCGCGCGCGGCAACGTCGTGATGGGCGGTGGTTTCGGCGAATCGGTGGGCGAAGATATCTGCCGTCCGGGGGCGGCCGCCATCGCGTCTCTGAGCGTGAACGCCGCAGCCATTCTGCCCGCGCTCGCCCAGGCCAGTATCATCCGTTACTGGTCCGGCATCGAAGGGTATTTCGATGACAAGAATCCGGTACTGGGGGCGAGCACCACGCAGCCTGGTCTCATACATGCCTTCGGGTTTTCAGGGGCAGGTTTTCAGATATCACCTGCGGTAGGCGAGGTGCTGGCCGACATGGTGCGGGGGCGAGACACACTGGCTTGCCCCGAGGTGTTCAGCCCCGCTCGCTTTTCATCCCCACTGTCCCCGATTTCATAACCACTACGTCATTGAAAGGTTCTGCATGAGTCTCGTCCTGATCCGAAAGAACGCACCGACCGACGCCTGGGTGGCCGCACTGGCGCAGCACTGTCCCGACGTGCGCGTGCATGTCTGGCCGGATACCGGTCCGATTCAGGACGTGGAGTTCGTGCTGAGCTGGGCGGCCGATCCTGGTGTCATTGCAAGCTTTCCGAACCTGCGTGCCATCTTCTCGCTGGGGGCGGGCGCAGACCACATTCTGCACGACGCCACAGTGCCCGCGCATCTGCCGGTGGCCCGCATGATCGACCCGTCGCTGACCGATGCAATGGTGCAGTTCGTCATGCTGGCGGTGATCAGCCACATACGCAGTTATCGGCAACTGCTCGCGCATCAGGCCGCCGCGCGCTGGGCGCGGCCTGAGCCGGTCGGCAAACGTGTGGGCATCATGGGTTTGGGCGGGCTGGGCACGGCATGCGCTGCGGCGTTGACGGGGATGGGCCTGAGCTGCGTGGGCTGGAGTCGTTCGCCCAAGGATGTGCCGGGCGTGCGCAGCTATGCAGGCGATGACGGGCTGGCCGAGTTTCTGGCGCAGACCGACATCCTCGTCTGCCTGCTGCCGGCCACCCCGGCATTGGTGGGCGTGCTGGGTCGCAAGACCTTTGCCGCCTTGCCGCGCGGTGCCTACGTCATCAACGTGGGACGAGGTGAGCATCTGAACGAGGCCGATCTGCTGGATGCTTTGGATAGCGGGCAATTGTCGGGCGCCTGGCTGGACGTGTTCGTCAAGGAACCCCTGGCCGCCGATCATCCCTTCTGGGCGCATCCCGCCATTACCGTCACGCCGCACATCGCCAGCGCCACGGTACCCGAAACAGCGGCCGGACACGTCGCGGAGAACATCAGGCGTGCCCGCGCCGGAAAACCGCTGGCCGGGCAAATCGATCGCGAGCTGGGTTACTGATCAGTCGCGAAAGTTCTCGAACTGCAGCGGAAGATCGACATCGGTCTTGCGCAGCAGGGCGATGGCATCTTGCAGGTCATCGCGTTTCTTGCCGGTCACGCGCACTTTCTCGCCGTTGATCTGGGCTTCGACCTTCAGCTTGGCTGCCTTCAGCGCAGCGATCAGTTTTTTGGACGTGGCCTGTTCGATGCCCTGCTTGATCGTGACCTTCTGGCGCGCACCGGCCAGATTGGTGTTGGGATCTTCCACATCCATGCAGCGCACGTCGATGCCGCGCGCGCTCAGCCGGTTGCGCAGAATGTCCAGCATCTGGGTCAATTGGAACGCGCTGGGCGCACTTTGCGTGACCACGAAACCGTCGAGTTCGAATTTGGCGTCGGTGCCCTTGAAGTCGAACCGGTTGGTCAGCTCGCGGCTGGCCTGGTCCACGGCGTTGGACAGTTCGTGTTTGTCGACTTCGGAGACGATGTCAAAAGAAGGCATGATGGAAAAATCCTGTCTGGTAGGCGCTGGCCGCCAATCGCGCGGCCGATGCCCTTATTTGACCACGTTCGAGGGGCACTGAGACCCCGCAAGGGGTTTCCCGGATACGGGGGGTGATCGCAAATGTGGTTCAATTGGCGCTGGCGCCGCAACGGAGACCTCCGTGCGGCGCAATTGCGTTCAACCGGAAACATCATGCGTAAAATCTGTATGGCTTTGGCGGCCGCCGCCTTGTTGACAACCGGCGCAGCTGCTGCGCAATCCACATTGCGTATTGGTCTGCAGGACGACCCTGATGTGCTGGATCCCGCACGCGCACGCACGTTCGTGGGGCGCATCGTCTTCGCCTCGATGTGCGACAGACTGGTCGATATCACGCCGGATCTCAAGATCGTGCCGCAACTGGCCGAGTCGTGGGTCACCAGCCAGGACGGCAAAACGCTGACCTTCACATTGCGCAAGGGCGCCCTCTATCACGATGGTGAGCCGGTCGATGCTGCCTCCGTGAAAGCCAACCTCGAGCGCGGCATGACCCTGCCCGACAGCAACCGCAAGAGCGAGCTGGCCACCGTGGCAAGTGTCGATGCACCCGATGCCCAGACTGTCGTTCTGCACCTGAAGGAGCCTGACGCGTCGCTGCTCTCGCAGCTATC
>Ga0075364_10000129_pt1 | contig 31713 bp, 28 predicted proteins | sample EndMetdeltDD1764_FD_71517 | JGI IMG/M metagenome (GOLD analysis project Ga0075364, IMG submission 71517) | Populus endosphere microbial communities from Tennessee, USA - Endosphere MetaG P. deltoides DD176-4 | ecosystem: Host-associated > Plants > Roots > Endosphere | place: USA: Tennessee... | reverse complement strand
AGACGGATGATTGCGCCCCTTATTGGAATAAAATCCAGATGTTTCGCGAATGGATCCAAGAGGCTCCGAAATCGGCAGAAAAAGAAGAGTGGCGGATTTTCGCAGATGACGATATGCCTGTCACCAACTTGAGAATTGATCCGCGCGAGGCAATCGACCGACTCAGAAGAGGCGACGATTCGAGTGTGATTATCGTGCAAGATTCGATGGATTGGTTTCGCGGCAATCCTAAATACTCGATCAATACAGGCCTGCTTTTTGTTCGGAAGGACGAGCAAAGCTTGGACCTGTTCGACAAGGTTTGGAAGAAGCGCAATGATTTTGTTGGGCTAGGAATCGATCCGATTTGTCCAACGCTAGGCCTTTGTAAAACCCAGGAAATTTTACACGAACAAGAAGCCTTTGCCCGGGTTTTACGGGACGCGCCCTCTCTTTTTGACCGTGTAGTGACGGTGATTTCCCAAAGAGGGCATCCCTTTAGCGATCGGACCGATCTCGCTCTCAATACTTTTTATCGGCAAGGCGCATTTCTCAAGCAAGGCGAAAGCCAAGTTTTCAGTTACGAAAACGGCGATAGCGAAGGCACCGTTTGGCAACCTGGAGATTGGATGGGGCAGCCCGCCGGCGTTCCTTTAAAAGGATGGCGATGGACTTTAGGGGATTCTTCAAATACCGATACCCCGCCCCGTCCTATCCGCAAAGAAATGCTTCAGGAAATGCTCTCTTGCGTTCAGGACTAATCCACTGCGGGTAAGCTTATTATTTTTAGAGCTCCTCGGTCTTATTTTGTTTCGTCAACGCTGAGGTAGAAAGTAGAATGAACCGCGAAACGCGGACGGGACCTTGCCCTGAGGCGCAGTGACGCATTCAGAACTTTTGCCTGGGAAAAATTAAAAAATTTATCTAGTATGTTCGCTGTATGATTTTGGTTTTGCAGTGAAATATATACTGCTCTTGCTGCCGATTTTTCTCGAAGCTCTCATTCTTGAAACGGATCAGATAAATGAGGTTTTGCCTCACGTCCATTCCAATACCTGGGTTTTTTTTGATGTCGACGACACTTTGCTTACATCTCAGATGCAACTTGGAAAGTCAGACTATTATTTTTTGGAATTTGCAAAGCTTAAACAGCAGGGAATTGAAGATGAGGTAGCTCATGAGGTTTGCCGTGAGCATTGGAATGAAATGCAAGAAAAATGTCCAATCCAGCTTATGGATCCTTTAATCTTTCCGATTGTTTGTCAAATTCAAAGGACAGCTATTTATACAATGGGGCTGACGGCAAGAGGTCCTCAAACAAATTTCATTACACACAGACAACTACAATCAATAGGTCTAAATTTTGCTATTTCTTCTCCCGCAAAACTTTCCGTAGATTTGCCTCAGAGGCACTTATATGAAAAGGGTGTCTGGTTTGTTGAGGGCAATGGGAAGGGATTTGCTGTGCGCAAATGGCTTGATGGACTCTCGGAGCATCCAACTAAAGTCGTTTTTATCGACGATCGTCGTCATCACTTAGAAAATATGGAGGCACAACTGGCTGATCTTGAAATTGAATATATCGGTATTCATTATTTAAAGACTTTAGAGTATCCCTTTAATCCAGAAATTGCCCTGATTCAAGCGCAGCATTTCCCTCACATTGTCTCTGATGAAGAGGTTTTAAGCGCAGAGTGAGTTAAGTAAATAAAAAAGACCGGGGATTTTCCGGTCTTTTGTATTTGGAGGTGGAGAGATGCATTCAGAATTTTTTCATGGCGTCAGTCAGATCAGCTCAAGCTTTTTCAGAGTTTCCGCAGTACCAAATTCCCGATTCTTCAAGTTGTTTCGGTATATTACGGTACGCATCTAATAGGGTTTTAATTTTAAAATAAACTGTCTCGCTTTACGAATCGGCCCAAAGAATGTATTTGTAAGAGTGTACGGCTGTTGTTCAGCCAAACGATCCAATGAGTTATGGAATTCGTGATGCTGTTGCTCTTGAACGGTCGCTCGCAGTTCTGATTCAGCTCTATCTCTCTGTTCCGCTTCATGGGAAGATTCCAATGCGGGGATGTCTCTCATTGACGAATCACGTTGTTCTTCAATTTGACGCAGGTATTTAATGTCATGTCTGAAATTTTGAAATTCCTTCGGGGTTGGGTATATGTACATCAAGAATGAGATAAAAAATGAATTGTCAGAGGATTTTCTGAAAAAGACACGTCGTACAAATTCAGCGCCTACCCTAAAGATTTCGTTGGTAAACTCAGGAAGTTCCTCTTTCATTTTTAATAAGTCAAGACGCACTACCTTTTTAATCGCTCCTGTAAAGCAACGTTTTATAGCAGTCTGTTGGATGCCTTTCTTATTGTAAGAATGCAATCCTAGTGCGAAATCGAAAGGATCAGTGGATGTTGCATCTAACCAGTCCTCGCGGAAATTTCGATCGCCGTTAGTTATCTCATAGTCATTGTTACTTTCACGCTGAAGTCGCTTGAACAGCTCGATCTGAGATGTAATGTTTGCTAAACGTGGAGCAATGTTTATGGCATTGGAACCCAAATCAAAAGAATTAAAATGAAAAGAATAGTCGTGACTTGGTTCCAATGTGAGCCTATTGCTTTCATCTATTGAGGGTATCAAGTAATCTCCATTTATATCTTGCACAGGCATATTGTAATCATCACGCATCGGTACTGCTTGAGGCTGGGCCGCGTCTAGTACGGCTTCATGGCGATGTCTGCACGGTAGTACCGCTTGAAATGAATATAATTTAAAAAATTTATGATCTAGTCTTTGCAAAACCTTCTGAAACTCACCATCAGAAAGAATACTGTAATCGAGATATTCTCTGATTTTTTCTAAGGTATCATCAGGTAAAGATTGGACTCTATTTGAAGTAACCATTTCCGCTTTATTTAGATGATTCACCATTATAAGTTCTTGATTAATAACAAGGTCTGGCATCTTTTCGCTATGAGGAAATTTATTTACTAAGCTCCTGTTCAAGTTGTCTTGTTCCCAATAGGGGAGTGTGTTTTGGTAAAGGTTTAATCCAATAGTTCTTCCTTCATAAAAAGATACTGACATAATAAATCCTATAATATTAATTTTTTAGTAATTAGAATTAATTATAATAAAACAGTAATAATATTTCAATATTTTATTTTTTTAAATATTTACTTTGTTAAGGCTATTCAAAATCTGAAGAGACTGTATCAAATTTGACAAGGATGCGCTTTTAGAGTAGAAATAGAGTCCTTTTTTACGAGGTGTAAGGACGATGTTGGAACTTGCGATTCTTTGCGGAGGCCCTTCGGGAGAAAGGGGCGTTTCTCTCAACTCAGCCCGTTCTTTTTTAGATCATTCGGCCCAATTAGCCGTGCATTTGACGGTTCTCTACGTAGATCCAAAAGGGTCTTATTACCAGCTCACTCCCTCGCAGCTCTATTCGAACACCCCTTCCGATTTCGACTTCAAACTTGCCCAGACATCGCGCCATTTGAGCGAGCCGCAACTCTTGAGTCTGCTTAAAAAAATGGACCTGGTTTTCCCTTTAATCCACGGGGCTTATGGAGAAGATGGGACGCTGCAGGCGTTTTTTGAAAAGCATGGAATTGCCTTCGTCGGCAGTCCAAGCGAAGTATGCAGAAAAGGATTTAACAAATACCGCGCTCAAGAGTTTTTAAAAACGAACGGGTTCTCCACGCTTCCTTGCTTGCGGATCGAATCAAAAGAGGCCGATCTCGAATTGTTTTGGAAGCAAAACGATCTGAAAAGAGCGGTTGTAAAACCGACCCAGTCAGGATCGAGCATCGGTGTGAAAAATGCCGATTCGGTCGAGGCTGCAAAACGAGCGGTCGAGGAGCTTTGGGACGAGGGATTCCGCGAGCTCATGATCGAACCGTTTTGCGAGGATGCTGAGTTTACCGTTTGCATTTTAGAGAACGGGCAAGGAAAACCAATCAGCTTAATCCCCTCGGAAATCGACATTGGCAAAAGCGGCATTTTCGATTACCGGAAAAAATATCTCCCCTCTGACCAAAAGCGTTACTTTTGTCCGCCCCGTTTTTCAGAGGTCGCGATTGCAAACATCCGTAGGGAAGCGGAGCGATTCTTCTCTCTCCTCGGACTTCGAGACTATGCGCGGATCGATGGATGGCTCTCGAAAGACGGCAAAGTTCGTTTTTCCGATTTGAACCCCTACAGCGGGATGGAGCAGAACAGTTTTATTTTCCAGCAAGCGGCCCGAATTGGCATTTCCCATACCGAATTGATCGCTTTAGTCTTGGAAGCTGCGCTTCGCCGTTTAGGAAATTCGAAGTGTGTGCGTAAGTCTGGGGTCAAAGAGGGGATCGGGAAAAAAGTTTTCGTCTTGATGGGAGGGCTTACCTCTGAGCGGCAAGTTTCCTTGATGAGCGGCACGAATGTCTGGTTAAAATTGATGCATGCAAACAAGTTCGATCCGATCCCTTTTCTTCTCGACCGGAAAATTTGGCGGCTTGCCTACGGGTTCACCTTGCATCACACAGTAGCGGAAATGGTAGAGCATTGCGAACAGGCGGCTGTTCTTTTAGCCCGGACGCTTACCCCTGCTAATGAGATCCGAAAAGGGCTAGGACTTTCGGTTCTCGATGCTCTCAATGCACCGCAATCCATGGATCTAGAAGAGTTTGTCTCCTTGGCGAAAAGGGAAAACGCCTTCGTCTTCATCGCTCTTCATGGAGGAATGGGGGAAGACGGGACCTTGCAAAAGAGACTGGAAGAGTCGGGTTTACCGTTCAATGGATCCGATGCGAAAACATCCCATCTCTGCATGGACAAACGGCTCACTGCCGAGTCGATCGAAAAGTTAAAAGATCCGGACGTTCTGCCGATGCAGCAGATGTCCTTCAACGCAAAATCTGTCCGGCCGGAAGAAATCAAGACCCTATGGGATCAAGCTGTCCGCCGTTTTGGCACCGCAGATCTCCTTGTGAAACCCCAATGCGACGGCTGTTCCACAGGCGTCCTTCGCATCCGTTCTGCAGAGGAGCTTGCCCTCTATTCAAATTGCATCCAAAAAGGGATGAAACAAATGCCGAAAGGGACCTTCAAAGGTCAAAACTCGATCATCGAAATGCCGGTTCCCGATGACGACCAGCCCTTTTTGCTCGAGCCGTTCATCCATACCGATAAAGTTCACATCCAGAAAACAGAGCTTGTCCATAAATCGCAGAGCGGTTGGTGCGAAATGACCATCGGCGTATTGGAAAGAGCGGGGATCTATACCGCCCTCAACCCAAGCATCACCGCAGCCGAAAGCGACGTTCTTTCAGTCGAAGAGAAATTCCAGAGCGGAACAGGCGTCAATATCACCCCGCCTCCCGAACATCTCCTCTCAACTCCAGCGCGAGAGAAAGTCCAACAGGGAATTTGCCGCGCCGCCTTCGCCCTCGGAATTAAAAACTACGCCCGCTTCGACATCTTCGTAGAGCTTGCCACGGGAAGAATCCGGATCATTGAAGCCAATTCCTTGCCCGCTCTAACCCCCTCGACCGTCCTCTATCACCAAGCCCTTAGTGAATCCCCACCGATTCCACCCCGTCAGCTCTTGACGCAGCTCATCGAGAACGTATTGGCCGATTTTCAGTCGTCCTAAACGGTTAGTACGGTGTTTTAAACCTTGTGTAATTTCGGTCTTATTTTTTCATTGAATCAGTTGTCGTAGGACATAGGGGAGGATGCCTCCGTGTTCATAGTATTTAACCTCCATCGGGGTGTCGATGCAGGTTTTGAGTTTTGCCTTTCTAGAACCGGAAGGTCCATGGATTTCCAAAAAGACCTCTTGTTGGGGCATTAGCTTCTTGTCGAGTCCAAGCAGGGAAAAAGTCTCTTCTCCTGTGATCCCGAGGCTCTCCCAGCTTTCCCCTTCGGAAAATTGGAGAGGCAGAACTCCCATGCCGATCAAATTGCTCCGATGGATTCTTTCGAAACTTTGGGCGACGACCGCACGCACTCCAAGAAGAGCAGTGCCTTTGGCCGCCCAGTCGCGCGAGCTGCCCATGCCGTAGTCTTTTCCGGCGAATAAAATCAGCGGGATTTTTCTTTCCGCGTATTTCTGGCAGGCATCATAAATCGCCATTTCTTGTCCCTCAGGCATGAGGCGGGTGAATCCCCCTTCTTTCCCTCGGACCATCTGGTTTTTAATCCGAACGTTAGCGAACGTGCCGCGGATCATCACTTCGTGGTTTCCCCTTCGGCTTCCGTAGCTATTGAAATCTTCCTCTTTAATTCCGTGGGACTGCAAATACTGTCCGGCAGGGGAGTTGGGTTTGAATGCGCCGGCAGGAGAAATGTGGTCGGTCGTAACCGAATCTCCAAGGAGGGCCAGGGGGCGCATTTGGGAAAATTCTTTTCTCTTGGGCAGTTCGAGAGAAAATCCTTCGAAGTAGGGCGGTTTCCGGATGTAGGTGCTCTTTTCATCCCAGTGATAGCGGGCTCCGGTTTTGATGGCGATTTTTTCCCAAACGGGGTTGTCTTTGTGGATGTTGGCATAGCGCTCTTTGAACATCTTCGGTTTGATCGCGCTTGCAATCGTTTTGTGGATTTCATGCGGGGATGGCCAAATGTCTTTGAGATAGACTGCTTTTCCTGAGGGGTCATGGCCTATGGGATCTTTTTCCAAGTCGAGGTCGACCCGTCCTGCGAGGGCGAATGCGACGACGAGCGGGGGCGACATGAGGAAATTCGCTTTGACGGAACTGTGGATGCGCGCTTCGAAATTCCGGTTGCCGCTCAAAACGCTTGCGGCAATGAGATCGTGCTCTTTGATCGGGTTTTCAATTTTTGCCTCGAGCGGCCCGCTGTTGCCAATGCAAGTGGTGCAGCCATAGGCGACCAATTGGAACCCAAGTTGGTCCAAATAAGTTTGCAGATCTGCCTTTTTTAAATAATCGGTCACAACGCGGGAACCGGGGGCTAAACTGGTCTTGACCATCGGATTGACTTTCAACCCTTTTTCAACGGCTTTTTTAGCTAAAAGACCGGCCCCGATCATAACGTAAGGGTTGCTTGTATTCGTGCAGCTTGTAATCGCCGCGATCACGACCGATCCATGAGTGAGTTTGCCATGGTAGGGGACCGATTCGGTATAGCCGGGCGCGACAACAGGCGGCGTCATGGGGCGGTTCGAAACCATTTCTTTTTCGCTCCAGATGGCGGCTGTGGGCGCGGGAGTTTTAGTTCCCCCTGAATCGTGGGGCGCCTCAACGGCAAAAGATCCATCCGACCTGAGATAGACGGTTTTGCTCAATTCCTCTGCGGATTTTTCGTAGCCGCCCGCATTGAGGGGCGCAGCGAGAAGCTCTTTGAATTTTTGCTTTAAATCTTTGAGGGCAATCCGGTCTTGCGGTCGTTTGGGACCTGCGACACAAGGAGAAAGCGAGGCAAGATCTAGCTCGACGACTTTTGTGTAATGGATTTGCCCTTTCTTCGGGATGCCAAAAAGATTTTGCGCTTTGAGGTACTTTTCAATTTGAAGAACCTGAGTCTCGCTCCTACCCGTCATGCGGAGATAATCGAGTGTTTTTTCATCGACGGGGAAAAACCCCATCGTGGCCCCATACTCGGGGGCCATGTTGCCGATTGTCGCTCGGTCGGCGACTGTCAAACTCGCCGTTCCCTCGCCGAAGAACTCGACGAATTTCCCAACCACTTTTTCTTTACGCAAAAGTTCTGTGATCCGCAAGGTCAAATCAGTAGCGGTGACCCCTTCTGGCATTTCCCCTGTCAAATGGACGCCGACCACCTCCGGCGTCTGCATGGCAACCGGTTGGCCTAACATAGCAGCCTCCGCCTCAATTCCTCCAACGCCCCAACCCACGACGCCCAGCCCATTGATCATTGTCGTATGGGAATCGGTCCCTACAAGAGTATCGAGGAACAAAAGGACTGCTTCCCTGTCGTTTTCTCTGGCGCCTTTTTCCGCAACCACTGTTGCGATGTGTTCGAGGTTCACTTGATGCACAATACCGATTCCGGGCGGCACGACTTGGAATGTATCGAACGCTTGCTGGCCCCATTTGAGAAATTCATAGCGCTCCCGATTTCTTTCAAACTCAATTTGCAGATTGAAAAGAAAAGCGTCGACCGTCCCCGAGCGGTCCACTTGGACCGAGTGGTCGATCACTAAATCGACAGGCACTTCCGGTTCGATCAATTTGGGGTCTAATTTCCGCTCTGCGACCGCATCCCGCATCGCCGCAAGATCGACGAGCAAAGGGACTCCGGTGAAATCCTGCAGAATCACTCGCGAAACAATGAAAGGGACATCGCCGGGAAACGGTTTTTTGGGATTCCATTTGGCCAGTTGTAAAATGTCCTCTTCCTTGACCCGTTCCCCATCGCAGTTGCGCAGCAAAGATTCGAGCATGATCCGGATCGAAACGGGCAGTTTCGACACCGGCGCAATTTCTTCCAGGGCGGGAATCGAATAGTAATAATGCCGTTTGTCGGAATCGAGCGTGCGGAGTGTTTTAAATGGATTTGGTAAGTGGCGCATAAATTTTCTCTGTTTCTTCCGTCAATCTATGCCAACTTCAAATTTTATCCGCCAGAGACTTTGACCAAATGCTGCTAAGTTATATCTCTTCCACAACCAGGGACAAGATGGACAGGATCAACGGATAAATAGGATGCAAAATAGAACTGTTTTTTTCCTATCCTATCCATCCGTTGATCCTGTTCATCCTGTCCCTGGCTCTATCAAGAACCCTTGCAAAATCATGGTCTTATAAAATTTTTTTAAAAATCAGCCTCTATAAAAAAATCTAGATTATTAAAATCTTTGTTTTTCCAATAACTTTAATCGTTGAAAAATCCCTGTTTTGCTTAAAATAACCCGACATAATTGAGGCGTGTGTTAGATGCAGAGGAATTATCGGTTTTTGGGGGCTTGTTCAGGCTGGGGAGCCCAGATTCGATCGTGTGAATCTGGACCTCAGGAATTGATCAACGGATTGGTCGAGGAGAAGGTTTTCCAGGAGTTAAAAACAGACGCCCAAATCGAAATGCTCTTTCCTTTGAAAATGGCGAAAGACGAATTAATCCCTCTCGCAAAGTCTCTTCCCTTAATTCACGAATTCAATCTTCGGCTGGCGCTCGCCGCCGCCCGCGCCATCGACCAGGGGGAGTTTCCTGTTTCAATCGGGGGAGACCATTCAAACGCTGTCGGAATGTGGAACGGGGTGCGGCGCGCCCTTTCAAAAAAGACCTCCCTGCCTCTCGGATTGATCTGGATCGATGCCCACATGGACGGCCATGTTCCTGAAACAACTCCCTCGGGCGCCTGGCACGGAATGCCGGTGGCCAATCTTTTAGGATATGGGGAGCAGTGCCTCGCTCAATTGACTCAAAAAGAACCGATTCTTTTGCCGGAAAACCTCGTTTATATCGGCGTCCGGTCCTTCGAAGAAGGAGAGGCTGCGCTCCTCGAGAAATTAAATGTGAAAATTTATTTTATCGATGAAGTGAAAGAGCGAGGTCTCGGAACGGTTGTGAAAGAGGCAATGGAACGGGTCGCGGTCCGCACAGGAGGATTTGGCGTCAGTCTGGATATCGATGTGATCGATCCTGAAGAGGCGCCTGGCGTCGGCAGCCCGGAGCCTGGAGGGATCGCAGCGAAGGAGCTCATTTCCACGCTTCCCTTTCTTGTGAAGGACCCTCGGCTGGTTGGTTTTGAGATGGTCGAATACAATCCAGAAAGGGACATTGAAAACAAAACCCGGAATCTCATTTTTGACCTTTTAAGAAAAGTTCTTTGAACCGGATCAGTGACTGCCAAAGACTTCAGAATAAGGCTTAAAGACCTGTTTCCATTTAGAAATATAGGAGATGAGGTTTTGAAAATGGCCTGTGCCGAGAACTTCCACCCACTTGCCAGCATTCATTTGTTGGATCTCCGCTGAGTTGAAATGAGAAGTTTCGTAAATCAGCGGCTCTTCTTTCAAAATGTAGGCGCTGCGATCCACCAGATTTTGATTTTTCAACCCTTCTAAAAATTGCAACCCATTCGAAAGCTGGTTTTCATTGTGCGTTTGAAAAACAAGCAATTGACGGCCTGTATGAGTCAACCCAACGAAATGGGTCAGGTTCATGATCCGAGAGATCCCAGCGATGCCCCCGTTTTGGTAGGAAAATCGGGGAGGGGATGCATCTTCGATGAGAAGGTAGAGATGGAAGTATTTCGATTTTGAAAGATTTGCCGGCTTTGGAACCCCAGCTGTTTGAAGCGAGAATCCGCTCATTGGAGTGGCTACGAGTTTGTTTGCTGTAAAAGAACCGGTGTTTGTTCTCACGACCGCCTGATTTTTTTGCGGGTCGATCGAAGCGCTTTCCACTTTCCTGCCTGTCAGTACAACGATGTCTGTTTTTTCGATCAATTTGAGCAAGTGGTCGACCAATTCAAAACAGCCTTGCGAAAAATAAAAACCTGTAGGGCTGGAAGAGGGTTCGAATCGATTGAGAGGATGATCCATCGAAACAATCTGGCATCCTGCATATTCTTCCAAGAACGTTTTTAATTGCGGATCTTGGCCAATTTGATGGCATCCCAAATCGGCGTGCTGCACTCCGCACACATCGACCGATTTCCAAGCGCCGCCGCATTGATCTGCCTCTTCAAGGATCAGTACCCGTTCTCCTAAATAGGAGCGATACAGGGCTTCGAATAAGGAGAAGGGGCTTGACCCGACGAGGATCGAATCGAAATCGGCAGCGACGGCGGATCTGCAAAAAATCAACAAGGCAATGAAAAAACGCATGAAAAACCTTTTTTTAAAAAATCTTAATCGATCTTAAGGATTTTTTTAAAAAAATAAATTTTTAGTGAGGAAGCTCGAGGGTGAGCCGGGCAATGAGTTCTTGGGCTGTGAAAAATTCGCAGTGAGGAAATCCTTCTCCCGCGTAGATCGCCATAAATTCAGGATTGTCGGCAGCGAGGGCCGCTTCTCGAAGAGGCTCCGTGAGAGACTCTGCAATCGGATAGGGAGGGATCTCCTCGCCTAAAGTTGCTGTTTGATGGATGAACCGATTTTCAATGCACCGGGCCCATCTTCCTGTGAAAGCTTTGGATAGAACTGTTTTTCGCGTTTTCCATTTGAGGAGAGCTTTTTTGTAAGTCGGTTCCGCACCGCTTTCCGCGCAGCAGAGGAAGACCGTTCCCATCTGGACGGCGGCAGCTCCTGCATGCAAGGCGGCATGGATCTGTTTCCCGCTCATGATCCCGCCGGCTGCGATCAACGGTTTTTTGCTGATCTCTTTTCCCTGATAGATCAATTCGAGCGTCGGAACCAATCCCTCTTGAGTCGAACCGATAAACGTCCCTCGATGTCCTCCGGCCTCTTTCCCTTGGCAAACGATGAAGTCGACCCCAGCTTCCTGTAAAGCGAGGATCTCAGCCGAATGGGTCGCCGTCCCGAGAATGACAGTTCCTTTTCGATGGAATTCTTTGAGAGTGGCAAGCGTCGGAATTCCGAATGTAAAACTGAAAATCGGGATTTCTTCCTCGAGCAACACGGCCGCTTGTTTTTCAAAGGAAGGAACGGGATCGATTTCCATAGTCATGGCAAATCCCACTTCCCGCTCGAACTCTTTTAATTTTTCTAAATAACCGATCGGAATGGTCCTCTGATTTGGTGAGGGGACAAACAAATTCACATTGAAAGGGCGGCGCGTGAGATGGCGGATTTTGCGGATGGCCGCCTGCAATTCGTCCGGTTCGAGCCATCCGCCGGCAAGCGAACCGATAGCGCCTGTATTGGAAACAGCGGCGACCAGTTCGGGCGTGGTAATTCCTCCCGCCATCGGCGCTTGGATGAGGGGAATGGAGTTGCGAGCGCGCTCTGAAAACTCGGTTTTCGGCCACTGGATCGTCGTCATATTTTCTGCATATCACGATGTGTATATAAATTTCTTGATTAAAAAAAATTATATACACAAAAATAGATGCCCAAACCAGATTTATTGAGGAAAAATTTATGAGCATAAGCAGATCTCTTGCGCCAAGCAAAACCACTCAAGAAACCCGTCGGGAATTAGAAGACTTGTATCAAACTCTGCAAGGCTTGCAAAACAATCTGGATCCTGACCCTGATGCCTTAATCGGGACTAAAGCAAAAGTCCAAGAATGTTCTGCGAGATTAAAAAACCAAGATGATTCTTGGCTTAAAACGTGTGGGAAGAAAATTATAAAGATATACAACGATTGTGTGACGGAAATAAATCTGTTGAATCACGTGGTAAAAGCAGGCATCGCCTTTGAAAAATTAGAGATTAGTATAAGCAAAGAAATAAAGTCAGATTCAGGAGGGGGGCATAGTCGGAGCGTAACTGTTTCGGCTTGGGGCTCTCCCGTATCGGACGATGCTGACGCAGCCGAAGGCAACTTGGAATCCGGAGATGCGGAGGATGAAAACGAAGTAAGTTCCCCCATTCCGAAATCCGGAAAAGAATCGAACGCTGTCCACGGACGCAACGAATCTGGATATATCAACGCCCTTCATGCCCACAAACTCTCGGAGTCGAACCCCCCGATTCTTCAATCTAATCCGTCAGAAACGAGCGTGCTTCCAAAAGATCTTCTGCATCGACGAGAACCTACCCGTACCGCAGATTTGAAACCGATCGAGATACCCAAATCTTGTTGCATCCTTTTATAGATGCCCAAACCAACCTTATTGAGGAAAAATTTATGAGTATCCAACCTTTACCGCCAACCTACAGCGCCTTCGAGAAAATCGAGCAAGACCTAACTTTATTAAATAGAAAGCAAGATCTAAAAAATGTGTCCGCTTTTTTTAAGGCGTTTAGTGAAATTTATAAGGAATTTAAACAATACGAACGTCCTCCTGTAAGTAAGAAATCCGTTGTATTAATCTATAATGCGTGCGTAAAAAAAATAAATGACATGAAAGAAGCCCTGAAAATGTCTGCACAAATTCAACATATTGAACTCAGCATAAGCAAAGGAGTCAGAGAACCTATTGAGATCAGTGTAAGCAAAGAAGTGAAGTCGGACTCAGGAACGAATCGGAGCCGGAGCGCAAGCCTTCCGAATTGGGTCACTCCCGTACCGGACGATGCTGACGCGCCTGTACCCGAACGTAACTCGGAATCCGGGGATGCGGACGATGAAAACGAACCTCCCGCACTGCAAGCTCTAAAAGAACCAAGCGTTGTTCACGAACGCAACGAATCTGGATTTATCAATGCCCTTCATGCGCACAAACCTTCGGAGTCGGCCGTCCCGGCTCTTCAACCGAACCCGTCGGAACCGAGCGTGCTTCCAAAAGATCTGCACCGAGAACCTACCCGAACTGCAGATTTGAAGCCGATCGATATACCCAAAGGTTGTTGCGCTATTTTATAGAGGTTTTTTTATATTTGCGGATTAGGCAGAGGGCCCTGCCGATGAAGATCCCTGTGATTGTCCCTGAGATAAAAGCGTCGGACGAAAAAAGTCGAGAGGCTGCTTCCGGGTGCGCCTCGTAGTTGTAAATGAAGAAATAGCGGACGGCAAAGACTGTCATAATGAGGATTAGAGTGGACCAGGTTCCGGGCAGTTTAATGAACTCCCGGCTTACTGCGGAGATTTTCCAGCGGCGGACGGTGACCCAGCCTAAGCCGCTCCCGAGGACGAGCCCAATCAGCCAAAAAACAATCAAGGAGTAGTGTCCTTGCACCCGCTCGTTAAGCCAGATGAGATTCCAAAAGGTGAAGATGAGGGGGAGGAGGAAGAGTTTTCTGTAGCTGGTTGTGCGAGGGCGGGCCGCTTTCATTCCGATCATAATCAGACCGACAAAGAGGAAGAACACCCACCAAGGAGTAAGTTTAATGATTTCGAATAAGTCCATTTCTCGATTTTAAATGAAGCGTTCAAATATTCAATCATTTTGTGTAGAATCTAAAAAATGGACTGGGAAAGCAAATATCTTGATGCCATTATGAACCGCCTCCGCCCCGCCGGAGATGTCTTGCTTGTGGGATTTGGAGATGGGCGGGCCGCTACTGAAATACTCAAATATTTTCCCGCAGTTTTTACGATTTTAGAACCCGATCCAAAAAAAGCGGATAGCGCCAGAAAAAAATGCCCCGCCGCCCGGCTGGTTGAAGAGCGTTGGGAGACGGCCTTGCCTCAGCTCAGCGTATTCGACGTCATCTTTTACAATGAAAGAGGGGATTCTTCATTTTTTGAAAATCTCTCGATGAATAGCGTCCTTAAAGAGGGGGCGAGGCTGATGGAGGAGATGGACCAGCATTTCCCAGAGCTTCATAAAATCCGTTATTCCGACGCGGATCTCGACGCGTTTTGCGAGACTGCCGCAACCTCTTCTAAAGAGCATCTCTCTCAATTCTTGAATGAATTGGTTCAAAACGGGCAAATTTCCACGGAACAAAGAAAAAAAATAACCTCCAAATACCATCTCAAAGCAGGGGTGGGATTGCCGCCAAGGATTGAGGCGGAGCGCCTCATCGATCCGATGGTCCTCTGTCTGAACGCTTGTTGGGAGACGCATCTTAGAAAAGGGGGCCGCTTTTCCTGCTACTCTCCTGAGATTACAACAAAAACCGAAGACCCTTTTTTTTCCGAAACGATCATCGTGAATCCCTCTTTGCATGTTTCGGAGACGAGTTTTCCCATTCCACATTCCAAAAAAGAGGCTCTTCTGCTTCTCGTTGAAAAACTCGTCTAAAAAGTTATGAAAACTTTTATTTTTTGCTTTTTAACCTCTCTTTTGACATTCAATCCGAGGCCTATGACAGCTGCACAGACCACTAGATCTTATGGTTCTTGGGAATCTCCGATCACCGCCGATCTCATCACGACCGATACCGTCCGATTTGGTGGAATTGAAGAGGTGGGGGGATCGATCTATTTCTTTGAGCAAAGGCCGCAAGAAAAAGGGCGAACTGCCCTCGTTCGGTTAAAAGAGGGGAAGTTTGAGGAATTGCTTCCCGCCCCTTACAACGCCCGTTCAAGAGTTCACGAATACGGCGGCGGAAGCGGATTGATTTTGAGCGATGCCATTTATTTTTCAAACGATAGCGACCAGCAGCTTTATAAACGAAGCCCCGATGGAACGATCGCTCCTTTGACCGCAGAGAAAAACAGCCGCTTTGCCGACGGGACGTATGACGCTGCCCGCAATCTCCTCTATTATGTAATGGAAGTTCATGGGGACGTGCCGGGAGAGATCGAAAACTGCCTCGTCGCGATCGACCCGAAAAATGGAAATGTCGTTCGAATTGCCGAAGGGTCCGACTTTTATTCCGCGCCGCGAGTCAGTCCCGATGGCCGTTATTTGGCCTATTATGATTGGAACCTCCCTGACATGCCCTGGGACCAATCAAAACTCCATGTGGCGGAACTGAACGGCGATGGGAGTTTGGACAATGACCGCATTGTTGCAGGGAGAGTGAATGAATCGGTTTCGCAGCCCTCTTGGGGTCCGGATGGGCGCCTTTATTTTATTTCAGACCGCTCGGGTTGGTGGAACCTTTATCGGGAAAACGAGGGAGAAATCGAAGCTCTGTGCCCCATGGAGGCCGAGTTTAGCTCTCCTCAGTGGATTTTCGGGGAGACGAGTTATGTTTTTTGGGGAGACGACCGGATTGTCTGCGCCTATTCGCAGCTCGGCTATGATTATTTAGTTGAAATCCCCTTAAGCGGCGGGGGTAAGCCGCGTCCGATCAAAACACCCTTCTTATCGATCGATACCCTTTCTATTGCTCAAGATTCCCTCTACTTTATCGGCGGCGGGCCGGCATTGCCCTTGGCTTTGATCCGTTATGATTTGAAAAAAGGAAAATGGGACACCCTTAAAAAATCGCGCGAATTAAACATGGATTCGACCTATTTCTCAATGCCGGTCCAAATCGAATTCCCTACGGAAGACAAATCGACAGCCCATGCCTTTTATTACCCTCCGAAAAATCCCCGTTTTCAAGCCCCTTCCAAGGAATTGCCTCCGCTTCTCGTTTTGTCTCACGGAGGGCCGACCTCTCAAGCCTCTCCCGTTTTTAATTTAACGACCCAATATTGGACCTCGCGCGGGTTTGCGGTCGTCGATGTGAATTACGGCGGCAGTTCTGGATATGGACGGGCCTATCGAGACCGGCTGAATGGAAAATGGGGGATCGTCGACGTGGACGACTGTGTGAACGCAGCCCTTTATTGCGTAAAAGCAAAACTGGCCGATCCAAAACGGCTGGCGATCCAAGGGGGGAGCGCCGGCGGTTATACCACGCTGGCCGCTCTCACATTCCGCGATGTGTTTCAGGCAGGCGCTTCCTATTTTGGAGTGAGCGATTTAGAGGCATTGGCGAATTTTACGCATAAATTCGAGGCGCGGTATCTCGACCGGCTTGTAGGTCCTTACCCTGAGGAAAAAGCGCTTTATACGGCACGATCTCCCATCGATCATGTCGATCGGATCTCTTGTCCGATCATTTTGCTTCAGGGAGCTGAGGATGCGATCGTTCCTCCTTCCCAATCAGAAAAAATGTATGACAGTTTGCTCAAACGCGGCATTCCAACGGCCTATTTGCTATTCGCAAACGAACAGCATGGTTTCAGGCAAGCCCCGAACATCAAACGGGCCTTGGAAGCAACAGCCTACTTTTATTCAAAAATTTTCGGATTTCCGCTTGCCGACAAAATCGAACCGGTTGCGATCGAAAATTTCCAAAAAAAATAGCTGTTACTTATGTTAGTGAACCGGAACTCCCGCGCTTCGCGGCAGAATCTCCTCTTTTTTCTCTGTGTCTCTGTGCCTCTGTGTTCTCTGTGCAATTCTCGCACACGTCCACCACACATACCTCTCCTACCCTAAGCCCAACCGTTTTATAGCACTACATGTTTAGGACCACCGAAATTCTTAATGGCAGTCGCAATTGTGGCATCCGCCGGATGAATTCTCCTCCATCATCATTTCGCTTCCGATTTCAATTAAAATCCCATTGAAATCCCGGACATAGGCCACCGTTTGCCCCCAAGGTTTTTCTTCGGGAGAAGCGATGAGCTCGGCGCCCGCCTTAAGAGCTACAGAGAGCGCACGATGAACGTCTGTCGAAAGAAAAGCGATTTCGCAGCCAGGAAGCTCCGTTTTAGAAACTGAACGGAATCCCTTCGGCAAATTTTGTCTGGCCAGTTCGAGCGATGCGAAACCAAGCGCGGTCTCTCCTGTTTCCAACTGTCCGTATTGGCCTGTCGGGTCGACGAATGCTTTTTCAAGCCCAAACGCCTTTTCAAAGAAAGCGACTGTTTTTGCCACGTCTTCAACGTAGTAAATAATATTTCCTAATCGGTTCATGAAAGCTCCTCTAATAGAGAATCATTTTACCCAACCCTGAGAAAAATTAGCAACGCAGCTTCTTCCGGACAAACCTGCTTTTTGATAAGATGCAGGCCGTATGAATCGAAGATTGCGTTTCTTTTGTCTTTGGATTGCGCTGTTCGCCTTTGCCTCAACGGCTGGAGCCCTATCGAAACCTTCGCCGCTTACGGCGGAACACATCGGCGTCCGCACGTTGAAATTCCTCGATGAAGAACGGAACCGGCCTGTCATCGTCGAGCTTTGGTATCCCACCGACCAAACGGGAGAATGGATAGAAGAAGAGAGCGTCTGGATTCATCCGAAAGAGCTGCGGAACAGCCCGCTTTCCACACTTCGCGACCGCTACCCTTTGATCCTGATGTCGCACGGACACAGGGGCGATCGGCGCGAACGGACCTGGCTGGCCGAACATCTGGCCAAAAAGGGCTTTGCCGTCGCCGCCGTTGAGCATTATGGAAATACCTTTGCTAATTACAACCCTCTTGTCAGCCTCCGTTTTTGGGAAAGACCCTTAGATATCTCGTTCGCAATCGACAGGCTTTTTGAAGAGCCGTTCTTAAAGGACAGACTCGATCCCTTGAGAATTGGATTTGTCGGTTATTCACTTGGCGGAATGACGGGATTGGCTTTGGGCGGGGCCATCGCCCAAAACGTCAAAGAAATCGTGATCGGCCAGCAAGCGGAAAATAAAGAGGTAACCTCTGATATTGTTGCCCAAATCGATTTTTCTCCCTCGGAGCGAAATTATGCCGAGCCGCGCATCAAAGCGATGCTTTTGATTTGCCCGGCCACTTTTGTTTATCCTCTGCAAACTTTGAAGAAAATTAAAGTCCCGACCGCATTGATTGCATCGGTCGATGATGAAGTATTGCCTCATCGAGAGCACGCGCTGAGAGTCTTGCGATCTTTGAATTCAGTCAAATTGCAATTGATAAAGAAGAAAACGTCCCATTATTCGTTTTTAAACCGCGTCTCAGATCTTGGAAAGCGGACTCTTCATAAAAACGCGCACAACGACCCGCCTGGATGCGATCGACTTTCACTTCATAATGAAGTGGGTTGTTTCGCTGCTAAATTTTTTCAAGAACTGTTTTATTGAGAATCTGAGTCATCCTCGATATCAATGATGGGGGCCAATTCATTTGCCGGATCGCTTCAGAGGCCACCCGGCGATGTATACCGAAATAGTCTGAAGAATCGGTTTTTGACTGCGTCAGCTTTCCGCAGTCTCAAATTCCCGATTCTTCAGACCATTTCGGTAGAGCAGCCCCGTATTAAACTCGAGTCTAAGAATTTTTTAGGTTGATTATGAGTTATAATCAACCTAATTATGTTAAAATAAATAAGGGACGATTTTGTAAGGAACTTTTTTACAGTAATGCTCCCAAGCAGGGCCGTACTTATCGGCGCAACGCTTGTCATGGCGATAGGCCCGGTCGACGAGGAGGACTGTGAGAAAGAGGACATAGAAATAGGGAGAGAAATGGGTAAAGAGGGCGGGGACGGTCCAAAAAAAGGCTGCTAGAATTTCGGGAACGTAATGGAAATGGCGGGCGATTCCCCACCAGCCAGAGGCCAAAAGGAGGGTTTGCTTGGTCTCTCCGGTTTGCGTTTTGTAGGTTGCGGAAATGAGATGGGGGGGGCGTTTCCAGACAAGACATTCGCCGTTGCTCGCGCGGACTTGTTGTCTTTGCCTGTCGGCCAAATAATTGACAAGGATGCTTACGGTCCCGGCGATAAAAATAAAGGAAGCCCAAAAGAGGCCGAGATGGACAGGATGGTGGACCAGGTAGAGAGTTGAAGAAGTGTAGATGCAGGGAACCCAGACGAGACAGCCCCAGCAAATCATAAACCCTGCCCGATCATGCATGATATCGAGCGAGCGGAGATATCCTGTTTCCCATACGAAAAATTTAGCTATGTAGATGAGTTGGAGAGCGACGGCTACCATCATCGAGTCGCTCAAGCCGTAGAGTTCGGATTGTTTTGCGGCATAGGAGATCAGGAGCAAAGGCCACCCCATCATTCCAAAACGGCAATTCGTGAACATCTTTACATCCCATCCAAAAACGCGCGGGTAGAGCTCAGTTCCCCAATAGTAATCAAAAAGGGGGTAACCCGTTGTGCCGGAATCGGTGCTTGAGGGGGCGTAAATGCCTTTGAAATAGAGAAATAAGCAAAAGAGAAGGCTAAAAGAATTGAGAGCTCCCAGGATCGGTCCCAAGTTGTCGTAGAGAAGAGTTGGAGAAAACCATTTAAAGACAAAGCCTCCCAAGACGAATGCAGCAAGGGTGATCAGGAAACAAGGGACTCCATTGGCCTTATAAACCGGGATATTCCCTTTGGGGGTGATGGGGCCTAAGAATGGTTTTCCCGGAACGAATTTCATTAAAAAGAGTTGGAAGGCGGCAAAGCAGGCGAGGATTTTCCAGGCGGCGGCCGAGCCGAAAAAAAGAGGAAGGCTGATCGAGCCGATGGTTGAAAAAAGGCCTTGATTTGCGATGATGTGTCCGAAAGCGGAAAACGATCCGCCTAAAACGGTATTTACATACCAAAAGACAAAGACGGCGGGAGGGCAAAGGGCCAATAAGAGGATAGGGACGAGCATTCGGTGGATTGAGACGGGGATTCTAAGAGATGATTCAGCCATTTTTAGTTCTCCTGCAAAGAACAGGAATATAAGATTCAAATCCTTTTTTTCCACTAAAAATTGTTTGGGGTCGCTTGATATTCAGCAATCGGCTACACTTGTCCCCAAGTTAACAATAAAGTTAATTTTCCCTTGTTTCAGGCAAGGCAGTTAGCAAAGCACACGATGTATACAGCAAAAGTCCGAGTTTCTTCAGGATTCTGTTTTGGTTGCCGAGGCAACGCCTTGTCGGCCGCAGGTTATGCTGTGTGCGTAGCGTCGATGCGCTAACCGCTTAAACTCCGCCTGATCCTCTCTTTCAAAAGTCACAAAAAGATCCAAAAAAGAAGAAGCTCCGGCGGAAAGCCTAAGAGGGTGCTTACAAAATAAGGTTCAGTCGATTTTTAGGTTCTTTTGAGCTTATTTTCGACTCAAAATTGGGGGGCAATATCGACATCAGTATATTGCCCCCCAATTTTGAGTCGAAAATAAGCCAAAATAATCCAAAAAAGCGAAGAACCCTTATTTTGTAAACACCCTCTAAGAGGGTATCTACAAATTTTGGAGCCTTTATGACCGCAGAAACGATTGCCCTTCCGCAAAAGAAAAAAGCCCCAAGCAGCGGAGCTTTTTCTACGGGGATGGCCCTGTTTTCCATGTTTTTCGGAGCGGGGAACTTGATTTTCCCCTTAATTATTGGACGGGTATCGGGTAACGAGACCCCATCGGCGATTTTAGGACTGGGAATCTCCGCCGTGGCCTTTCCCTTGCTAGGGCTTGTCGCAATGATGTATTTCGCAGGCGACATCCACGCATTTCTCAAACGGTTGGGAAAAGCGCCCGCTTTGATCCTTCTTTTCTTTTTGCAAATGAGCATGGGCCCCTTGGGATGCCTTCCTCGCTTGATTACGCTGATGTATGCGAGCGTTAAACCTTATTTTCCTGAACTCTCCTTACTTATTTTTAGTTTCCTTATCAGCGGCCTCATTTTCCTACTGACGTTCCGCCCGCAAAAAATCGTCGGCTTGCTTGGAGTGATCCTGACTCCTCTGTTTTTGGGGATTATGGGCACTTTAATTGTCGTCGGGATGATTGGCGCGCCCGCAATGCAGCCAGTTGCAGACACCGGCATCCATTATTTTGGACAGGGGCTTAAATTAGGATATCAAACGATGGACCTGATCTGCGCCCTCCTTTTTGCGACAATCGTCTTGCCGCATTTAACTAAAGGAAGCGAACATGTTCCTAAAGAAGAATTGAAAAAATTGACCCGCCGTAGAATGGCGATGGCAAGCCTGATCGCAGCAGGCCTTTTGATGGTCTCTTACATTGGCCTTTGCTGGATTTCGGCCCACCATAGCTGGACCCTTGATCCAAACCTCGCCCCCGAAGATCTTCTTCAAGGGATTGCTGTCCGTATTCTTGGGCCCGTCGGCGGCGTTATTGCTGCAGCCACGACGCTGCTCGCTTGTTTAACCACTGCGATGTCTCTTGCTGCCGTATTTGCCCAATACCTTGAAAAGGATGTATTTTTGAAGAAAATTGGCAATTCAGCAGCTCTCGCTTTGACCTTGGGAGCCACTGCAATCGTTGCAACTCTTGGGTTTTCTGGAATTGTCCGGCTTTGGGGACCGATTCTGGACGTCCTCTACCCAGCCTTGATCGTGTTGTGCCTGTTCAATATTGCCCATTCGGTCTACCGGGTCCGTCCGATCAGAACGCCTGTGTTCTTGACGATTGCGATCGGCCTGCTCGCAGTTTTCAGAGGGTTTTGACCTGGCCGCTTAAGTAGAGCCATTTCCCATCCATTTTTTGGAAATGGCTCTTTTCTTCAAGAATGAACGTTCGTCCCTGCTGTTTAAGATGCGCCGCGAATTTTACGGTATCTTCCCCTGCCTCTAGAATTTCAAGTTTTAAAAATTCTGTCATGCGGGAAAATTCAAGAATCCCGAGTTCCCATTTTTTCCGGTCTTTTTCAAAATAGCGGCTTTGGGGGTGGGTCGTGTGGATGATGTAGTCGGCCTTTTGAAGGGCATACGCTGAATACCGGGACCGCATCAAAGCCAATGCCGTCGGAGGAAGCTCGCCTTCATGGTAGGGCTTGCAACACTCCGCATAGGTTCTTCCGCTGCAGCAAAGACACTTATTTTCCATGCGTCAACAACAAGTCGATGCAAATTTTTGTGTGGAGATTGTTAGCCTCGTTCAAAAGGGCGTTCGCAGGTCTCAAAAACCCCGCTAATAAAAAAACTAAAAACCGTTTTGTCTGAGGGAGGGCCAAGTTTAGCTTCCCATCTACAAGCAAGGTAGTTGTTACTACATTTTTTATGAATGAAGCATGTTTTTCTTGGAGGTTTTTAATTTCAGTTTGGCCTCTCTTTGTTAAAGGAAACTTGGCGCAGTTAGATGCAATATCCGCAACCTTCAGGAGTGTTGCGCAAACTTGAGTCTGCACTAGAATGGGTTCGTCTATGTTTCCGCGATCGATAGAAGGTAAAGGTCTGGGGTACGCAATTGAGGACATAGGTCATTCTCCGAATAAAAAAAATGAGGAGGCGGGGATCATACATCCAATGCCAATTTTTTTTAAATTTCTTCTTTGAGCCTACTGCTGCAATTGACATAGGTTTCTTTATTTTTTTTGAGATTAATTATATTATGTTGTATAATTATTTTGTAAATATATTTATTTTGGTGGTCTTATGGTTTCTTTAGTTGGTTCGAAAAGTTTAGAGAGTTATTCTTCTGATTTTGAAAAAAATCACACAGAATTTGAGAAATGGGTAGAAAATTGCAAGGACCTTTACTCCATGGCTAATAAGGCTGAGAATAAGGGGGTTATGTCAAAAATGAACAAAGTACTTGATAAATCTGATAGATTGAAGGCAGGAATACTCCCTGTAAGCAGTGAATTAAGTTTAGCGGCTAGAATGCAAGCGGTAGATTTAAATGCTTTGACGTTAAAGGATGGTATTGAGGAGCTTAGAAAGGCTCACTCAATGGGACTCAAGAAGTTAAAACAGGGCAAAGAAGAATTTGAAGCGAAAGACGATGAGTCTATCAAGCGCGCAAAGAAACGTCGAGAAAAAGAGAGGCAACGTCTCCTGCAACATGGGTCTGCTAAGCCTCCTGCAAAACCATCCTTTAAAAAAGAGGAACCCATCGAACCGATACCCGAACTTCTGGCCGTCCAAGAACCTGAACTGAGCGAAGCTGAAGCCTCTGGCGAAGAAAGCTCCGCAATATAGCTTATTTACTGGAAAGGCTCATATTCTGAGTCTTTCCTTCTTCAGATTTGCCATCTGAGGAAACGCTCATATTCTGAGGACTCGCGTTCTCGATCTGCGATAATAATTTTTTTGCAACTTCGCAAAGAACTCGTGCGTTCTGTAGTTGCTGTGTTATTTCGTCTGGCGTAGAGGCTTTTTCTGCGGCAAGGCTATCATAATCTTTTTTGAGTTGTTCGACTTTTTTGCTTATTGTTTGATCTTTCAGCACTTCAGGGTAATGGCCGCATTGTGTGTGATACATATGAGTCATAAGGAGATCTGAGTCCAGAGGACTTGCTTGTACAAAATGACTCTCTTCTTCGGCGGGTAAACTCTGGGTTGAAGCTGATTTAGTTGGCGTGATTGCTGTCATGAATTTTTTCCCCTTGAAAATATGAAGTGGTAAGAAATCGGTTTTGCACCCAATGCGAATCGATTTCGTCGGAATTTTTGTTGAGCACAAAGAGTACCGGAAACATCGATCTTTTTTCAAAAGTTTTCTTTTCAAGGTGCGCGCCCCAAGGATAGTCGAGGCAGAGCTCGCTGTTTTCTCTGACGAGGATGAGGCTTGCGTCGCCGCCAAGCCGGCCGAGAATGGTGGGATTGAGCGGAAGGGAAAAAGATCCGGTTTCATCGGCGGAGAGTTCAAGGGTCTCTTCCGATTCGCCGGTTTTGTGGATCGCCCTGAGAGATTCATTGGGAAGGAACCCATCGGCGCGGAGATCGAAGCGGGTGAGCATCGGGTGGGTGACGACGACTGACGCATGAGCGCCATCTTCCGAACGGGCTTCAATTGGGTAGGGGATGAATTCGGCGGTGGAGACGCGCATGGTTTCTTTCGAGGCGATGGCGTAGATGACAGGTTTAGCTGCGAGGAGTCCCTCTGCCGCGACGAACGGAATTTCTCTTTCAGTCCTCGTTCCATTGCGGTCGAAGATCAAAACCTCTCCCCCTTCTTGCATTTCAAATTCAAAGCGGGGATCGATTTTTTCTGTGAGAGGGTCTATGACCGCAAAGATGAACCGCTCGCCAAGGGGAATGTTTTGTCCTTTCAGAAGCAGGATGGGGAAAGTGCCTTTGGAGGTGGAGAGGAGATCGCCCGGCTCGACTGTGAGGGCAAAGGTGTCGGAAGGCTGGCTCTCTTCTACAATCCAAGCGTTGCGCACGGTATTAAACCCGGCTTTTTTAACGGTGAGGATTTCGGTGATGTGCCGCTGTTGGTTATGGGTGCAACCAAAAACTAAAGCTGAAATTCCTAGGATTAAAATTTTGTATTTCATAATTAATATTTCCGGTTTTAAACCGAATATATTAATTGAAATGAGGTGTTTTAATCAAACAATCTGGCCGTCTTCCATATGGACGACCCGATCGGCAAAGTCGATGATGCGGGTATCATGGGTGACGACGATGATCGCGCGATCTTGTTCGAGGGCGGTCGCTTTCAAAATTTCCATGACTTTCGCACCCGTTGCGTGGTCGAGGTAGGCGGTGGGCTCGTCGCAGACGATGAGATTGGGCTGGTGGATGCAGCCGCGGGCGATCGCAACCCTTTGCTGCTGGCCTCCCGAAAGCTCTTGCGGGGAGGTATTGGTTTTTTCTTGGAGGCCGAGCGAGGTGAGGAATTCGGCTGCTTTTTTTTCCGCTTCCCCCTTCGGAACCCCGTTTAAAAGCAAAGGGATCGCGACGTTTTCCGCAGAGGTGAGCATCGGGACCAAATTGAAAGTTTGGAAGACGAATCCAATGTGCTTGCCCCGGTAAGCGGTTTTTTCTTCGTTTGGCATCGCGTTGAGATTTTGGCCAAATACGAGACAGCTCCCCGAATCTTGGGTTAAAATGCTTGCGATCACCGAAATAAGGGTCGTTTTCCCGGAGCCTGAAGGACCCATAATCAGGAGCAGCTCTCCTGTATTGACTTCCAAGTTGACGCCGCGAAGCGCTTGGACCTGAGAGCTTCCCTTCCCGTAAGTTTTGAAAATGTTTTTGCAACTCACTGCTAGCATGAATCTAACTCTTAAATACAATTGCGGGATCGAGGGTGCGGATTTTTCGGAGGCTGATCCAGGAGGCGAACATGCTGATCAAACCGATCGAGAGGATGGATCCGACAAAAAGTTGCCAGGGCATGGAAAAGGAAAGCTCCGTTGTGAAAGAGAGAGTCCCTACGATACAGGCGGCGCCGATCCCAATGCCCCAGCCGATGGCCGCAACCCAAAAAGATTGGACGAGGATCATCCGGGTGAGAAGCTTAATGTCTGCGCCCATGGCTTTAAAAGTGGCAAAATAGCGGAGATTGTCAATTGTAAAATTGTAAAACGTTTGGCCTGCGATTGCAGTGCCGATGATGAATCCCAAAAGGACTGCGACGCCAAAATTGATCGGAATGCCGGTGTATCTCATGTAATAGTCGATTGTTTTCCACTGCAATTGTTCCGAAGTGTAGGCGGCAAGCCCTGTGATCTTCGTGATTTTTTTGCAGATCTCTTCCGGATTTTTGCCCGGTTCTGAACGGGCCAGTACAAAGCTCAGCATTTTTCTTTCATTAGGAGACCAAAGCAGAGCCCTGTCGTAGGTTGTGTAGATGACGGGTTGCGATTGGAAAGTGCGGGTGACTTTGCAAATCCCGACAACGACGGCGCGGTTGTCATTCAATTCGAGACGATCGCCTACCCGGAGCGGCTTTTGGCAGATGGGAAAATCATGCGAGAGCTTATTTTCCGCCCCGACGTCGTTGACGATGACCGCATCCGCCCAGCGCAAATTTTCCAAGTTCCCTTCGAGCATGATAGGGGGGGCTCCGATCATTGTCGCATCGTCGATCCCGATTAAAAGACACGTTTGAAAATTGCCATCCCGCAATCGGCTCCGGATGCTTCCCTTATAAATGGGGACGGCCCACTCAACCCCTTCGATGCTTTGGACGCGGTAGACTTCGGTGTCGCGGAGAGGTTTGATGTCATCGATGAAGAGGACTTTCGGGTCCATGACCCAAATGTTCGGCTGAGATGTGTCGGTGATGAACCCATAAGTGCGGGTCATGAGACCGATAAAAATCCCCATCTGCTGGGAGATGATAAAAGAGGCAAAACTCAAACCTAAAATGATCCCGATGTATTTGGCCTTGTCTCCGATCAACATTTTCAGGGCGTAGTCGAGCATTCCCACTCCCCGCCTAAAGATTTATAAACAGCCATGAGATCAACGCTTAATGTTTGGGCGCTCGAAATCAGAGTTTGTTCCGCAGTCAAAATTTCCCTTTCGGCCGCTAAAAGATCGCTTAAAGAAACAAGGCCTGCCTGATAGAGGGAAAGGGTTAAATCGCGGCTTTGTTTCAAATCGAGGGTTTGGGAGGCGAGCGCTTCCAGGCGCCTCTCTTCCTGCGTGTAGGCGGCGAGGGCATCTTCCACCTCTTCAAGAGCCTTTAAAATCGTCTGCTCATAGAAATAGAGAGCCTCTCGCTGGACGGCGTTTTGATAATCGATCTTGTCTCGGATCCGGCCAAAATCGATGACAGGCCAGGAGACGTCCGGTCCGATGCTCCAAAATTGGCTTTTTTTTGTGAACCAGTTATTGGAATGGATCGATTCGAACCCAAAAGAGCCGGTGAGAGAAAAAGTGGGGAAAAGTTCTGCGATCGCAGCCCCGATCAAAGCGGTTGCCGAGGCAAGCTTTCTTTCAGCCAATCGGATATCGGGACGGCGGCGTAAAAGATCGGAGGGAAGTCCGAGAGGAATTTTACCTCGGGCTTGCGGGATCGGCTGCGGCTGCGTCCAATTTTCAGGAATTTGTTCAGGCTGCCGCCCAAGAAGCACCGCGATGCTGTAGAGCGATTGCTTCACTTCTGTTTCAAGAGGGGGGAGCAGAGCGCGTAAACCATCGACCTGGGACATCCTTTGCAGCGGCTCGATTTCGGCGCGAAGCCCTGCTCTATAGCGTGCGTTCGACAGGCTCAACTCTTCTTGTTCGACGTCGATTTGTTCCTCAATATTTTCGATCAGTTGTTGAAACGAGCGGTAATTCGCATAGTTCGTCGCCACTTCCGCGAGGAGGGCGATGTAGACGTTCCGGAAATTTTCCCAAGAGGCTTCCAATTCATCATAAGCCGATTCTTTCAAGCGACGCAAACGGCCGAAAAGATCGAGTTCCCACGATGCGTCGAAACCGATGATGAACAGGTCTTGCACGGGGGGGCCTCTCAGGGCGGTAGGCACATTGGTAAAATTAGACGAAGTTCGGTTGAATGCATTGTTGAAGATGTTTTGGCTGATCCGCTGCCGGATCGTGGTCCCATTCAAATTGATTTCAGGCCAAAGGTTATCGGATGCTAATTGGTATTGGGCCCGGACTTGCGCAATCCGCTCTGCTGCGATTTTCAGGTCGTAGTTGTTGCCAATTGCTTCTTCGATCATTTCATTCAAAACCGGGTCGTCGAATTGCATCCACCATTCTTTCAAATCGACCTCGGAGCCTGCCGTCTCTTCTGTTTCAGAATATTGCGATGCCAATTCGGTTTCCGGGACTTGGTAATTCGGCCCTACCATGCATCCCCCAATCAAAATTAAACTAACGGCAGCCGTTCTTCGCATCCCTATACCTTGTGTCTGCCGGAATTGAATCGATATAGATATCGAGAAGCTGCCCCGCGTAGACAGGGGAGTCTTCTCGATCGAGCGCGTAGATGACTTGCAGCACGCGCGTATCGACCCGCTCCGTTGGCTCTCCGGTCAGCGAGGTTTTAGCGACTAAAAGAGGTTCTAGCCGGACAAATTTAAGCGGAAAACAGATCGAGCTATTGCCTCGCACATAGGCTACGGCAGCAGATCCCTTCTCGTATCTCCAAGCATCGTCTTCGTCGATATAAATTCGCACCTGCATTGGGCTGACAGGGCCAAAGACCATCAGGGGAAGGTTATTAAAGGGGTTGAGGTTCGCAGTTTCGCCTACATGAAGATTGATTTGCAGCACCGTCCCATCAAAAGGCGCCCGGATTGTAGAGCGGGTGATGAAGGTCTGCGCAGTTAGAATCCGCGCCTCTGCTTGCGCAATTGCGACTTTTGCGGCCTCCGCAGCATAGTAGACTTGGATGTAGTTGAGCTCGCTAATTGCCCGCCGGTCGGTCAGACGGTCATATAAGTCGAGCTGCGCTTTCTGGTTCTCATATTCCACGACTGCATAATCCCGGTCCATTTCGGCTTGGTACAATTCCGCCTCCAGCGTCTCGACATCGAGCTTAAACAGCGGATCTCCTGCTTTGACTTTTTGCCCTCGGCCTACATAGACGTCGGTCACAATCTCATTGTACGGCGTCCCAATGGCGATGTTATCTGTGGATGCTTCGATAATCCCTTCTCCCCCAATATAATGGGCATAGGGCGGCTGAGGAGGCGGAAAAAGAATCGGAGATGGGGGGATTTTACGGGCCGTCCATAAGACCCCGGCAAGAGCAATCAGAATCCCGAGAAGCGCAACTAATGGCAGTGCATATTTTCTGAACATTTATTCGCAAAATAGGAATAAATCATTACTTATGCAACAAATTATTCACAAAAAAGAGAAGGTAAAATAAATGGGAAGAAATAAGAGGTCAGTCGATTTCCGATTCTACAGGTATATATATATTGCCATCCACTTTTAAATCGGAAATCGGTCAAAATAATCCAAAAACTCGACAAAACATTTTAATGGGATAGGTTTTTATGTATTTAGCTCCAATCGTAGCTTTGATCGCTGGCATTTTGATTTTGGTCTACCCAAGGATCTTGAATTATGTCGTGGCCATCTACCTGATCTTGATCGGCATTCTTGGATTGATCGCGAACTATTAACCGATTTATTTTTTTCCGGGCTTTCCCAGAAATTGATTGATTTGAGTCTCGAAATCGGCTCTCGACATGCCTCCGACGGTTTTCATGGCTGGCTTTTTCTGCCCAGGTTGAATGAAGAGGAAAGTCGGAAGCCGGGTCACATTGTATTTTTGCACGATCTCAGGCGATTCGTCATAGTTGACCTTAACGAAACGAGCGCTGTCTTTGTATTGAACGCTTAAATCCTGAAAGGTCGGCTCCATCGATTTACAGGCTCCGCACCAAGTAGCGTAAACCTCAAGAATCACTGGCATATTCGATTGAGTCACATTTTTTTCGAAATTGTCGTCCGATATCTCGATCACTTCCGTATTGGCAGCAAGCTCTTTGGAATTTGAGAGATTTCCCCATAACGTGCTGACGGCGCAAAGCGCAGCGATAACCCCACCGATTCTCATAATGCTCCTTGTTTTCGTTTCAGAACTATAGATTTTTTTTCTCAAATAATCAAAGAAGAAGTTGTCATTTTCAGCGGAGAACGGTAAGATGGCCGCCCTTGTCAATTTAAATAGAGGGTTTATATGTTTAAAAAATCGGTCGGTTTTTTTTCTCAATTCATCCCAACTCTCGCTGCGGGAATGACCCTTTGTTCGGTACTTTTTCCTTTGTCAGCTCAAGCTGCCTTTTTTGATTGGTTCGAGACTTTGTCGCCCAAGGCGAAACGGGCGAAGGACCTTTTAGAAACATTCGACCCAATCGTCGAGCAATCGCTGAAAGACTTCCAAGTTCCAGGACTTGCCATCGGGATCGTGGCTGACGGGCAGATTGTTTATGCAAAGGGATACGGGTTTCGCGATGTGGAAAAAAAACTTCCCGTCAGCGCAGATACTCTGTTTGGGATCGGATCTTGCACCAAAGCCTTTACTGCGTTTGCGATCGGCAATTTGATTGATGAAGGGCTCCTCTCATGGGACCAAAATGTCTCCGATCTTCTCCCTGAATTCCGCCTTTGCGATCAATACGCGACGCAAAATTTAAAAATACGCGACCTATTGACCCACCGCTCCGGAATGCCGCGCCACGATTGGATGTGGTACAACTCCCAAATGTCGCCTCAAGAATTGCTCCGGCGGATCCGGTATCTTGAACCCTCTGCCGACATCCGGGAAAGATATCAATACGGCAGTCTAATGTACTTTGTCGCCGGATGCGCGATGGAACGGATTTCTGGAAAAAAATGGAACGAGCTGATTTCAGAACATATTTTAAGTCCGCTAAAAATGCACCGGACGAATTTCTCCATCCCCGAAATGGAAAAGTCGGATGACTATGCGCATCCTTATTTTGAAAAGAACGACCGTTTGAAAAAAATGACTCTCAGGGACATTTCCCTCATCGGCCCCGGAGGTTCGATGAATTCGAGCGCATCCGAAATGACCCGCTGGCTCCAGCTTCAGGTAGAGGGAGGAGTTTTTGCAGACCGAGCCTTGATCAGCCCGGTCACCCTTCAAGAAATGCATGCGCCTCAAGTCATCATCCCCGGAGCGCCGGAATCAAAAGAGAGCCAGTTGTATGCCTACGGAATTGGCTGGACCGTCCTCTCCTACCGCGGCCATTATTATTTAAGCCATGATGGAGCGCGCGACGGCTACACATCGCTCGTTGGGATTTTGCCAAGCCAGAAAATCGGCATCGTCATTCTGACGAACAAGAACATGACCTCTTTGCCTCGATATCTCTCTTTCCAACTGCTCGACCGGCTCCTTGAAATGCCTTTGATTAATTGGCTCGGAGAGGGGGTTGAGGGAATCAATAAGGGCAAAGAGTCGATGAGGACCAAGAAAACAAATGAGGACCACAACCGGAAAAAAGGGACAGCGCCTTCTCATTCATTGGAAGAATACGCCGGAGAATATGAGCACCCAGGTTATGGAAAGCTCCTTCTTGAAGTTGTCGATGGAAAACTCCAGGCCACCTATAACGGGATCCGCTCTATTTGGGACCATTGGCATTATGACATATTTACGATTTCAGAAGAGCTAGACGATCTCATCGTATCTTTGGAAGGTTCCAAAATCGCATTCAAAAATAATGTCAACGGGGATATCGAGTCGGTTTCGATCCCTTACGAGCCTCAATCGCCCGATATCGTCTTCAAGAAAAAACCGGCCGATAAACTCTCAACCCTTTCCTATTTACGCCAATTCGTCGGGCCTTATGAAATTTATGGCTACACAGTGGAGATCATTGTGCGGGACCAGGCGCTGTTCGCAGTGATTCCGGGACAGCCTCTTTACGAGTTGGTCCCCAACGGTGAAAATGAGTTTTCCGTAAAGGCGATGACCAGTTCGACAGTCCGTTTCGTCATGGACAAAGACAACTGCGTTGAAGAGGTTCTTCTCATCCAACCTTACGGGGCCTTTTCCGCAACTCCTAAAAGGCATTAGAAGCTGTACTAAAACCGCACCGGATGGGTCTTTCGGCTCTTTTTGCGATCTTCTGCGCGGCTTCATCTTGTCTATGGTTTCAGCGTATACTGCTTCCGGTTGAAACCCCTTGTTTTTACGGCGTCGGACAGCCCCTGAATTCGAGCCCGCCTGCATCGCTAAACTTTTTAAGTTTAGCTGCTTCGGCGCCGCTAGCGCTGACTCAAA